>Ga0315281_10015981_pt1 | contig 10033 bp, 9 predicted proteins | sample YL17G07_0_MG_FD_204540 | JGI IMG/M metagenome (GOLD analysis project Ga0315281, IMG submission 204540) | Sediment microbial communities from Yellowstone Lake, YNP, Wyoming, USA - YL17G07_0 | ecosystem: Environmental > Aquatic > Freshwater > Lake > Sediment | place: USA: Wyoming | collected...
CTTGAATTGCAACCAAACGAATCTTTTACACAAAAGGATGCTATAGCCATGTTATGCTTAAAAAAAATAAAAGAACAAAAAGCGGGCAATGAAACGATTCTTTATTATGAAGGAGTGAAAGGAAATCATCGCCTTATTTCTCCCTTTCACCAGTACATTATCCAATTGCATAACCGGCTTTATAATAAAAAACCCGGTAATGTTTATTTGCCCGGTAATTTGTACAAACAGGTACAGATTGCATACTCCCTTCCAAGAAACATTTCCCTGGTCACTGTCGGGAAAGATAACCTCTTTAACCTTTTCCCCACCGACCTTCACGGGCCGGTCAATGAGGATTATTATATCATTTCTCTCCGGCATGACGGAAGAGCCTGTCAGCAGGTAATTAATGCAGGAAGCATCCTGCTTACACAAGTGAATAGTGATTTTTATAAAATGGCATATGCTTTGGGTAAAAATCATATGCAGGAAATGATGGGAAGGGATAATTTTCCCTTTTGCACTGATCATTCAGCTAATTTCAACCTGCCTTTACCTCACTCTTCCCTTTTTTACCGGGAGTTGGAACTACAGGATTCATTTATCCACGGCATTCACCGGGTAATGCTTTTTAAAACGCTTTACAGACAACGTTTTCAGGATATTTCCTCTACCTTAGTACATGTGCATAATGTGTATGCAACCTGGAGGCAACATAACCAGCTGCCGGGCAACTATTTACTTCGTTAACCCGATTGAAAAAGAAACAGTTACGTAAAATATCTCTTCATGAACAGGGTGCTTTTATTTAATCCACGCAGCGCAAAATATAAACCGAGGATACCTAATTCTATTCTCAGTATTGCTTCATCTATTGAAGGCAAGTATGATTATGTGATCGTGGATGGTAATTTGGAAATTGATCCCTGGGAAAAAATTCATCATTACTTATCAGATGGAAGTTTCAAATATGCGGGTATTACTTCCATGCCCGGCCCGCAATTGAAACAATCTATACCTATCTCAAAAAAAATAAGAGAACTGTTTCCACAGATCGCAATCATCTGGGGCGGTTACTTTCCATCAAACCAGTCCAAAGTGGTTTTGAATTCGGGTTATGTTGATTTTGTAGTGAACGGTCCCGGTGAAAAAACATTCCCATCGTTATTAGATGCCCTGGAAAACAATAAGCCTCATGAATTAATTCAAAACCTTATTTACAAATCAGGGAGACAGATCATCAAAACCGCCAAAGATGAATTGTATGAGCCGGATGAATTGCCGGCGTTGCCTTATGAAAAACTAAATAACTTCTACCCTATCCGGAGCTATCTTGGCAAAACCTATCTGGGAACAAAGACCATTGCTTATCATTCCAGTTATGGTTGTCCTTTCAAATGTTCATTCTGCGCCGTAGTGCCTATTTATAATGCCCGGTGGAAAGGCAGGTCAGCACAGCTTATTTACAATGACATTAAATATTTGAAAGAAAATTTCGGCGGCAATGCCATTGAATTTCACGATAACAATTTTTTTGTATCTGAAAAAAGAACAGTGGAGTTTTCCAGATTGATCAAAAAGGAGAATATGGTTTGGTGGGGCGAAGGCCGTATTGATACGGTTGACAAATATTCCGACGAATCAATATCGCTGATGCGGGAAAGCGGTTGCCAAATGATCTTCTTTGGCGCCGAGACAGGCAATGATGAGATATTAAGAAAAATGGATAAAGGCGGAACGCAGACCGCCGATGGTATCAGAAGTTTTGCAGCAAGGATGGCAAAATTTGATATTATACCGGAATATTCTTTTGTATTAGGAATTCCGGCTGACACTCCGGGGCAAGTGATGAAACAAATTGATCAGGACATTGCTTTTATTAAAGAGATAAAACAAATTAATCCGAAAACAGAGATCATCATTTATGTGTACAGCCCTGTGCCGACCGAAGGAAGTGATATGTACAACAAAGTATTGGAAAGTGGTTTTCACTTTCCTGAAAGACTGGAAGATTGGATAAGCCCGCAATGGGAAAATTTTGACCTCCGAAAGAATCCATTGACACCCTGGCTGACTCCAGAGATGATCAATAAAATAAAAGATTTTGAAACGGTGCTGAACGGATATTATCCCACTGTATCAGATATCAGGCTGACCGGATTGAAAAGAAAAATATTAAGAGGTCTTTCTTCTTTACGCTATAAGACGGGGTTGTATTGGAAACCTTATGAATTGAAAGCACTGCAAATATTATGGAAATACCGTCAACCTGAAATAGAAGGATTTTGAGAACGGCATTAAAACATATCGTCGCCAACACATACAAGCCCTTGCTGGTAAAATATCTCTCTAAAACAAGAGTGTACCGTTATCAGGATATCCGCCTGGAAATTCCGCCGCAGGTTTTTCATCCCGGCTTTTTCACCAGCACTCAGTTGCTGTTGCAATACATAAACCGGTTACCTGTGCAGGGAAAGAATTTATTAGAATTAGGAGCGGGAAGTGGTCTGATTGCCATACAGGCTGCCAAAAAAGGAGCCGTGGTGACAGCAACAGATATCAATCCTGTTGCTATAGAACATCTTCAAATTAATTGTTTACAAAATAATGTTAGCCTGGAAATAATACAATCTGATCTTTTTGCTGACATACCCAGCCAATTATTTGATATCATTGCCATCAATCCTCCTTATTATAAAAAAGAACCGGTAACCCATCAGGACTATGCCTGGTATTGCGGTGAGAACGGTGAATATTTCTCCCGATTGTTTGGTCAATTAGCCGGCTACATTCATGATAACACCGAAATCATCATGGTTCTTTGTGATGGTTGTGATATGAAGATGATTGAAACAGCGGCGGCCGGGAATGGCTTTAAACTTCAACTTATGCTGACAAAACAAAATATGCTGGAAAAGAATTTCATTTATAAAATTGTCCGGAGGACTCCTTACGGAGAAAAGAACAAATGACCGCCACTGCTGTTCATATAAAATCAGAGGGCTTTGATCAGCTATATCCTGCCCTGAGAAAAAAAGAAGGCCGGATTTACAGCGACGAAGAGTTATTGCATTTACCAAACATTGCAAAAGATCATCCTCATTATGCTGAATGGCAGATGCGGAAAGAATCCTGCAACCGGTTGAAGCATTATTTTAAAAAACGATTGTCACCGCTGAAGATACTGGAAGCGGGTTGTGGCAATGGCTGGTTGGCCGCCCGGTTAGCGGAAATACCGGGCAGTACTATAACTGGCATTGATGTTAATTACACAGAACTTCAACAGGCAGAAAGGGTTTTCAATCATATTCCCAACCTTCAATTCATCCTGGGAAGTATTAATGCAAAAGAAATTGAAGCTGCTAAATATGATTTTATTGTTTTCGCTGCAAGTATCCAGTATTTTTCTTCATTGAAGGAAATAATCAGTCAGGCAATGAGGAAACTGAAATCAGACGGTGAAATTCATATCCTTGACAGCTCCTTTTATAAACCCGGAGAAATCAGCGCTGCACAAAAACGTACAGGCAACTATTACAGGGATCTTGGTTTTCCGGAAATGACAGAACATTATTTTCATCAATCAACCGGAGAATTAAGCTCTTTCCGTTTTAAAACACTTTACCAACCCTCATTTATCAACCGGCTTTCAAATTATAAAAACCCCTTCCCGTGGTTGTGTATAAAGAAACAGTAATATGAGCATTACGCAATCAATATATCATTCTTATAAACGGTACAGGACTTTACAGACTGACCGGATCAGCGCCTTGCCCATATTAATTTTGATGCCGCATAGCGCCTGCAACTGCCAGTGTGTGATGTGTGATATCTGGAAAGACAATAAAAACCTGAAACAGCTTACTGAAAAAGATATTCATGGATTACTCGATTCATTAAAGAAACTGGGAACACAACAGGTAGTCATGTCGGGTGGGGAAGCGATGCTGAATCCGAATTTTTTCAAATTTTGTGAAATTCTCAAAAAGCAAAACATAAGAGTATCATTACTCTCAACCGGGCTTACCTTAAGAAGGAATGCAGAGCAACTTTTATTATATGTGAATGATATTATTGTATCACTGGATGGCAACGAAGAAATTCATGACCGCATCCGGAATATTCCGGGTGCCTTCAAAAAGCTCAGGGAAGGAGTACAGCATATCAAAAGTATTGACCCTGCTTTTAAGATAACAGCCAGAACAGTTATTCACCGGTTGAATTTTCGCTACTGGCCTGAAATTATCCGTGCTGCAAAAGAAATCGGTTTGGATCAGATCAGTTTTTTGCCGGCCGATGTCAGCAGCCATGCCTTTAACAGAGAAGTGTTGTGGAGTGATCAGCGCCAGCATGAAATTTTGCCGGATGAAAATGAATTGGATGAACTGAACACAATTCTTGAACAACTGATCGAAAATAATAAAGAAGATTTTGAATCAGGATTTATTGCCGAAAGCCCGGAGAAACTCAGGAGAATTTACAGCTATTATGCCTCTTTTTACAATAGAAATCCATTCCCTTTTAAAAAGTGCAATGCTCCCTGGGTTTCAGCCGTCATTGAAGCTGACGGAACTGTAAGGCCCTGTTTTTTTCATGCCCCGGTCGGAAATATCAGGGAACATTCGCTGGATACAATCCTGAACAGTGCAGAAGGCATCCGTTTCCGCAAAGAACTTGATATGGAAAGTAATGACATCTGTGTAAAATGTGTTTGTTATCTTAATCTTTCACCGGGAACAAAACTGAATTAAATGAGTAAGATACTATTCACTCACTCTTATTTCATGCGGTTCGATCCGAAGCAATGGGCGACGGGGCAACCTTATCCACCCATTGGCACATTATATGCTGCAGCCGTTATGAAGGAAAAAGGGTTTGAAGTTTCTTTTCTTGATACCATGTTTGCCTACGGACCGGAAGAAGTGATTCTGCCTTTGCAAAAACATCATCCTGATTTTTTTGTGATCTATGATGATGGGTTCAACTACCTCACCAAGATGTGTCTTACTAATATGAGGGAAGCGGCTTTTGAGATGATGAAGTTTGCAAAACAAAAAGGATGTACCGTCATTGTTTCCAGTTCTGATGCAACTGATCATTTTGAACAATATTTATACGAAGGGGCCGATTTTGTGATTTTGGGCGAAGCAGAAGAAACACTGGCGGAATTGGTAAAAGCGGTCGAAGAAAAATCCACGGGATCTCCACAGGACTCTGCGAGCGATGGACAAAAAGATTTCTTAACCATCCCTGGTATTGCTTATAATTATCAGGGCGCCATAATAAAAACGGTGCGGAGAAATGTGATGAAGGACCTGGATGAGCTTCCATTTCCAGCCTGGGACATCATGGATATGGAGCCTTACCGTAAAACATGGCTGAAACACAAAGGATATTTTTCACTGAACATGGCCACTACCCGGGGATGCCCTTTTAAATGCAACTGGTGCGCCAAGCCTATTTATGGCAACCGCTACAACTCCCGTTCCCCCCAAAACGTCGTGTCCGAATTAAAAATGCTGAAAGAAAAATATGCATTCGACCATATCTGGTTTTGTGATGACATCTTTGGGTTAAAACCTGGCTGGGTGCATGAATTTGCCGGTCTGGTGGAAAAAGAACAATTAGATTTTAAATTCAAAATACAGGCAAGGGCTGATTTATTATTACAGGAAGATTACATCCGTGACCTGGCAAGGGCGGGTTGCGAAAACATCTGGATGGGCGCTGAAAGCGGTTCACAAAAAATACTGGATGCCATGGACAAAGGCACCAAAGTGAAACAAATATTTGATGCCACTTATTTGCTCAGAAAAAACAATATACATCCATCTTTCTTTATACAATTCGGCTACCCCGGCGAAACAAAAGAGGATATTTTCAAAACCATTGATATGATTAACACGTTGCTGCCTTATGAAATAGGCATCTCTGTTTCATATCCCCTTCCCGGTACTTTATTTTATGAAAAAGTAAAAGCACAATTGCAGTATAAATCCAACTGGACAGACTCCGATGAATTAGCGCTGATGTTTCGTAATACGTATACCCCCGCATTTTATAAACGGCTTCACAACTATGTACACAAAAATTATCGTAAACATCTTGCGGTTGAAACCATGAAGATGATACTTGCCAAACCGGCATCTTTTAACTTCAAAAAGATCAAAAAAGCATTATCCTTATTGTATTATTATCCATCCGCATGGTTTGCCAAACAAAAACTGTTCACGGAATCCCGGGGACAGCACTTTGATACAACAGCAATATGAGTGATTCAGGAACATTAAATGAACAGGCTGCGGCATCAGCCTTTAGCAAACAGGCACCGCATTTTGATTTGTTATATAATGAAAACAGCATCATTCAGTATAAAAGAACAAGGGTCAGGGAACATGTTTCGAAATTTTTGCCTCCTCAGTCATGTATTCTTGAACTCAATGCCGGAACGGGAGAAGATGCTGTTTATTTTGCACAGCAGGGTCATACCGTGCATGCAACAGATATTTCCGCCGGAATGCAGGAAGTGGCAATCAAAAAAATTGAAGCAGTACAATTAGAGAAGTTTGTTACTTTTGAGCATTGCTCCTTTACTAAATTGGAAGACCTGCATCAAAAAGGCCCTTATGATCTGATCTTTTCCAACTTCGCCGGTTTGAATTGCACCCATGAATTAGAAAAAGTACTTAGTTCCTTTTATCAATTGTTAAAACCGAAAGGTTTTGTCACATTAGTTTTGATGCCAAAGTTCTGTCTTTGGGAATCTTTACTTCTGTTCAAAGGAAAATTCAGGACTGCTTTTCGCCGCTTCAGCGGTAGCAAAGGAACCAAAGCTAAAATTGATGGGGAATATTTCCGTTGCTGGTATTATAATCCTTCATTTATCCGACGGCACTTAAAAAAATCATTTGACATTTTTGCTTTAGAGGGGTTATGCACCCTTGTTCCGCCTTCCTATATGGAAAATTTCGCAGAAGATCATCCCCGGTTGTACCGGCACCTTGAAAAAAAAGAAAATAGTTGGAAAAGCAAGTGGCCATGGAAGGCAATTGGAGATTATTATATAATCACTTTACAGAAGAAACAGTGAAAGTGTCCCTATACGCCGGTTGTTTCAACCCTGTCAATTTTTGCTCATATAATGCCAGTACTTTTTCCTGGAAAGCACCGGGGTTAGACCTGGCAAAATGTTTCCCGGTGATAAGGTCCATGGGCTGTCCCTTTTTGTTGCGCTTTCCTTTTTCTACTTTCCGTTTCCATCGGATTTGGGTAAGGTGGAAAAGGTAATTCTCGAGACGATTCCCGGCTTTTCTGTTCAACACCCATTCCATGATTTTTTTAAGCCATGTAACCCGGGGATCAATTTTATCCTGGCCCCGGAAATTACAGGCTGGCAGATATTCACCGGCCCAGGAATTGGTCCCGAAAAATAATTTTATAGTCTGCCCACCGCATACCGGCAACAGGGTTTTGATCTCAATAGCCGTAAAAATATTCTTCTCCTCCAGCAACAATGCTTTTTCATCAATGTAATAATTCATGCAATAGAAATGTTGCCTTCCTGTAAGAAATGTGAGTTTTTTGTACAGGTGCATCAGGGTTCTGGCTATCCATAAACGATTAGCCTTTGTAATAATAAAAAAATCAATATCGGCTTTTTCATCTGCATAATTCTTGGATAAAGAACCCGAAATGCCGACGGCCCTGACAAAAGGAAATTGGTAAAGAAACCGGCCGATTCTCAATGCCTTTGTCATTAATTTTTCAGCAAATTGATTCCCTTGTATCCTCCTGTGCGCCAGTAACGGGTTATTTTGAATGGAATAAAAACCATGAGAGCAAAAAATAGCTTTTTCCTCCTGCAATTCAAAAATACACTCCTGCAGGAAGTTTTCATCAACCCTGTAAGACAGAAATTGCCTGATTTCCACACTCGTTAAAGGGTAATGAAAAATATCAAAATAAGTCAGTATTTCTGTCACTCCTTTTTTGCAGGCGGCAAAATTCAGCATATTTTCAAGCCTGCTGACTTCAGTAATTTGTAGCGATGAATGTATCATTCCCAAAAGCAACCTTTTATTGAATTTTCCGATTTAAACTTTTGAAGAGTTAAATATACCTTGAATACTTCTATCCACAATACAGCCACACAGAAAATACCAGCTGGAAAGTGGTCAGCTAAAGGTCAAAACGGTGTCATCCGGAGTTTCGTTGCCAGCCGAAAAAAGTATTTATTCTTTAAGCGTGGGTTTGATGTACTTTTTTCAGTACTCATTTTAGTTCTGTTCATGAGTTGGCTGGTGCCGCTTATTTCCCTGCTTATTATTATTGATTCTAAAGGCCCGGCATTTTTCCGTCAAAAAAGAATTGGAAGGCATGGCAAACTATTTTACTGCATTAAGTTCAGAACCATGATACAAAACCCTGAAGCTGACGAAAGGCCCGCTGAAAAAAATGATGAGCGGATAACCAAAGCAGGGAAAATCCTGCGGCGAACAAACCTGGATGAGTTGCCGCAGTTCCTTAATGTTTTAGCCGGACAGATGAGTGTTGTTGGACCAAGACCACATATGCTGGTAGATTGTATCCGGTTCTCCTTTGTAATACCTTCCTATCAGTTCCGGAATCTTATAAGACCAGGTATAACTGGTTGGGCGCAGGTTAACGGCTATCATGGACTGACAGCCGATTATGAAAGTATTATTCTCCGCTATTACTGGGATGCCCAATATGTTCGTAAGGCCAGTGTATGGCTTGACCTGAAAATAATAGGAGCTACTATGATTCACAGCATGTGTAATGTTAAGGCCGTTTGCTTTGATATATTCCGGCAAATACAGAAAAGAAAAAATACCTCCGCACAAAGTGAAATAATCTAAAGCTTTACCATCAATCGCTGGGTCGAGTTTTGATGTCCCGTAAATTACGAATCAATTCAAGGTCAATATTTTTTTTAACAGGCTTCTGTCTTGCCAATGAGGACATCAACTTACTACTCTGAATACTTTCCACTTTTGAGTACCCGGAACAATCAGGGGAGCAATAGCATCGGAATATTTCTTGAACTGGGGTTGCCCCATTTCAGAAAGGGCGATCGTAAAATCCTCCAGTTGTTCAAATTCATATTCATCAATAACCAGAGAAGGCGATTCACCGATATGGCCAACATATACTTTGCTTTTTGATTTGGAGAACCGGGACGACCGGAATTTTTCCGCTCCCCATTCTTTCATTATATCAAGAGCTTGTTTTTGCTTACCAAAAACAATTTCCAGCGACCATTGACAGATGTACATAAAATTTTATTTAGATCAGACTAAGATAAGTCAAAATGGACTGGCAATCATCCGAGTAATTTAAAGAATTTTTGCAATTCAGCCATTTCAGTAGCGGGCAGCATTTCATTATTATCATACTTTGATCTATAAAATAATACTCTTTTGTGCTGCGGATATTTTTTCAATATGGCTTCTATCATCCTGCCTGTTTCTTCATCTTTACTGTAAAGAGGTTCGGATGAAGGCAACGGAGATTTATCTCTTGTGGGTCTTTTTAATATAATAGCTTCCCCGCGGGAATACTTTCTACTTTCTGCGCTTTCCCGTACAACCCCTGTAATTGTTTTTTGCTCAACCCTCCCCGTTCCTGGTACTGGTGCAACAGGCTTTGGGTAAAAGATGACAGAGGCTGAGCCTCCAGCACTGCTTTTAAAATATCAAGGACAATATCAACATCTGGTTTTAGCCTGTGCATAAAATATATCGGTGAAATTAAGCAAAAAGTATTCTTGCACGCCAGGATATAATGCAATTCATCAAGCCTGCCCTTCCTCTTATCAAACGAATTTTTATTCAGCTCTCCGGTATATTTCTTTTGTATGGACAAACCTGCAAAACGCAGTTTCTTTTATTTTTTAACTTAAAAACATAGCCATGAAATCAATGATCAGTAAAACAATGATGCTCGTTGCCATAGGCGCAACGCTTCTTTCTTTTTCAACAAAACCTGGCGGAGAAGGTTTTGAAATATCCCTGAACAACAAAGTAATGAT
>Ga0315281_10015982_pt1 | contig 10032 bp, 7 predicted proteins | sample YL17G07_0_MG_FD_204540 | JGI IMG/M metagenome (GOLD analysis project Ga0315281, IMG submission 204540) | Sediment microbial communities from Yellowstone Lake, YNP, Wyoming, USA - YL17G07_0 | ecosystem: Environmental > Aquatic > Freshwater > Lake > Sediment | place: USA: Wyoming | collected...
TTGTGGATATGATAATGCACAGTCAGATATGATCAGCTGAAATAAATTATATTGGATTTCGTTAAACGAACATGAAGTAATGGGTGGTAAAGATCGTCAATACAATCGGAAACAATTGACATTGATCAAACTTCCAATAATTGTATCTTAGTTGAGAATGAGTAGGTTATGAAAATATTGGTATTGGGCGCCAGCGGTATGCTGGGGAGTACAATGATTCGTGTATTGAGCGAGCAGGCTGATTGGAAAGTATATGGAACTGTTCGCTCGGAAAGTAACAAGCGGTATTTTTCTGAACATATTGCAGAGAAACTGATATCGGGCGTAGATGTTGAACAAATTGATTCTTTGATGAAGGTTTTTGCAAGTACGCGTCCGGATGTTGTAATAAATTGTGTTGGTTTGATCAAACAGTTAGCAAATGCAGAAGATCCGCTACAGGCCATACCCATTAACTCAATGTTACCCCACAGGTTAGCCAGAATATGTGAATTATATGGTGCGCGCATGGTGCACATGAGCACGGATTGTGTTTTTGCTGGGGATAAAGGAGGTTACGCTGAGTCAGATTTATCAGATGCAAAAGATCTATATGGGAAAACTAAATATTTGGGCGAAGTAGCTTATCCACATACGATTACACTACGCACCTCTATTATTGGACATGAATTGCATTGCGCGCATGGTTTAGTAGAGTGGTTTCTTTTGCAGCATGAACGTTGCAAAGGCTACACGCGGACAATTTTTTCTGGTTTGCCTACTGTTGTTTTGTCACAAATTATCCGTGATATATTGATCCCACGTGCTGATTTACATGGTGTATATCATGTTGCTGCACGGCCTATTTCCAAATATGATCTACTGAAATTGATAGCCGATATATATGGGAAAGCTATAGAAATTACACCTGATGATCAAGTTGTGAATGATCGTTCATTGAATGCTGACCGCTTCAGCCTGGCAACTGATTATGTGGCTCCTGGTTGGTCAGACCTTGTTCGCAGCATGCATGCATTCAGATAAAAATTGATGTACATAAAACTGGCCGATTTGAATATACATAGCAGAAAGTGTGAGAGTCGTTCTTAAGTGTTGATGCTTACTCAGTTTCCCCTAGCTTAATTGGTGACAAAATTGAAATGAATTTTGGCCTGTAGTTACAATTGATGGAAGGGTATAACCATGATGTGGCGCGTGCGCATTTCATTCCTATAAATGAGACCTTGAATTGCTTATACATTCTATCCATATGTAATTTCCCTGAACGTTAAATTACAGTGAAAAAAGCAGAAGCTATTTAGGAACAGCAAAACTAAATGGACACTTATGAAAAAATAAATGTCCTTTCTAAAAATATCCTAAACTAAGACAGGAAAGAAGATCTATGTTCAAAGATAAAATATTAATGATTACCGGCGGTACGGGCTCATTTGGGAATACTGTACTGAAGCGATTTCTGTCGACAGATGTGAGTGAAATACGCATATTTAGTCGTGATGAAAAGAAGCAGGAGGAGATGCGAATTGCGCTTAACAATCCAAAATTAAAATTCTACATTGGTGATGTAAGAGACTATGATGGTACATCGCAGGCGATGAAAGGTGTTGATTATGTTTTTCATGCGGCAGCACTTAAGCAAGTACCATCGTGCGAGTTTTATCCTATGGAGGCAGTGCGCTCAAATGTTATAGGGACTGAAAATGTTATGAACGCCGCGAATAACAATGGAATTAAGCGGGTAGTGGTGCTTAGTACTGACAAAGCTGTGTATCCGATTAATGCTATGGGAATATCCAAAGCAATGGCAGAGAAATTGATGGTTGCAAAGTCACGTATGCAACGCGAAGGTGAAACTGTGTTCTGTGCAACGAGATACGGTAACGTAATGGCATCGCGTGGTTCGGTCATTCCATTGTTTGTGTCACAACTAAAAGAAGGTAAGCCGCTGACTGTCACCGATCCGAAGATGACCCGGTTTTTAATGTCGTTAGAAGACTCGGTTGATTTGGTTCTCTATGCTTATGAACATGGGCAACAGGGAGATATTTTCGTGCAGAAGGCGCCTGCTTCCACCGTGTCTGATCTTGCACAAGCACTTACAGAATTATTCGGTGGTAAGGAAGAGCCTCGAATCATAGGAACACGTCATGGCGAAAAACTCTATGAATCGCTGATATCGAGAGAGGAAATGGCGCATGCCCAGGACTTGGGCGGCTATTACCGCATTCCTGCTGACAACCGGGATCTTAATTACGCTCAGTACTTTAGCGAGGGTGAGGAGAAAATTTCACATTCAGAAGATTACACTTCCCACAATACAAGCCGTCTTGATGTGGAGCAGGTTAAAACCCTGTTGCTGAAACTCGACTATATCAAGGAAGAGTTAAATGCTTAAGGTGATGACCATTGTTGGGACGCGACCAGAACTGATTAAAATGAGCCGGGTATTTGCCGAGCTTGATCGTCACATGCAGCATGTTCTTGTTCACACCGGTCAGAACTATGATTATGAATTGAATCAAATATTTTTTGAGGACTTGGGTATACGCATGCCCGATCATTTTCTCGAAGCGGTTGGTGAAAATGCAACACAAACTATCGCACGAGTGATCGAAAAAGCAGATGCGGTAATGGAACGGGAAATGCCGGATGCAGTTTTGTTGTATGGCGATACCAATTCGTGTCTGGCCGTGATTGCTGCGAAGCGACGAAAAATTCCGGTGTTCCACTTCGAGGCAGGTAATCGTTGTTTCGATCAGCGCGTGCCAGAGGAATTGAACCGTAAGGTGTTAGATCATCTGTCTGATATTAATCTGGTGTTAACAGAGCATGCACGGCGCTATCTGATTGCAGAAGGCATCAGGCCCGAGACTATCATCAAGACCGGCTCGCATATGCGCGAGGTACTTGATTTCTATATGCCAAATATTTTGTCATCAGATATTGTGTCGCGCTTATCCTTGCAGGCAGGCAGATTCTTTCTGGTCAGCACGCACCGTGAGGAGAATGTGGACTCTCCGGAAGCGCTAAGCGATTTAATGGTTACGCTAAATGAGCTTGCAGAAAAATACAATTACCCGATATTGGTTTCCACTCATCCACGTACACGCAACCGATTGGAAAAAGCAGGTTTGTCAAATATGGATAAACGTATTACTTTTGCCAAGCCATTCGGGTTTTTCGATTATATTAAACTGCAAATGGAAGCGTACTGTGTGTTGTCGGATAGCGGTACGATTACTGAAGAAACCTCATTGCTGAATTTGTGTGCAATTACCTTACGAAATGCGCACGAAAGGCCAGAGGGCATGGATGTGGGCGCGGTTATTATGAGCGGCTTGAAAAAAGAACGTGTGATGGAATCGGTTGAGATAGTTACATCCCAGTTTGCAAAAGGGAGGTTGACTGTTATGCCAATTGCAGATTATCAAAATCTGCATGTCTCGACTCAGGTTGTAAGGGTGATTGAAAGTTACGTGGACTATATCAACAGTGTGGTCTGGTCAAAGCCCAGCCATAACAGTATAAATGTAAAATGAAAATTCAAATAGATGAAACAAAAAGGAATTGGATTTTTCTCATAGGGCTTGTTGTCTTAACGCCGATATTTTTTCGAATAGAAGGTGGGCTATACAGAGAAAAAGTATTGTTGGTGGATTCGCAGGGAATCATTGGCATTCTCCCCCTCCCCATTTCGATCTTTATTGTATTCTTTTCCTGTTTGTTGTTCCCAATAAGCTTTGCTAGTATCCGAGCTACAGTATATATGTTGCTTGGTATTGTTACTGCATACATTGTTTCTCTTTGGGTGCTCGGAGTCGAAATGATTCTAACAGGAAAAAAGTTTCTTGCAGTATTTCAAATGTGTCTACCAATAACCGGATTATTTGTTGGACAATTAATCAAAGATGATGACAAGTTAATTGCAAAATCATTTTTGATGGTGTTAACGTTGGTTGTCCCGCTGCAATTAATTTCAACATGGTTACAAGATATCGAGGGATTGGCTCACTACTTGTATATCTTTACTATTTACTCTCATTTGCAGTATGTCACAGTAATTTTCGTATGTGCCTATGCTTATGCGCTGACCTCGCTTTGGGGGACGCATAAAATTTTACTTGCCGCGCTTACCATAATTATGTTTTTGTATATTGGGAGAAGCTATTCATTTCTTGCTATAGTTGCCTATGTACTTATATTATTTATATTTTTTATTCAAAAAATTCTGTGGAACAAATACAGAGGAGGAAAAATCATTTTGTATTTTTCTTTGATTTTTTTATTCGGAATTGGGCTGTATAGTAGCAATCAAAAATCAGTTGGGATGGGTTATGTAAGTGAAAAGATCCATCAGTTTTTTAATTATAAATTTAAAGAAATTGCCGTTGGAAAGTTACCCTCCAATGTAGAGGCGAGGTTAAGTGATTGGAGTTATTACACGACAGGAATTACCGAGAGTAAGACGGCTATATTTTTCGGGCATCCCCAACCCTTGTCAAGAGAAATCCGAACGAGTCCTCATAACTGGTATATCGAGGTGGTCTATAATTTTGGATTAATAGGTTTGATTCCTATATTCGTCTTGATTGGATACACGGTGAATTTGTGTCGATTGCAAAGTAAAACCTTGTCTCCTGAGGTTTGGTGGTTGGCAGCTATTGTTTTTTACTTGGTCATTATTGATAGTAATTTTAAGGTAACACTCCGCCAACCTTACCCTGGTATTTTTACTTATTTCATGTGGGGATTATTGTTGAGTCGATTGCAATGGGGGATGGTACATAAAACTAAAATAGGGAATGATGTTCATTAAGGTGAGTGCTAAATGAACTTCAATAGAAGTACTCTTGTAAGCATTCTCGGTGTATTTGGTTCAGCCTTTTGGTGGTTACTTAGCTTTAAAATAGTGGCATATGGGATGGGGCCAGAGGGTGTAGGTCTGTTTTCACAACTTCGGCAAATGGTACAGGCAGTTACTATTGGAGCCACTTTTGGTGGGACTAATCCGGTGGTTCAAAGCCTTTCAGAACGTCAGGATAGCGCTAGCAGAGAAGAATTTAGGTTCACTGCGTCACGTATCATTGGCCTGAATGGAGCGGTTATTGCCATTTTCATATTTATGATGGCACCTCAAATTGCTTCATATTTTTTAGCTTCAAATGACGACCAATATATTGGCGCAGTACGCTGGCTTGCATTAGCTGTACTTCTTAATGTTGGTGGGACTTATTTTCTTGCTGTACTAAATGGATATCGATCATATATTTTCTTGGCGCTAGCTCAAATTGCAGGGCCAATGGCTATGATGTTGTTTTTGTTAGGTGGATGGAGGTGGGGCCTCTTCCCAAGTAATCAGCTCTTGGCGGTGTCCTTCGTCATTTGCTTTTTAGTAACCAGTATTGTGGCGGTTTTTGGTGTCCGGAGATTACCCAAGATTGAAAGTAATCAACGATCAGTGGGTCTGCTAGGAGCTGAACGAAACGCATTTATGCGCTTCGGTATTTCAACCTTGGTAGCGGCATTATCGTCATCAGTGGTCTTGCTTTTGATTAGATCATGGATGATTAATGATAGAGGTTTAGCATTCGCAGGTTTGTTTGATGCGGGATGGACACTGACGTTTAACTATACTACATTGTTTCTTTCAGCTTGCAGCATAATTTACTTGCCGATGCTTACGGCCGCAACTAATCCGCAAGATAAGAAGGCTTGCGTGCTTAGGACGGCTTATCTTGTACTTGGTATCAGTATAGTTGTATGTTTTACTTTATCGTTATGGAATACAGCAATAATCGAGCTGTTATACAGTTCACAGTTTTATACTGCTGGTCAAGCTGTGATTGTATTGTCCATAGCTGTAATGCTGAGGGGAATTTCATGGGTTTACGGGACTATGATTCTGGCTGAGCGAAAGTCAAGAGTACTACTGGTGTCAGATGTTACTCTAAATTTGCTGTTGCTATTAACTGCTAGATTTGCATTAGATAATTCTATTTCTCTGGAAGCGTTAGCATGGGCATTCGTATTCCCACATTTCATATATTTGGTTTTTGTAGTGGAGTATGCCTGCAAAACAAATCCATTAATGCAAAGACGTAATATATGGCCACATCTAACTTTAAGTGTTATACCTTTGTTGTATCTTGCAACATCTATATCAGATTCTTCTCCAAACAATTTCGGGATGGTCAGGGCAGTATGTTTTGTAATGGGTATCATTTCTTGTTATCTAGCAATAACCGCTTATAAAAAGGTAGGCTTATAAAAATTGCTAGGTATTTTATTTACTTTTGGCTTATAAGTTGGTCAGTTTAGATGTAGTTAATATATACTTCATCGCAGTAGTGTCCGGTTAACTTACAAATATCCGAGCCAGAAGTGAGTATTGGCGCGGGTTACGAAGCAATTTATTTTGGTGCCGATTTGAAATCAGTTTACGCACATTCCGATTCAAGTAACGTCCAGAGATTGAATTCTCTGGAGGTGAGCTATGAACATGGGCAAGACGCTGTTCGCGCAAATCATGGAGTTTGTTCCGTGGACCAGCTTTGCACGTATTGTGGCGCGTTATGGCGGCGATTCCAGGGTGCGCAGTCTGGCCTGCGCCGAGCAGTTTCGCGCAATGGCTTTCGCACAGCTGACTTACCGCGAGAGTCTGCGCGACATCGAAACCTGCTTGTTGGCGAATCAGTCCAAGCTGTACAGCATGGGCTTTCGTTCGCCAGTCAAACGTTCGACGCTGGCGGACGCCAACGAGGGACGCGATTGGCGCATTTGGGAAGACTTGGCTATGGTGCTGATTCGGCGGGCACGCAAGCTCTATTGCAACGACAGCTTTGGCATCGATCTGGACAGCACCGTTTACGCCTTGGATGCCACAACGATAGACCTGTGCCTGTCGCTGTTTCCATGGGCGCCGTTTCGCACCGCCAAGGCCGCAGTCAAGCCTCATACTTTGCTGGATTTGCGCGGCAATATTCCGGCTTTCATTCATATCTCGGATGGCAAGACCCACGAGGTCAACGTGTTGGATATGCTGGCCTTCGAGGCTGGCGCATTTTATGTGATGGATCGCGGCTATCTGGATTTCGGTCGGCTGTACGCGCTGCATCAGACTGGCGCTTTCTTTGTGACACGAGCCAAGCATGGCATGGATGCACGCAGGGTGTACTCCAGTCCTGCCGATCGAAGCGCCGGTATCATCTGCGATCAGCGCATTATGCTGAACGGTTTCTATGTCGCACAGGACTACCCCGAGCAGTTGCGGCGCATTCGCTTCAAAGATCCGGCATCCGGCAAAACGCTGGTGTTCCTGACCAACAATACCGCCTTGCCAGCACTGACGATTGCCGCGCTTTACAAGAGCCGATGGCAGGTGGAACTGTTCTTCAAGTGGATCAAGCAGCATCTCCGTATCAAGCGTTTTATCGGCAACAGCGAGAACGCCGTGAAGACGCAAATCTGGTGCGCTGTCTCCACGTACGTGCTGATCGCTATTGTCAAAAAGGAACTTCAACTTGATGCCTCTCTATATTCGTTATTACAGATTTTATCGGTGTCTGTTTTTGAGAAAACCCAGTTATCTCAAGCCTTCGCAGGGAATGGGCAATTTCAAGATCAGACAGATTCTTATAACCAATTAAATGTATTCGATTTTTAACCGGACACTACTGACTTCATCGTTTGAATTTATACTCGTATGTTTTCATTACTCCAGTTAGATGGAGCTCTTTTTTAGTGTAGCTATGTCTTTGGGCAGGTTTAATCGTATAGTAGAGTTTCCTTGATCTGGCCGGTTCGGCTGGATGTGAATATTCAATAAGTTGACCAGCTACCGTTAGTTTATTGCCGAGGTATTTCATATAGTATGGATGCTTACAATGGGCACTATATTCCTGCAAAAATATCGAAAATAAACATAAATTATTATGGATCGCAAAGTGAATGAGTTGAGATTAAGTGGATCGCTGGTTTTGTATAAACCAGATTTTCATTTGGTTGAAAAAACTTTACTGGCACTGCGTACATCTTGGGAAATTGCTAGCCATCACTTTAATATTGAATTTGAAATAACTTTGGTGGACAATTCGGACTCGGATCAACTCAATTTAAGTATCAGAGCATGGTTGGACAAATTTCGTGTTCAGATACCTGAATGGAGTATTCGTTTGATTTCTGCACAAGGCAATGTAGGTTATGGGCAAGGGAATAACCTGGTAATTGAAAAAGCAAAGTCCGATTATCATTTTGTAATAAATCCAGACCTGTTTGTTCGCCCTGATGCATTGCTCGAAGCGCTGAAATTTATGGAATCTCATCAAGACGTAGGCTTGTTGAGCCCCGCTGTTTTTGACGAGAATGGGGAGCGGCAGTATCTATGTAAGCGTAGTCCGACCCTGTTTATTATGTTCCTACGTGGCTTATCATCAGGCTGGCTTAATAGATTTTTTCATACTATTTTGTATGATTTTGAAATGCGAGAATGTAATTATGAAAAAACAATCGATTCGCTGGACTACCCGACCGGTTGTTTTATGTTTTTTCGTACGCTACATTTGCAAGCAATAAAAGGTTTTGATCCAGAGTATTTTCTTCATTTTGAAGATGCTGACATCGGTCGGCGTATGCAAAAAGTGGCTCGAGTGACATATGTTCCTGCAGTAGAAGTTATACATAAGTGGACCCGCGGATCTCACCTGAGCTGGCATGGAAAACTGATGACAGTTCGTTCAGGATTGCTGTATTGGCGAAAGTGGGGGGGCACTTTTCGTCGTACATCGAGAGAATATATAAGTCAGACGCCATATCGATCTGGCGCCAATGGGGTGGCTTGTGAATCAGTAAAACGAGTTCTTGTCACGGGAGCAAACGGTTTCATTGGTCAAAGACTTTGTCAAGAGTTGTCGTCACGAGGTTATAAGGTGACAGGTGCGGTTCGTCAAGCTGTTGAATCAAATAAGTCGTCTTCTGTAAGCTATCTTGCTTTAGGTGAATTAAGCGATAGTGCTAATTGGAGCAATGCTCTATCTGGTGTGGAATGCGTGGTGCACTTGGCAGCAAGGGTTCACGTCATGCGTGATGAATCAGCCGATCCTCTTGAAGAGTTTCGCCGAATAAACACTTTGGGTACTGAACGATTGGCCCGCATTGCTTCAGCCTGTGGCGTCACACGCTTGATATACGTTAGTTCGATAAAAGTAAATGGTGAAGAGACGGTTGGCGGACATATTTACTCTGAACGTGATAAACCAGCACCAATTGATCCATATGGTATATCTAAATGGGAAGCTGAGCAGGCACTGAGTCGTGTAGCAAAAGAAACTGGCTTGGAAATTGTTATTGTACGTCCTCCGCTAGTTTATGGACCTGGAGTAAAGGGAAATTTTGAGCGTATGCTTCATGTAATATGCAAAAGAATCCCTTTACCGTTTTCAACAATAAGTAACTTACGAAGCTTGCTGTATATTGATAATTTGGTGGATGCCTTGAGAATATGTGTAACTCATCCTGCTGCGGTTGGGAAAACCTATTTGCTAAGCGATGATGAAGATATTTCCACTGCTAATTTGATGCGTCTTCTGGGAGAGGCTATGGGGAAACCGGTAAGATTCTTCCCCGTTCCTTCATTATTACTCAAGCTTGTGGGACATATTATTGGTAAATCTGATGAGATGGATCGATTAATTGGATCGTTACAGGTAGATAGCGGTAAAATCCGACGTGAACTGAACTGGCACCCACCCTATTCCATGCGTCAAGGGCTTCAGGCTACGGCTGATTGGTACTTTAAAAGTAAAACATGATTTATTACACCCCCCTTGTTTCTGCTTTGGTTACTTTTTTTTTGACGCATCTTCTATTGTCGAGTTCGGCTGTAAATACAATTAAGGATATTCCTAATAATCGCTCACTGCATGTTTTGCCAATCCCAAGAATTGGCGGGATTTCTCTGGTTATTGGAATATTTTCAGGGTGGGTAATAGTATTTTACTCGCTGGTCTGGTGGATTTTACTACCCGTACTTATATT
>Ga0315281_10015983_pt1 | contig 10031 bp, 13 predicted proteins | sample YL17G07_0_MG_FD_204540 | JGI IMG/M metagenome (GOLD analysis project Ga0315281, IMG submission 204540) | Sediment microbial communities from Yellowstone Lake, YNP, Wyoming, USA - YL17G07_0 | ecosystem: Environmental > Aquatic > Freshwater > Lake > Sediment | place: USA: Wyoming | collected...
GTCTGGCCGCCGGTGAGGATGCCCTTGGCGTCCTGCACGGTCATTTTCCTCACCGCTTCGACGAACAGCTTTTTGGATTCCGGCACGGCGGCCTCCGCAGCGCGATTCATGGTCAGGACCAGCTCGTCGGCGTATCGGCCCATGCCGACGCTGTGCATGAGCTTTTCATATTTCTTCAGCGAATCCGGCAGCGGGATCTTGACCGCGCCGTTGCCAAGAAAACCGTCGGTCTTGCCGAGCAGGTCGACCGCCAACCCGGACCCCTTCTCCAGCGCCGCCTTGAGCCCTGCCGTTGCGTCCGAGTTGGTGAGGGCATCGAGATTGGCCTGCGCGGAAAACGCGCAGGTCATTAGGACCACTGCAAGTGCGCGACTGAGCATGAAACCTCCTAATCGATGCCCGCCTGACGAGCCTGCTGATCGGCGTGATACGAGGAACGCACCATCGGCCCGACCGCGGCGTGCCGAAATCCCATCGCCGCAGCCTCGCGCTCGAACAACGCGAAGGTATCGGGGTGCACGTAGCGTTCCACCGGAAGATGATGCGCCGAGGGTGCGAGGTACTGGCCGATCGTGAGCATGGCCACGCCGTGCGCGCGAAGGTCTCGCATCACGGCGAGGATTTCCTCGTCGCTCTCGCCCAGCCCGACCATGAGACCGGACTTGGTCGGCATTCCGGGATTATGTCTTCCATATGCAGATAGCAATTCCAATGAGTGCGCGTAGTCGCCCCCGGGACGCGCCCGCCTGTACAGGCGCGGCACGGTCTCGAGATTGTGGTTCATCACATCCGGCGGCGCCACCGAGAGCACCTGCAGCGCACGCTCGAGGCGCCCCCTGAAATCCGGCACCAGGACCTCGATCGTAGTGTGAGGGGATTGCGCGCGCACCGCGCGGATGCAATCGACGAAGTGCTGCGCGCCGCCGTCCTTGAGGTCATCCCGATCCACACTGGTGATGACCACGTAGGATAATTTCAACATCAAGATTGTCTGCGCCAGATGGCGCGGCTCATCGGTATCCGGCGCGAGGGGCCGGCCGTGCGCCACGTCGCAGAACGGGCAGCGGCGGGTGCAGATGTCGCCCAGGATCATGAAGGTCGCGGTGCCCTTGCCAAAGCATTCGCCGATGTTCGGGCAGGAGGCTTCCTCGCATACTGTATGCAGCTTCTGTTCGCGCAGAATCCGCTTCACGTCGTGAAAACGCGAGTGCGGCGCGGGGGCGCGGACGCGAATCCAGTCCGGCTTGGGCAGCTTCTCCTGCGGGAAAAACTTGAGACGGACCGTCTTGAGCGCGCCCTTCTCCTTGACGCCGGCTTCACGCATGTTCCAGCTTTCCGACCAGAATTCCGGCAAGTCTGTCGGCCAGTATTTCCTTGCTTTCCACTATTCCAAGGTCGCGTGTCTGCGTCACTTTCATACCGGGATGGCCGCAGGGATTGATGGCGGCAAACGGCGCAAGGTCCATGTCCACGTTCAATGCGAGGCCGTGAAACGCGCAGCCGCGCGAAACGCGAATGCCTAGCGCGGCGACCTTGGCGCCGTTCACATAAACTCCCGGCGCGCCGACAACGCGCTTGGCGCGTTCAATTGTGCGCTGCGCGCGTTCAACTCCCTGTTCGGCGCGGCTGCCCAGCAGGTCGATGACCGATTGCTCGAGCAGCGTCACGAACTGCTTCACCTTGATGCCGCGCCGCGCCAAGTCCACCAGCGTGTAAAGGACGATCTGCCCGGGGCCGTGGTAGGTAATCTCGCCGCCGCGCTCCACTTGCACCACGGGAATGCCGCAGTCGGGTCGTGGTCCGTGCGCCTTGTCCGCGGCAAGGCCGAATGTATAAACCGGCGGATGCTCCAGCAGCCAGAGTTCATCGGCCGTATCCGCGCCGCGCCCTGCGGTGAACGCGCGCATCGCATCGACGGCGGGTTGATACTCTATCTTCCCGAGTTTTCTTACCAGAATTTTTTCTGCGACGAGCATCACAGCACCATGACGACGGTCGGGTGATCGCACAGATCTTGGTACAAGGCATCGATCTGCTCGCGCGAGGTGGCGTTCACCGTGGCGGTCAGGCTGACGTACTTGCCCTGGTGGCTGGGGCGTGTCTCGAGAGTCCCGGGCACGAAATCGGGGGCGTGCCGCAGCACGATCTGGATGACGGCCGTCGTAAAACCCCCTTCCCTGCGCCCGATGATCTTGATCGGAAAAGGAGTGGGGAAAGCGAGCACCGAAGTCGCTTCGAGCGGAGTCTCCTTCGATTCCGCTTCGCGCAACTTCACCTGCGAATTCGCTTCAGGCGACTTGCCGTTCCTTTCCTGCACGCATCACCCTTTGCTTGAACTCCTGATACAACGCATGCACGCGGCGGTATACGGGGCCGGGCTTGCCGCTGCCCACCGACCTGCCGTCCAGCGTCACGATGGCGAGCACTTCCTTGGAGGACGAAGTGACCCAGATCTCGTCCGCGCTGCGCGCCTCGGCCTCGGCGAGGTCGCGGTATTCGAGTGGCAGCCCCGCGGCCTGCGCGATCTCGGCGATGACGTCGTAAGTGATGCCCGGCAGGATCAGATTCGACTTGGGCGGCGACAGGATCACGCCTCCCCTGACGATAAACACGTTCGAGGCCGAGGCCTCCGTGAGCTTGCCGTCGCGGAACAGGATCGTCTCCACCGCGCCAGCGTCGGCCGAGACCTGGCGTAGCAGGCAGTTGCCGATGAGCGAGATGGACTTGATGTCGCAGCGGCGCCAGCGGTCGTCAACGGCGCTTACCGCAGCGGCGCCGCGCTCAACAAGTTCCTGCGGCGGGTTAACAAGCGGATTGGACATGATGAAAACCGTCGGCACGCTGTCCTTCGGGAATGCGTGATCGCGCTTGGCGACGCCGCGCGTCACCTGGAAGTACACGCCCTGATCCTCGAAGGACTGCTTCGCGACCAGTTGCAGGATGATGTCGCGCCACTCCACGCGGCTATAGGGATTGCGGATCCGGACCGCGGCCAGGCTGCGCTCCAGACGCGCGAGGTGCTCGTCCATGCGGAATGGCACGCGCGAGTAGACCGGAATCAGCTCGTAAACACCGTCGCCAAAAATGAAGCCGCGGTCGAGCACGGGAACCCGCGCTTCCTCGACCGGCATGAAATTTCCGTTCAGAAAAACCGTGCTCACCGCATTGCTCCGTCTGTTACCTTAACCAGAGCCGCAGTGTATCCCAGGCCCGCACGAAAATCCCCCCCGCCGGCACGTCTTCGAGCGCGACTACCGGGTACTCGCCGAGCGGCTTGCCATCAAGCGTCACGCGCAGATTTCCCACGCGGGCGCCGACCGCCACCGGCGCCACCAACGGTGAGTGCGACAGCAGTTCGGCCTTCAACTTTTCGCCCTGGCCCTTGGGCACCGTCACCACCAGATCGCCGCGGAAGCCCGCCTTCAATGTGCCGCGCGTTCCTTTCCAGACCTCGATTTCCTTCACTGCCGCATCGGCGGCGTAGAGGCGCACGGCATCGAAGAACTGGAAGCCCCAGTTGAGGAGTTTCTGCGATTCCTGCGCACGCGCTGTCTCGGAGGTGGAACCCAGCAGCACCGAGAGCAGGCGCCGCGGCCCGCGTTTCGAGGACGCCACGAGGCAGTAGCCCGCCGCCTCGGTGAATCCGGTTTTCATGCCGTCAACCGTGTTGTCCAGCCACAGCAGGCGATTGCGGTTTGCTTGGGTGATGCCGTTGTAGCGGTATTCGCGCTGCGAATAGTACTGCGCATACTCGCCGGGGAAATCGCGCACCAGCGCTGTCGCCAGCAGGTAGATATCGCGCGCCGTGGAATAGTGCTGCGGGTCAGGCAGGCCAGAGGAATTCCTGTACCTGGTGTTCTTCATGCCCAGCCGCTCGGCCTCGCGGTTCATCATTGCCCCAAACGCCTCCTCGGAGCCGGCGATTTTCTCGGCCAGCGCAATGCAGGCATCGTTGCCTGATTGCACGATCATGCCGCGAATGAGTTCGTCTACGCTCACCGGCTTCTTCGGCTCGATGAACATGCGCGAGCCCGGCGCGCGCCAGGCGCGCTCCGAGACGTCTGCCTGCTGGTCGAGCGCAAGTTTCTTCTCCCTCAGGGCGGCAAACACCAGGTAGGCCGTCATCAGCTTGGTGAGCGAAGCCGGCTCGAAGCGTTCGTCGGCTTTCTCGGAGGCGAGGATCTGCCCACTTGAGACATCCGCGATCACCCAGGCGCGACCCACCACCTGCGGCGGCTGGAGCGCTTGCGCCAGGACAAGCGCCGGCATAACGAGAAGCAGGAAGAGGAAATTGCACCGCAGCAGGGGTTTCACGGCAAAAGGGATTCCACTTCAAGGCGAGCGCTGCCGGCATCCACGTAACCCAGCTTCCACGCCGCGGTATACGAAAGATCGATGATGCGCTCCGAATGGAACGGCCCCCGATCGTTGATTCGCACCACCACACTGCGGCCGTTGGCGAGATTGGTAACGCGCGCGTAGCTGGGAATGGGCAGGGTCGGGTGCGCGGCGGTCATCGCGTACATGTCGTAGCGCTCGCCGCTCGACGTGGACGCGCCGTGATAGCGCCGGCCGTACCAGCTGCCGACGCCGGTCTGCCGGAACGGCGCGAGGTGTGCAGCCGGCACATAATCCTTGCCGAACACCTGGTAGGGACGATTGGCGAAGCGGTGCAGGGGCTCTGCCCTCGGAACGGCATCGGGTATGGCCGCCAGGTCGGGCGGCGGCTTGACCCCCGGGCCGTCGTCCTTGTAATAGGCGCCTTTGGCGGGCGCTGATGACGGCGGAGGCGGCACTTCCTTTCGGGAGATTGTTCCGCAACCCGAAAGGGCAACGACTACCGCAAATACCACCCACCTCACCGTCGCTCGTACACCACTTTGCCGGCCACGATGGTCGTGCGCACACGGCCGGCAAGCTCATAGCCGAGGAACGGCGTGTTCTTGCCCTGGCTCTTGAGCGCCTCAGGAACGACGCGCCAGAGCTCCGCGGGATCAAACACGACCAGATCCGCGGGCGCGCCGGGGGCGATGCGCCCCGATTGCACGCCGAGGACGCGAGCCGGATCGCTGGTGACACGGGCCAGCGTCTTCGCCAGCGGCAATTTCTGCTGCGCGCCCCACTTGAGCACGAGCGGCAGCAGCAGCTCCAGGCCGACAGCGCCGGGCTCCGCTTCCGAGAAGGGCTTTTGCTTCTGGTCCTCGTCTACCGGCGTGTGGTCGGATACAGCGCAGTCGATGGTGCCCTCGGCAAGGCCGGCGGCGAGCGCGGCGCGGTCGCGCTGAGAACGCAGCGGCGGCTCGAGCCGGCAGTGCGAATCGTAGTAGCCGAGATCCATTTCAGACAGGTGCACGTGATGGATGCCGACGTCGCAGCTGACCGGCAGCCCCTCTTTCTTCGCGGCGCGGATCATCTCAACGGCGACCGCGCTGGACAGCCGGCAGACATGCACGCGGCTGCCGGTGGCGCGCACCAGCTGCAGCAGGGTATCGAGCGCGATTGTCTCGGCGAAAGCGGGAATGCCGGGCAGACCCAAGCGTGTCGCGACCTCGCCGTCGTGCGCGACGCCGCCGTGCGCGAGGGAGCGGTCCTCGGCGCGCAGCCACACCGGAAAACCGAAGGTGGCGGCGTATTGCATCGCGCGCCAGAGCACCTGGGTGTCGGCAAGCGGCGCGTTGGCCTGCGAGAAGGCGACGCAGCCCGCCTCGGAGAGCTCGGCCATTTCGGTCAATCGCTCGCCGGCCAGCTTCACGGTAAGCGCGCCGATCGGATACACGCGCGCACGGGCAAGCGCCTTGGCGCGCCGGCGCAGCATGTCGACCAGGCCCGGCTCGTCTAGCGGTGGGTCGGTGTCCGGCGGACAGGCCAGACTGGTGACCCCGCCGGCCACCGCGGCATCCATTTCGGACTCGAGCGTCGCCTTGTATTCGTAGCCTGGCTCGCGCAGTCGCGCCGACAGGTCAATCAGACCCGGGGCGACGACGAGGCCTTTGGCTTCGACTGTTTGATCTGCCTTTTCATTGTTCGCGGAGATCTTTCCATCAGCAATGAAGACATCCCCCACTTCGTCCCGTCCGCTGGCAGGATCGACGATGCGTGCGCCCTTGATCAGCAGCTTTGTCAATTGCCCGCCACGATCGACATTACCGCCATGCGCACCGCGATGCCGAAGGTGACCTGCGGCAGGATCACCGAATGCGGGCCGTCGGCAACGGAAGAGTCGATCTCGACGCCTCGGTTCATCGGCCCCGGGTGCATCACGATCGCGTCGGACCTGGCGAGCGCGAGCTTGTCCGCAGTGAGGCCGTAGTGCTTGAAGAATTCCTGCGCCGAGGGCAGCAGGGCGCCGTTCATGCGTTCGTTCTGCAGCCGCAGCATCACCACCACATCGCAGTCCTTGAGTCCCGCGCGCATGTCGTGGAATACGCGCACGCCGAGCGATTCGACCCCTGCGGGCAGCAGCGTCTGCGGTCCGATCACGCGAACTTCGGGCACGCCCAGCGTGGTAAGGCCATGAATGAGCGAGCGCGCCACGCGGGAATGCAGCACATCGCCGACGATCGCCACCGTAAGGCGCGTGAAGTCCTTTTTGTAGTGGCGGATGGTATAGAGATCAAGCAGACCCTGCGTCGGGTGCGCGTGCCGGCCGTCGCCGGCGTTGATGACGTGCTCGTGCGGCTTGACGTGGCGCGCAATCAGGTAGGGCGCGCCCGACGAGGCGTGACGCACCACGAAGACATCGGCCTGCATCGCCGACAGGTTGGCTACCGTGTCGAGCAGAGATTCGCCCTTGGATTGCGAGCTCACCGCGATGTTCAGGTTGATGACATCGGCCGAAAGCCGCTTGGCGGCAATCTCGAACGTGGTGCGTGTACGGGTAGAGGCTTCGAAAAACAGGTTGAACACGCTCTTGCCCCTGAGCAGCGGCACTTTCTTTACTTCGCGCTCGGTAACGCCGGTGAAGGGCTCGGCGGTGTCGAGGATCTGCGTGAGTATTTCCCGCGGCAGGCCCTCGATGCAGAGCAGGTGCTGCAGTTCGCCGTTGGCGTTGAGTTGCGGGTTAGCCGCCACGTTCGAGCTCCAGTGCCAGCTTGCCGTCCGGCGCACGCTTCAGCCGCAGCCGCATGCCCGCGGGCACCTCCACCTGCGCACCGCAGTACTGCGCGGCGATCGGCAGCTGCCGGCCGCCGCGGTCGGCGAGCACCACCAACGCGATGCTCTTGGGTCGGCCGTAGTCGAACAACTCGTTCATCGCGGCGCGCACTGTGCGCCCGGTATAGAGCACGTCGTCCACGAGCAGAATCTCGCGGCCTTCGACCTCGAAGGGAATCCTGGTGCGTTTGGGATCATGCTTGAGCCCCTCTTTCGCGTAGTCGTCGCGGTAAAACGCGATGTCCATGAGACCCAGCGGGTCCTTCAGCCCGAGCAGCGGATGCAGCCGTTCGGCGAGCCATGCGCCGCCGGTATGCAGGCCGATCATTGCTGCGGCCGGAGTGACGTGCGCCTTGAGTTCGGTCGCCAGTTTCGGCAGCAGGATTTCGGCGTCAGGAAGCCTGGTCACGCGGTTTTTTTGCCGCCGAAGTATTGCTCGAGAATGATTAACGCCGCGTGCGAATCAAGCGTCTTGCCGCGCGCCAGGTCCGCCGTCTTGCGGCTGCCATAGGCTGCCCGCATGCGGCTTTCGACCTCCACGGAGCTGTAGCGCTCGTCGACCAATTCGACCGGGAGCCGGAAGCGGCCGCCCAGCTGGCGCGCGAAACGCTCGGCGCGGCGTGTCATCTCGTGCGCCACGCCGTCTTCGCCGAGGGGGCGCCCCACGACCAGCAGCGACGGCTGCCACTCCTTCATCAGGCATTCAATTGCGGTGAGACGGCCGGGCTGGGTTCGCGCGGCGACACCCGGCAGAGGATGCGCAGTACCCAGTTCCGCTTCGCCTACCGCGACGCCAATACGCTGCAAGCCGAAGTCGAACGCTAGGACGGTGCGGGCAGCTGTACCTGAAGTTGAACTGCGGGCCTTGTCAGGCATGTCCCGCCTGGTCGGCGAGCCGTGCATAGTCGATCCCGAGCAATTGCATGGCCGCGGCCATGCGTTCATCGGCCGGCACGTCGAACAGAATGGCGTCCTTTGCCTCGACGGTGAGCCAGGCATTCTGTTTCAGCTCGTGCTCGATCTGCCCGGCCGACCAGCCGGCGTAACCGAGCGAAACGAGCATCTTCGAAGGACCCTCGCCGCGGCCGACCGCCTCCAGGATGTCCTTGGAAGTGGTCAGGCCAATCGCATCGCGCACCCCGCTGCTTACTTTCAACGTCGACTGCCACTCGCCGGCGGGCAGGTGCAGGACGAAGCCACGGTCGGTTTGCACCGGGCCACCGAAATAAATCGGCGCGTCGGCGTAGGCGTGGTCCTGAAGGCTGAGCGACAGGCGCTCAAACAGCGCCTGCAGGGTCATGTCTATGGGGCGGTTGACGACGATGCCAAGCGCGCCTTGGTCGTTGTGTTCGCAGACGTACGTCAGTGATCTCGCAAAGTACGGATCGGCCATGTTGGGCATGGCGATCAGAAAATGATTCGTCAGATTGATCGAGGACACGCTCGACACTATTTTACCGCAACGTCCGCCCCGCGTCCTCTGATTTCTCCCGGTACCGGATGCTCATATCTCCATCATTTCAAAGTCGTCCTTGCGCGCGCCGCACTCCGGACAGGTCCAGTTCATGGGCACATCGTCCCAGCGCGTGCCTGGTGAGATGCCTTCACCGGGGATTCCGGCCGCTTCGTCGTAGACCCATCCGCAGATGAGGCACATCCAAGTCTTGAATTGAACTTGCTGTTCGGTCATGGGTGGCAGGACAGTAAAATTGCACCAGATAATAACAGGCGGCTTGACGCCAGTTCCTGGGACCAACGCATGTTGTCTGCCCCGCCGATCGTCCTCGCCTTTGCCGCTTCCGATCCGACCGGCGGTGCGGGCTTGCAGGCGGACCTGCTCACACTTGCGAGTCTTGGCTGCCATCCGTTGTCGGTGCTCACCGGCCTCACCGTGCAGGACACACGCGGCGTCGAACAGCTGCTCGCGATCGAGCCCGATTGGGTTGCAAGCCAGGCGCGCCGTGTGCTCGATGACATCCCCGTCGCGGCGTTCAAGCTCGGCGTGCTCGGCTCGGCACGCAATGCGCATATCATCGCCGCGTTCCTCGCCGAACATCCGCGCCCTCCCGTGGTACTCGACCCGGTACTCAGCTCCGGCCGAGGCGATGCCCTCGCGGATTCTGAAACGGTGCAGGCAATGCGCAGTGCGCTGCTGCCGCGCACCACGGTACTGACGCCGAACAGCGTGGAGGCCCGCCGCTTGGCCGGCGCAACGCCGCAGGCGGACCTTGCCGGCTGCGCGCGCGAACTAACGAAACTTGGCTGCAAGTACGTACTCGTGACCGGCACCCACGAAGCGGGTGCGCAGGTGATCAACACGCTCTACGACGCGCACGGCGTGGTGCGCGAGGATCGCTGGCAGCGCCTTCCCGCGAGCTATCACGGGTCGGGTTGTACGCTTGCTGCGGCCCTTGCCGCGCTGCTCGCGAAGGGCATGGCCGTGACGGAAGCAGTGCAGGCGGCGCAGGCCTACACCTGGAAGGCGCTCGAAGCCGGATTCCAGCCGGGCCACGGCCAGCATCTGCCAAACCGATTTTTCGAGAAGCGATGAAACTCCGCGGCCTCTACGCGATCACGCCGGACATTCCTGACCGGAGCAAACTGATAGACCTCGTCTATGAGGCACTCGATGGCGGCATCGCAGCATTGCAATATCGTTGCAAAAGCTTGCAACCTTGGGTCAGGCTTGGTGAGGCAAAGGCATTCGCTCTGTTGTGCCGAGGAAGGGGAATACCGTTTATCGTCAATGACGATCTGGATTTTTCGATCGCCGCCGGGGCCGACGGCGTGCATCTTGGCCGAAATGACGGGGACCTTGCTGCGGCTCGCTCCAAGCTTGGAGGAAAGTTGCTCGGCGCCTCCTGCTACGATTCTCTTGC
>Ga0315281_10015984_pt1 | contig 10031 bp, 8 predicted proteins | sample YL17G07_0_MG_FD_204540 | JGI IMG/M metagenome (GOLD analysis project Ga0315281, IMG submission 204540) | Sediment microbial communities from Yellowstone Lake, YNP, Wyoming, USA - YL17G07_0 | ecosystem: Environmental > Aquatic > Freshwater > Lake > Sediment | place: USA: Wyoming | collected...
GATCGTGTTCGTTCATGAGTTCGCCGACGATTTATATGCATGGGAGACGCAGATGCGCTATTTCAGCCAGCGCTACCGCTGCGTCGCCTTCAATGCGCGCGGCTATCCGCCGTCCGACGTACCCAATGCCGTGTCAAAGTATTCGCAAGCGATTGCGACCGACGATATCGCCAATGTGATGCGCCACCTCAAAATTCGCAAAGCGCACGTCATCGGTTGCTCCATGGGCGGCTATGCGACCCTGCACTTCGGCTTGCGCCACGCGCGCATGGCGCTGTCGCTGACCGCGGTCGGCGTCGGTTACGGCTCCGACCCGGACAAGCGCGCGCAATTCCTGCGCGACACCGAAGTGATGGCGCGACGCTTTGACGATCTCGGAATGCAGGAAGCCGTCAAGCCCTATCAGGTGGGACCGGCGCGCGTGCAGTTTCAAAACAAGGATCCGCGCGGGTTTGCGCATTTCTGCGCGGAGTTCGCGCGCCATTCGGCGCTAGGATCCGCCAATACGCTGCGGGGCGTGCAGGCGAAGCGACCGACGGTTTACAGTCTCGAGCGCGGACTCACGAAGCTCAAAGTTCCGCTCCACGTGATCACCGGCGACGAGGACAACCAATGCCTGGAGCCGGGGATTTTCATCAAACGCGCATGCCCCTCGGCAGCGCTGACGGTAGTCGCCGGCACCGGTCACGCGGTAAACCTCGAGGAACCGGATTTGTTCAATCGCCTCACGGCCAAATTTCTTGCGCTGGTCGATTCCGGGCGCTGGCAGCCGCGCGATGCGCGTTCGCTCAACAAATCGACGATGGCGAAGAAGCGCTGAACCCGGCGCGCATCGCCGCGACTTACGATCCGGCGGGCTTGCCCTCGATCTTGGCCTTGAGGCGCGCCATGTACTTGTCGAGATCGATGATGAAGCGGTCGTGCTCGGCCTCGCCCACCTGCTCGACGTCGTCAAACACCTTCAGCTTGAAGGAGAGCCGGCGGCGGTCGACCGCGGTCAATTCGACTTCGCAACGCACTTTCTTGCCCTTAGGCGTCGGGCCCATGTGACGGATATTGACCTGCACGCCGACCTGTCCCTGTCCCGGCTTTAAATGCGGCGCCACCAGTTTGCTTGCCGTCATTTCGACGAAACGCGTCATCGCCGGCGTCGAGAACACACTGTATTCGCCGCGCGTCGTGCACATTTCCTCGGTGACTTCCCACACCATTTCGTCTTTCATTCCTGCCTTGAGCGTGTCCAATTTCCGATTACCTTTTCATGATGTTGGCGTTTGTCTCTCATCAATTCATTGTTGACAAATTTAGAGAAGAGTCTCAACGCAAAGACGCAAAGGGAACCAAAGGAAACCAGAATGAATGGCAGATTGGGTTCTTTGCGGCTTTCCTTTCTCTTTGCGTCCTTTGCGTTGGCTGTTTTTTGATTCCGGCTAGGCCAGCTTAGGCGATTCTAAACGACGCCTGGCGTTAAACAAAGCGGTGCCCAGCAGAGTCAGGCGTCACGCCGAGATTGCACGAATCGTTCGTGCGTGCGCAGCGCTGTGAGTGCATGGCCTGCGTTGTTGATTTCATCGAATACCGGGATGCCGAGTTCGATCGCGCGGGCGCGGAACTCGCGCTTGCGCGCTTCGATTTGCGGCTCTCCGTCCGAGCGCAGCACCAGCACGAAATGCGCCTGTCCCGGAAAATGCGCCTGCACGCGCAACGCTGCCTGCACCACATTGTCGAGCACTTCCGGCTTGGAGCGGCCGACGAACGGCGCCATGTTCAAATGCATCACCAGCGCCTCGGGTTTGCCGATGCCATAAATGATGTCGAGGATTTTTTCAGTGATGCGCCCATCGTCCTGCAGCAGCGTGCCGACCGGGCAGTCGACTGGATTGGTGATGGTCGTACCGGGCGGCAGTTTGAGCGCGGCGAGCGCTGCCACGATTTGGGGCTCGAACGGGGCGACGTCGAGCGTGAGCCGTGCATAATGGTCGGTGGCAAGCACGCTCGCGCCACCGCCGTTGCCGAACAGCACCACGCGCTGTGTCGGTCGCCCGGTGCGCGGCGTAAGCGTCTGGAATATCACCAGCGCGTCGATGAATTCATCCAGCGTGTCGACCAGGATACAGCCGGTCTGGCGTGACAGCGCTACCCAGGCCCGGTCGTCGCCGGCGAGCGAGCCGGTGTGAGAGACCGCGGCCGCCAACCCCAGCTTTGTGCGCCCGCCTTTCAGCATGACTACGGGTTTGCGCGCTTTGGCCGCGCGCAGCATTTCGAACAGGCGCCGGCCGTCGCGGGCCGTTTCGATATATAGCCCGATCACCTTGGTCTGGGGATCTGCGAGATAGAACTCCAGCAGATCGCTCGGCCCAATGTCGGCGCAATTGCCGACCGTGACCAGACCCGAAAACTTGATCCCCCGTGTCTGGCCGCGACGAACGACGTCCGTGCCCAGCCCTCCGCTTTGCGACACGACGCCCACTGTGCCGACTTCGCATGGACCGATTTCGGTAAAGGTGAGCTTGCCGCGCGGGGAATAAATACCGAGGCAATTAGGGCCGATCAGCCGCATTCCACCCGCGCGGGCGGCGGCCGCCAGTTGTTCCTGCAAATCCCGGCCATCGTCGGCTTCGGCAAAGCCGCTTGAAATCACCTGCGCATAGCGCACGCGCCCTTCGGCTGCAGCCAACATGCCGGGTATTTGTGCTCCCGCAATCGCAATGAAGGCGTAGTCGATCGGCTGCGGCGTGGCAGCGAGGCTGCGGTATGCCGGTAGTCCGTCGATCTCTGCCGCTGTCGGGTGAATCGGGTAGATCGCGCCGTCGTAGCCGAGCTCGCGGATGCGGCGGATAAAAACGTTCGGCAGCGCAGCGCCCTTGGTCGAGGCGCCAACCACGGCGACCGTTTTCGGCATGAACAGCGGCGCGTAGCGGTTGATGATCGCCTGGTTACTCATGAGAGGACAAACCGCGCGTCGACCGCGACCGCACCGGATTCGGAAACGATCAGCGGATTGATATCTGCTTCCTTGAAATCATTGGCGTGGCGCATCAGCAGGCCGTCGTCGCCGCCGAGCTTCAACAGCACTTCGATAATCGCATCCTGCGACGCCGGCTTGCGCCCGCGTGCACCGTCCAGTATTGCGGCGCCTTTGAGTTCTGCGAGCATTTCCCGGGCGTCGATGCGCGTGATCGGGCAGATGCGGAACGCGACATCGGCAAGCACCTCGACGAATATGCCGCCCAGACCCACCATCACGAGCGGTCCGAAATCGGGATCGCGCACTCCGCCGACGACGATCTCCAGTCCGGCCGGCGCCATCTCTTCGAGCAGAAAACCATCGATGCGCGCATCGCGGAGTGCCGGAACGTTCATCATTCGCCGGATCGCGTCTGCTGCATCCGCCGCGGATTTCAGGTTGACCTCGACCCCGCCGGCATCGCTTTTGTGCAGGATGTCGGGCGACATGACCTTCAGCGCAAGCGGGGGAGTAAGTTTCGTGAACGCGGCAGCGACGTCATCCACGCCATCGATCACCGCTGATTTCGGTACGCTGACGCCATAGGCCGCCAGCAACTGCTTGCCGGCAACCTCGTCGAGCGCCGTGCGGTTTTCGCTCCTCGCCTTCGCGATGATCGCTGCAGGATTCATGTTCAGTGCCGTTTTCCCTAGCGTCCTTTGCGGTTCACGATTTTTTTGCCTGCGCCAGCACTTCCGGAATGATCCCGGTGTGCACCTGTCCTGAACGGAACGGGTCCGAGCGCAGCACCGCCAGCACCGCGGGAATGTTGGTCTTCAGCCCTTTGATGTCAAATGCCCCAAGCGCCTGCACCAGACGTTCGATCGCGGCTTCCCGGCTCGTGGCATGCACGATCACTTTGGCGATCATCGGATCATAGTGCGGCGTCACGTCGCGGCCTTCCGCGTAGCCGGTCTCGATGCGGATGGACTTGTCCGCGGGTGGTCGGAATACGGTGAGTTTGCCGGGCGACGGATAGAAGCTTTTCGGGTCTTCGGCATAAACGCGCGCCTGGATCGCATGGCCGGAGACGCTGATTTGCTGCGGCAGGATGTCGGCGAGCCGGTCGCCGGCGGCGGAACGTATTTGGGCCTTGACCAGATCGACGCGGGTCACCTCTTCGGTCACGCCGTGCTCGACCTGCAACCGCGTATTCATTTCGAGGAAATTGAATTCGCCGTCAGCCCCCATCAGCATTTCGACCGTGCCGATGTTGTCGTAGCCCATTTGCTTGACCATCGCCACGACCTGGCCCGCAACGGCATCGACCTGCGAACGTGCAATATCGGGTGCAGGCGCCTCCTCTATTACCTTTTGGTTGCGGCGCTGCACCGAGCAGTCGCGCTCGAACAAGTGCACCGCCGCACCATGCCTGTCGCCAAGCACCTGGAACTCGATATGGCGCGGCTTCTCGAGCAGACGCTCGAGATAGACCTCGGCGTTGCCAAAACCGCGGCTCGCCATCGAGCGCGAGCGTTCGACGACCGCCAGCAATTCGCTCTCGTCCCTGGCCGGCAACATGCCGATGCCGCCGCCGCCGCCCGCCGGCTTGACGAGTACCGGGTAGCCGATGGCACGGGCAGCGGCGAGTATTGCCGCGGGCTCGGCCGGCAGCACGCCCGACCCCTGAGTCATCGGCAGCCCGTAATCTGCCGCGATTTCACGCGCGCGGGTCTTGTGTCCCATCGCATCTATCCATTTCGGCGACGGCCCGATGAAACAAACACCGGCGTCCTGCACACGTTGCGCGAAACCGGCGTTCTCCGACAGGAAACCGTAACCTGGGTGCACGCCATCAGCGCCGGCGCGCTTCAGCACATCAAGCAGCAACTCCTGATTGAGGTAGCTGTCAGACGCGGGCGCAGCACCGATGGCGTAAGTCTCGCTCGCCATTTCGAGATACGGCGCACCGTAGTCGGCTTCGGAATAAACCGCTGCGGATTTGATGCCCATCTCGTGCAGCGCGCGCAGCACGCGCGCCGCGACCGCGCCTCTATTTGCGACTACAACCTTATCAAACATTTAGAATCTTTCAACGCAGAGACGCGGAGACGCAGAGTTAAGCTAAAACCTGATGACTTCTCAGCGCCTCTGCGGTTCATTCCTAGTAGCTCGTGGGCCAGGTGCGCATCAGATGCTGCCCGACCCCCTTGCTTATGCGCAGCTTGTAAACCTCCAGCATGCGGATAAGGTAGTCGCGCGTGGCGGCCGGTTCGATCACTGCTTGCGCGGCGAATACTGAAGCGAGGCCCCACACGTCGGAACCTTGTTCGATTTCGGCGAGCCGGGCTTCGTAATCAGGATCGCCGGGTTTGACGCCATGCACTATGGTCGTCGCAAAATCGGGGCTCATAAAACTCACTTCTGCGGTCGGCCACGCCGCAATATCGTCGGAATGCCGGCCGCCGCCCATACAGACATAGGCGCGGCCATAGCTCTTGCGCAGAATCACCGACAGCTTGGGAACGGTGACCAGCGTCATTGCGTTCATGAAGTTCATGATCTTCCCGGGCGCGCCGCTTTTCTCGGCCTCGGTACCGATCTGGAAACCGGGCGTGTCGACCAACAGCACTATCGGCACATTGAACGAGTCGCACAACACCAGGAAGTCGACGATCTTGCGGCAGGCATCGGCATCGAGCGCGCCGCCGCGATGCAGCGGATTATTGGCAACGATGCCCACACTCTTGCCGCCCAGGCGCGCGAGTGCGACGAGCGCGCTTTTGCCGAAGCGCGGCTTGAGCTCGAACAGCGTGTCCTTGTCGACCAGGCATTTGACGACGCGCCGCATGTCGTACACCTGGGTACGCTTCTCCGGCAGTATCGAAAAAACTTCGTTCATGTCCGCTCCCGAACCGGCGGGCACCGGTGCGTCGGGCGGGGCTTCGTTGTGGTGGCTTGGCAGATAGGAAAGAAAGCTCCTGAGCGCATCGAACATTGCTTCCTCGGTTTCTACCACCTGATCTACCAGCCCGGTCACTTCGGCATGCAGGCGCCAGCCGCCGAGTTCTTCCAGATCGGCCTTTTCGCCGAGAGCCATTTCGATCAGGCGCGGGCTGGAGACCGCCATGGTCGCGCCCTTGTGCATCACCGTGAAGTCGGCCAGACACGCCAGCCATGCCGACGAACCGAACGACGGGCCGATCACGGCGGTGACAAGCGGCGTCTCGCGCGTGCGGCGGAACTGTGTGATGTCGTTGCCGAGCAGCAGGCCCATGCCACGGGAACCCATTGCGTCCGGCAGGCGCGCGCCGGTCGACTCGCCGATGATTACGAGCGGCATGCCGCGTTCGGTCGCAGTGCGCTTCATGTGCCCGACCTTTTTGCCGTTGGTCGCGCTGGTCGAAGCGCCCTTCACCGTGAAATCGTTGACCACCACGGCGACATCGCGGCCGTTGATGCGCGCGAAACCGGCGATCTTGCCGTCGGTCGGCGTCTCGTCGGCCTGCTCCGGATACACTCCCGAAGTACCGAACAAGCCGGATTCGATGAAGCTGTCCTTGTCGACGAGACCCGCGACGCGTTCGCGCGCGTTCAACTGTCCCGCCTTCTTGCGCCGGGCAAGCTTGTCCGGCCCGCCCATGCCAAGCGCCTTGGCGCGCCGCGCTGCGTATTCCTCGAGCAGTTTTTCGAATGCCATTGCTCAGACTTTCATCTTTTCCATAAACATTTGCTGGGATCTACTTAACTACGCGACGCCTTTCCCGGCTCTCCAGTTCACGATGGGTTTCCACGCTGCGTCACAGGAAAGCGGCGGGCGTAAAGTTCAGCCTTCTAGGATGGCGACGACCTGGCCTTCGGCTACGGGATCTTTCGGCTTGACGAGAATTTCCTGGACGGTACCGCCGTCCTCCGTGATCACCGGGATTTCCATTTTCATAGACTCGATCACGAGCAGCGTATCGCCGCTTTCGACCTTATCTCCGGGCTTGGAATGGACTTTCCATACCGTGCCGGTAATTTCCGATTTGACCTCGATTCGTGCCATCGTCGTTAATCCTGGGTCCCGTGGGCAAGCTGAAGAGAAACAGTAAAAGTATAGCATCGCATATCGGCCGCCGCGGACCGTTGTATCATCGCCCGCGAGCGCATACCATATGCGCTCCCAACATTCTGGATTTTTCCCATGTCTGGTTTGCCGATACTCAAAGACTCGGCGCTGACTCTCGTTGATCGCGTTGCCACGCTCATTTTCAAGCGCGACGACGTGCGCAACGCGCTGACCGGCACCGAACTCACCGCTGAAATCGTTGCGACGCTGGCGTGGGCCAATACGAGCCCCGACGTTTCGGTGCTGGTCCTGACCGGCGAAGGCAGTGCGTTCTCCGCCGGCGGCAACATCAAGACCATGGGTGAGCGGGCCAAGGCCTCGCCGCATGTGCTGCAACAAAACTACAAGCAAGGCATCCAGCGCATCCCGCTTGCCTTGCAGGAGATCGATATTCCGGTCGTTGCGGCGGTCAATGGCCCTGCAATCGGCGCCGGGTTCGACCTTGTAAACATGTGCGACATCCGCATCGGCTCGACCCTGGCCCAGTTCGGCGAGACCTTCGTCAACCTCGGCATCATCGCCGGCGACGGCGGCGCATGGTTTCTGCAGCGCCTCATCGGTTATCAGCGCGCGGCCGAGCTTACGTTTACCGGGCGGATCATTAAAGCCGACGAAGCCAGGCAGCTCGGCATCCTGCTGGAGGTCACTGAGCCTGAAGCATTGCTGCCGCGCGTGCAGGAACTCGCCGCCAAGGTCGCCGCCAAACCGCCGCTCGCGCTGCGTTACGCCAAGCGCTTGCTCAAACTTGCGCAACAGCAACCGTTGTCCGAGCATCTCGAGTTGTGTTCGAGCTATCAAGCGCTGTGCCACAAGACCGCGGACCACGCCGAAGCGTTGAGCGCGTTCTTCGAAAAGCGGCAGGGCAAATACGAGGGCCGCTGATGACGCTGATCGGCAGATTGCTGCGTGTCGTGATGGCGACGGCGTTGATCGCGGCAGCCGCTGGCGCCGCAGCGCAGGACGCTAAGCTGCTGCCAGCCGACGAGGCCATGAGCGATCCCTCCTGGCTGCGCTTCAAGGCGCATCTGCTCAATGCCTTGGCAAAACGCGACCAGAAATTCATCATCGGCATCGTCGACGGCAAAATTCGCAACACGACCGACAAGGACGGCATCGCCGAATTCAGAAAACTGTGGGAACCGCACTCCGCCAGCAGCCCCTTATGGGTCGAGCTGCCGAAGATACTGTTCCTGGGGGGCGTTTACGTAAAGCGCGAGAAGAGTTTGATCGAGTTCTGCGGACCCTACGTCCATTACAAATGGCCCGAGGAGGCGCCTGCAAATGCAGCCGGTGCCATTATCGCCAGGGACGTTCTGGTTAAGGCGGCGCCCTCCGCAGATGCAGCGACCCTACAGACATTGTCGTTCGATCTGGTCAATGTGATCGACTGGGAAGTCGCGGATGAAAACAAAGACAGCCGCCAACCGTGGGTCAAGATCCAGACCAAAGCCGGCGCTGGCTTCGTGCCGGAGGAGCAAATCCGCAGCCCGCTCGAATATCGCGCGTGCTTCGTCAAGGGCGGCGCTGGCTGGCGCATGACCGCACTCGAGGTCGGCGAATAACCTTGGCATCAATAACTGGTCGGCCAGTTGGCAAGCCGGTGAGCGCCGACGCCGTTCTTCAGCCGCATGCGGTGTACCTCCAGCATGCGGATCAAATAACTGCGCGTATCGCGCGGATCGAGTACGGTCTGCGCTTCGTAGAGCTGGGCGAGCGCCCACGCTGAAGTGTCGCGCGACACTTCGTCGAGCAGTTGCTGGAAGCGTTCGGGGTCATCGTCTTTTTTCACGCCATGCAAAACGTTGACGCTGACCGCGGGGTCCATGAAGCCGAGATCGGCGCCCGGCCAGCATGCCACCTCGTCGGCATTGCGGCCGCCGCCCATGTTGATGTAAGCCTGGCCGTAGCTCTTGCGCAGGATGATGGTGATTTTGGGTACCGTTACCAGCGAAATCGCATTCATCCAGTTGATGACCTTGCCCGGCATGCCGCGCAACTCGCCTTCGACGCCGATCAGGAAACCGGGTACATCCACGAGGAACACGATCGGGATGTTAAATGAATCGCACAGCACCATGAAGCTCGTTACCTTCTGGCACGCGTCCGCATCCAGCGCACCGCCTTTGAACAGCGGATTGCTGGCAATAAAACCAACGCTCTTGCCGTCGAGACGCGCGAGCACCGTTGCAATCGATTTGCCATACCGTTCCTTGAGTTCGAAGCTCGATTCGCGGTCGACGATCGCGGCGATGATCTTGCGCACGTCGTAAACCTGGTTGCGCGCCTCGGGCAGGATGTCGAGTATTTTTTTGCACGCGTCGTCCGAGCCCGGCGGCACCGGATGCACAGGCGGGGCCTCGTTGTGATGATCCGGCAGGTAGGAGAGAAAACGCCTGATGGCAGCGAGCGCCTGCTCGTCGGTATCGACCGCAAGATCGGCAAGGCCCGAGACGCCGGTCAATATCTTCCAGCCGCCGAGTTCTTCCGGCTCAATCGGTTTGTTGATTGCGATCGAAGTTACGCCGGGGCTCGCAATGGCCATGATTGCGCCTTTGCGCATCACGACGAAATCCGACATCGCCGAGTACCAGGTCGACGAACCGTAACAAGCGCCCAATAACGCGGACACCCACGGCGTCTCCCGCAGCCGCTGGTACTCGGTGGAGTCCTGCGCCACTATTGAGCGCCCGGCAGCGCCCATGCGATCCGGCATGCGCGCACCGCTTGACTCGCCGAGGAAGATCAGCGGCATGCCACGGGAGGTCGCGACCTGCTTCACATGCTTGATCTTCTTCATATTGACGACTGAAGACGACGCGCCGAGCACGGTAAAATCGTTCGACACGAGCGCAACTTCGCGGCCAGCGATGCGGGCGAAGCCGGCAACCTTGCCGTCGGCGGGCGTCTTGTCACGCACCTCCGGGCGAATTCCGGCCGCGAGCATGCCGGATTCGATGAAGCTGGCGGGATCGA
>Ga0315281_10015985_pt1 | contig 10030 bp, 13 predicted proteins | sample YL17G07_0_MG_FD_204540 | JGI IMG/M metagenome (GOLD analysis project Ga0315281, IMG submission 204540) | Sediment microbial communities from Yellowstone Lake, YNP, Wyoming, USA - YL17G07_0 | ecosystem: Environmental > Aquatic > Freshwater > Lake > Sediment | place: USA: Wyoming | collected...
GACCCCTGGCCCCCTCCCCCAATAACAACCACCGAGACGCCCATGACCAAACCCCTCTCAGGCGAGCCGGCGTTGATTGAGGCCCTCGCCCGGATTTTCGGGGCTGCGCCCCCGGAAGTCGTCCTGGGCATCGGGGACGACTGCGCGGTCCTGGATTTGGGGGGGCCCGACTATCTCCTCTGGACCGTGGACACCCTGATGGAAGGGGTCCATTTCGATCTGGGCTACACCACCCTGCGGCAGTTAGGGCGAAAATCCCTGGCCGTGAACCTGAGCGACGTGGCCGCCATGGGGGGCACGCCCCGGTACGCGCTGCTGTCCCTGGCGTGGCCCAAGGAGCGAGACACCGCCGGCGCCTTGGAGCTGGGCCAGGGGCTGGCGGAATTGGGTCGGGAATACGGTGTGGCCGTCATCGGGGGCGACAGCGTCGCGGCCGGCGGCGGGGTAGCCGTCACCGTCACGGTCCTGGGAACCGCGCCCAAAGGGGAGATGGTGCGCCGGGCCGGGGCCAGGGCCGGCGACCGCGTCTTGGTAACCGGCCCCCTGGGGGAGGCCGCCGCCGGCCTCGAGGTCCTGAAGCGGCGCCTGAGCCTGGAGCCCGCCCTGAGAGAGCCCCTTTGCCAGGCCCTGCTAGACCCCCGGCCGCAACTCCAGGCCGGCCGCCTGTTGGCAAGTAAGCGCCTGGCCTCCGCCATGATCGACCTCTCCGACGGGGTGGCCACCGACCTCTACCACGTCTGCCGGGCCTCCGGCGTGGGGGCCCGCCTGCATGGAGCCGCCATCCCGGTTTCCCCCCGGGTCCGGGCCGTGGCCCAGATCCTGGATCAAGACCCCCTGGACCTGGCCCTGAAGGGGGGTGAAGACTACCAGCTCCTTTTCACCACCCCCCCTGCACTGGCCGAAACCCTGGACCGGGCCTTCCGGCAGGCCGGCCTCCCCCCGCCTCTATTCTTGGGAGAAATCATTCCCGGGGATGCCGTGCTGCTCCAAACTTCTCAGGGAATGCAGGAGATCTCCGGGGCGGGTTTTAACCATTTCCGGCTTGACCTTGAAGGCGGTTCGGTTTAGCATGGAGTAACCTCTCAAGTTAACCCCAATAAGGCCGATAACTCTGGTGACGGAAAAAAAGGAACGCCCGATGAAGGTCTGTTGCACCTGCCGCTATTGGTCCGCTAAACATAAAGGCCTCTGCACGCGCCTGAACCAGGGCGCGGGCAAATTCTGGATCTGCCGGGACTGGACGGACGCCGCCCAGGACCCCGAAGACCTTGACCCGGGTTCGAACCTGGAGGCCGCCGGCCGGCGGTAGGAGCATGTGGGTGTAGGGGCGGACCCGCGTGTCCGCCCTGGTGGGCGCACACATGGGTGCGCCCCTACAGGGATTGGGGGTATGGGTATGGGGAGGATTGCCAGTGGGCCCCAGCCCCCCTCCCCCAACTCCGAAGGAGGAACCACGATGCAAGACGTAGCTTTCGGCGCCCTGGTGCACGGGGTGTATGTGGTCACCACCCGGTCGGGGGACAGGATCAACGGCATGACCGCGGCCTGGGTGTCCCAGGTGTCCCTGAAGCCCTTGCTCCTCATGGCCTCCATCGCCCCGCCCCGCTACTCCCATGACCTCATCAAGGAAAGCGGGATCTTCGCAATCAATGTCCTGAGCACCGGGCAAATAGACCTGGCCAAGCGTTTCGGTTACAAGAGCGGCCGCAAGGTGGATAAATTCGCGGGGCTCGAGTACACCACGGCGCTGACCGGGGCTCCCATCCTGCCTCAGGCCTGCGCCTACTTCGACCTAAAGCTGGTGCAGACCTTTGCCGCCGGTGACCATACCCTGTTTGTGGGAGAGGTGGCGGACGCCAAAATCCTCCACCCGGAAGCCGCGCCCCTGGTCTTCCGGAAGGAGGATTTCTTCTAAGAAAAAAGGTTTGACAACCGCGCCAATTTGGTTTATGGATTGGCCTTAGTATTTGGGGGATATATAAATTATTTTTTCCAGGAATTATTGACCATCATGGTAGATTTTGGGGATGTGGGGGTAATCTGCGTCAACCAGGAGATTGAGGGTATTTGCCAGAGTTGCCTTTGGTGGGAGTGGGATTCCCGCAGACAACTGTGCGGCAACTGCCAAAGCCCTCTTTGCGCCATCTACCGGCAGCAATTGTTCTCGGCCGGCTCTCCGCCTCGCTCTCGCAAGGAGCCTCTTGCTAAGAGCGCCGCTCTGCGACCTTCGAACGCCGGCTCAGCAGATCCGCCTGTCGCAAAGGTAGGGGAATCCGGTAGCGTTTGACGCAGCCCAGAACGATTTCCCGCGCTTCCGCCAGGGTAACTTTGTGCCCCGGCGAGAGATAGAGGGGTTTTTTGCCCTCTCGAGTCCTGAGAATCAAGCCCACCAGTTTCCCCTGCCAGATCAAGAAGCTCGCTAAACCGGCGCACCAGCCCGGCTCCGGCCCTTCGCCCACCAACCGGCTTTTGGCCACCCCGATGGTGGGTATATCCAGCAACAACCCCAGGTGTGAGGCAATCCCCAGGCCCCGGGGATGGGCGATCCCCTGGCCGTCCACCAGCACCACGTCCGGTCGATGCCTTAATTTCCCGTAGACTTCCACCAGGATGGGGGCTTCCCGGAAAGTCAAGAGCCCCGGAATATAGGGAAAGGGAACCGGCCCCGCGGCCTCGGCCTCTTCTACCAGCTCCAACTCCGGGTAGGTGTAAACCGCCGCCGCCCCGAAGAGGCGCCGATCTTTGCGGTCGTACGCGGCATCCACCCCGGCCACCAAACGCACCGGTCTCGGGAGCCTCACCAGCTCCACCTTATGGCGCATCTCCTCCTGCACCGCCAGCGCTTCCCGATAATTCCGGGGCCAGGTTGAGAGGAAGTCTTTGGTCATAGTTTGTGGGGCAGGGGGCCAGGGGCCGGAGGCCATTTACAATCCCTTCCCCATGCCCCATCCCCCAACCCCTTACAGGGGGTTGGGGAGGGGGTGTGGGGGAGGGCGGGGGAACTGCGTTCCCCCGGCCCCCCCCCACAATCTTCATCATCCCCGGGCCAACTCCTGGCTGAAAATTAAGGCGCCGTCCCGTTTGGTGAGGCGGCCGTTTTGCCGTTCGATGACCCAGCCGCTCTTGCCTCTGCCACCGAAGGGCAGGCGCATGGGGGTGAAGAGGAAGTCCGGGTTTTCGTAAACCATGCCGAAGGTCTGCTGGAAGGCCTCCCTGGCGCCCGGAGGTGGGGCGCCGAAGAAAGTGACCAGGAAGGGGTAACGGCTCCGCAGAACTTCGGCCACCGCGGCCTCGTCGCTGTCCGTCGGCACCAGGGCCAGGAAGGGGCCGAAGAGTTCCAGGTCGGGGGGTTCGGGGGTTTCCACCAGGAACGGCCCTTGCCACTCACCCTCCCGGCGGGGCGGCAGGAGGAAATGCGGTTCTTTCAAGGCGTCCAAAACCCGGTCGATGAGGCCCCGGGTGCGTTCCACCTTGATGGGGCCGATCCAGGTCTTGGGGTCGGCGGGGTCCCCCACCTGGATTTCCGGCATCCGTGCCAGGATCATTTGCCGGGCCTTCTCGTAAATCTCCCGGTGGATATAGGCCCGCTTCAAGGTGGTGCAATACTGGCCGCCGTTGATGAAGGCCCGGCGCACCAGAAAGGTGACCGCGGCTTCCAGGGGAGCGTCCCGAAAAAGGATGATGGGCGGCAGGCCGCTGGGACCGCCGAACAGGAGTTTATCGAAGGCATGGGCCGCCTGGGCGTAGGCCTCCCCGACGGCGCCGCCCCCGGAGATGTACAGGACCCGCACCTGGGGGTCGGTGATGCACTGCTGGCCGAACTTGCGGTTATCCAGGCCGGTCACGGCCTCGAACCAGGGGAACGGGGCCACGGTTTCGGCCAGGAGTTGGGCGGTGCGCGGGGTCTGGGAGGAGCAACTGAACCGGAACCGGTTGCCTCCCAGGATGGCGGCCCCTCCCACCCGGGCCAATTGGACGGGAGCGGCGTCGTAGGGGAGGATGGCCGCCACCGTGCCGTAGGGGGCTTTTCCCGCCACGTAGGGGGCTTCCACCTCCATGGTGGCCAGGTGCTCCACGGCCATATCCACTTCCAGGCCGGCGATGCGGCAGGGAGCGCCGATATCGGCCGCGGCCGCGGCCACGAAGGCCTCCCGGCGGGCCGCCAGGCGGTCGCTCAGCTCACGGAGAATCTGCAAACGCGCTTCGAGTTCGTGAAACATCTTGAGATCGTCACTTTCTTCAGGAATTGCCGGGGAAAAGGGCGCCTCGATGGGTAGGAGCCTCCCCATCCCGGTCCTTTTCACCGGGAGGGGACGGCCGGCCCTCCCCTTATGGAAATATTATAACCTGGAATGCCCTGCAAATGATTATGAAATTATGCTAAATTAATAAGGCAAAATAGCCCAACCAGGGGTCTAAGAGATATTGGTTAATGGTGGAAGTCCAGAAGAGGCCAGCTAACTGTCTTTTAGCAGGGTTATGAAAAACTTAGGGATTTCATTTGACAAAGGCGGCCAAGGCGGTCGAATAGTTTGAGATTGCAAAAGTTCAGTTCTGGTATTTGCCTTATCTTGAGATTATTTCGAAGGATAGGCCTATGTTGAAGAATATATATGCCAATATAAGAAGATGCCTTCATCATGGTATATTAGATATTAGATATGGCTGTAAGTTATTGAGAGGATGTAAAGAGTCGCGCTTCAAATATCTCGGGGCCTATTGTACTGCCAGCAGCAATTATTTTGTATTAGCAAAATTAATTGGAAAAATCAGTATTAATGAAACGGATGTTATAGTAGATGTCGGATGTGGAAAGGGGCGGGTTTTCAATTATTTATTAAGTTTAAAGCTCAAAAATAAATTTATAGGTATTGAGATTGATCAACAAATCACTGAGGAAACCAAGCAAAGGTTAAAAAAATATCCGAATATAACCATCATCCATGGAGATATATTAGAAAATATCCCCGATAATGCCACCATATTTTACATGTTTAACCCATTTAATGATGTAATCATGAGAAAGTTTAAAGAGCAAATTGAAAAGAAATTTAAATATAGAGAAGTTACTATCATTTATTATAATTCCAAGCATTTGGATATATTCTTTAATGACCCCAAATGGGATCTAGAAATGTTCAATCCCTACGACCTTGACGATTATCAAAAATACAGCGCGGCCATTTTATATTACAGGCCGTATTTGTAGCTTTCTTGTCCATCAAGAACGCCCGTGCCGGGGATTGCCCTCCACCCATAAAGGAAAAGCTGGAATAATCGTCTTGGCTCCTTAGGGACCCGCGGTGGCGGTTTCATGTGAAATTTGGCATTTTCTCCTTGACATGCCTGGCCTGGGTTTTATAATCGAAATGGCTTGGTGAAAATCCCTTTCCTTTTTGGTGGAAATTTTATATATAATGAACTAGGGTTAAAGGAATTATAGCTGGTTCAAGGCGAATATCTGAGACTGATAAATATTTCCTGGAGGAACAATGGCAGAAGAGGCCGTGAAAGAGATTAGGGTAGACAGAAAGAACCGCAAGATCGGGAACATTGCCCCGGAAATCGCGGATCGCTGTTATACCTGTGGCACGTGCGCCGGCGGTTGTCCGGCCACCGGTTTGGTGCCCGGCTGGGATTCCCGCAAGGCCATCCGGGCCATAGTGCTCGGCCTGGAGCAGGAGGTCGTGGACTCCAAGTGGCCGTGGGTCTGTACCCTTTGCGGCCGCTGCCAGTACCAGTGCCCCATGGGGATCGAGTTGCTGCGGACCTTCCGGGCTTGCCGCACCGCCCGGGAGCGGAACAAGGTGCCCGGACCGATCCACAAGGGCACCGTGATGAACCTGGAGCGGGGCAACAACCTGGGGATTCCCAGGGATGATTTCCTCATGCTCCTGGGGGACCTGGGCAAGGAACTGGAAGACGAGTGTTGCCCGGGCTTTTACGTCCCCGTGGATAAAGAAGGGGCCGACATCATCATCACCGTCAACTCCAAGGAGCCTTTCGGCGAGCCGGACGACATGAAATTCTGGTGGAAGATCTTCTATGCCGCCAAGGAAGACTGGACCGTGTCATCGGTCAACTGGGAGGGGGTCAACTGGGGCCTGTTCTCCGGCGACGACCCGGCCATGAAGGAGCAGGTGCACCGGGTCATCGAGAACGCCCGGCGGCTGAAGGTGAAAACCATCTTGTACCCTGAATGAGGGCACGCTTACTATGCAACCCGGTTCGGGTTCAAAAAATGGTTTCCGGAAGTCTACGACGAATTCAAGGTCGTCAGCGTCATGGACCTGTTGGAAGAATACATCACCTCCGGCAGGATCAAGATCGACAAGACCAAGATCCAGCATACTTACACGGTCCACGACCCCTGCAATTACGTGCGCAAGTCCCAGATGGCCTTTGGCGACCACATGGGAGACAAGACCCGTTGGATCTCCCAGCAGTGCATCGACGAAAGCCTTTACCGGGAGATGATCGATGACCCGTTGAACAATATCTGTTGCGGCGGCGGCGGCGGCGCCTGGGCCATGCCCTATGACGAGGAGCGCCTGAACTACGGCAAGATGAAGGCGGACCAGATCAGGGACACGGGCGCCGAAATCGTCATTGCCCCCTGCCACAACTGCCGGGACCAGATCATGAAGGGGTTGGCCGGCCAGTTTAAGAAGGGCCGGGAAGGCTTTGACATGGGCAATTACAACGAGACCCTGTACCTCTGGGAACTGGTGTCCAATGTGGTGGACTTCGAGCCCTGGAGCGAGGCAGAGATCGAAGCGGCCCACGCGGCCCGGGATGCCCAATTCGAACGGGACGGCGTCGAACTGGAGGAACCGGAAGAAGAAGAATAGGGCTGAGTTAGAGTCTGCCCGTTTCTCATAGACTGCAGAAGCCTGGCAAACCCTGGTTTGCCAGGCTTTTTTATGTCAAGAAGGTCAATGAAACCATGCCAAGGACTGATTTGCTTTCGGCCGCGATCTTCTTATAGCCCCAGGGGCCGAAGCCGTCTTTCATATTCGTCATGAGCGAGAACATTATCCAACTCTTTGAAGAATCGGCCCATGAATATGACCTATGGTTTGATAGGAACCGGTGGGTTTATGAGTCGGAAATTCAAGCCTTGAAAAAATTCCCGGCTCCCGGGGGCAAAAGCCTGGAAATAGGCGTGGGCACCGGCAGGTTTGCCGCTCCCCTGGGCATCGAGGTGGGGGTGGAGCCGGCTCGGGCAATGGCCAGAATGGCCGTCAAACGGGGAATTAAAGTGGTGTTGGGCACCGGGGAATCCTTGCCTTTTAGTCCTGCTATCTTCCAAGTGGTGGTGCTGGTCACCACTATTTGCTTTCTTCGGGACCCTGTGCGGGCGCTGGTGGAGGCCACCAGGGTTCTCCGACCCGGAGGACAAATCCTCATCGGCATGCTTGATAGAGATAGCCCGCTGGGGCGGATTTATGAAGCTCGCCAACAAGACCGCGAATTCTACCGCCTGGCCCGATTCTATGCAGTCACCGAAGTCTTGGATTGGCTTGAATGGCTTGCTTATGACAATGTGGCAGTCTGCCAAACGATTTTTAAAAACCCGGCTGCCATAACCGAACCCGAACCTATAAAAGACGGACATGGCGAAGGGCTATTTGCCGTAATTTCGGCGCGCCGGCCCGAAGTTTAATATCTTGCCGCCTGCCCGTGGTCCAAGGGATCTGGAGGCCGTAATTCGCCGCTCCCCGGTGCTCGGGGGGCAGCCCGTTACCCCCCCCTCAAAGCATCTCTCTCCTGCTTGGCAGTTGCATTTTACCCGGGCGTAACTAGATTGTGCTTGAGAGGAGAGCTCCTATGAAAAAATCCCTGGGCGCCAAGACCCTGGCCGTTCCCACCCCGGTATGGGTGGTGGGCACCTACGGCCAGGACGGCAAACCCAACGTGATGACCGCCGCCTGGGCGGCGATCTGCTGCTCCCGGCCGCCGTGCCTTTCGGTGTCCTTGCGGAAGGCCACCTATTCTTACGGCAATATCGTGCACCGCCAAGCCTTTACGGTGAACATCCCGGACGAATCCCAGGTCCGGGCGGCTGATTATTTCGGCATCGTCTCGGGCAAAGACACGGACAAATTCGCCGACACCGGGCTTACCCCGGTGCGCAGCGACCTGGTGGACGCCCCCTACGTGCAGGAATTTCCCCTGGTGCTGGAGTGCAAAGTGATCCATACCCTGGAAATCGGTCTGCACACCCTGTTCGTCGGGGAGATCCTGGACGTCAAGGCCGAGGTGGACGTGCTGGGAGAAAAGGGCCTGCCTGACATGGAAAAAGTGAAGCCGATTCTCTTCGGTCCCGAAATCCGCACCTATCATGGGGTGGGCCAATACCTGGGCCAGGCCTTCTCCCTGGGAAGGAGACTCTGATGGCGAAGATGGACAAGATTAACCTGGGCAATATCATTTACGTGTATCCTATGCCGGTGGCCTTGGTGGGGGCGAATGTGGCCGGGCGGGCGAATTTCATGACTGCCGCCTGGCTGAACCGGGTCAACAATAACCCGCCGTTTCTGGCCGTGGCCGTCAACCGGGCCCATTACACCAACGGCGGCATCCGGGAAAACCGGACCTTCAGCATCAACTTCCCCAGCGCCGACCTGGTGGAGAAAGTGGATTTCTGCGGCCTGGTTTCCGGCCGGAAAACCGACAAGTCCGGTGTCTTTACCGTCTTTTACGGCGAACTCGGAACCGCCCCCATGATCGATGACTGCCCCCTGTCCCTGGAATGCCGGCTCCAGCAGATCGTGGAACTCCCCACCAACGACCTGTTCATCGGGGAAATCGTCGCCGGCTACACTGAGGCGGATTACCTCACCGATGAAAAGCTCGACGTCAGGAAGATGAACCCCTTGCTGCTCACCATGCCGGACAACCAATACTGGACCGTGGGAGAGCCGGTGGCCAAGGCCTGGAGCGTGGGCAAGGCCCTCAAGGAAGCGGCAAAATAACCCGGTGGGGCTATTGAATAGAGATATTTTTATATAAACTTTATTAAGTATAGTATTTGCCTGCGCACGTTGAATTATCAGGCAGACAGCCGGGACTGGCTTTACCTCGATTTTCCGGAGGAAGACGCAAGTGCAACAACCCTTAACAGACCGGGAAATTCACCTGGTCCGGGAAAAAATCCAGGGAAAATACGCCCAGGTGGCCGCCGCCCCCGCCGGCTGCTTCCGCTACCCCACCGGGGCAGAAGGGCTGCGTCTGCAGCAGTATCCCCAGGAGATCATCCAGGGCTTCCCCCAGACCGTCATGGACTCTTTCTGCGGCGTGGGGAACCCTTTCAGCCTGGGGCCCATCTACCCGGGGGAAGCCGTGCTGGATATCGGCTGCGGGGCCGGGGTGGATTCCTTCGTGGCCGCCCGCCTGGTGGGTCCTAAGGGCCGGGTGACCGGCATCGACGTCACTGACGAGATGTTAGTCAAAGCCAGGGCGAACCTGGCCCTCCTGGGTTTGGCCAACGTCAGCTTCCAGGCTGGCGAGGCCGAATCCCTGCCGTTCCCCGACCACGAATTCGACGTGGTCATCTCCAACGGGGTGATCAACCTGACCTTAAATAAAGAGAAAGCCCTGGGGGAGGCCTACCGGGTCTTGAAACCCGGGGGGCGCTTGATGATCGCCGACATGGTCCTGGTCCAGGGTCTGCCGCCTGACCGGGCCGGCCAAATCGCCAACTGGTACCAGTGAATCGGTGGGGCCGTGCCAGGAAAGGATTTCCTGGCCCTCATGCTGAAAGTCGGTTTTCACCGGGCGAGCTTCGACCGTTACACCGGCTTCAAAAGCGCCCCGGAAACCGAAGGGGCCCTGTTCTACGGGGAAAAACCGGCGGACCCGAAGCTCAAAGAAACCATCGAAGCCCAGGGGGAAATCCTCACGGAAATCAAACCGGGCGCCAGTGCCTGCGATCCCGGCTCCACCTGACGAAGATAAGAGCCGCCGGGCCGGCGGCAGAAAAGAAAAGAAGAATAATTGAGGGGAGGGCCGGGGGAGCGCAGCTCCC
>Ga0315281_10015986_pt1 | contig 10030 bp, 10 predicted proteins | sample YL17G07_0_MG_FD_204540 | JGI IMG/M metagenome (GOLD analysis project Ga0315281, IMG submission 204540) | Sediment microbial communities from Yellowstone Lake, YNP, Wyoming, USA - YL17G07_0 | ecosystem: Environmental > Aquatic > Freshwater > Lake > Sediment | place: USA: Wyoming | collected...
AGATAAACTCAACAATCGACCAAGGAAGTCACTCGGCTTTGCTACGCCTAACGAGCGACTCGCCGAGCTCATCAGAGTGGGATGAGTGGTGCATTGAAAATTTGACTACATCTCGCCGGAATGTCTGCCAGCATGGGCGTTTACCGCCCTGATCGCGTGATCGGCGTGGCCAAGGCCTATCTGACGCGCGTTGGCGGCGGACCGTTCCCCACCGAACTCATCGGCCCTGTGGCAGAGCAATTACGCGAACGTGGAAACGAATACGGTTCTACCACCGGACGTCCTCGCCGCGTGGGCTGGCTGGACCTGCCGGCCCTGTCCTATGCCTGCCGCATGGGCGGCATCACCGAACTCGTGCTCACCAAGCTCGACGTTCTGACCGGCGTGGACAAGATGGTCGTCTGCACCGAATACTTCGGCGGCGACGGACACGCGCTGTATCCGCAGCAAACCCTGACAACCGATGTGCTCGAAAACGTCATGGGACAATTCTATGACGTCCCGGGCTGGAACGAACCGTTGGACAAGTGCACGCGCTTCGACCAACTTCCATTCAACGCGCAGCGCTATGTCAAACGCATCGAAGCTCTCCTCGGAATCCCGATCGTGGGCGTTGGCGTGGGTCCGGATCGCGACGCCATTATCTGGACCTGATCCTTGCTTTTACAACCTCAAAACCGCTCTCGCGGTTTTTTTCTTTTTCCTTATTGTGTCATTTCGAGCGCATGCGAGAAATCGCTCGTCTAATAAGCAGAACGGGCTTACATGTAAACTTTCATGGTTTAAATTGTTCATATGACAAGGGATTTCTCCCATTCGGTCGAAATGACAGGAGGGCGATTTTGGTGAATTGGTTGCGTCTCCATGCCTTGACACTTAGGTATTTTTATGATAAATATCGACAATTATTGCACTCTGAAAATCAGACTCTGACAAGGAGATAGGTCGTATGACAAGCCACAAGATGGAGCTTTTGGTCACCAATGACAAACGCAACGGCAAGGTGGAACAAATCATTTGTTCCCACGACAACCGCAGCTGCGTGCTCGTGGCTGTCAAAGGTTTGCAATCACCGTTGTTCATGGATCCGGGCAACATCACGCGCTACGTATTCAACTCTGCCGTGGTGGCCGAAGAGCATTTCGAGAAATGCAGCCGCATGATCTGCGCAATGTCTTACGACGGCACCAAGTTCGCGGTGGCCGAAAGACAGTTCCTGGACGAGCGGCATGTGCACGCCATCAAGATCAACGGCGAACAGCAGCACGTCATTCCCTGCGACACTATCCGCGAGCTGGTGTGGCTGGATGACGAACATCTGGCGTGCATGGCATACAACAATCACGACTGCCGACCCAGCCGCAGGCGCCGCAACAAGCGGGCGCCCGGCGGATGTTTCGTGAACGGCAAGATGGTTCGCGGTCTGGAGATCGAACAGGTCTGGGGCGCAGACATGCGGCTCGTAACCATGGTCCGAGAAGGCGGTTTGCAACACACGTTGTTCGACGATGGTTCGCGGACCGAACCCAAACCATACGATCCTGAAAATCCGTACCACGCCCCGCACGAGACGCCGACTGAACAGCCGCAAGAAATCTGGAATGATCTGCGGAACGAGGTTTACGTCAAATACCTCGATGCGCCCTGTCCGCGAACCTTCCACGCCATTGAATCCTTCGGCGGCACGCGCCCGCACACCTTGAACGACAAACGGACCAAGGTCGCCTACGTGGGCATGCGTTATCCTTACCTGGCCAGACAGGCTCAGAAGCTGGCGGGCATGGTCATCAATCGGGCGGGTTCACGCGAGGTCCGCGGACTAAGCGCATCGCTCCTGGATTGGCCGGTCGCCCTGCTGTTCAGTCCCAACTTCGGTCCGGCTCATTTCGCCATCGAATCTTCGCGCCGCTTCTTCCCGGTCAACCACGACAAAGCCTGGACCAAAGGTTACAAAGCCGTCACTGATTATTTCCTTACGCCCAAGGATCAGCTGATGGTCACGGTGTCGGACGGAAAGACGCAGCGCGTGGTCATCGACGAGGTCGAAGGACCTGCCTTCGACCAGATCGCGAACGTCCGTTATCTCAAATCGGAAGACCGCGTGTGCTACATGGCCCGCCGCGGCAACCTGGTCTACCGAGTCACGGTCAGCTAACTCAAAAACCGCTTAGGCGGTTTTTTTATAATCACCAAATGACCGAATTACCAAATCACCAAAAGAATGATCAAATCACTAAATTGCTAAAAATAACTAAATTCTATCTTTTTATATAATTTGGTAATTCGGTTATTCAGTTATTCCTTTGGTTATTTGGTGATTTGGTGATTTGTCGCGTTAAACGCGATTCGGTTATTACTCTTTGGGTATTGGATCCTCCCCTCCCTCGCTCCAGGGATTGCACCTCATGATGCGCCAGACGGTCAAAGGCAGGCCATGGATCAAACCGAACTTAGAAATTGCCTGGTAACCGTATTCGCTGCAGGTTGGATGGTACTTGCACATGGGATATGGGATGTATTTGGCCAAGGGTCCGTGATCGAATGACAAAGTTTTTTGGTAGATAACAATCATGCCACGCGCTAATCGACGTGGAAGCCATTTTAACCAATTCACGACTCCAGGTGGAGGCATTAGCTTTTCCATAACTTTAATAAATCATCAAATAAATAAATCACCAAAAGAATCTTCAAATGACCGAATCACTGAATTACCAAAAAACAAATGTCATTTCGACTGAAATGGAGAAATCCCGGAAACTAAGTAACGAGATTTCTCGACTTCGTCTAACTTCGCTCGAAATGACAAATGGACCGCGATTTGGTTATTCTGCCTCTTTGTCCCTTGACACGCAAACTTGTGACGTGTATGTTTTCCCAGTTCATCAAGGGAGGAAAAGATGAAAGATTGCGCTCTTTGCCAGGTTATTGGACAAACCCGTGAACGCACCAACCCGTTTGCCGTGGCCGAGACGCGGGCATCGCTCATTGTGCTCGGCTGGTACCAGTACTATCCGGGCTACACGCTGATCATAGCCAGACAACATGTACACGAACTCCATAAGCTGCGCGATCACAGCCATGCCTATCTGGAAGACGTGGCGCTGGTTTCGGCCGCTGTTCATGATGCTTTCGATGCCGTGCATCTGAACATTATGTTTCTGGGCAATCAGGTTCGACACCTGCACGGCCACATCTTCCCGCGCCATGCCAGCGATCCGAATCCCACAGGCAATATCTGGGACGTACCGGTAGAAGTGCGCGAAGCCAAGTCCACGGTTCCGGACAAGCAGCGCCTCAACGACATGCGCGCCGTATTGCAGGCACGCCTGACGCAGATATACCACAAGCACGATCGCGAAGACCTGACGTGCGCTCTCACGCAGCAAACCATCTGGCCGCCGCATCTACTCTAAACACCGAAAGGTGTTTTTTCTTAATCACCAAATGACCGAATCGCGTTTAACGCGACGAATTACCAAATCACCAAAAACCCATTGTCATTTCGACCGAAGTGGAGAAATCCCGGAAACTCAGTAACGAGATTTCTCGACAGAGCCTGCCCTGAGCGCAGTTGAATGGGTCAGACTTCGCTCGAAATGACAGCTGCTGTTTTCGTGATTTGAATATTTGATTATTAAGCTTTTCCTTTGGTGATTTGTTTATTTGGTGATTTGTCGCGTTTAACGCGACTGCGGTCGCGTTTAACGCGATTTGGTGATTCTCTTCATCGGTTTAACGAAGCGTGATCCTCCCCTAACCTTCCCCTTCTTCATCTCTCGTTGAGCTCTGGGCGATAGTTTTAGGGGTTGTTTCATGGTCTCGGGAATCTTCTCGAGCATGTGCGCCGTGTCGGCTTTGATTTTTTGATAGTCTCCATCCAAGCACTGTGGCTTGAGGATGAAAAGCAAGTGATAGCCTTTGGGAATCGTAGGAAGAAGTTCGCGGACGGACGAGCGGAAGCGGCGCTTTGAGCGATTGCGGTCCACGGCTTTTTTGAAAATCTTGGTAGAGATGATGAAGGCGATCTTGGTTTGGCTCAAACCCCCTTCGTTTCCCCCTTTATCCGCCTTCACTGAAGTTACGGCGGACTTCGCAAGGGGGTTGTTTGTCGGTGAAACGGCACGGACACGCAGAGTCGAGAAGAAACCGAAAATCGTCCGGCCCTTGGTGGCCATGACCGCGAAATCGCGGGCTTTCTTCATGCGCAGTGTCACGGGTAACACAGTTGATAGTTTATCCGAAGGTCTACGAAATTACGAATTGTATACGAAAATACGAATGGGTTGATTCGTATATTCGTATGAGTTTATTCGTAATTTCGTAGACCCTATCGGGATTTTTTGACCACCAGGCGTTTGCGGCCAGTGGCGCGGCGGCGGGAGAGGACCTGGCGTCCCTTCTTTGTGGCCATGCGCGAGCGAAACCCGTGCACCTTCACATATAACCGCTTTTTCGGCTGATAAGTTCGTTTTGTTGCCATAATGGGTCAAACTATAGCGATAATCAGGTTTTTTGGCAAGGGCACCCCTCATCTCTAAATCTCTTCCCGCCCGTTAGGGGGGAAGAGACTTCGGAGTGTACTAAGTCACCGCCCAAATGATTGACAAAAAGGCAAATTCGGTGTATATTGACGCATTAAAAACAAAAAGGAGTTTGCGCGGATGATAAGCCAAATAGCAAAAGCGAGTGAGGATTTCGTCGGTCTCAAATTCTATCGCAAAGGCATCGAGCACGACGTCAAAGACGGACGTTTAAGCCAACAGGAAGCCGACGAACTGCTTCACAGCTTGGAGAAGCTGCGCGGTTATGCCGCCTTGCAGACCATGCTCTTTGCGGTCAATGCGATCAAGCGACTCTGCTTTCCGCTGCTGCCGTGGTTGACCGGCTTGGTGATCATCAACATCGCCACGGTCAGCTGGATGTACGTCGATCGAAGAGTGGACCCGCAAATTCTGCATCAGCCGGGATTCATCATCCTGCGGTGCATTCCGGGCATGGCGGTCTGCATCGGCAACATCGCGATCTTGCGTGCAGATCCACGGCTGTACGATGTGACGCTTCGCATCTGCGAACGCATCGTCAATTATCCGATCCTCCGGCTTCTGATCCCGATCTACATTCGGCCCGGCATGAGGGCTCTGCGCTGGCTCATCGACCTCGAGTGGCCGGGACACACTTTCGCCTGACCGGTACGCTATGCAAAAGACGCCGCTCGGCGCCTTTTTTCATTTCCCAGATTAGATTCTTCGTTATTCGTTATTCGTTATTCGTTATTCGTTTTGCGTTGTTCAACGTATCTCAAACGTCACATTCACATTAGCCACCACATCTTGCGAACCAGCTTCAATGCTGGGCGGAGCGGCCATTTCCTGTGCGTTCATAGCATCTTTGGCCATGGTGTAATACGGAGCCGGAGTGGGAACGCCGCCGCTGTATTCGCTGAATGAAACCACGCGTACCACATTCAAGCCCAACTTGTCAGCCAGGGTCTTGGCTTTCAGCCGCGCGTCATCAATAGCTTTGTCGCGTGCCTGGGCTTCCAGCGCTTTCGGGTCATCGATCACGAACCGGATGCCGCCAACCTGGTTGGCACCCAGCTCACCGGCTTTGGAGATTATGTCGCCCACCTTGTCCATATCTCTGACTTTGACCGAAACGTTTTGCGAGACGATGTATCCCAGCAGTTTCTGCTTGCCGTCGGTCCAATCGTATTTGGGACTTAAGTTGTAATTCTCTGTCTGAATATCTTTAGCTTCCACGCCCATGGCTTTGACGGCTTCGATGATGGCATTCATTTTGCTGGCGTTTTGCGATTGGGCTTCCTTGACCTTGGTTGATTCGGTGGTCACACCTAAGCTGACCATGGATATGTCCGGTCTGGCCGAAATCTTGCCCTGGCCTTCGATATTAATCGTATCGCGTCCCTGTTTGCCGATATAATTATATTCCTCAAGCATGCTGCGCGACTTTACGCCCAAGAAAATTACGAGTGCCAAGCCCACAATGCCGATCACGACCATTAGAAACTTGTTTTTCATAGAACTGTTAAGAGGGTTAATGAGTTTTTAAGAGATTCCTTTGTCACATCTAGGGCGATGTGACATCTTAACAAAGGGAGATTGGGTTGATAAATATATTTGCTTTAATCAAGGTAATCAGGCTTTAATCAAGCAAATCAAGGTAATGGTTTTTTCATTTTCTTTTCGAGCAACTCGTTTAACTTGGCCAGTTTCATGCCCATGAAAACAATGATCACCGTAACGATCGCGGCATAGAGAAATTTAGCCAGAACCGTGGAGCTTGGACCAAAAATCCGTAAAAACAAGGCCTGGATCGCATCGTTCCAAGCCAAAGCCGCCACAAAAGAGAAGGCGGCGGTCAATAATTCGTAAGATTTCTTGATTACGCTTAAATGAACAGCCTCTTCCTGCTCTTTTATGGTCTGACTCGTGTTTTCTGTTGTCATAACATCTGTATTGTAGTCAATTTTTGCAAATGAGACAAACCGCGGAACAATGCGTTTATAAAGTTCATCAGGTTTGTAAGGTTTATAAAGTAGTGAGGAGTCAAAATTACCTTAAAAACTTTATGAACTTTATAAACCTTACAAACGAATAAGAGTTTGACGATCGAGGCCACAGGCTTTTCCCATCATATATACAACCTATCAACTGTCTAATGCACCTGTTTTTGCTCTATTCTTGGACTAATTACATAAAGTGTGATAAAAATACTAACGACTTATCCACAAGTTTGACAGTCCTTCGCGCGACTGTTGATATTGATACAACTTTAATCTAAACGGCCTTTCTATGAATCCCAATGAAATTTGGCAAGCCACGCTTGGCGAGCTAGAACTCACGCTCTCAAAAGCCAATTTCACTACTTGGTTTAAAAACACTTTTATAACCGCATTGGATGGCGGAAAAGTCGTGATCGCCGTTCCGAATACCTTTACAAAAGCTTGGTTGGAGAAGAAGTACCACGATTCCATCGTCCGTGCGTTGCGCAACGCCACCAACAACAGCGTTCGCGAGGTGACTTATCGTGTTGAAGTGCGTAACACCAGCCTGATCCCCGGGTATTCGCCCAACGAATCCATGGAATCCAGCTATCCGGTATCAACTTTGGACGTTCCGCCAAGCCAGGAAGAGGCTGAACGCGCGGTTTCCGAAGTGCGCGGCGCTTACGGACTCAATCCGCGCTATAAATTCCAAAATTTCGTGGTGGGCAAGACCAACGAGCTGGCCCATGCGTCAGCCATGGCCGTGGCTGCCAACCCAGGAACCACTTATAACCCTCTTTTCATCTTCGGTGGAGCCGGGTTGGGTAAAACTCACCTGCTCCAGGCGGTTGGACACCATGTTTTGGAACGACGGCCGGATGCCAAGATCCTTTACGTGACGACTGAACGCTTCACCAACGACTACATCCAGTCCGTTCGCGGCGGCCGGGCTAAGGAATTCAAAGATTCTTATCGCGGCGTGGACGTTTTGCTGATCGATGATTTTCAATTTATCGCCGGCAAAGAGGGAACCCAAGAGGAGTTTTTTAATACTTTCAACGAACTGCATCAACACGATAAACAAATAGTCATCACGTCGGACAGGCAGGCTAAAGACATACAAGGACTTGAACCGCGTCTTCAATCCAGGGTTGAGTGGGGCATGACGGCCGATGTTTCATGTCCTGATTTTGAGACGCGCGTAGCCATCCTGCAAGGAAAATGCTTGGAAAAGAACTATCACCTGAATATGGAGATCATGCGCTACATTGCCGGAACCATCCAATCAAACGTACGCGAACTCGAAGGCGCGCTGAACAAAGTTATCGCTTATCATCAATTCAAAAACATCGAGCCTACCATCGAAAGCGTGCAGAACCAGTTGCAGAGTTTTGTGCCCAGCATGCCCAAGCGCACTATTACTCCGCGCCGTCTTTTGGAGATTGTGACCATGTATTACGACATTAAAATGGAAGAGATTTTGGGCAAAAGCCGCGAACAACGCTATGCTTTTCCGCGCCAAATCGCCATGTACCTGCTGCGCGAAGAAGCCAAATGCTCGTTTCCGACAATCGGCAAACAAATCGGCGGACGCGACCACACCACGGCCATGCACGCCTGCAATAAAATTGAAGGATTAATCAAAAGCGACGAACAGCTGCGACGCGATCTAAATCTGATTCGCGAGAAGGTTTACATGGGCAATGCCTCTGGATAAGGTTTGGGATAGGTGTGTGCAACACAGGGATAGAATCGACGAAAACCACAAAAACAACGTGGCCGACAAAACAAAGAACTTTTAATGCACCGGTCAACTCACAATGGGTGTGAATCGAAATATAGCTGCACCGAGCGGTCCAATCGGATTATACCGGCTATCCACACACTTATTATCATTATTAAGTCTATATATTTTTACTATTGAAATAAGAACGGTGAGGACAAAATCTATACTCCCCAATCTAATTCAGGGCATAATGAGCAAAGTCGAATTATGAAATTCTCGTGCACTCAGGAAAACCTGGTACAAGGACTTTCCTTGGTAAGTCATATAACGGGCAAAAACATCAATCTGCCCGTGCTCGGCAACGTCCTGATTCGTGCCGAGAAAGGAAGTATCCAACTCAACACCACGAATCTGGAAATTTCGGTAAGTTGTACGATTCGCGGCAAAGTGGATGTCGAGGGTGAATACAGCGTGCCGGCCAAGGTGTTCGCCGACTTTGTGGGTTTGTTGCCGTCAGGTAAAGTCGAGTTCTCTTTAACCGAGGCCGGGCTCGAAGTGTCATCAGGCGAACAAGAGACTGTGTTGCGCGGCATGCCGGCCAGCGAGTTTCCTTTATTGCCCAAGTTGGCAAAGTCCAACACTTTTCAACTCAAGGCTTCGGATGTGCGCCAGGCGATCGGCCGCGTGGTGTTCGCAGTCTCAATGTCAGAGTCCCGCCCCGAGCTCTCGGGCGTGGCCTGCTTCTTCAACGCCCCCAATCGGGCCGGCAGGGTGGCCTTTGTGTCCACCGACTCATATCGGCTCGCTGAACAGCTTGTGGCTTGTCCTGAGGCCACCAAGACCGTGACAGTGATTGTGCCGGCACGCGCCATGAGCGAGATTCAGCGCATCATCACGTCATACAAAGACGATATTGAACCGCCGGAGAATGTGGGTTGGAGTTTGGCTGACAATCAACTCGTGGTGACGTATGGCACGGTTGAGTTGACCACGCGTCTGATCGAAGCCGCCTTCCCGGATTACCAAAATATCATCCCAACCGCCTTTAAAACTCAAGCGGTGTTGACGCGCACCGAACTGCAAAAGAACGTGAGAGCGGCCAGCATCTTCTCGCGCAAAGAGATAAACGACGTTCATTTGTCATTTGACCCTGAGACCGGAACTTGCAAGGTCGAGTCGTCTGACGAAGGTACCGGCAAGACCAAGAGCGTGGTCAAGGGCGAGGTTACCGGCGAAGCGAATCAAGTCGCGCTTAACTTCAAATACCTGTCTGACGGCTTGGCCGCGTTCGATATGGAGAAGATTAAGTTGTCAGTTATTGGTTCCATGTCCCCTGTCTTGATTCTACCGGCTGACGGAGATGAGAACTACCGGTATCTGGTGATGCCGATAAGACAATAGGGTTTTTATTAACAATATTGGATTGACAAAATAGAAATACGTGTTACGATGTAATCGTCGATCACGGATCCCAACGGCAACCCCAAATATCCGAGAATAAATTCTCGGATTTTTTGTTTATGGAGCCAGGGGTCACCTCAAGGTGAGGAATCCGTGATCGACACTCGGATAGAGGGGTTCAATTCCCCTTGGCTCCACCATTCCGAATTTGTTAAAGAAGTTGCCTCGGGGCTTCGCCCCTCGGCATTGGTTTCCGCCAAGAAATTCCAGGGGGTTTTGAATTCCGCCAAAAGAATTCCCGCCGAAATTCGGCGGTTCGAGCCGATGGAAACAAGAAAATCTCTCATCCTTGAGGGATTTTCTTGTTTATAGAGATTTACGGCTTGATTGGCTTCAAT
>Ga0315281_10015987_pt1 | contig 10030 bp, 5 predicted proteins | sample YL17G07_0_MG_FD_204540 | JGI IMG/M metagenome (GOLD analysis project Ga0315281, IMG submission 204540) | Sediment microbial communities from Yellowstone Lake, YNP, Wyoming, USA - YL17G07_0 | ecosystem: Environmental > Aquatic > Freshwater > Lake > Sediment | place: USA: Wyoming | collected...
CCTGTACTTCGGGACGGGTAATCCGTCGCCGTCAAACGATGGGGTCGGCCGGCCTGGTGACAACCTGTACAACAACTCCACGGTGGCGATCGATGTGCAGACGGGCCGGCTCCGCTGGTATGTGCAGCACATACCGCACGATCTCTGGGACTACGACATTCCGAATCCTCCGATTCTCGCGACGGTGGCCGGTCGCAAGGTCGTCATGCACGCGGGCAAGGAAGGGTGGGTGTACGTGATGGATGCGGCGACCGGCGAGCGAGTGCGCCGTTCACAGCCGTTCGTGCCGCAGGAGAACATGTTTGTCGCGCCGAATGATTCCGGCACGCTCATGCGTCCGGGAATCTTTGGCGGCGCCAACTGGCCGCCGTCGTCGTTCTCGCAGCAGACAGGATTCATGTACGTGCCCGCGCGCGACAGGCCGCACATCGCGACGCGCGAAGAGGCCACGTACGAGCCAGGCAAGCTGTTCGTCGGCGGCTCGCAACGCAGTGTGCGCGGCCACGTGCCAACGGGCGTGCTCGCCGCGGTCGACATTGCGACCGGAAGAATCGCATGGAGCGCGGCGCGTGAGACGCAGGTGTGGGGCGGAACACTCGCGACTGCCGGCGGCATCGTGCTGATGGGAGAAACGGGCGGATGGATTCGCGCGTATGATGCGCGTGACGGCCGCGTGTTGTGGTCGTTCTTCTGTGGCGCAGGCGTCGACGGATCGCCGATCAGCTATGAGCTGGACGGCAAGCAGTACATCGCAGTACCGGCGGGCGGAAGCCGGTATTCGCCGGTCCGTGGCAATACGCTGTTTGTATTTGCACTCGGCGCCGTATCTCCCGCGGTGCCGGGGCGGAGCGAATCACTACCGGCGCCTCGCGCCAGCACGCCGGCGCGAGGGGGGAGCGGCTCTGCCACACAGGGGTCACGTGGCGCGTTGAGCGAATTGCCGGTCGGCGCCGTGCGCCTCAACCGATTCATGGCCTACGACACCGTGAAGCGCCTCGTGTATCTCACCGTCACCGCCGCGTATGGTGCGAGCAACGGCGGCATGTCCTTCAACGGCGCCGCGAGCGGAGCCGGCACGATAGTGATTCCGCGCGGATGGTCGGTGCGCATGCGGTTCACCAATCTCGACAAGGTTCCGCATTCCGTGATTGTGATCCGCGATGTGAGACCCCTGCCGATCACTCCAGAAACGCCCGCGATTGCCGGCGCAATCACGTCCAATCCGGCCGTCGGAATGCTGGCCGGCGAAGACGTTGAAGAGGAAGTGACGTTCGTCGCTCGCGAGGCCGGCCGATTCCTGCTTGCGTGCGGGGTGGCGGCGCACACGCCGAGTGGAATGTGGCTCAGGCTTACCGTCGACGCGGCGGCGACGCGGCCGGCGTATCAGTAGGCGGGGCAGTCGGCACGTCACCACAACGCGTTGACCAAGGCGCTTCCAGTCGGGCGCTGATGCGCACTACAGACGGCCATTTCATGATGTGCCGTAGTTCTGCGGCTCCTTGTTCCTATGGAAATGCAAGACGGCGCCAGTCTCTCAACTGACGCCGTCCACGTTCTGACCGGTGGGGCGTTACGGGCGAATCACCGCGGCTGTCGCCGGCTTCGCAACCTGATCCTTGCCCTTGTCCTTTGCGGCAATGCCCTTCGTCATCCACTCCGGCTCTGGATCACCCTTCAGTTTGGCGTCGAAGAACTGCTGCATCCGCATCGCGATGTCTTTTTGATTCGCGCGACTGGCCGGATTGTGGACATCGTTGTTGTAGTTGATCAGGTATGCCTCCTTGCCCAGCCGGCGCATGCCCACAAAGAGCTCGATTCCCTGATACCACGGCACCGCATCGTCCATGTCGTTGCTCATGATGAACAACGGGGTCTTCACGTACGGCAGGTGAAAGAGCGGCGAGTTTTCGAGATAGAGATCCTGCGCCTCGAACAGGCTCTTCCCGATCCGGCTCTGCCCGTTCTCGTACTGCATCGAACGGTTCACGCCTGATCCCCAACGAATGCCGCCGTACGCGCTGGTCATGTTTGCGACCGGCGCGCCCGCCATCGCCGCGCTGAACATGTGCGTCTGCGTGATCATGTACGCGGTCTGGTACCCGCCCCAACTCTGCCCCTGGAGGCCGAGCCGCTTCGGATCGACGTACCCGCGCGCAATCAGATGCTGGACCCCGGGTACGATCGACTTGATCGCGCTCATCCCTGGGTGGCCGGTCTCATAGTGAATATCCGGCTCGAACACGAGATAGCCGTTCGAGGCGTAGTGCGTCGGGTTGACCGTGTTCCTGCCGTTCGGGGCCACGTAGTTGTACAAGCCGTCTGACAAATCCTCATAGAAGTAGCTCACCATCGGGTACTTCTTTTTCGGGTCAAAGTTCTCGGGCTTGTACAGAATGCCTTGGAGCGCCACACCGTCATCGCTGGTCCAGGTGACGAGCTCCGACGTCGCCCAGTTGTACTCGCTCTGCCACGGGTTCGCGTCCGAAATCTTCTGGACGCTCGTCAGCGCAGGTCCCGTCCACAAGTTCGGGAACTCGACCGCGGTACTCCGCGTGTACATGTAGACGGAGGCGTCCTTCGCCTTCTGCGGATTCCCGTATGCGTACTCACCCATGAGGACCTTTTCTGGCGCCTTTGTCACGCCGAGCTGATCCTTGTAGAACCCGGAGGCCTTGGTCTCTTCGCTGAACGCGTGCAGCCAGAGCGGCTTCGTCGGATCGATCGCCCGCTCCTCCGGATCGCGATCGAGGTTGATAATGCGGAACGTGATGCTGTTCTTGCGGCCGACGGAATCGGTGATCATAACGGCCGGCTTCACGCCGGTCGGATCGACCTCCCAGATGTCGAACCGGTCGTTGATGAGAAGCGATTTGTCTGCTTTCGTCCAACCGGCGATGCCCCACGCGTTCGGCTTGTCGGGTGTGCTCCACGTCTCCTGCTCGAGGTGGACGCCCTTCATCGGCCCCGACACATCCACCGTCTTGGCTGTAGCCGTGGTGTAGGTGAACCAGTGCTTCTCGTTGTAGTACGCCACGTACTTGCCGTCGATCGACAGCTGCGCCGGACCTTCGACGGCTTCGGCGATCATCTTTCGTGATCCGGTCGCCGGATCCACGACATAGACGTCCGTCTGGCCGGGGTTCCACATCGATTCGATCGAGTATTTGAGGCTCGACGTCGCCAGACCAACCTTGGCGTCATCGGACATCGTCACGTTTGTCACCGTGTCGTCGCCGAGCCGGACGATCTTCTTCGTCGTCAGGTTGAAGATCGACTGATAGGTACGATTGCGATCCTGCGAAACACGGAGCTTCTGTGTCGGCTGGAGCGTGAGATCCTTGTAGTTCCACAGATCAAAGGTCGACTTGCCGACGAGCGAGTCGGCCGGGATCGTGTCTTCCGGCGGCGGTGCCAGCTGGAAGACCAGCGCGTTCCCGGCGCGAGTGAACGACGGCGAACCGCCGTTATCCGGAACGCGCATGTCGTTGGGCCACATCGCTGGCGTAATCACCGCCGTCGCGACTCCGGTTTTTGTGGAACCGACGTAGATCGTCGAGCGCGCCTTGTCCTTGCCGAACTCTTCCTTGTCTGTCGCGAACGTGAATTGCAGCTGCGTGCGATCGAAGCCAAAGGCGCGGTAGTTGCCCTGCCCGCCAAGGACCGTCTGCGTCGCCCCGGTCGCAAGGGTCCGGATGAAGACCCCATCCTTGGTCGAGTCGCGCGATGTCACCGTGTACGCGAGGACCTTCGCCGAATCGTCGAAGGTCGAGGCCGACACATCCGCGAGGCGTTCCTCGACACCCGTGTCCATGTTGCGAAGGACCACCACGCTGCCGAACTGACGCCGGCTGCCCGCTGGCGCCGCGCCTCCGGCACCACCACGTCCCCCACCCCGACCACCGCGACCGCCACCTCCTGCCGCGGCCGCATCGGCGCCGCCCGTCGTGTCATTGCCCACCGAGTAGAGCATCCACTTGCCGTTGTCTCGGGCGAAACGAGGGTTGCGCCCCTCGACCTCAGTCTTTGATCCGTCGGCGAGCTTGATGAGGACGAACGACGCCCGCGTCGCTGGATTCGCCGGCTGGGCTGGCGCTGGAGCTGCGGCGGCACCAGCAGGAGCGCCTGGAGCCGCAGCAGGCGCGCCGCCGCCACGCGCGCCACGCGTCGCCGCCTGCGCCTTCGCGACAGAGTCAACGACGGCCTTGGTCGCGCTGACTGTCACGACTGCGTACTTGGAATCGGGGCTGAACTGGCCGCGGCCGCCGGTTGCCGCCGGACCACCACCGCCGCCCGCGCCAACGGGACGCAATCCGCCCGGGATGTTGTTCGGACGAGCGATGTACCCCACCGGAACACGGATCTCCGTACCCGCAGCCGTTGCACGAACGACGAACTCACCGTCGCCGACCTGCGGCGTGAGTGTGTACGCGGCCCACTTGCCGTCTGCCGAAAGCGCAGGCGCCGTGATCGAACGCCATCGATCCCAGTCGGCTTGCGTAAGGGGCTTTTTCGTCTGGGCCTGTACTGCGGCAGGGAGGGTCGCGGCGAGCAGCGAGAGGCTGAGGATTCGAGAGAGTCGCATGGGTGGGTCTGTGGAAGAGTGGGTCAATGCTCAGTGCGAACCGAACTGCTGGCAGGATGCCCCAAATCGGAGTCGTCGATTGGCAGGTACGCCGCACCGACCGACGGAAACACCGAACCACTCCCAAGATAGAGTCCGCGCCCGCCTTCCGGATAGATTCGGCCCATGCATTTTGCCCTCGGACTCGCCTTCGCCGTGCTCATTGGAGTCACCCTCGGCCTTCTTGGCGGAGGGGGGTCGATCCTGACCGTCCCGACGCTCGTGTATGTGATGAACGTCAGCCCCAAAGCCGCGATCGCGATGAGCCTGCCGGTCGTCGGCCTGACGTCGCTCGTCGCGGGTGTAAAGCATTGGCGGGCCGGACAGGTGGATCTCCATGTCGCACTTGGCTTTGGGATTGTGGCGATGACAGGCTCCATCGCGGCCGCTCGGGCGGCGAAGCTGGTCCCGGGGGTCGTGCAGCTGACGCTGCTGGGGGTCGTGATGCTCGCGGCGGCGATCGTGATGATGCGACGCCGACCACCGGTGGAAGCCGGTGGCCAAGTGCCGCATGGAAAACCGGTGACCCTCGGGCTTGTCGGACTCGCGGTCGGTGCGCTAACCGGCCTGGTCGGCATCGGCGGAGGATTTCTGTTCGTGCCCGCCCTCGTACTGTTGGGTGGCGTCCCGATCAAGCGGGCCGTGGGAACGTCTCTGATCGTGATCGCCATGAATACGGCCGGAGCGGCCGTGGGATATCGGGGTCAGGCGACGATCGACTGGGGCCTCGTTGCCGGGTTTACTGCCTGCGCCGTGCTCGGCAGCCTAGTCGGTGCGAGGTTGGTGAGCAGAATCTCGGCAGATGGTTTGCGGAGGTGGTTTGCCGGTTTCCTCGTGGTCACGGCGGGATTTATTTTATGGGAGAATCGTGTTGTGCTGATGAACCCCATGGGCGCGATGCGTCCGGCAGCCGTTCGCGAACCGTGATCCGCGGCACCGACGTATGACCGCTTCCGCTACGCATGCTGTCGACACACCGCCGCCCGTCGGGCACATTCGTCGAACTCACTTCTTTCCGGAGATCCAGGTGCGGGCACTACTTGTGGTAAGCTTGCTCGGGATGTTGGCCTGCGCGTCCGGAAAGTCTGACCCCGGTACGGTCCAGCCGACGTCTGTGCCGATGGTCATGGGGAGCAATCTCCGGGTGTCCCCAATCAATAGGCCTCATACGACCACCCTCGCCGTTCCGCTCGATCGCGTGTGGAAAGCGCTGCCGGTGGCCTATGACTCGCTCGGCCTTCCGCTCACAGTGCTCGACAGCAAGCGACACCTCATAGGCAACCAGGGTTTCAAGATACGGCAGAAGCTCGGCGCGGTACGGCTCAGCGAGTACATCGACTGTGGCAGCGCACAGATCGGCCTGAGCGCGGACAGCTACGACGTATTTCTCTCCGTCGTCACCGAGGTGCGATCCACCGCCCAAGGGTCGGAGTTCGTGACGACCGTCGAGGCGTCGGCACGACCGATCACGTTTGCCCAGGAGTACGGGCAATGCAAGACGAAGAGTGTGCTTGAGTCGCGACTCGCCGAATTGGTGAAGGCGATGGTCGTCCGTTGATCAGGCCCCACCGAATTATTCATCACACTCCGCCACAGCCCGTGGCCCGAGGCTAAGAGATTTACCTATGCTTCTTCGACGTCTCTACGAGGACATGTTGTCGCAGGCCTCGTACATCATCGCCTGCGACGAGACGCGCCAGGCGATCGTCGTCGACCCCAATCGTGACGTCGACAAGTACCTCGCCGTCGCAAAGGCCGACAAGCTCAAGATCACACACGTCACGGAGACGCATATCCATGCCGATTTCGTCTCCGGCGCGCGCGCGTTGGCCGACGCGACCGGCGCAAAGTTGATGCTAAGCGCTGAAGGTGGCGAGGATTGGCAGTACGCGTATGCCGCGGATGCGAACGCGACGCTTTTGCACGACCGCGATGTGATCGACGTCGGATCGGTCCGCGTCGAGGTGATGCACACGCCCGGCCACACGCCGGAGCATCTCGCCTTTCTGATCACCGACACCAAGGTCGCGACGACGCCGATGGGGATGTTGTCCGGCGATTTCATTTTCGTCGGCGACGTTGGGCGGCCCGATCTCCTCGAGCGCGCTGCCCACATCGGCAACACGATGGATCCGCTGGCGCGGCTGCTCTACGCATCGCTCCGGCGCGCCCAGTCGCTCCCCGACCATCTCCAGATCTGGCCTGGTCACGGAGCGGGCTCGGCATGTGGCAAAGCGCTCGGCGACATTCCCTCATCAACACTTGGGTATGAGCGTTTGGTGAACTGGGCGTTTCAGATCACAGACGAAGACGCGTTCGTTCGCGAGGCGCTGGCGGGACAGCCGGAGCCGCCGAAGTACTTCGCGCGGATGAAGACCGTAAATCGTGACGGGCCCAAGCCAAGGATCGAGGCATCGCGGATCGCGCGGATGTCGCCAACAGAGCTGACGAAAGCCGTTGATGACGGTGCCCTCGTCGTCGACGTACGGTCAACGTCGGAATACGCCGTCGCGCACATGGTCGACACGCTCAATATCCCGACCGGGACGTCGTTTCCGAACTGGCTCGGGTCGCTCGTCGCTGCCGACAGGCAGATCATCTTTCTCGTCGGTCGCGACGACTCACGCTTCGGCCGGGCCTTGCGAGGGGCGGCCATGGTGGGGATGGATCGCGTCATCGGGTGGGGCGGACCGGAGATCATTCAACACTGGATCACCACCGGACGACGTTTGCAGACAACGGTGCAGATCGAGCCAGGTGAGAGCGCCCAATCCGGCCGGCAGATCATCGACGTCCGCGGCCAATCCGAATGGGACGAAGGCCGGATCCCCGGGGCGACCCACGCGTTCCTTGGAGATCTGTTGGAGCGGGTCAGTGATCTTCCTCGCGATACGCCCCTTGTATTGCACTGCCAGGGCGGGAGTCGATCGGCGATCGCCGCAAGCTTGTTGCAAGCGGCAGGCTTTACCGATGTCGCGAACATGAAAGGCGGGCTCGATGCGTGGAAAGCTGCGGGGTTTGCGGTTGAGCGAGGGTTGCCGAGCCAATAGCCGGAGCTGGAGGCCGTCGGCTGAAGGTGGCTGAGGCTGACCGCTGAGGCTGAAGGGCTGAGAGCTTGGAGTTGGGTCTGGCTGACCGCTCGGATCTGTCTGACCTGCCGTCGGCTCCCATTATCCTGCGCCCGGCATTGCTCTCCCAACCAATCCGCTGCTGATTATCCCGCCTCCCCCGTCCACGGACCATGCGCCTCTCCGCTCTTGCACTCGCAGTCCTCCCTGCTCTCGCACCGGGCCAGGGCCGGGGCGCTCAGCCCGCCGTCCCCCAAACGGTCATCCTCCTCGCGCCAGCGAGAGTCTGGGACGGCACCGACGCTCCGGCGCACGAAGGCTGGGTGGTGCTCGTCCGCGGCGAACGCATCGAGTCCCTCGGTCCGAAAGCGCAGATCACCGCCCCGGCCGGCGCGACCACGATCGATCTCCCGGGAACGACGCTCATACCCGGGATGATCGAGGGTCACTCGCATTTGCTCCTTCATCCGTACAACGAGGCGCCGTGGGACGATCAAGTCCTTCACGAAGCCGAGGCGCTGCGCGTCGCACGCGCGGTCAATCACGCGAAGAACACCCTCCTGGCCGGCTTTACCACGGTTCGCGACCTCGGCAGCGAAGGTGCGGCCTACGCCGACGTCGGCCTCAAGCAGGCGATCATGCAGGGGATCATCCCCGGTCCGCGGATGATTGTCGTCACGAAAGCGATCGTCGCCACGGGGAGTTATGGGCCGAAAGGCTTCGCGACCGAGTACATGGATCTTATCCCGCAGGGCGCTGAGGAAGCGGATGGACCCGATGCCATCGCGCGCATCGTCCGCGATCAGATCAGGCACGGTGCCGACTGGATCAAGGTCTACGCCGATTATCGCTGGGGTCCGAACGGGCAAACCATGCCGACCTTCACACTTGATGAGCTCAAGCTCATGGTCGAGGTCGCGAACAGCTCGGGCCGCCCCGTCGTTGCCCACGCGAGCACCGCCGAGGGCATGCGACGTGCGATTCTGGCTGGCGTCCGGAGCGTGGAACACGGGAACAACGCCACCGCCGAAACCGTGCAGCTGATGAAGGAGCACGGGACGTACTTCTGTCCGACAATCGCCGTCGGAGACTCTCCCGCAAAGCGCGTGATCATCAAATCGGCGTCCGATGCCGGCGTGCCCATCTGCGCTGGCGGGGACGCCGGGGTCTTCACCCACGGCGACAACGCGAAGGAAGCTGAGGGCCTCGTGCAAGCGGGCCTGACGCCGATGCAGGCGCTGCTGTCAGTCACCGCGGTGAACGCGCGCATGCTCCAAATGGAGGATCGGATCGGCGGCGTTCGTCCCGGGATGCTCGCGGACCTTGTTGCCCTGAATGGAGATCCGACAAAAGACATCACTGTGATCCGCAAAGTACAGATGGTGATGAAGGGCGGCGTGGTGTTCAAGCGCTGAGCGTAGGATCAGCTCCCAGCCCGGCGCCTCCTTGCCGTGGCGTATGCGACGGGCCCTAACACAATCGCTATCGCCGCTCCAATCACTGCCGGCAGCCCGTACTCTCCATCGCGGAACGACAATCCGATAACGGCCAAGAGGATCACCATCGGCAGCGTGGCGAGGCCGACCACCCCGCCCCGACCAACAGGAATCCTGAACGAGCCGCGGAGATCAGGCTCCTTTCGCCGCAACGCGATCAGCGCGCCAAATTCCAGCGCCAACGCCAGTGAATAGAGCACAACATCCGCGACCACCAGGTGGGCGAGCGGGACAAGCACAAAGATCGAATAGGCGACCGCCGCCCCTAGCACTGCGACGTACGGCGTCCCGTTGCGATCGGTCCTGGCCAGCGCGCCCGGAAGCAATCCGTCCTCAGCCATGACGAACGGAATTCGAGAGTACGACAACAGCAGCGCATTGAACAGCGCCAGCGCGCTCACCATTCCCCCCACCGCGACCCAACTGGCCACGAACCAGCCGAACCCGCCTCCACCGACAGCGTTTCGGACGATTTGTGGCCAACCACCGTCTGTCCACGTGGTCCAGTCGGTTGCGCCGAGCGTGGCGAGCAAGGGGATGAAGTAGCCGACCGTGACGAGCGGCAGCGTCAGAGCGAGCGCCTTCGGGTAGGTCTTTCCGGAGTCCTTTACCTCACCACCAACCGTCGACGCGTTGTCCCACCCAATGTAGTTCCAGAGCGCAATCGAAAGGCCGACGGCGAGACTGCTCGTCCCCGTTCCCCCCCCGCTGGAAAACGGAGTGAAGGGCGAGTGATGGATGTGTGGCAGCGCGCCAACCGCAGCGACGGCAAAGCCGACGATAATGAACAGCCCAGCGACGATCGAGATCTTCCCCACGCGCACAGCACCGCTCAGGTTGATCGC
>Ga0315281_10015988_pt1 | contig 10030 bp, 6 predicted proteins | sample YL17G07_0_MG_FD_204540 | JGI IMG/M metagenome (GOLD analysis project Ga0315281, IMG submission 204540) | Sediment microbial communities from Yellowstone Lake, YNP, Wyoming, USA - YL17G07_0 | ecosystem: Environmental > Aquatic > Freshwater > Lake > Sediment | place: USA: Wyoming | collected...
CATAAGTCCCGCAGAAAACGCCGCAGCGAAAGCATAGCGCTGGCGCTGCACGGCCTCGCTGCCATTGGTATCAGCGGCAAGACGGCTGGTGTCATGGCTCTCAGGAAAAGATATGGACGGGGCAATCTTGCTAAACTTCTCATGCTGAGGCAAGCACCACGGCTGCTCGAAGTCCCACCACTTGGAGCTATTGAAAAAGTAGTGCAGCCCTGTACCCTTGAGCGTTAGCGTTTGCTCCTCGGTAGCCCCCAATGTCTCTGCGAAGAACATCGCCTCCGGGGCGACACTGGCTCCGACCTCAACCAGGTGGCGCCACAGCTCGGCAGGAACCTTGTACGCCGTATCACAACGGAAGCCTTTGAACCCTAAACTAAGGTAGTACTTCACCAGCTCGGCCCAGTAAGCCCAGAGTCCCTCCCGATCGCTTGAGCCACTGTTATCTATTTCCGCCAGGTCGTCCCATACTGTTATCTTCTTGGGGTTACTAATGTCGCGGACAAAGGGGCTGGCAATCTCCCCATGCTCGCCATGCAGATACCAGGAGGGGCGTTCCTGAACCAGGGGGCAATCTCGTGAAGTGTGGTTGACAACCAGGTCCATCATGGGCCACAAACCCATGTCGACAAACTTCTTCAAGGTAGATTCCAGGGTAGCCATGCCATTTTTCTTACTGTCTTTAGACAAAAAAATCGGGTTAATACGATAGTGGTGCTTTATAGCGTACAGGCTGCCCGAGTAGCCGGGGTAGAGAATAGAGTTTACGAATATCCAGTTGAAGCCCATGTTAACAGCGCGTTCGGCATGTCGCAGCCAGTCAGGCATGGTTCCTGCCAGGCGAGGGAAAAGATTGTAGATTATGGGGATTTGCTTATGAGCATCCATGATAACCTCACCAAAAGCAGGTTTATCAATCCTTTTTGAAGCCCTTATATCTCCCTCCTTCCCTGGAAGGATTGGAGACAAGGGCGCATGCCATGCGCCCCTACATTTTAGAGGACAGCCACATCCTTCAGACTCACTTTTCGTAACTGACCAGGTTGCCTTTCTGGAAACCTACTGACTTCCAAAACTCTACAAGGCGCTTGTCGTCATCTACCACTACAACCCTTACCTTAACTCCTCGATTCTGGCACTCCTGGCAAAACGCCCCTACCAACATCCGCCCTATTCCTCTGCTCTGATGTTTGGGGGACACACCCATCATGTCTATCCAGCCACCTACGTCCTTTCCATACTCCAGCCCCCTTATATCACCCAGTACAAAGCCCACCACTTCACCATCAATTTCAGCCACAAAACTGGGCATACCACGATAGACCCACCAGTGGGCTTCGACCCTCACCGGCCATGAGATGCAGCGATACGAACCAGCGAGCTCTTTATCTATATCTTTTACCTTTTGCAGGTCTGCCTCGGTCATTTTCCTGATTTTGGCTTCTCCTTTACCTGTTCCCATGGCACTACCCCCTGGAAGAAATTCTAAATCCTGCTTTCTAGGCAATAAACAAAATCAGCTTATTTTTTCTTGGTGAGTGACTTGGCGGCCGGTACGTACATTTTGTCAGTATACTCCTTCAGCATGCGCCGGGCACTGAACCTGGGCACAACCGAGCTAATCGCCTCTTTGATGATACCAACCCAGCCGTGCGGTACGCCACCGCGGTCTCTCTCATAATATAGCGGCACTATTTTCTCTTCTAGCAGACGATACAGCGCCTCTGCATCAGTTCTATCTTCCTCTTCCGGGCTGTGTGTCCCGGGACCATCGCCAATCGCCCAGCCGTTTTCTCCGTTGTAACCTTCATACCACCACCCATCCAGTACACTGAGTTGAGTAGCTCCGTTCAGCGATGCCTTCATACCGCTGGTGCCACATGCCTCGTTGAGACGCCGCGGCACGTTCAGCCATACGTCTACACCCTGCACCAGGTAACGCGCCATGTGTATGTCATAATCTTCCACAAAGGCTATCCGGCCCTGAAAGTCACGGTCGGTGGCCATGCCATAAACCTGCTGAAGCAGGCACTTGGATGGAAAATCAGCAGGGTGAGACTTGCCAGCGAATACTATCTGAATAGGACGCCAGCGGTCCTTGACCAGCCTCTTCAGACGTTCCACATCCCGGAAAATAAGTGCCGGCCGCTTGTATTCAGCAAAACGCCGCACAAAACCAACGGTAAGCAACTCGGGGTTGAGCAAAGAGCCCATCGCCAGCACCTGCTGCGGCATCACCTCAGCTTCTGTCCATCGCTGCTGTGCCCAATCCAGCATGGCTCCCTTGAGCTTACGCTTCAAAAGCTCGCGGACTGCCCAGAGTTCCTCGTCGGGGATGTCCACGACACACTCCCAGAGCTTCGGGTCGTCGTGCCTTTGCAACCAGTCATTTCCCAGATATTTATCGTAGAGGCGGCACATCTCGGGAGCAACCCAGGTGGGCACATGGATTCCATTGGTCACCTGAATGATAGGGACTTCATCTTCTTTAGACTCCGGCCAGAGCACATGCCACATCCTTCGTGTCACTGTGCCATGAAGCTGACTCACAGCATTACAGCGACCAGCCGTTGTCAGGGCGAGCGCTGTCATATTAAAGGCCTGGCCTCCGTCACCATCCTGCCGTCCCAGTCCCAGAAATTTCTCCTTCCCTATCCCCAGCGAATCCCAGTAGTTGTGGAATGACCTCTCTACAATGTCCGCAGAGAAAATATCGTGGCCGGCAGGGACCGGTGTATGGGTAGTGAAAGCGGTAGTTGCCCGTATCTTTGGGACAGCTTTGTCAAAAGTTGTACCCTGCTCCACTTCCTCACGGATACGCTCCAACATCATGAAAGCTGTATGGCCTTCGTTAGCGTGCCAGAGGGCTGGTTTGATGCCCAGAGCCCGGAGAACGCGCACGCCGCCGATTCCTAAAATCATCTCCTGCTGGATGCGCAGTTCCCGGTCGGCTATGTAGAGGCGGGCAGACAACTGGCGGTCCTGAGGAGTATTCTCTTCCACATTAGTATCGAGCAAATATACAGTGGTGCGGCCCACGCGGATTTGCCAGGCGCCAATGTACACGGACCTATCTTCCAACTGAACTTTAACCAAGGGGCCCCGGCCGCCGGAGAAAGGAACCGGAGTTATAGGGGCCTCACTGAAATCCAACTGACTGTATATCTCTTCCTGCCAGCCTTCGGCGGAGATATGCTGATGGAAATAGCCCTGGGGATACATAAATCCCACCCCGACCACGGGCAGCCCCAGGTCGCTGGCTTCCTTGCAGATGTCGCCGGCAAGTATCCCCAGACCGCCGGCATAAATGGGCACGGAGTTATGGATAGCAAACTCCATGGAGAAGTAGGCAACAGGACCCGGCAGCAGGCCGGGATAACTAGTATTGAACCAGGTATCCTGCGCAGACATATCGGCGTCGAAGGCTGCCATAACGTAATCATACAAAGAGATAAAAGCGGGATCGGTGGCGGCGGCTTTCAATTTATCAGGATTTAAATCGCGTAACTGCTTGACCGGATTGTGTCCGGTTATTCTCCACATTGGATAGTCCAACGCTCTGAACAGGTCGCGCGCCTGCTGATGCCAGCTCCACCACAGATTGTGAGCAAGCTCGTCCAGCCTACCTATGCGTTTAGGCAGTGTTAGTCTTGAGAGCATGTTCGCTGTTTCCCTTCGCTCTATCTCCAGAGCTAGATGGCTTTCGACTATAGTATTATACACCAGTAGTTGTGAAACTAAATGGGCTACGAATGCGCCTTCCTTGATAGAGGGACCACAGCGAAAGGAAGTAATCCCCTTCAGAAAAGGGGCATTAGGTATGGGCGATTCGTGAATTGCCCATACAGGCATACTTGGAGCAGGTGCTCCTACCTCCCCAGTATAAAGCGCAAGAATTTGAGCTTGACGAGACTTCGAGCCTATGTTAGAATTTTACTTTGGTGGGGTCTATCCAACTCGCCTGATTTTTGCCGTGATTTACTGTTGCTTATTCGAGAGAAGATGCCTTGGACACCTTGTGCAACAGGGGCATAAAGGGACAAGGCTTTTTATTTGTTGCACAGAATGAAATAACCGCTATCTAAGGAGTGTGCCATGGCTAAAGTACAGACAAAGCTCTTCCGAAGACCCGAGGATGCGAAAAAGGCAATAAGCGAACTCAAGGCCAAGGGCTTCAAGGCGGAGGAGATAGGGATCGTCACCAGCGTCAAGGGCAAGAAAGAGCTGGATGACAATATCAAACCGGTGGCGGATATGGGTTCGGTGACCGCTATGGGTCATGCTACCTCCCTATCCAAATCAGGTAACGAACTGGCAAAAGCACTGGCTGAGTTCTGGAGTGTCCCCGAGGATACGGTCAACTACTATCAGCGTGCTATCTCTCTAGGCGGCATCGTAGTCAGCGTCCATGCTGACGATGCTCATGCCGAAAAAGCCCATGAGGTGCTGAGAGCGGCTGCTGCCCACCCGCGCAAGAAAATGCCCCTGCAGGAAATCAGCCCGGGGTTCCTCAAGGCCAGCCGTATGAGTTCCACCAATCCTATAGACGCGCCGATGTCCGGCGACTTCCGAAGATATTAATGGAGGCTTAGAAAGATGTCGAAATTTATCGCCACCAGAGCAATTAGAGGCGCTCACGCCGCCGTCAAAATGGCGGATGATACGCTACAGGATGCCCTAAAGAAGATGGGGCCAGATACCCCCGTAGTATTCAAGGACAAGATAGGCGGGGGTACGGCATTTTACCTCCCCACCATCTGGGGGCTTCTAGGTATGAAGGTACAGAAGCTGGGCGAGCTGAAACCAGTTGTGGAATACGCCAAGGGCCTGCTGCCACCGGTACCAGGGGAGAACATGTGGCTTCCATACCTCGGCGAGACACTGGACGCCGGAGCAGCCACCCTCTATGCCTTCGAAACTATCGAGGCTGTCCGCTTCGCCAAAGGCGAGCAGCCCGAGAAGAAGGACGGCTTCGAATACAACGGACCTATCAATGATACCCAGATGAGAGCCTGGGGCATTCAGTTGGTGGATGGTAGAATGCCTGGATTCGCTGCTCTAGTTGGCTGCGCCAAGAGCACCGAGGTGGCGGTCAAGATTGTGCGCGAGCTACAGTCCAAGGGACAGCTCATCTTCATCTGCAGCAACAGAAATGGCCGCAATGTTGCCGACCAGTTGCGCGAGGCTGGCGTAGATATGGGCTATGATACATTCATAGTACCCTTCGGCACTGATATCGTCTCCGCTATCTACGCTCTGGGCTTCGCCACCCGCGCTGCCTTGAGCTTCGGCGGTGTCGAGCCGGGCGATTACCGACGCATTCTGCTCTATAACAAGTTCCGCTGTTTCGCCTTCGTGCTCGCCCTGGGCCCAATTACTGACATGGAGTATGCAGCGGCAGCAGGGGCTATTAACTACGGATTCCCTGCATTCGCCGATACCGTGATACCCAATATCCTGCCCACAGGAATCACCAAGTTCGAACATGTGGTAAGCATGCCTTTCGATGACATCCCGGGCAAGGATGACCTCGAGAAAGCAGAGAGGCTGGTGCAACGCTGCATCGAGCTTCGCGGCATTAAGATTAGGATAGCCAAAGTCCCCATACCCGTTGCCTTCGGCCCCGCTTTCGAGGGCGAGGTAGTGCGCAAGGCCGACCTGGCCTGCGAGTTCGGCGGCAAGGGCGGCATGTGCTTCGAATGGTTAAGAATGAAGAAGCTGGACGAGGTCGAGGACGGCAAGATCACGGTAGTGGGGCCCGATATGGACACCTTTGCAGTAGGCTCAAAGAACCCGCTGGCTATTGTGGTCGATGTAGCCGGACGCAAGATGCAGAAGGACTTCGAGCCCGTCCTGGAGCGCCAGATTCACCACATGATGAACGGCGCTGAAGGTATTTCACACCAAGGGCAGAGAGATATAACCTGGATACGAATTCATAAGAACGCAGTCGCCAAAGGATTGAGGCTGCGGCACTTCGGTGATGTCCTGCATACCTGTTTAAAGAATGACTTTGGCGCAATTGTGGACAAGGTGCAGGTTACACTCTACACCGAGCCTGCCAAAGTGAAGGAGTTGATTGAGCAGGCCCGTGCTGTATATAAAGAAAGAAATGCGCGCATGGCCGGGCTTACCGATGAGGCTGTGGACACCTTCTATAGCTGCACGCTGTGCCAATCTTTCGCTCCGACCCACGTCTGCGTGATTAACCCGGAGCGTGTGGGACTATGCGGTGCTTATAGCTGGCTCGACTGCAGAGCGGCTTACGAAATCAAACCAACAGGGCCCAACCAGCCGGTGTCTAAGGGCAGAGTAATTAATGAGAAAACCGGTGAGTGGGAAGGTGTGAACAAGTTCGTCAATGAACACTCACAGAAAAAGATAGAGAGGTTCACTATTTACTCACTCATGGATTCCCCGATGACCACCTGCGGCTGCTGCGAGTGCGTTATGGCCGTCATACCCGAAGCAAACGGGGTTATGGTGGTCTCGCGTGATGACTACGGCATGTCTCCCTGCGGAATGACCTTCACCACCCTGATGGGCACGGTCGGAGGTGGCTTGCAAACGCCGGGCATGATGGGCCACGGCAAGATATATGTCACCAGCAAAAAGTTCATCCCTGTGGAAGGCGGCATCAAGAGATTAGTATGGTTGTCGAAGAACCTGAAAGAGGAACTGGCAGAGGAATTGAAAGCGGCATGTGAGCGCGAGGGTGTGCCTGACCTCATGGACAAGGTCGCCGATGGCAGCCAGGTCACCACGGTAGAGCAATTGCTCCCCTTCCTTGAGCAGAAAGGACACCCGGCTCTGACCATGCCTTCGATTATTGGCTGATATAGCTACGACATGAAAAGGGGTTTTACGTATAAAACAGGGGTCGCTCTACTCGACCCTTGTTTTATGCTCCGTAGTTTTTGTGCTCCACATTAGAGAAAGGAGAGTTCCACTATGCCTATAGAAATTCCCATAGAGAAATGGACTGGTAAGATTCGAGAGGTGAAACTGGGCGGGGGTAAGAGAAAAGAGATAGTCCTCGGCGGCGAGAATACCCTGCCCTTCCTCAGTTTCGAAGGCTCCGTTCCCCATCCACCTAAAGTAGCTATAGAAATCCAGGACAAGGAGCCAACCGGTTGGTCTCCGAGCCTGCTTTCTGCCTGGGGCGATGCAGTGAAAGACCCGGCAACCTGGGCCAAGAAAGCTGCAGAATACGGTGCCGAGGCCATATCGCTGAGATTGGTGAGCGCCCATCCTGAGATGGGCAATACCGGCGCCAACGAAGCTAAAAAGAATGTGGACAAGGTGCTATCGGCGGTTGACCTGCCGCTCATTGTCATAGGGCCCGGCGTAGCGGAAAAAGATAACGCCGTTCTGGTAGCAGTCTCTGAAGCAGCGAAAGGACAGCGTATCGCTATGGGCAACTGCGAGGAGAAAAACTACCGCACTGTTGCCGCTGTATGTATCTCAGATGGGCATGTTGCCATCGCCAAGAGCCCGCTGGACATAAACCTGGCCAAACAGCTTAATATCTTGCTTACCGACATAGGCGTGCCTGCGGACTCCATCATCATGGACCTGGACACCGGAGCGCTGGGGTACGGCCTAGAGTACGCCCTCTCCATTCGTGAGCGCGTACGGCTGGCCGCCCTGGGCGGCGATGCTATGGTCAGCATGCCTGTATTAAGCCACTCCGGTGCGGAGGCCTGGCGACAGAAGGAAGCGAAAGCCAGCCAAGGGATTCCACCCGCCTGGGGTGCTGTGGAAGAGCGGGGCTTGGTCTGGGAGGAACTCACCGCTTTAACCGTGATTAATGCCGGCTCAAATATAGTTACCCTGTTACACCCCAAGTCCGTAGAGCGGATTAAGGCTATCATCCATAAGCTGATGGGGGAAAAATAGAGGAAAGGAGACCTGAACAATGGCACTGACAGGTATTCAAATCTATAAATTCCTACCCAAAACGAACTGCAAGGAATGCGGCCAGCCTACGTGTCTGGCCTTTGCCATGAAGCTGGCAGCAAGCCAGGCCGAGCTTTCAGCCTGCAAATATGTCAGCGAGGAAGCGAAAAAGTCGCTGGAGGCAGCTTCCAAACCGCCGATCCGCCTGGTGGCTGTGGGCGCCGGAGATAAGAAAATCGAGGTGGGCAACGAGACGGTGCTGTTCCGCCACGAGAAAACTTTCTTCCATCGCCCCGGACTCGTGATAAGGGTCAAGGATTCCGCCGGCCCTGAAAAAACTGCCAAGACCGCGGAAGAGGTCAGCCAATACAAGGTAGACCGCGTGGGGCTGACATTCGGCATTGACGGTATCGCCATCCAGAACGACTCCGGAAACGCAGCCACATTCGCTCAGTGTGTTGCAGCAGTCAGCGCTAAGACCACTCTGCCATTGGTCTTGATGGCGACAAACCCCGACAGCATTGGCGCAGCGCTGGATAAAGTGGCCAAGGCCAGGCCCGCTATCTACGCCGCAACCAAGGAAAATATCGACAAGATGATTGAGTTGGCCAAGAAACATGCCTGCCCTCTAGCCGTCCGCAGCTCGGATGGACTGAACGAGCTGGCCGAACTGACCGCTAAGGCGGCGAAGGCCGGTGTGGAAGACCTTATCCTCGACCCCGGCGTTAGAGGCTTCGGTGACACACTGGTCACCTTTACCCAGATGCGAAGGTTGGCCTTGAACAAGCGGTTTGAGCCGGTGGGCTATCCTCTAATATCCTTCCCCGGAGAGGGCGCAGCATCACCCGATGAGGAAGCGATTCTGGCAGGGCAGCACATTGCCAAGTACGGCGGCATCATTGTCCTGGACCATTTCTCCCCTGCTACAGCTTATGCGCTGATAACGCTGCGGCTCAATGTGTACACTGACCCGCAGAAGCCGATTCAGATGAAACCAGGCCTATATCAAATCCTGGAGCCCAAGTCGACAAGCCCGCTCTGCGTCACCACGAACTTCTCACTGACTTACTTCTCCATAGCCGGAGAACTCGAGGCATCGGGCTGGTCCTCATGGCTACTGGTCTGCGATACAGAGGGGCTCTCGGTGCTGACAGCCTGGTCGGCAGGTAAATTCGATGCCGATAAGATCGCCAAGACAGTTAAGGGTCAGAATGCAGCGGAGAAGGTGAGCCACCGCAATGTGATTATCCCCGGTGGCGTAGCTGTGCTGAGAGGCGAGCTTGAGGAGGCGCTGCCCGACTGGAAGATAATGGTGGGGCCGCGCGAGGCCATGGCTGTGGGCAGCTTCCTCAAGGAGCATTGGAAGGCTTAGTAAAAGGTTTGTAAGAGAAGGGGTAGATAGGGGTCTGCGCAGCGTTCTACCCCTTCGGCAAGTTTGTGGTATTCAAAAAGGTAAATCCCAAACTCTAAATTCGAAATCCTAAACAAATTCGAAGTAAGCTTCAGCAATTCTGGTTGGGTTGAAGGGTTGCGGTTGCGTAGCTCGAATCGTAAGTCGTAGTAGGGTTGAGGGGTCCCCAAACCGAATGCCGAAACACAAAACGAGCAGCGCAACCCAAAGATGATTGACTCCCAAACTGCTGATGGCTGAACGCTAAAAAGATGACTACTACTATAGCTATCGCCGGTAAGGGCGGCAGCGGCAAGACTACTATCGCCGCCCTGCTCATCAAACTGCTCTCCCAAAAGGGTGCGGTGCTGGCTATCGATGCCGATCCGGCCACCAATCTCAACCTGGCCCTGGGTCTGCCCCTTAGCGATACTGTGGGCAAGGTGAGAGAGGAGATGGCAGCCAAGGTGAAGGCCAGAACCATGGAGCCCGGCCTGGCCAAACAGGACTACCTGGATATAAAGATAAGCGAGGCCCTGGTGGAGTCGTCACAAATAGACCTGCTGGCCATGGGACGCCCCGAGGGCCCGGGATGCTACTGCGCTGCCAACAACATGATTCGCACCTGCGTTGACCGGCTGGGGAAGAACTACGACTATGTGGTCATAGATTGCGAAGCAGGCATGGAGCACATCAGCCGTCAGACGACACGGGACATAGATATCATGCTCCTGGTCTCGGACCTTA
>Ga0315281_10015989_pt1 | contig 10030 bp, 9 predicted proteins | sample YL17G07_0_MG_FD_204540 | JGI IMG/M metagenome (GOLD analysis project Ga0315281, IMG submission 204540) | Sediment microbial communities from Yellowstone Lake, YNP, Wyoming, USA - YL17G07_0 | ecosystem: Environmental > Aquatic > Freshwater > Lake > Sediment | place: USA: Wyoming | collected...
ACGGTGGTGCTTCTCGCGGATCTCCTCGGGGATCTGACCGTCGTGCTCCTCGGCGTGCTGCTCCCAGGGGATCAATTCCTCGTCAACGAACCTTCGGGCGCGCTGCTGGATCTCCGCGTCTTCGGCGGTCATCGGGTGCGTGCTCATCAGGGGTCCACCTCCGCCGGTGAGCATACGCCCCGGTTGAACCGTGGTTCAAAACCAGAAGGTGGTCCGCCTATCCGATGAACTCGAGACGGTCACGGTGTTCGTCGAGCATCGCGATCGTCGCCGGGTCGAGGGTGTGATCGCGGTCGGGCTCATCTGCGTGGGGCTTGGTCCCGTCAAGCTCGCCGGAGAGGTAGCGCTGGCCGGTGTCGGGGATCACCGTGACGATGCGACGGAACTCGGGGTGTGCGGCCGCGATCTTGTGGGCGGCGGCGACATTCATGCCGGAGGACGGGCCGCAGAGCAGTCCTTCTTCTCCCGCCAGGCGACGAGCTGTCTGAAGGGCCTCCGAGGTACTCACCGTGACGATGCCGTCCATGAGGGCAAGGTCCAGGTTGGGCGGGATGATGCCGTCCCCGATGCCGGGAACACCGTGGGTGCCCCAGCGTTGTTCGCTTATCAGGGGGCACTCGGCGGGCTCGACGGCGTAGATACGAACGTTGGGATCATGGGCCTTGAGGGCGTGGCCCACGCCGGTGATCCAGCCCCCGGTGCCTTGCGCGGCGACCACCGCGTCGATGCTCCCACCGGTCTGCTCCCAGATCTCCTCACCGCTGGCCCGTTGCGCGTCGGGGTTGTCCGGGTTCTCGAACTCGCCGGGGAAGAAGTAGGTGTCGGGGCCCTGGGCGACGATCTCTCGCATCCGGTCGAGCGCCAGGTCGATGTCCGTCCCGGCGCCCGGAGAAAGGACCAGTTCGGCACCGTAGCTCCGGATCATCGTCTTGCGTTCGTGGCTCATGCCTTCGGGCATCACGATGATGCAGCGGTAACCCTTGATGGCCGCCACGGCGGAGCACGCGATGCCGGCGTTGCCGGTGCTGCATTCGATGATGGTCATGCCGGGCTTGAGATCCCCACGTGCTTCGGCCAGGCCCAGCATGTCGGCGTAGATCCTGTCCTTGACACTCCCCGTAGGGCCGTACCACTCGACCTTCACCAAGAGCTCGACCCCGTCGGGTGCGACGCGCTGGAGGCGTACGAGCGGCGTGCGTCCGATCGCCTGCAACAGCGTCGGCACCACTCCTCGATATGCGTCCCAGCTGGTCATCGTGACCTCTCTCTATCCGGCGACCGAACGGCCACGGTCTTTGTATCCCAAGCGGCGGCTGATGGCACCGGCCGCCTCGATCGTGAAGCGGGCTGCCCGCGGCATATCCACCGGTCGCAACCGAAAAGCCGGGCCGGACACGCTGAGCGCAGCGATGACGTCACCCTCAGCCGCGCGGATCGGGGCGGCGACGGCATTGAGTCCTTCTTCGAGCTCTTCGATGGTTTGGGCATAGCCCTTCGTTCGAACCTCTTTGAGGGCGATACGGAGCTTGGCCGGATCGGTGAGCGTGTTCGGTGTCGCGCGCTCCAGGTTGTGAGCGAGGAGGCGATCGCGTTCGCCGTCGGGGAGCCAGGCGAGCAGCACCTTGCCGTTGGACGTCGCGTGCAACGGGGTGCGCTGGCCCACCCAGTTGACGCTGACGATGCTGCGTGCGCCGGCGACCTGGTCGACGTAGACGACGTCGTCGCCCGAGAGCACACCCAGGTTCACCGTCTCGCGCGTCTTGTCTGCGAGCGATTCCAGCATCGGGCGTGCGGTGCGCACGACGTCCATATTCCCGATGGCGGCGCCGGCCAGGCTCACCAAGCCGTAGCCGATCCTGAACTTCTCGGTGACGGGGTCACGTTCCAGGAAGCCGTGGTCGGCGAGCGTAGCGAAGAGACGGGAGGCCGTGGCCTTGTGGACATCGAGTTCACGTCCGAGTTCGGTGACGCCCATCTCGCCGCGCTCGGCGATGAGTTCGAGGGCGCGCAGGGCCCGCCGGACCGACTGGAGATTCCCACTTTGGTCGTTCGCCATGCGCAACACCGCTTCTCTGTCCGCAACCGGTGGGGTGACGGTACGCCCGGCGACGGAACCGCGTCAAACACGGCACACCGTTGCGGCCTGCGCACCAGCCGCGTTGACGGTGCGACGCCCCTGCCGGACGCTGAACACCGTGACCGAAGCGCCCGATCGATACTGGCGCGCCGCCGAGCCGAAGGCGGCCTACGACGTCGTTATCGTCGGGGCCGGCGGCCATGGACTGGCCACGGCGTACTACCTGGCCAAGAACCACGGGATCACGGATGTCTGCGTGGTGGAGAAGGGCTGGTTGGGCGGGGGCAATATGGCCCGTAACACGACCGTCATCCGCTCCAACTACCTCTGGGATGAGTCGGCCGCGATCTACGAGCATTCGCTGAAGCTGTGGGAGGGCCTGGAGGAAGCACTCGAGTTCGACATGCAGTTCAGCCAGCGCGGTGTGCTGCACTTGGTCCACGACCTAGGTAGCCGGCGTTCGTCGATGCGCCTGGTCAACGCGAACCTGCTGAACGGGATCGACGCCGAGTGGCTGGACGCGCAGCAGGTGAAGGAGTTCTGCCCGATCATGAACGTCTCGCCGGACGTTCGGTATCCGGTTATCGGCGGCACACTCCAGCGCCGAGGGGGGATAGCGCGCCATGACAAGGTGGCGTGGGCGTTCGCGACGCGCGCAAGCGAACTGGGCGTCGACATCGTCGAACACGCGGAAGTCACCGGATTCGCGCGCGGCCCGGAGGGCGCGGTCACCGGCGTCGAGACCTCGCGCGGGACGATCCGAGCGAACAAGGTCGCGTTGGTCGCAGCCGGACATTCTTCGGTACTGGCCTCGATGGCGGGACTACGCCTGCCGATCCAGTCGCGTCCGCTGCAGGCCCTGGTAAGCGCGCTCTACCAACCGGTTCTCAACTGCGTGGTCATGTCGAACGCGGTGCACGTCTACGTGTCGCAGGCCGACAAGGGAGAGTTGGTGATGGGCGCGGGCATCGACGCGTACAACTCCTACGCGCAACGCGGGTCGTTCCATGTGATCGAACACCAGATGGCCGCCGCGGTCGAGTTGTTCCCGATGTTCGCGCACGCGCGGATGCTGCGGAGTTGGGGCGGGATCGTCGACGTGTCGCCGGACGCTTCTCCGATCATCGGCCCGACGGGCATCCCGGGGTTGTTCATCAACTGTGGGTGGGGCACGGGTGGCTTCAAGGCGACACCTGCCTCCGGGTGGGCGCTCGCGGAGACCATCGCGATGGGTGAGGCGTCGGCGCTTGCACGACCCTATGCGCTGGAGCGCTTCTCGACCGGTGCCCTCATCGACGAACACGGCGCAGCCGGGGTGGCGCACTGATGTTGCGGATCCCCTGCCCGTGGTGCGGACCGCGCGAGGAGATCGAGTTCCGCTACGGCGGACAGGCACACCTGGCGTATCCCGACAACCCCGGTTCGCTGTCCGATGCCGAGTGGGCCGACTTCCTCTTCATGCGCGACAACCCGAAAGGCGTGTGGGCCGAACGCTGGATGCACAATGCAGGATGCCGCCGATGGTTCAACGTCGTGCGTTCGACGGTCGATCACCGGATCAGCGCGTCGTATCCGATGGGCGCTGCGCGGCCCCCGGAAGGTGACGCGTAGATGGGGTCGCGGCGTATGGAGGCGGGCGGAAGCGGCGTCGACCGTGAGGCACCGCTGCACTTCACGTTCGATGGCGTTGCGTACATCGGCCTGGCGGGAGACACGCTGGCATCGGCGCTGCTCGGCAACGGCGTGGACGTCGTGTGCGCCTCGCCGATCCTGGGACGGCCTCGTGGTGTGGTCAGCGCGGGCGTGGAGGAGGCGGGCGCGTTCGTGGAAGTGAGCGAACCGTGGCTCGACCCCATCGTGCCCGCCACGGCGGTGGAATTGGTCGATGGGATGGTCGCGGTCGGACGACCGGGCGTCGGCGTCCTTCCCGATGATGCGGCCGGTGCATCGGCTGCTGACCACCGACACCTCCACGTCGAGACCCTGGTGGTCGGCGGCGGGATCTCCGGACTACGCGCGGCTCGGGAAGCCACCGGCCGTGTCCTCCTCGTCGACGAACGCCACTGGCTTGGCGGCACGTCGCCCGCGAGCACGGCCATCGACGCCCAGATCGCGGAACTCATGGGGCGCGAAGACACCACCCTCATGACCCGCGCAACCGCCGCCGGGATCTACGACGACGGCTATGTCCTCGTCTACGAACGCTCGGAGCCCATCGCGCGCCTGTGGCATGTCCGAGCCGCGCGCGTCGTCCTGGCAACGGGCGCGCACGAGCGACCGATCGCGTTTGCCGACAACGACCGGCCCGGCGTCATGCTCGCCTCCGCTGCGCGCATCTATGCGGAGCGGTTCGGCGTGCTGCCGGGAGAACGGGCCGTCGTGTTCTCGAACGGACCGTCGGGGCTGGAGTCGGCGCTCGCCCTTCACGAGGCCGGTGTCGTGATCGCAGCGGTGCTCGATGTCGGTCCACCGTCGCGATCCCGCGTGGACCGTCTGCGCGCGGCGGGGGTCGATGTTCGGACTGGCTGGGCCGCAAGCGGAACGATAGGTGATCCCCGGCTGGAAGCGGTCCACGCGGTCGGACCCGGCGGTGAGACTGAGATGTTCGAGGCGGATCTCCTGGCCGTGGCCGGGGGCTGGAACCCCGCCGTACAACTCTGGCGTGGGATCAACGGGGGCCTGCGTTACGACGAGGCAACCGCGTGCTTCCTGCCCGAGGGGGCCGGCCCACCGTGGCTGGAGATCACGGGCGCTGCGACGGGTGAGGGCATCGACCCCGTCGAGCCGTACTGGTACACGCCGGCCGAGGACCTGTCTCATCACTACGTCGACCTCCAACGCGATTCGACCGTTGCGGACGTGCTCGCGGCCACCGGCCGCCGGCTTCGTTCGACCGAGCATGTGAAGCGGGAGACCTACATCGGGACGGCGATCGACCAAGGCCGCACGTCAGGTGTGCTCACCGCGGCCATCGTGAACGGTGCACTGGGCGCCGGTCCCGGCGCGCAGGGCCCGACGAACGCACGGCCGCCCTACACCCCGGTCCCCTACTCGGTGCTCGCCGGACTCGACCGAGGTCCGAGGCTCCTGGATCCGGTGCGAACCACACCGATCCACAGCTGGCACGTAGCGCGCGGCGCGCCGTTCGAGAACGTCGGCCAGTGGAAACGCCCCTGGTACTTCCCGGCGGCGGGCGAAGATCTCAACGCCGCCGTGCACCGCGAATGCCTCGCGGTGAGGACGGGCGTCGGGATCATGGATGCGTCGACGCTCGGCAAGATCGCGATCGTCGGGCCCGACGCCTCGGTGTTCCTGGACCGGCTGTATGCGAACCGGATGTCGACGCTCGCGGTGGGTTCGATCCGGTACGGCTTGATGCTCGGCCTCGACGGCATGGTGTTCGACGACGGCGTGGTCATGAGACTCGCCGACGACCGTTTCCTCGTGACCACGACTACTGGCGGCGCCGCCCGCGTCCTCGATCACATGGAGGAATGGCTCCAGACCGAATGGACCGACCTCCGGGCGTATTGCACCAGTGTGACCGAGCAGTGGTCGACGATCGCGATGAACGGTCCGCGCGCGCGCGACGTCCTGACGGCGCTCGGCACATCCTTCCCGGTGGATGCCACGTCGTTCCCCTTCATGACGTGGCGGGGCGGTGAGGTCGCCGGCACGCCCGTGCGCGTGGCCCGCGTCAGCTTCAGCGGCGAACTCGCCTACGAGATCAACGTCCCCGGCTGGTACGGACTGTCGATGTGGGAGGCAGTGATGGCAGCCGGTGCGGCGCACGGCATCACGCCGTACGGCACGGAGTCGATGCACGTCCTGCGCGCGGAGAAAGGCTTCGTCATCGTCGGACAGGACACCGACGGAACCGTGACGCCCCGCGACCTGGGGATGAGCTGGATCGTTCGCAAGGATGACTCGGACTTCATAGGGAAGCGATCGTTGCAGCGCTCCTACATCGTTCGCCCCGACCGGAAGCAGCTGGTGGGACTCCTGCCCGTGGAGCCAGACCAGCTGCTTCCCGAAGGGGCGCAACTGGTGGAGCACGACACCGGCGTGATCCCGATGTCGATGGTCGGGCACGTCACGTCGTCCTACACCTCGCCGATCCTCGGCCGGACATTCGCGCTCGCGATGGTTGATGCCGGCCGCGCACGGCACGGTCAAACGCTCTATGCCCCTCTCCCCGGTGGGACCATCGCCGTGGAAGTCACCGCGCCCGTGTTCTACGACCCCGAAGGGGCCAGGCGCGATGGCTGAGCTTCGGAGGCAGAGCCCGTTGGAACATCGCGCGCAGGATCTGGCGAGGATCGCAGGTATCACGGCAGGCGCGGTTCGGATCACCGAGATGTCGCTCCTGTCGCAGACCGACATACGCACAGGGGATGCAGTCTTGCTCGGGCTTCCGACCTCGCCGAACACATGGGAGGACGTGCACAACGCGGACGCCCTGTGGCTCGGGCCGAACGAATGGCTCGTCGTCAGCGCCGCAGACGCCGAGAGCAACGCCGACTGGGAACGCGCGGGGTCGGTCGTCGATGTCAGCGCCAACCGCGCCGTACTCGACGTGAACGGGCGGGGAACCCGAGATCTACTCGCGAGGGGATGTTCGCTCGATCTTCATCCTTCGAAGTGGGCAAGTGGTGCGTGCGCGCAGACGAACCTCGCGAAAGCGCCGGTCATCCTCCAGCAACGAGGCGAGACGACACGGATCTTCGTTCGGCCTTCGTTCGCGGACTACCTCGTGGAGTGGTTCCTGGCCGCTTGCGGCTGAATTCGCGGCAAAGCCGGACCTGTGCCAAGCTGCCCCCGATGATCGACGCGCACCGACTGGCGAACATCCCGTTGTTCGGCGAACTCGATAGCTACGACCTGGGCTTCATCGCCGCGCGGATGCGTGATGTGACGGTCCCCGCCGGTCTGGTGATCATCGAGCAGGGCGACATGCCGTCGGACGTCTACGTGCTGGAGGAGGGAACCGTCGAGATCTCCCGCGACGGAACCGTGGTGAGCATCCAAGGTCCGGGGAGCGTGGTCGGCGAGATCGCGTTGATGGAACCGCAGCGGCGAACCGCGACCGTACGCGCGACCACGGATATCCGCGCCATCGCGTTGAGCGTCGATGACCTCCAGATCATCGTTGCCGAGATGCCCGAGATCGCCTATGACCTCGGAGCGATCGCCACGAGCCGGCTCGCCGAACTCAACGACCTGGGCTAGCCGCCGATCTCACTGAGCTAGCTCGGCCAGCATGCGTTCCTGCCACTGCACCGTTGCACCCACTTGGTTGAACGTGAACAGGTGGAGTGCTTCCACATTCGCGGTGGGATCCGTGAAGGCCTGTGCCATGCCTGCGAGCAGTGCGTCCGGCCCGAACTTACCCGGCGTCAGCAGAGAGCCGACCATCTTCCGGTTCTTCTTGAGGTAGCGGGCGCTGTCGGCGATCCCGATCCGCGCCGATATCGTCATGAGCTTCGTCAATTCGGCGACGCCTGGAGTTCCGAGGTGGACGGGCAACGTGACGCCCGCCGCCCGCATCGCACCGATCCATCGGATGATGACGCCGGGGTTGAAACACATCTGGGTTGTCATGTAGCTCGCGTACCGCTGCTTCTCCACCAGCACCTCGAGGAGTCGACCATTCGGGATATCGACGTGACCTTCGGGGTATGACGCCACACCGATCTCGTTGAACGGATGGCCGGCTTCGTCGATCGCGCGGAGCAGCGCCAGCCCGTCGTGGAACTCGCCTTTGTCTTTCGAGTCGCCTCCCACCACGAACGTCCGCATCAGGCCGCCGTCGGCGCACCGGTCCAAGACATCCAACAGGTGCCCACGGTTGAAGATCATGTGCGCCGACAGGTGCGGCACCGGCCTATGGCCGTGGGCAACGAGCATCTCGCACACCTCGAGCGTGGCCTCGATCCCGTGACTCGGCGACGCCGTCACCGATACGAGCGAAGCAGGCGGGAGCTCGACCACCTTCTCGGCCACGTTCGCCAGCGGGATGAGTTCGAACTTGGGAGCGGCCACGAGTGTGCGTAGCGCGGCCGCCTGATCCTCGGTCAGGCTCGCGGTCTTGCCACCCTTCTTCACTGCCACCACTCGCCTGCCTCCGGCGCTACACGTTCGAATCCGGGAAGGACGCCTTCTTCTGCTCGATCCATTCCCGGAGCTCCTGGTCGACCGCCTCGTCGATCTGGGGCGGCTCGTAGTCGGCGAGCATCTTCTTCCAGATGACGGCCGCCCTGGTAATCGAATCCTTGGCCCCTTCCAACTCCCACTGCTCGAAGCTGTTGTTATCCGCCACGTTCGAGCGGTAGAACGCCGATTCGAAGTTCGCGAGGGTATGGGCGCTTCCCAGGAAGTGCTGGCCGGGACCGTTCTCGACGATCGCGTCCAACGCCTGCCCGTTCGGCGTGAGATCCACGCCCTTGGCGAACGCGTGCATCATGCCGCACTGGTCCGCGTCCAGGACGAACTTCTCATAACCCATGGTCAGTCCGCCCTCGAGCCAGCCGGCCGAATGCAGAACGAAGTTCACCCCGGCCAGGATGGTGGGCTGCAGCGTGTTGGCGGATTCGTAGGCGGCCTGGGCGTCCGCGAGCTTGGATGCGGTGAGGCTGCCGCCGCTCCGGAAGGGAACGCCGAGCCTGCGAGCACAGGCCGCGAGCGAATAGAGCACCAGCGCAGGCTCCGGCGTCCCGAAGGTCGGTGCCCCCGACTGCATCGACATGCTCGAGGCGAACGAACCGAATACCACCGGGGCGCCCGGTCGGACCAGCTGCACGTACGCCATCCCGGCGAGCGCCTCGGCCAACGTCTGCGCGGCGGCGCCCGCAACGGTGGCCGGACTCATGGCCCCCGCCAGGATGAACGGCGTGATGATCGTGGCCTGGTTGGCTTCGGCGTAGGCCTTCGCGGCGCCGAGCATCGTCGCGTCCCACACCAGGGGCGAGTTCGCGTTGATGAGGCTGAGGATGTAGGTGCGCTCCTCCATGGCGTCCTTACCGAAGAGGATCCGAGCCATGTCCACCGTGTCCTGCGCGCGCTGCGGGTGCGTGACCGAGCCCATGAACGGCTTGTCGGAGTAGCGCATGTGCGCGTAGACCATGTCGTAGTGCCGCTTGTTCACCGGGAGGTCTACCGGCTCGCACACGGTTCCCCCTGAGTGGTGGAGCCACGGGCTCATATACGTGAGCTTCACGAAGTTCCGGAAGTCCTCGATGGTCCCGTAGCGTCGCCCTTGCTCCACGTCCGTGACGAACGGCGAACCGTAGGCCGGCGCGAGGACCGTTGCCATGCCGCCGATCTGCACGTTGTTCGCGGGGTTGCGCGCGTACTGGGTGAACTCGCGCGGAGCGCTCGCCCGGACGATCTGGCGGGCCATCCCGCGCGGGAAGTGGACGCGCTCACCTTGGACGTCTGCGCCGGCCCCTTTGAGGAGTTCGAGGGCGTCGGGGGCGCCTTTGAAGTCGATGCCGACCTGTTCCAAGATCGTGTCGGCGTTGTTCTCGATGATCTGCAGGCCCTCTTCGCTCAGCACTTCGAAGGGCGTCATCGTTCGCGTGATGTAGGGGAGACGGTCGGGCGTGTGTGAGGCGCGCACGGCGGCGCGGCCCGCACGCCCGCCGGTGCGGCGGCGCGGTTCGTCGGTCATGAGGAGCTCCTCTCGGGCGTGGACGGGTCGGCATTGGCTGCGACGGGCCGGCGGCGGCGGGGTCGGCCGTCTGAAGGCGGTGCGGTCCGGGGTGGCGGAAGCGTCACGACGGCCGAAAGCCGAGGATTGGATTCGGTGGTGTGGGGGATGCCCATGGCACCGACGAAGTGCGCCTGGAAGCTGGGTTCGAGCGCCGTTTCGATCTTCTCGACCCGGCGGACGACGTGCTCGATCTCATCGCGCGCGGCTCGGTTCAGCAGCGCGATACGGGCGCCGGTACCCGC
>Ga0315281_10015990_pt1 | contig 10030 bp, 5 predicted proteins | sample YL17G07_0_MG_FD_204540 | JGI IMG/M metagenome (GOLD analysis project Ga0315281, IMG submission 204540) | Sediment microbial communities from Yellowstone Lake, YNP, Wyoming, USA - YL17G07_0 | ecosystem: Environmental > Aquatic > Freshwater > Lake > Sediment | place: USA: Wyoming | collected...
CCATCTTTCTCGGTCCTCGACCAAAAAGGGGTATTTTACGAAAGATGGGTAGCATTGATCCAAATCATACGAAGGCACACGAGCGCCGAATTTGGGAAGAATCTCTGCTAAAAAAGCCGCCTTTTCATTCCGCTTTTTTACATCTTCCTTTAGCCGATATACCTGCAGTTCTCCGATCCGGCATAATATGCCGGCCAATCTCCTCGGATAAAGATCAAACTGTATTCCGCTAAGCTCAGCTTCGTATTCACTCCAATGAGATGAGAAATAGGCTTTGACCCTTGAACAATCTGCAATTGATATCGAGAACACCCGCCTTATTACTCGCTCTAATACATTTATCCACCGATCTTGAATTAGCACGTTAAAAATGACACGTTTACACGCTACTCTTTCACTATCTGGAGAACGGATCGGCAGCGATTCATAGAGAGTGTAAATTTTAGCTGCGAGTGTTGCGTCAGATGTTACAAGCAAACCCCCTTTGTCCGTTGATATCATTTTGCTTGTTTCCGTTGAAAAAAAAGCAGCATCCCCCCAGCAACCAATTGGTTTTCCACGGTAACTAGCCCCTAATGCATGGGCTCCATCCTCGATAAGAAAAAGATTATGACGTTTGCAAATGTCTTGGATCGCCATGATATCAGCAGGAATACCGAAGGTATGCTGCATCAATACTGCCCTCGTCTTAGTAGATATCGCCGCTTCAAGAGCCGCAGGATCCAGATTGAAATCACTTAATCGAATGTCAACGTAACGAGGTCGACATCCAGCAAATCGCACTGCATTAGGCATTACCACGCAAGTATAGCCCGGCAAGATGACCTGAGCCTCCGGTCCGAGTTCGAGGCATTTAAGGAGCAAATACAGTGCCATTCTACCGGCCCCAAGCGCAAAGACATGGGGGGTATTAAGGGCCTCAGCTACTGCTTTTTCATAGGCCCTAACATCTGCTTTTATATCTATTGGAACATTCATAACTAGCTGCATGGCCAAGCTTAGTGCATCGCCCGTGGTCAGTGTTCCATTCAAAAAGGATGGGATTAACAAATGTCGCAAACGATTGTGCATTAGACGATTCTACCGCCGCCTTAGCTAACTTACTATTCGAACTCCAATTGTCTCATTTCAGGCTTGTTAACCGCCCTTTTATAAAGTATCTACTCATTATGAACAACCAAAGCGCTTGAAAAACATCTTGATGGGATCTAGACCTCTCCCTGCCATCTCGGATAATGCCCCTCGGCCTTCTTGCCACGCATCCAATCTAAAGTTCACTACCAGCCCAAGATACAGAACTATACCCAGCGGCATCTGGATTGCGAGGTACTGCCAGTGGGTCATCCCATCGCGGAAAAGCCACCTCAACCCCCAAACTGCCGCGCCCATCGCTAGCGCACAAGAAAACGAGGGACTCAGCCTTCTTATCATTTCGGAAAAAGTTACACCAATCAAACGGCCCGGTATCGTCCAGAAGGGATACCAAAGGATTAGGTTTCCAATAGCGTAGGCCCAAGCAACCCCCATGATCCCCCAATGTATCCCAATAACGAAGGCGAGAACGAAAACCGCTGAGCTAATTAATCCCATAGTGAAGTATAGACCGGTGCGCCCTTGCGAGAAGTATATCCATCCTACGGTAGTCCAAATTGATTGAAGCAATCCCACCCAACAGAATATTTGGAAGACAGGGATGGCTTCGGCCCATTCGTTTCCTAGTAGCGCCAGAATGAAATGATCTGAAACCGCAAACAAGCCTGTCATCATAGGAAATGTGATGAGGCTAATAACGCTAATTGATTTTAGATAGACACTCTTGACCCTCGCCTTGTCATCCTGGATGGCGGATAACGCGGGGAACATGACCCGACCTACCACCCTTGAGACTTGAGTCAAAGGCATTAGCATCAGATGATAAGCCCTTGAGTAAATTCCGAGTGCCGCCGCCCCAACAAACCGTCCAATCAGCAGTTGGTCCAGTGTCCGCGCCCAATAATTCACGATGTCGAACCCAAGAACATAGGCGCTGAACCCGAAGAGCTCTTTGCATGCCCTCTTCTCAAAAGATACCCGAGGTCTCCAATTCCCCAGCCCCCAAGACCATGCCAATGTCATCACCGAGGCCCCAAGAGTCTGCGCCACAAGACTCCACGGCCCCATCCCATATAGCGCCATGCCTAATCCCACAAACCCAGAGATCACGTTGCTCCCAATCTGGATCTTAGCTAATTTCCGGAAATTCATCTCTCTGTTGAGCAAAGCCAGTTGCACCACGCACAGTGAATCGATAATATATTTTAGTGCAATTACCATCGTAAGGGCCAATAAAGCCGTCTCGTTGTAGAACCAGGAGACGACTGGCGCTAATGCCGCCATCACCAGCGTGAGCGTAGCGCCCATTGCCACATTAATCCAAAATGCGGAATTCAGGTGCCTTGCCTCCAGATCCTTCCGCTGGATAATCGCAGCCCCCAACCCAAAGTCCCCAAATACAGTTGCAAAACCTGTAAAGACCATAATCATCCCGATGAGGCCATAAACTTGAGGACCTAAAATACGCGCGAGTACTATTGAAATAATGAAAGTAAAGCCTTGGTTCACCCCTTGGGAGATCCCACTCCAGCTTAGGCCCGTGATCGTCTTGTGTCGAAGGTCAATATTCATCATTCATCCAAACGTAATTGAGGAATCCATGAAATATCATGCCTAGCTAATACGCTTTTAGCCCAATAGCTTGTCAAATTCTTCTGCAAGGCGTTTGGTTAAGACTCTTCGATCGAATTGCTTAAGAAAATCCTTGTTTACCGTGACTATTTGTATCCCTTTCTGCCATGCAGTGTAGACCTTCCGGATATTATTCAGCATTCCTCCAACATCATCGGGCCGGCATAAAAAAGCAGTACCGCATTGCTTCAACCAATCCCTGGCATCGCCATCCGGGACTGCAGCCAGAATTGGCCGGCCCGAAGCCATATAATCATACATTTTGCTGGGTATCGAGGTGGAACGTCTGCCCTCAGGGAGGTTATGCATCGCCAAAAAAAGCAAATCTGCGCTGCGCACAAGTGCTAAACTTTCCTCCCTGCTTACGTATCCAGTAAAGCGACATAAATTATCCAATGCAACCGTACGACCCGCTATTCTTCGCTCCTCCTTTGAAGCATTCCCTACCATAACTATTTCAATCTTTCTGCTAATATCAGGATCATTATTTGACCAACGCTCCATTGCTTCCAAAAGAATTAAATGAGAACGTGTTGCGATATCTACGCCTGAATCGCAACCGCCGAGGGCCCGGTATAACAACTTCTTGCGCCTGAATTCTAAACCCAAATCGGTAAAGAATGAGCCCGTATGGACTATCCTGAACCTGTCCCCTTTTTCGCCTATTGATTGCTCTTTAAAGCCCTCCGAGTCAAAACCGTTTGTGATGCAAGCTACGTTCCGAGAAATAAAATCCGGGAATTTATTCAGCAACGCCGCTTTCGCCTGAGGGGTATTCATAATAACCAGTGAAGCTGTCTTCAGAACTCTATACATCTTCATCAATTCAATCTTGCGATGCAAATACGATGGATAAAGTTGGATCTCATCCAATGCCCAAGCATCTCGGAGATCCGCAACCCAAGGAATCCCATATCTATTTGAAAGGCTAGCGGCGATACTCGAACTCTGAAAAGGCGACATTGAGGCATAAATCAAATTAAATCCCCCATTTTTTAATAGACTCTCTCCAATACTAACAGCTGAATCTTTCCACCATTTTGAAAAAGAACTCTCAATCAAACACCATCTCGCAAATTTACTGAATATTCCCCCCTTCTCTATCTCGGAATTCTCCTTTATCCTGAAAACTGAAACATTTGAAGGTATTCCTTGTAATAATGAACGATCGCCTGGCGCCCACCGATCATTTGATCTGCCCGGGCCAGTAATTACCTCTGGCAAATAGCCTTCCGGAGGCAAATACCGAATGAAATTCAATGTCCTCTGCGCTGGGGCTCCGCCCATAGGCGGAAAATAGTAAGCTATAAATAACACCCTTTTCTTCATCCCCAATACACTCCCTGTTTCCTCCCTCGATCCTATTTATAACCTTTCCTGGACTGCCTGCAGCAATATGAAAGTCTGCGATGTCTTTATTTACGACCGACTTCTCTCCAATGACCGATCCCCTCCCTATCGTAACTCCTGGGCAGACAACCATTTTTCACCAACCTATGCGCCATATCGGATCACAACAAGCGCGATTTTAGCTCCTCCGTGAAATCGCTAACACGCATTATTTCATGAATATTTGTATTTTTGATTTTATGCTCACCCTAAATCCTTGGAGCCTACACTATCACGCTTCTTCTGCCCAATTTAGCAAAAGAACCGCTAATCATTATAGAGAAAACTTTCCCGCGGATTCTCAGCGCCCAGCGGTAGCCCTTCACACATAATTTTCCAAATATTTTCGAAAACATTCTAATCCTTCAGGACTAATTTCAGAAACAACGATAGGCGGGTATCCCTGTATCAAGCCTTACGTAGAATATTCACGGGCAGTAATCATAGCAGGGAAAATAATAGTCAATCACTCATTGATAGCATGCGAAATCTATCATTCTCCCCTCGCCTCCAGCGTCGACTTTCTAGCTCATTCATTTGTTCGCAAATTCGTTGGGATCTTTATCAGGATCCCATCAGATTGATATGCTCCCATGTCCCAACCTGAGCTCTTAGGCCTGGATAATCCATCTCTATCAATATGAACTGGCTGGCCCAAATATATTCCATTTTTGCGCGCTACCGAATTGCTTTTCTTTATATGAAAATCATAATTGTCAGGGTCAATAAAAAGATCATATTTATTAACGATTTCAGTCTTTCCGTTCTTTTCGGTCGTTGGTTTATTCGTGCAAGTGAAATCCCAATAATTATAATCATGGATAAGATTTGAATATGCATCAAGAGCAATATTAGCGTTGTAATAAAGGTTGTTTTTTATAACGTTATTTATCCCGCTAACATCGTAAATCTTACCATCTCCCCCCACTATGGTGTTATTGTAAAAAACCATATTTGTTATTGCTGATCCGCCCGAAGAGGAGTTTGTTAGGATTCCCCCCCCAGCGGTGCAACCTACGAATATGTTATTATAAATCCTCCATCCGTCGGCCCCATAGCCTGGATTTCGGGCATCATTAAATGATATGAATGCAGTCTTTCCTTCCGCAACGCCGTTATCAATGAAGACAGAATTCTTTACCGTTAAGCGGTCCTGGTTATAGGATATTTGCTGGCCATGGCACGATTGAGCTCCCCCGCCCCAGATATCTGTAAACCAAGTCTTATTAACCATCAGATCAAGGGAAAACCCATGTATGGCGTTATCAAAACCTTTAAATAGGCAGCTATTAATGATCCAATTCCTTCCACCATTGGCGATTGCCCAAGCACAATTGCTTCTATCCGGATAAGGACCTACAAATGCACAGTGATGCAATTCAATATTATCATTTACAGCATCAAACCCATAAAAAAGCGCCATTAACTTTAACGGCGGCAGGCGACCAGGTATAAATTTAAACCCATAAGCTTCTGGACTAGGACCTGCTCCGTATACTCCATCAAATTTATAATATTTGCAGGCAGCATTATTGTTCATATTGAATATGCCATTGTGGTCCGTATCACTCGGAGAAGAAGAGAAAATAGTTTGGCCATCGCCTAAAACTGCGCTCCAACCTTTTTCCGCCCCATGCTCAGCATCAGTAGCCTTTTTGAAATTTATCCAAAGATTTTCAACTGCAGGATCATCCAAAGGGTAATAGCTAAGGATCAGGGTTCCTTTAGAAACATAGTACGTATCTCCACGAACCAAAATATTCGGAAGGGTATTATAAGCATAACCTGGCCCTGAACCACACTCCCAAGATGAGCCATCGCCGTTACTCGGACAATCAGGACGCACAGCATGAGTAGCGGCAAATACTGGCAAGGAAAGTGACAAAACTGCAACCACAATTAACATTTTCATAATATTTCTCCCTCCCTCCTGTCTTTGCAAAAAAGTTACTTTCTTGAGAATCACATATCTTTATTGGCTCGTAAATTAGGAAATTCAATAAAGCGAATTTTGCTTCCGCGCATTCTTCGAATCGCTTGAGTACAAACATTAAAAACCCGCTAAATTTTTCATATTTGCTAAATCTCTATAATAGATGCAAGACCTTCATGCCTGCCTCACACAGAGGATAATTACAAAGAAAAATACCAATGTTAGCTTTCTGCAATTATTACGCCATTATGTCCTATCGATAAATTAAATCCTTAAACCCTAAAAATGAATATTATTATTATGTTAGCATCTTTTTCAAAAAGCAACAATCTTATTTTTTACCTCTCAACCACCTATTATGACCATTTTTTATCAAACCAGGACAGAATTGTACATTCAGTAACCCCATAATATGCGCCAAAAGGTAAATTTTCAAATAGAAGCATTTTCGGCTATAGTATATTAAAGGTGATTTGAGAATACTTCATCACTTTTAGGCACAGCCCATTTCCTCTGGCCGCTTTTTCTGCAAGGAGTCATAGTCTAACGCCGATATCATTGCCAACAATAAGTACCAAAATAAGATTATTTGGTCGAAATAAGAGACAGAAAAAAAAGATACGATGTGTACAAATAGAGATACGCCGATAGCCCACTTTTCAAATTCCGATAAATACTCCCCATTTTTCGCGTGTCTAATCCTTTTTCCAATTAGCCGGAATGCAAAAACGATGATGCCTACAAAAAGAATCATTTTCAACATTCCCCCCGTTAACCCCTCTGCGATAAACTGGTTTGTAATATCCGCCGATACTGACGTAAGTGCATAAGGCATCCAGTCCGCTGTTTCTTTGGTCCCCATTACCCACCACTCGTTAAACCTATTTATTGCTTGATCAATCAAATAGGCTCTATGCCAACCCGTTGAGGATGACAAAACATTTACTCTCGCAATCAAAAACCAAACGGGCGCTTTCATAACAAGCGACAGTGAAATAAATATGCCCAACCCACCCAACAGAATTAGGCGCATGTATTTTCGAAAGAACCAAAAAAAAAGTCCAAGCAGAGCACCGCCCAACGCTAGAGCAGGGCCACTCGAAGCGGAAGTTATTACTATTACTATACACGATAATACTGCTAGCAAAAGCCACAGCTTACGATTCCTCCCCTTCCCCCATAGCCCTATGACCAGCGGTAACGTGGCCGCTCCAAAGGTACCTGCGAGAATGGGATGTCTAAATGGGCCTTGACTCCGAATTATGTCATCACGGATATACGCTATTTCAGGTACGCCACCAAAAATAGAAAAAATATTCTCTCCTGTAAGCTTCTCCCATATCATAAATACTGCTAGCGGAATCGAACACATCGCGCTGATTTTTATTACTCTTTCCACATCTTCAAGGTCACTGATCAGAAATCTGCACAAAAAATATATGCCGATTACATTATTAACAAAACCCAATTGATTTACAAAAGCCTCTTGTGTTTGCCATAAAAGATTGTACATTGCGAAGCCGACAACAGCATAAGCTATTGTCAGTTTGTCAATAGCGTTCAGGCCAATAGATGGAGATAACTCCCTGCGAACGATCAACCTAACCCATCCAATAAGTATTATGATCCGAAACGAATAAAAATGAAGGCCCAAAACAACAATTGTCTGCCCCTGCGTCATGAAGCATGCGCTTAAAATGATTGGCAGAATTGCCAATCGGCGTGGCAATAGAATGGTCAAGATACCCATCAGGAAAATGAAAAGAAGGCCGATTATGTTGATGTTTGTAACATCAGTATCCGGCATTTAAAATTTTACCTCTCTATTGTCTCCTGTTGACATTCGAAGCCGTAACGTTTTGGAGGAAGGTCACTTAGGATGCCGCTGCGCCCATATCGTTGTCCCAAAAAATAGGATTATAGGGAAAAAATATATTTTGGCTTGCCAATGCTTTACTAATTCTTGAGGCAACGCGCGTCGGTGTTGAATTCTCAGCGCGGGAGGACAAGATGTTTAAATTTAGACTAAAAAAGAGCCCTGCTTTCTCAACTCTCCTCGAACCCCAAAGCCGTGTTTCTCGCTGTAGGCAACAGAAACATTCTCAAATCCGGCTTTTCGATACCAGTCACAAACTTCGGACGAGAGATGCCGATTGAAATAAATTGGGGAAAACATGTCAAACATATTCTGCATCTTTTCTCTCCATGTTCGCCTATCTTTAGTGATGCCAGCGAGAACTTCTATTTCTCGTTTGATAAGAAAAATGGACATCATAGATAAGTATAGATAATACTGGGCCGCTATTGGCAGACGAGAAGTGCAATATTTCCTTATGCTGTCATACGTCAACATCTTGATTCTTTCCTTAGGGTAATGAGCCTTATCAAGAAGATGATAAACCCAGATAAAACACCTCCCCCCCTTTCTTAATGATTTAATAATTGATAGAAAACCCGTTTGGGTATCGGGCAGTGCAACCAAAACACCCGCGCAATAGATGTAGTCGAACGAGTCTTTCCGAAAAGGCGGATCAAGTACGGAACCTTGCAGGAAATGAACGAACGGACTATCATTATGATCATAAGCTTTTTCGATGCCAAACGCCAAATCGAGGGCAATTACCTCCATACCAAAACTTTTTGCCATCTCGATGGAAAGGACTCCGCTTCCGCATCCGGCATCAAACATCAACTTCCCTTTTAGATCGTCGGGCGTCACTCCCATTCCTTTCAAGAACTGTTCTTTTCGAAATTCAATGTCCTGCCCCCAATTGCGCTCCCCAAAACGAAACATCTTCCACTCATATGAAAACGTTTTTTGAACTTTCTCAAAATTGCCCGCCAGTTTCTCAGGAAGAAATCGGGGAACACCTCTTATAACCGGATATTTTTGACCGCACTCACAAACTATATTTCCTTCCGTTATTTCCTGCTTATAGCATTCAGCGCAGTCAGCTGAATTAACTTTACCATCAGCCACAGTTACTCGCTTAAGGCCACAGAACCTCTCACAGCGGACCTTATCGATGGCGAATCCGAAATTAACCTGTCGTATCGTACCGTTCTTTACGTCCATATTGCTCTTGCCACAACTACACCGCAACAGATCCAACTGTCTAAATTTCAATGTTCCTCCTTAGTGGCTCATAGTGTAATGGCAAACTTTTGCTTGTCTTAGGGTCACTGGTATTCAAGGTGTGTCAACGAACGTGCGATGCCAGAGTTCCAGGGTTAGCAAGGAAAAAATTTCTTTCGAATAATCCAGATGTCCCTTATCGTTGTTTAACATGCCCTCTATGATGTTTTTCTCGAAATAACCCCGGCCGATTGTTCTATCATCCAGAAGAATCTCTTTTATGCTGCTCTTTAAGTCGTTCCGCAGCCATCGTTGGTACGGCACCGGGAAGCCCGTTTTTTTCCGCTTGATTATCTCCTCCGGGACAAAGTCCTTTAGAGTATCCTTGAGGATGAATTTGGTCGTAAAGCCATGAAGTTTATAACGAGACGGCAGACTGGCGGCAAACTCCAGGACTTGATGGTCTAGCAGCGGTACCCGCAATTCAACCGAGTTGGCCATGGTCATCTTGTCAGCCTTCACCAGCAGGTCGTCGGGAAGCCAGGTCATCGCATCGATGTACAGCATCCTGCCAAGGACGTCCTTTGAGGGCACATTTTCAGCGAGCCCTGCCAATCTTACAAGCGGATCCTCCTTAGAAACAATGTCCAGGAAATCATTACTTAAATATTCTTTGGCGAAGGCCCTATGGGGATAGGACGTTTTGCCCTGGTAATATTCTCCAAAAGGAAGAACCATTAAAGGAGAAAACTTTCCGATTCGATGGAATCCTGGGAAACCAGACATTTTATCGACAAAAAGCGACCCGAGGCCCTTTAGCGGACCGAGGGCTGTTTTGATTCTTTCCAGCCATACGATATTGCGGTAATGCTGATATCCGGCGAATGCTTCATCTCCGCCCTCGCCCG
>Ga0315281_10015991_pt1 | contig 10029 bp, 7 predicted proteins | sample YL17G07_0_MG_FD_204540 | JGI IMG/M metagenome (GOLD analysis project Ga0315281, IMG submission 204540) | Sediment microbial communities from Yellowstone Lake, YNP, Wyoming, USA - YL17G07_0 | ecosystem: Environmental > Aquatic > Freshwater > Lake > Sediment | place: USA: Wyoming | collected...
GCGCCGCGTGCGCGAACTGATCGAGCGCGAGGGCGTGACGCACTTCAGCGGCGCGCCGGTGATTCTGCAGCTGCTCGCACAGCTCGCGGAGAGCGAGCCGTTCCGGTTCGCGCGGCCGGTGCAGGCCGCCACGGGCGGAGCGCCGCCCTCGCCCACGCTCCTGGCGGCCATGCAGAAGCTCAATATCCAGGCCACGCACCTCTACGGCCTGACCGAGACCTACGGGCCGTGCACGATCTGCGAGGTGCAGGAGGACTGGCTGCGGCTGCCCCTGGAGGCCTACGCGGCCAAGCTGGCGCGCCAGGGCGTTCCGCACGCGCTGGCGGGGGAGCTGGAGGTTCTGGACGCGCAGCTGCGGCCCGTGCCCGCCGACGGAAAGACGATGGGCGAGGTGTGTCTGCGCGGCAACACGGTCATGAAAGGCTACTTCCGCGATCCGGCCGCGACGGAGAAGGCCTTCCACGGTGGCTGGTTCCATACCGGCGACCTGGGCGTGCGCCACGCCGACGGCTACGTCGAGCTGCGGGACCGGGCGAAGGACATCATCATCAGCGGCGGCGAGAACATCTCCACCATCGAGGTGGAGAACGTGCTGGCCGCCCATCCAGACATCCTCGAAGCGGCGGTCGTGTCGCGGCCGGACGGCAAGTGGGGCGAGGTGCCGGTGGCGTTCGTCGCGCTCAAGCCCGGCCGCAGCCTGACGGCCCAGACGCTCATCGCCTTCTGCCGGGAGCAGCTCGCCCATTACAAGTGCCCGCACGAGGTGCTGTTCGAGACGTTGCCGCGCACGTCCACGGGCAAGGTGCAGAAATTCGCCCTGCGCGAGCGGCTCTGGGCCGGAAGGACGGCACGCATCCAGGGGGCCTGATGACGCAGCCATTGACCGTTCGCGACAACAGGCTCTACCTGGGCGAGTGCAGCGCCGAGAGCCTCGCCCAGGAGTTCGGCACGCCTCTCTACGTGTACGACGAGTCGTCGCTCCGGGCCCGCTGCCGGGAGTTGCACGAGGCTTTCCGCGCGGCGCAGCCGGATTTCCACTACGCCGTCAAGGCCAACTTCAATCCGTCCCTGCTGCGCATCCTGAAGGAAGAGGGGTTCGGCATCGACGCCGTTTCGCCCCATGAAGCCCGCCTGGCGCTGGAGCTGGGCTTCCGGCACGACCAGATCCTCTTTACCGGGAACAACACGAGCGAGGAGGATCTGGCCTACTGCCTCCAGCGCGGCATTCCGGTCAATCTGGGTTCGCTGGACGAGGTCGAGCGCTTCGGCCGCCTCGCACCCGGCGGCGCGATCTCGGTGCGGATCAACCCGGACGTGGGCGCCGGGCATCACGCGCACGTCATTACGGGGGGACCGCACAGCAAGTTCGGGATCTATGTCACGGAGCGGGAGCGGCTCGGCGAGGCGTTGGCCCGGCATCGTCTGCGCCTGTATGGCATCCACGCGCACATCGGCTCGGGCATCCTGCACAGCGACGACATGCTGGCCGCGATGGAAATCGTGCTGCGGGAGGCGGGCCGCTTCGAAGGACTGGAGTTCATCGACTTCGGGGGCGGCTTCGGCGTTCCGTACCGGCCCGAGGAGAAGCGGCTGGCGCTGGGTGAGCTGGGCAGCGCCATGGCCGAGCGCTTCATTGCGTTCCGGCGCGCCTACGGAAGTCCCGTGCGCATGAAGCTCGAACCGGGCCGCTACGTGGTGGCCGAAGCGGGCACGCTGCTGGCGCGCGTCACGACCGTCAAGACGACGCCTCGGCACACGTTCGTGGGCACGGATTCCGGCTTCAACCATCTCGTCCGGCCCGTCATGTACGGCGCGTACCACGGCATCGTCAACGCCTCGCGCATGCAGGGCGATACGCGCCCGGTCGTGGTGGCAGGGAACATCTGCGAGTCGGGCGACGTCTTCACGCAAGGGGAGGACGGTCTGGAGGACCGCGAGCTGACACTGCCGCGCATCGGCGACGTGCTCGCCATTCTCGATGCCGGAGCTTACGGGATGTGCCTCAGCTCCCAATACAACCTGCGGCCCCGGCCGCCGGAGGTGTTGGTGCGCGCCGACCAAGCGCGCCTCATCCGCCGCCGCGAGTCGTACGAGGACCTGCTGCGGAATTGCGAGGGCCTCTAGCCTCCGGGCTCGTCCCGAAACTCAGCGTCGTCCCTCCCACATCCGGCAGACCAGGAGCCTCATGGCGCAGCCTCCGTCCCCCGCTCCTTCCGCGCCGAAGCAGGTCTGGCGCGTCCTGCTGCCGGTATGGGTCCGGATGGCGCGAGTCCTGCGGCGCAAGCGCGTCTGGATTCCCATCGCGCTCGTGCCGATCCTCCTCATCGCGCTCCTGGCGGCGCGCATCCGGTCGGGCGCCAACCATGCGACGATCAAGGCGCGGCGCGGACCGATCGTCGAGGCCGTCTACGGAATCGGGACGGTCACGGCGTACAAGACCTACCAGCTCCGCTTCGCGGCGGCGCAGACGGTGCGCGGTATCTTCGTACGGGAGGGGGATCTGGTGCGGGCGGGCCAGACGCTGATGTCCGCCGAAGGCGAGCTGATGCGGACTTTCAATGCGCCCTTCGCCGGGACCGTGACGGCGATTCCGTACAAGATCGGAGAAGTGGTGCCGCCCGGCTTGCCGCTGCTGACGCTCAGCGACCTGGGCGACCGCTATGTCGTGGTTTCCCTCGAGCAGCAGGGTGCGATCCGGGTGGCGCGCGGCCAACCGGCGGTGCTGAGCTTCGAGAGCTTGCGCGAATCCTCATACCGCGGGACGGTGCGCACCGTGTTCTCCAACGAGAACCAGTTTCTCGTGCACGTCGTTGCGCCAGATCTGCCCCTCAGCATCTTGCCCGGCATGACGGCAGACGTCGCGATCCAGGTCGCGCGGCGGGAGAACGCGGTGCTGGTGCCGGTGGCGGCTGTCGCGGACGGAAAGGTGACCGTTCAAGACGGCGTCTCGCGCAGGACCGTTTCGGTCAAGCTGGGCACGGTGGACGGCGACTGGGCCGAGGTGACCGGCTCGAACTTGTCGGGGAACGAGGATCTGCTGGTGAGCAAGGGGGGCAAGTAGCGCGATGTTCTATCTCGCGATCCGGCACCTGCTCGCCCGCAAGCGTCAGACGCTGCTGACGCTGATCGGCATCCTGTTCGGCAGCATGGCCTACGTGGTGATTTCCGGCTTCATGCTCGGCTTCCAGGAATACCTGATCGATCAGCTCATCAACAACGACGCGCACATCCGGGTGCGGGCGAAGGAGGAATACCTCCACGAGCACACGCTCGACCGCGAGTTCTTCGGTGCGGCGGCACACGTGTTCTGGATCTCGCCCCCAGGCGGGCGGAAAGACAATGCACGCATCGAAGACCCGCAAGGCTGGTATCGCCGCCTGCGGACCGATCCGCGCGTGGAGGCCTACTCCCCGCAACTGATCGCACAGGTTATCATCACCCGCGCCAAGGCGACGGTGTCGGCCCGCCTGATCGGCTCGGAGCCGGCACGGCAGGTGCGCGTGACGAATATCTCCGCTTTCATGACCGAGGGGAAATTCACCGACATCAGCGCGGGGGGAAACCGCATCCTCCTCGGCGCCGAACTGCTGGCCAAGCTGGGCGCGCGCGTTTCGGAGACGGTGCTCCTCTCCAACGGCCGCTCCACGCCGGTGCCGTTCAAGATCGTGGGCGCGTTCAAGACCGGCATCCGCACCGTTGACGAGGCCACGGCGTTCGGCGCCCTGGCCGACGCCCAGAGGATCAACGCGACGCCCAGCCAGGTCAACGAATTGGCGATCCGGCTCTACGACGTCGAGAGCGCGGCAAGCCTCGCCGCCGAATGGCGCGGCTTCAGCGAGGAGAAGATCCAAAGCTGGGACGAGATCAACGCGAACTTCCTCAACGTCTTCACCATCCAGAACGTCGTCCGCTACATGATGGTCGCCGTGATCCTGATCGTGGCGGGCTTCGGCATCTACAACATTCTCAATATGGTCGTGACCCAGAAGCGGCGGGACATCGCGATCCTGCGCTCGATGGGATACACGACCTGGGACGTGATGTACCTGTTCCTCGTACAGGGTCTGATTCTGGGCAGCGCAGGCGCGGCGATCGGAGTGATCGGCGGATACTGGATCTGCCGCTACCTGGAAACCGTCCCCTTCGGCGGAAGCCCCCTGGGAGCCGGAGCGGGTCATATGACGATCTCCTACCGGGCGAGCATCTACGTGTACGCGGCTGCGCTGGCAGTCGGCTGTTCGGCGCTGGCCAGCCTGCTGCCGGCGCGGTCGGCCGGGCGCATGCAGCCGATCGAGATCATTCGCGCGGGGGCCGAGTGATGAGCATCCTCCTGCGCAACGTGGCCAAGGCCTTTGGCGATCCGCCCCTGCCGGTGCTCCAGGACATCTCGCTGGAGATCGGAGACGGGGAATTTGTCGCCCTCACGGGCCGCTCCGGCTCGGGCAAGAGCACGCTGCTCTACATCCTTTCCACGCTGGACCGGCCGAGCGGCGGGGAGGTGCTCCTGAGCGGGCACCAGGTGGCGGCGCTCTCCCCGCTCGATCTACACCGCTTCCGCAACGAGCAGATGGGCTTCGTGTTCCAATTCCATTTTCTGCTGCCGGAGCTGAGCGCGCTGGACAATGTGCTCATGCCCGCACGCAAGACGCGGCAGGAGCGGGCGCGGCGCTCGTTGGCGCTCGAGTTGTTGACCCAATTCGGGTTGGGCGACAAGCTTGCCAGCCTTCCCCGGCAGCTGTCCGGCGGCGAAGCGCAGCGCGTGGCCATCGCCCGGGCCCTGGTGATGCAGCCCCGCTACGTCTTTGCCGACGAGCCGACCGGGAATCTCGACTCGGCAAACGGCGAATTGGTGCTGAACATATTCCGGGAGACCAACCGCACGCGCCGGACGACCATCGTGATGGTCACCCACGATGCGGACTTTGCGGCCATGGCCGGACGGCAGGTCGTGCTGCGGGACGGGCGAATCCTCGGCGAGAGCCAGGCTTCTGCATGATGGCGCCCGGGCTGCGGTGGCGGGGCGAGCCGATCCGCGCCGCAACCCCTCAGTCGCCAGGCCCCGCGGGCCGCAGCCCCCGCACCAGCGCACTCACCGCACGGATGGATTCCAGCCGGTTCAACGCGTAGAGGTGGATTCCGTCCACACCCTCCTCGAGCAGATGCTCGACCTGCTGGAGCGCGAATACCAGACCGAAGGCGGCGGCGCTGTCCGGATGGTCCACGAAGCGCGTCAGTCCGGCCAGCAGCCGCGCCGGAACGGTGACGCCGCACATGCGGGCGAAGCGCGTGATCTGGTCCACGGACAGCGCCGGGAGGATCCCCGCCATCAGCGGGATCGTCACGCCGGCCCTGCGCACCTCGTCCCGCCAGCGCAGGAAGTGGACATCCTCGAGGAAGAATTGGGAGACGGCGAACCCGGCTCCCGCCTGCATCTTGGCCACCTGATTGCCGAGATCGGTTTGGCGATCGGGGGCTTCGACGTGCTTCTGCGGATAGCCGGCCACGCCGATCCCGAAGCGACCGTCCTGGGCCAACGCCCGCACGAGTTCGATCGCATGGCGATACCCGCCCTGCGGGGGCTGGAACGACTCGCCCGGCGGAGGATCGCCGCGCAGGGCCATGATGTTGCGGATCCCGCCTGCGTACAGCCCGTCGAGCAGCTCGCCGATTTCCTCGCGCGTGTGCGCGACGCAGGTCAGATGCGCCATCGCCTCCATGCCAAGATCGCGCCTGATGTGGATGCAGATCTCGCGCGTCGTGTGCCGAGTGCCGCCCGCGGCTCCATAGGTGACGGATACGAAGTCCGGCTCGTGGGCGCGGATCTCGACTAGCTTGGCCTTCAGGGCGTCAATGCCCGCCACGGTCTTCGGCGGGAAAAGCTCGATGGAAAAAAGAGGCCAGTGCGGCCGGAACATGTCCTGAATGCGCATGGTCCCGAATGCAGAGTGGCGAACGCGATCTCCGCTGGACATCAGCCGAGTACAATCGTGCGTCAATATAGAAGGCGTCGCCGCGGACCGCAAACGGATCGCACTCGGCATTTCCAGATTTGGCCCAGCTTGCTCAGCCGGGCAAGCTGCAGCAGATTCGCTTTGCCGCACCGACAGAATTTCGTTACAACAAACCTTGTACGCCCACGGATGGGCGCTAGATCGGTGGCGGGATACACCCGAGCGCGGCACGCTGGCATTCCAGGGACGGCATGCCCCAGATCAGACCGCATCCAGGCCGCAGTTCCGCCTGGAAGCTCCCGAAGCCAAATCCAGAGCCGGTTCGCACGGTAACGCTCCGCGTGAGCCAGCCGGTTCTCGCCCGCGCCGCCCGGCGCATGCTGGGACCGGGCCTGCTCGCCTGGCTCGCGCTGTCCTGCCTGACCGGCTTCGCGCGCGCAGACGGCGCCACGGTATTTGGCCCGCCGGACACGCCTTTGTCGGCGTTCTGGACGAGCGGCAGACTCCTCGTCTCCATCCGACCCGCCGCCAACGAGGGCTATATCCAGATCGCGCGGCGCCTGCTGGAAAAGCCCGAGCGCCACGGGGACCTGGCGCAGTTCAACGAGCAGCGCCCGGTTCGCACCGGCGTGACCGTCAAGGTCCCTTTGGCGCTGCTTAGACCCGAACTGCGCGGCGCAGCCCTGCGGGCCATGTATCCCGACGACGAGCTCACGGAGGAAGGGTGGGCCCATACGGTGACCGATCCGCTCGAGAATCTGATTCAGCTGACGGAGGTGTTCACCGGGTCGAAACACCACTTCAAGGAACTGGCCCGCCGCAACCAGCTCAAGAACCCCAATCTGCTCCCGCTCGGGACGCAAATCGTCATTCCGCTGGAGTGGATTCCCGACGCGATGGGATTTCGCCCCGCGGGTCTGAAGCCTCCGCTGCGGCTGGAGACGGACAAGGAGACGGGCCGCTCGTATGCCCTCTATGCGCTCGCGCCCAACGAAACGCTGTACGCGGTGCTGATCCGGTTCACCGACCGAGAGCGGGCCGACGAGATCAATCGCCTGTCGGGCCTCCTGGTGCGACTGAACCGCTTGCGCAGCCCGGAGCGCATCCCGCCGAAGAAGGTCTTGCGCATCCCGCTCGAATGGATCAGCGAGGACTACTTGGTCGGGCATCCGGACAGGACTGCGCCCGGCATCGCCGGGCAGCCGCCTTCCGCTGCGCCGCCGCCTTCACCCGTCCCCGCGGCACCGACCGCACGCCGGCCCCCCGTCCCTCGCCCAGCCCCGCCGGCCGCCTCACCTCGTGCCCCCTCCGGCCTCGCGCGACCCGCTCCGCCCCGTCGTCCGGTGCCTAGCTTGGCGCCGCTCCATGTCATCCTCGATCCCGGCCACGGCGGCGTGGACCCCGGCGCCGTGTACGGGTCTCGCCGACGCGGGGACCTGATGTACGAGCATGAGGTGGTTTTCGACATCGCGCTGCGACTGACGCTGCTGCTGAATGCGCACGGCCATAAGGTCTATCCGCTCGTGCGCGATCCCAGTCAGAGCGAACCGGCGGACACGCTGTCGATGGCGCGCCTGGGCAAAGAGGAGCTGCTCACGACGCCACCGTATCCCATGAAAAGCGTGCACGTGGCGGTGAACCTGCGCGTGTATCTGGTGGACGCGATCTACCAGCGCCTGATCCGCGATGGCGTGCCGCCGGAGCGGATCGTCCTGCTCAGCATCCACGGCGACGCGTTGGCGCCGACGTTGCGCGGAGCGATGATCTATTTTCCGGACTTCCGGCTGCGCGCACCGGAGTTTGCACCCCGCGGTCGTTTCTACCGTTCCCACCAGGAGGCCCGCGCGCATTTGATCCGCTTCGACGACCCGGGCAATCGCCTGGCCCAAGACGCAAGCCGCGGCCTCGCCCAGCTGGTGCTCCAGCAGCTCGATGCCGCGCAGGTGCGGATCAGCCGACGCAAGTCCGTGCGCTCGTTCTACTACCGGGACGGGGTGCGCACGCTCCCGGCGGTGCTGCGCTACAGCCGGGTGCCTCAATCCATCCTCGTGGAGGTGGCCAACTTGAACAATCCGGAGGACCGCCGCGAACTGCTGCAGGCGGCCCCGCGTCAGCGCATCGCGCTGGGCTTGGCCGCCGCCCTGGACGCCTACCGCGCGCATCAAGGCGCCGTGGCGCGACGGGAGGACTGAGGCCCCCAGCCCGGCGCCGCGCGTGCGCCGTCCCCACTTGCCGAAGGGGGCGCTATGGAAGAAGATCGAGCGGCGGCTCAAGCCGCGCGGCTGCGATCCACGACGGCCTCCATGCCCACCTTGGAACTGTACAACACCCTCGCGCGCGCCCGGGAACCGTTCGTCCCGCTCCAGCCACCGCACGTTGGCGTCTACACTTGCGGCCCGACCGTGTACCACTCGGCGCACATCGGCAACCTGCGCAGCTACGTCTTTCCGGACGTGCTGAAGAAGACTCTGCGGCTGCTCGGTTGCCGCGTCACGCACGTGATCAACATCACTGACGTCGGGCATCTGACCTCGGATGCGGACAGCGGAGACGACAAGGTCGAAAAGGCGGCGCGCCAGGAGGGGCGCTCCGCGTGGGAAATCGCGAGAGCCTACGAGGACGAGTTCGTCGCCGATCTGAAACGGCTCCACATCGAGCTGCCGGACCACCTGCCTCGCGCCACCGATCATGTCGCCGAGCAGAAGGAGCTGATCGCCCGGCTGGAGGCGCGCGGCTTCACCTACCGCACCGCGGACGGTATCTACTTCGACACCGCGAAGTTCTACGACTACGGCCGCCTGGCGCGCCTGAAGGTGGAAGGACTCCAGCAAGGGTCGCGCGTCGAGATGGGCGAGAAGCGCCACAAGACCGACTTCGCACTGTGGAAGTTCAGTCCGCTCGGAGCGAGGCGGCAGATGGAGTGGGACAGCCCTTGGGGGCGCGGATTCCCAGGCTGGCATATCGAGTGTTCCGCGATGTCGATGCGCTACCTGGGTGAGACGTTCGATATCCACACCGGCGGCAGCGACCATATTCCGATTCACCACACCAACGAGATCGCCCAGTCCGAAGCGGCGACGGGCCATCCCTTCGTACGCTTTTGGCTGCATGGAGAGCACCTGGTGCTCGGAGACGACCGGCGCATGGGCAAGTCGGAGGGCAACTTCGTCCGTCTGCAAGACCTGGTGGACGGCAAGGTCGGCGGCATCCGGGACCCGATGGCCTACCGCTACCTGGTGCTCAATTCCCACTACCGCAAGTATCTGAACTTTTCCGAGGAGGCGCTGCGCGCGGCCGACACGGCGCTGCTGGGCCTGCGGCGCCTGCTGCAGGAGGGGGGCGCAATGAGCGCCGAAGCGCCACCTCAGCCTGAGCCGGGGAGCGTGGCGGAGCGCGTCCTGGCCGACCTTTGCGACGATCTCAATACCCCGAAAGCGCTTGGGACGCTGTGGACGGCGCTGCGCGATCCGACGCTGCCCGCCGTCAAGAAGCGCGAGGCGGCCGCGTTCGCGGAACAGGTGCTCTGCCTGGGCCTGTTCGACTTCGCGCGGCTGGACAGCGGGCAGCAGGTCGCGCCGGCGTTGGTGCGCGAATTGGCGGAGCGGCGCTGGGCGGCCCGGCAGGCGAGGGACTTCGGCGAGTCGGACCGGCTGCGCGCCCTGATCGAGCAGCAGGGATATACGATGCGCGACCGCAAGGAGGGCTACGATCTCGTGCGCGCGGGAGGCTAGCTCGGGGAGGAATGCGATCCTGGTCCCGGACCGCGCCACCGGCAAGTGCGACGACTACGCTTCAGTGCCGATGAGGTCTCGCACCTTTCCGATCAGCACCGACGCCTGATAGGGCTTCTGCAGGAACCCCGTGCGCGGTTGGCCGACGAGTTCCGCAGGCAGCGAACTGACGGTGTAGCCGCTGGAAAGCAGAATGGGGATGAGAGGGCGAAGCTCGCGCAGACGCTCGCATACGTCCAACCCGCCCATGTCCGGCATCGTCAGGTCCAGGATGACAATCCGGAACTGTTCGGGCTGCCGCTCGAATAGAGCCAGTGCCTCGGCGCCGCCCTGCGCGGTCAGCACGG
>Ga0315281_10015992_pt1 | contig 10029 bp, 7 predicted proteins | sample YL17G07_0_MG_FD_204540 | JGI IMG/M metagenome (GOLD analysis project Ga0315281, IMG submission 204540) | Sediment microbial communities from Yellowstone Lake, YNP, Wyoming, USA - YL17G07_0 | ecosystem: Environmental > Aquatic > Freshwater > Lake > Sediment | place: USA: Wyoming | collected...
CCGCTGCTGAACATGTTCACCCAGTACCTGACGAAGGGCAAACTGGAGTAAATGGGTAGCAGTATGATTGCGGGCAATATCAAGCCGCCGCTCCCTATCCACCTCAGCCTCAACCTCATCCCCCACCGCCAGGCTGCCCTCAACAACTTTACCTTGATGAACAATAATGTCAGGTGGAATACGAATGGTATTGGTGACCAAAAATTTACCTGACGGGCTGTGTATTTCACCGGCATCCCCCACCTGCCCCCCCATCTCGGCATAGAAGGGGGTGGATTCTAAAATCAGGCTTGCTTCTTGTCCCTGTTTTATCGTCCCCGTGGACTTATTATCAACCACGAGGTCAAGAATCTTGGATTTATGTTTGAGATTATCATAACCAACAAAATGTTTTGCCACAACTATTTCATCAGATATAGATATCCTGTCAGATAAAAATAGCTCAAGCTTTTGGCCTTCCCTGGCCCTCTCCCGCTGTCTCTCCATCTCCTTCTCAAAGCCAGCTAAGTCCACAGATAAGCTGCGGTCAGCGGCAATCTCTGTGGTTAGCTCTACGGGAAAGCCATAGGTATCATACAGCTTAAACGCCTGCTCGCCTGAGATTCTATTTCCCCCTTTGCTGACGGCTTCGTCCACAATCCTATCCAGTAACTCCAGCCCGGTGCTAAGCGTCGCGCTGAACCTGGCTTCCTCAAGCTCAGTTACTTGTAGAATGAAGTCCTGCCTTTGCACTAGCTCAGGGTAAACATGCCCCATCTGCTCAATAGCAGCTCTAGCCATTTCACCAATAAATGGCTTATCCAGCCCCAATCTTCTGCCAAAGAGGGCAGCCCGCCGTAACACCCGCCGCAACACATAGCCCCGCCCCTCATTACTGGGGATTACCCCGTCAGCAATAAGAAAGGTAATCCCCCGGCTATGCTCAGCTATAACCCGCATAGCATTATCTACAGCCTCGTTAGAACCGTATCTCTTTCCGGCAATCTGGGATACGCACTCCAGCAAAGGAGAAAAGAGGTCAGTCCCGTAGACTGAGGTTTTGCCCTGGACTACGGCAGCAGTCCTCTCCAGACCCATGCCGGTATCAATATTAGGCTTTGCCAGTAAAGTGCGGTGCCCATCTTTGTCCTGATTATACTGGGTGAATACCAGGTTCCATATCTCAGAGAAGCGAGCGCAGCCACAGTTTGGGGCGCAAGACGTTTTTCCGCAGCCAACCTTCTTCCCAAAGTCATAGTGGATTTCACTGCATGGTCCGCATGGTCCGGAATCACCGGCTGGTCCCCAGAAGTTATCCTCTTCGCCAAACCTCAATATCCTATTCTTAGGGACCCCTGCCTCCCGCCAGATACGGAAGGACTCATCATCGTCAAGGAAGATAGTTACCCACAATCGCTTGGGGGAAAGCCCCAACCGCTGAGTAACAAACTCCCAAGCCCAGTTAATCGCCTCACGCTTGAAGTAGTCGCCAACGCTAAAGTTGCCCAACATCTCAAAAAAAGTGAGGTGGGTGGGGTCACCGACTAAGGTAATGTCAGTAGTACGAAAGCACTTCTGACACGATGCCAGACGGGGGCGGGACGGCACTGCCTCCCCCAAGAAGTAGGGCTTAAACTGCACCATGCCGGCACTGGTAAGCAGCAGAGTCGGGTCGCCACGGGGTATCAAAGAGGAGCTGGGAATGACTTTATGACCCTTTTCCTCAAAGAAGCTCAAAAAAATCTCTCGGACTTCGTCACTAGTCATCATTACCTACGATTTTAGTTTAACCCCTACTGGCTGTCAACGAAAGGGCGAAGACAGCAGCCCCAAGCACCCCACCGTCCTCGCCAAGCTGAGCAGGAACTATACGCACCGCCCCAGTCGCCAATTTGAACGCTCTCTCCCTAACCACCTGCCTCGCCGGTTGAAGCAAAAGCTCGCCCATTTTTGCCACCCCACCACCAACGATAATCATCTCTGGATTAAAGATATTAACCAGGTTCACCATGCCGACCCCAAGATAGGTTGCTGCTTGAGAAATAACCTCTAGGGCGAGAGAATCCCCAGCCCGAGCCGCCGTTTCCACCTTTTCTACAGTGATATTCTCTACCTTGCCTTCAACCATCTCAGTGAGGATAGACCTCTCCCCACGGCTGATACGACTTATCGCTTCCCTAGCCATTGCCGTACCAGAGGCGAGCATTTCCCAACAGCCGATATTACCACAGCTACACCTTGGTCCGTTAACATCAATGGTCATATGTCCTACCTCTCCGGCACTACCGCTTGGTCCAGAGTATAGCCTGCCATTAATGATGATACCACCACCAATGCCAGTACCAACGGTAACGAGGATAAGATTACTTACCCCCTTCCCGGCACCAAACTGGTGTTCACCTAAAGCCGCAGCATTGGCGTCATTGATTAGAATGGTATTAACCTTGTATTTTCTGCTTACAATGTCTCTCAGCGGAATATCATGCCAGCCGGGGAGGTTTGGCGATGAGGTTACCACCCCGCGGTCAAGGTCTATGGCACCGGCAGCAGCAATGCTTATGCTATTTAGCTGGGAGGGGTCTATATTGCTTACGCTCAGGAGATGGTCTATAGCCGAAAGTATCCTTCCAGTTACTGCCTCCACTCCTTCATCAGCCAGAGTGAGAGAGTATTCCTTAGCTATTATCTGAGCGTGGTGGGAAATAATAGCGGCGATTATCTTGGTGCCACCGAGGTCTATGGCTAAAACCGGCAGTTTATGCCTTGCTTGCATACTAAATACCCATCACTTTGCTGTCCTGCGCTGCTGGCACAGCTCGGCAATCAGCAGATTGAGAGCAAGACCCCCTTCATATTTCCCGGTCTTAATTGATAGGTCAGTTTCTAAAAGTTTATTATATACTTCCCTGAGCCGCTCCAGGGGATACCTCTGAGCTTGGTCTAATGTTTTGCGCAAAGCAAATTCTGAGGTCAAACCCAATCTATCCTGAATCTCTACCTCAGGTTTCCGGTGACGCCTTAGCTCCCTAGCCCGAACAATCATCCGAACCTGTCGTGACAGCATAACCAGAAGATAGGCTGGGGAGGCTCCTCTTTGCAATAACTGCTCCAACAGTTGCTCGGCTACCCCAGCCTTAAAGTCAAGGATAGCATCAACCATAGCAAAGACACTAGCCTCCTGCGCCGAGCTAACTATCGCCTTAATATCCTCTACCTCAATACAGCGACCTGAAGTGAATAAGGCTAGCTTACTTATTTCATTAGTCATAATCCATAGATTGCCCCCCACAAGTTTAGCTAGTAAATCCACCGCCTCGGGGGAAATGCTGGCATCCTGCTCAGCCACCCCCCGCCTAATCCACTGACGTAGCCTATCCTCTTTAAGCATCGGAAAAGACCTTACCTCTGCCCTGGGTGAAAGCTGTTTAAACAGGGGGTTACCACCTTTTATCTTGCCATCTATTAAGACTAGAACCGTGCAATCAGGAATTCTACTTAGACAGTCAGCAAATGACCTATATTCCGGTTCCTTTTCAGTTAGCTGGGCTACCTTCTTCCGCCGGCGGGGTTTGCCCTCGGGGTCAAAGCGCCCCAGTAGCCCGTGGATAATGACCAAGCGCTTCTCAGCCAGAAATGGCACTGTCTCGCAAACAGTCCTTAGTTGGTTCAAGGCAACCTGCTGACCATTAAGGGTAGTGGTATTAGCCGCCAAGAGAGATTGGTCACCGATACCTCGTTTTATCTCCTCAAGCGACCTGGTTAGGGAAAAATCGTCCTCACCCAATAATATATACAGCAAGGTTCGCCTTCACTATTTACAGGTCTCCCCATTTTACCACAGGGAAAGATAAATAATAAGATTGTTCATTAACCTCAAGATAATCCCTATTGAACTATGACTACACCAAGAGTTAAAATAAATGCAACTGATAACACCTCGTCCAAAGGGGGTGAAAATGGCGGGAAGCCCTGGTGAACTAAAGAAGCTAGTAGCTATTGCTAACGACCTGGAACTTGCTCCCCAGTTAAGGCTCAAAGCTATCGAACAGCTTGGCAATATTGGCTCCCATGAAGCCCTTCTGGCTCTACTTGACGTAGCTGCCAAGGAAAAGTTAACCACCAAGGAAAGAGAGCTTGCCCTTAAGCAGGCAATAAAAATAGTGAAGTCAAGCCATTAATAGCCCGGCTTGATAACTAAGCATGGGACTAAACGATGAGCATTGATATTGGCATCATTGGGCTGGCGAAGAGCGGCCGGACCACCATCTTCAACGCCTTAACCAAAGGTAAAGCTGACACTAAGAGCCCTGTTCCACATATCGGCATAGCTAAAGTCCCAGAGCCACGCCTCAAGGTTCTAGCCGATATGCTCCATCCCAAGAGAGTGGTGCCGGCTGAAGTAAGCTACACTGACATCGGTGCTTCAGTCAAGGCTACCGGCGGTCAAATCCTGAATCAGCTCAGCAATGCCGATGCCCTACTCAATATTGCCCGAGCCTTTACCGATGACAGCGTCCCCCATGTTGAAGGTAGCATAGATGTAGACAGAGATATTGCCACTAACAATCTGGAGCTTGCCGTTTATGACTCAGGCATTATTAGCCAAAGGCTGGAGAAGATAGAGACCTCACTTAAAGGGGCTAAGCCGACTGAGCGCCTCGGCCTTCTCCACGAGCAAGAACTGCTAACCAGGCTCAGGACTGAATTAGAAAAAGAGACGCCCATCCGCGAACTAAGGCTAACTAGTGACGAAGTCAAGACCATAGCCAACTACCAGTTCCTCACCGCCAAGCCGCTACTAATAGCGGTCAATATTGGAGAAGAACAAATACCCCAGGCAGCATCTTTAGAGGCACAACTTAATTCCCGCTACTCAAGGGCAAAGTCAGGCGTTATCACCCTCTGCGGCAAACTGGAGATGGAGCTGACTCAGCTAGATGATGATGCTGCCAGGAGTTTCCGTGCTGAGTTCGGTCTCGCTGAATCTGGACTTGACCGAGTTATTAAACTATCCTATGAATTATTGGGCTTAATCTCTTTCTTTACTATAGTCTCAGGGGAGGTCAAAGCCTGGTCGATTCAAAAGGGCACCACCGCCATAAAAGCCGCTGGTAAAATCCACTCCGATATGGAACGGGGCTTCATTCGAGCCGAGGTAACGAGCTACGACGACCTGGTGAAATGTGGCAGCCTATCTGAGACTCAAAAGAAAGGGGCCCTCCGACTGGAGGGTAAAAGCTACATAGTTCAGGATGGGGATGTAATTACCTTCCTGTTTAACATCTAGGCAGTTCATAGGTGTTCTGCCACCTCGGTAAGGCTCCGGATTCGCGGACAATCAGTAATTTCCTCAAAGTAGCCACCGCGGTCGAGCAGAATCCCAAGCATACCTGCCTCATTAGCCCCAACCACATCAATCTGATACTGGTCTCCGACATAGATTGCCTCTGAGGACCTAACCCCAGCCCGCCCTAGCGCTGCCAAGAATATTCCAGGCTGAGGCTTATTAAAGCCCACTCCTTGAGAGGTGACTACCACCTGAAGCATGGCTGAGAGCCCAAGCTCCTGGCAAAGGGGGGTTATATCACGGTCAACATTAGAAATAAGCCCCAGGATTAGCCCCAGCCCCTTGAGATGGGTCAAGGCGGGTATGACATCGTCAAAGAGCACCAGCTTAAGGTCTAACTTCAGCAGTTTGCCCAGCACGCCGGCGATGAGCTGCGGGGAAGCATCTATCCCCGCCTCCTTGAGAATTATCCCATGATACTGACTATACAGGGCTATTTTTTCCTCCTTAGACCTCTTGCCTATCGGCGAGCGGGCGTGCTCACGATAGATGAACTCATCAGCAATGACCAGAGGACGGCGAAACGCCTCCGGACTCACATCAATGCCTAAGTCCTTGAGCGCCCTCGCCTCAAGCTCCTCCCGTGGCGGGTCATAGTTAACCAGGGTATTATAGAAATCAAAAAAGACTGCTTTAACCATAAACCTTCCTTCCTTGAAGCAACAAGAACACAATTATAGTATTATAGCCGAATCAATACCGGGGGTAAAGAAGCAAGGTTGCAAATTTTAGGTGATAGAGACCAAGCCTTGCTTTATCGCCTCGACCACTGCCTGGGTGCGAGCATTGGCATTCAGCTTGCGCAAGATTGAAGTGACATGATTCTTAACCGTTTGCTCACTAATCTTAAGGGCAAATGCAATTTGTTTGTTGAGATAGCCCCGAGCCATATAGGTAAGGATTTCCCGCTCCCTGGGGGTGACCGGGGCGATATACACCTCAGCCCCCCTCCCCAAGGAGAGTTCTTGAAAGTTGTGTAATACCTGTTCAGCTACTTTCGGTCGGGCAGCAAGGCTTTCATTTATCGGGTGTTCACCTTGAGCCGTCCGCTTCACAGTATCAAAAAGCTGCTCAGCAGTAACTTCCTTGCTTAGATAGGCAGCGGCTTGAGCTTTAATTGCCTGAAATAGCTGGTCATCATCAGGATTGGAGGTGAGCACAATTACGCCAATATGGGGCAAGCGCTGCCTTATCTTGCGGGCCAGTTTCAGACCGTTCTCCGCCGGGGCGTCGATATCAACCAGGACGATATCAGGCAGCGAGCTTTCCATATCTGGCAATACCTCATCGGTGACGTCAGCCTCGCCCGAAATTTCAATCCCCCTCATGCTATTCAGCGAGTGCCGTACGCCCTGCCGAAACAGGGATTGGGAGCTGAGTATAAATACCTTTACTTTCTCCATTACTTCCTCCATCAACTCAAGTCCAGCCCATAAAAAGCTAGCTCCAACAGTCTAATTTCAACCTGGTTCTTTAGTGGCAACAAGAGACATAGTTTGAGCGGTGGGGAGAAAAGCCTTGACCAGATTGGGGTCAAACTGCTTACCGGCACCCCGCTTCAGTTCCTCCACTGCCTCCTCATAGGAAAAGGCAGCGCGATAAGGTCGGACAGAGGTCATAGCGGCGAAGGCATCAATTACACCTAGAATGCGAGCATCCAAGGGAATGGCTTCACCCTTTAGCCCCGCCGGGTAACCACTGCCATCGTAGTGCTCATGATGGTACAAAATACCAGCCAAACAAGAAGCTAGCTCAGGTACATTGCTGACAATATCTGCCCCCAGTTGAGGGTGAGCTTTGATTGCCCCCCATTCCTCGGTACTAAGCTTACCCGCTTTGTTAAGTATCTCATCGCTAACGCCAATCTTGCCAATATCGTGAAGCAAAGCGCAGGTGCTCAGCCTAGCTATATCCGCTGGCGCTAGGTCAAGGCTTTTAGCCAAGGCTACAGCATATTCCCTCACCTTCTGCGAGTGCCTATAGGCATAGTGGTCTTTGGCATCCACTGCTGCCGCTAAGGCACAGATGAGGTTAAAGGCGCTTCTGTCCTGCTCAATCCCAAGCTTGGTCGCTGGCTTAGGCACAGGTATTAAGATCTCCGAAATAGCATGACTCTGGTTGCCACCACTTTGCTTGGCGTAATAGAGTGCTATATCAGCAGCAGCGATAACCTCATTTATCCGCACTCCATCGACTGGCCAGCTAGCTAAACCAAGGCTAGCGGTGAGTGAGATGTCATCTACTTTGATTTCCGAGGCAATTTGTTCCCGAACTCGCTCAGCTACCTCGTAGGCATCTCTGAGACTGGTTTGTGGCAGAAGAATAGCAAATTCGTCACCACCATAACGAAAAGCCTCATCAGTAGTCCTGATGGCATTTCTCATAACGGTGCCGAGTTGCTTGAGGAGCTTATCCCCAGCCAGGTGACCATGGCTATCATTGAATGCTTTAAAGAAGTCCAGGTCAAGAATGACTAGCGAGAACGTACCACCATAACGAGAGTGGCGACCAATCTCAACTTGAATTCGCTCCTCAAGGTGGCGGCGGTTCCACAGACCGGTAAGCTGGTCAATGCGTGCCCTCTGCTCAGCTTCAGCATAAAGTCGGGCATTTTCAATCGGCGTAGCAATCCGGGAAGCCAACTGGAAGAGAAGCTGCACCTGACTCTGACTGTAGGCATTGGGGCGGCGGCTACCTAGGCTCAGACTGCCAATAGCCTTATCATTCACCAGCAGGGGAAGAAAAACCATCGATTGTATCCCATGTTTGAGGTGCTTTTTGACAGTCCAAAACCTGCTTTCCTCGGTCAGGTTAGGTTCAGTCAAAGCTGTTTTATGAGTTGCCACCCATTCTGTAGCTGTGCCTTTGAGTGGTAGCCTGTCTCCTGTCTGCCATGCTGAGCCCATCTCAGAAGTTAGAGCCAAAAGGTTGAGCTCATCCCCTTCAATCAAAGCAATCGCTGCTAAATCAACATCAATTACCTTCCCTAGCTCTTTAACAAAGCTGTCGTATATCTCGCGAATGTCCAAGCTGGAGGTCATAATTGCAGCTAGATGGTTAATCAGGGATAGCTCTTCCTGACGCTGCCTAACTTCCTCATGTAGGTACCCCCTCTCTATGCTCACCGCTACCCGGCTGATAATGTCCTCAAGTAAACTAATATCTTCAAGCAAATACCTGCCTGATTGCTTCATGCTCAATATTAGGATGCTTACCAGCTTACCCCGGCTTATTACCGGCATAAATAGCTCTATCTCGGCGACTTTAATCTCCTTCCTTTCCTGCTCCCAAAGACCAGAAAATTCAGGCATGATATCCAGACTCTGGATAGTTAATAGCCTGTGCTTTCGGCTCAAATACTGGGCAATGGGATTATCGTGTCTTATCCTCAGACTTAACAGGGGATTATCCTCTTCTTGAGGCTCAACAAAGCGGGGGATGAAATCTCCACCCTGACCTTCGGGGAAAAGCAAACACACCCGTTTACATTTTATCGCTCCAACAATAAGTAGTAATAGCTCCCCACTCAGCTCCTTGAGGCTAAAAACATTATATATCCGGCTAACAAAATCCAACAATTTCTGGCGATGATCATAGGTTTTTCGATAAAAAACCTGGTCTATCTTCTCCTGAGGAATTTCCCGTACCAAGTAAATGATAATACTAGCTAAAGCGGCTACCCCCAGTCCCGCAGTTAGAGTGATAAGGTGGAACTCAAGACCAAACCATAAATGGAGCAAGAAAAGCAAAAGCACATAGATACCGACGCCAGCAACGGCCAATGTCAGCCAGCTTAACAGCCGGCGCAAAACAAATCTGATGTCCACTAGCTGATGTCTAATAGCAGCATAACTCAGGATGAAGGCAACGGTAATATTGCCAAAATTAGTTATGGGGAACTCTCTGCCCCAGGGGAGGAGGGCAACTAAAGTAATGATAACCACGACGGCTATACTAAGCATGAGAGAAACTATTTGATTATAGAGCACCGGATTATCTAAAATCCTCAGTCTTTTCCAGAAAAGGTAGAGGCTTCTGGCAGCTAGAATTAGGAGGGGAATAATTAAAAAGATGACTCCCGTTCCATAATCAAGATAAAGCTTGCCACCGCTGACAGTAACCCCTTTGGGGATATAACCTACTAACACCAGAGCGATAACTGCTACCAGTGAGGCATAGGCAAGTGGTAACCACCGCCCCTCACCTGGGGCAAAGAAAGAGGAGATAAAGTAGTAGAATTGCACTGCCACCAAGGTATATGTAATGAAGACAAGCTTCAACAAGAGGAGATTATATTGCGGGAAGAAATTGCCGCGTAAGAGGACATCAGTGGAGCCAAAAATCATGGCCGGGACTAGAAATAAGATGAAAAGTTTATGCTGCTTCTGCCAGGGACGGCTGCTAATGGTCATAACCAGCAACGGAATATAGGCAATTGTAGCAATTAATGGAAATAGAACATAAATATTCATATCTGAGTCAATTATCACCCCAAATATAAAAACTGTCAAGCGAGACTAAGGTAAAGACTAAAGTAAGTGGACTAAAGGGGGGAACTAAAGTACTATCTAAACAGGCCCAGATACCAGGTGAGGATATTACTTCCCCAGAGCAAGGTAACCAGGGTTGCCACAGAGAGAAAGGGGGCAAAGGGGATAGCCTCCTTCCGCTTCTTTATTTTAAGCGCAAGGAGAAGCCCGGCG
>Ga0315281_10015993_pt1 | contig 10028 bp, 12 predicted proteins | sample YL17G07_0_MG_FD_204540 | JGI IMG/M metagenome (GOLD analysis project Ga0315281, IMG submission 204540) | Sediment microbial communities from Yellowstone Lake, YNP, Wyoming, USA - YL17G07_0 | ecosystem: Environmental > Aquatic > Freshwater > Lake > Sediment | place: USA: Wyoming | collected...
GAAGTGATAGGAGCGGTCAATGGAGACGGATAGGGGCTATAAACTGGAGCGACATCCGTTATGTGGATGTCGAGGGCGGGATTGCGACCCCCGATAATGGCTGTCCTACTGTAAGAATAGACGGGTTCAAGTTCAAGGGAATAAGATGGTCGGGTTCCTATAATGACAGTACCAGCATAAATTCCTATGGAAGTGGGAGCTACTCAGAGGTTTCGGATTATTTCCATAGCAATAAGGAGGCGCAGGATCGGGCTAACGAGCTTGGGTTGAAGTGGAAAGACCCCGTGGTACAATACAAGGTTCGGACGACGGGGAGCACGCATCTTTTACCCGGATATATAACTCAGCTCCAACTTCCGAGTGAAGGAATAGTTCCTCAGACCAATTTCGATATACTGGAGGCAACCCATATCTTCACGGCTCCGGATGGGTTTGTAACGGAGGTTACACTGGGCGATAGCATATATGTGCGTGATATTAGCGAGCTGATGGACTATGGAGTTCTGCGATCCTATTCCTCGAAGGATTTGGATAGCGTGGCTAGAGGAAATAGGTATTACAGGTGATTAAAATGGGAGCAACTATTATTAATTCTTCTGGTTCTAGTATTCCAAACCTAGTTGTAAACGAGATCAAGGAGGTCAAGGTAAATAGATATGTTATACATGATATCCCCTCAATAAACAACGATATCATTCAAAATATGGGAAATAAGAATAGGCGCTTTAGTATCAGGGGTTGGGCGATTCAGACGGGCTCCAATAACGTTCCTCTACAAACGGCTAGGAATGACTTGCAGTATCTAATGGGAAATACGGGGAGCATATCCTCAGACCTTTTAACGTTAACCCAAGTTCTATATACGAATGTAGATATAGATGATAAGGGTGGTAGACCCTTCGAGTTCAAGTTCGGTTTGGAAGCAGTTGAAGTGATCTAATTCTAGTGGAGGAAGGGGGAATAATTTATGGTGCAGATTTTAATAGATACAAGCACAAGTAGTATTGCGACTGCTTATGGTGGGCAAAGAAAACTCGTGAAGACGAGTGATGGAACCCTATATACGGTTTATCATAAACAAGTTTCTGCTAAGTACCAAATTTATATTGCGAAGAGTATAGATAATGGCGCCACATGGGTTGATAAGATGGTGATAAGCACCCTTGGTGATATGGCGGATTATGATCAATTACGTCCCTCAATTGCCGTAGATTCCGATGATCATCTTCATGTAGTGTGGGATGGAAGAGCAGTAGGTTATACTGGAACACAAATATGGTATGCTAAATATACGGATAGTTGGTCTACCCCAACTCATATAAGCACATATGAGAATATGGAAGGTGACTTTCAGTATTATCCCTCCATCTCGGTCGATAGCAGTAATTATCTTCACGTAGTATGGGAAGGAGGCGCGTTTGGGTATGTAGAACATCAGATTTGGTATGCAAAATATACAGATACTTGGAGTAATCCACTGTGGATAAGTACCTATTCTGGTATGTCAACGGGATTTCAACATAATCCTTCTATTGTTGTGGACGGTTATGATAATCTTCATGTAGTGTGGTATGGGACAGTAACAGGATATACAACTACTGATCAGATTTGGTATATCAAAAATAATGGTCCTTGGCAGACGCCAGTTCATATTAGTGGGAATATTATATTCGCGAATTATTCGCAATATTTTCCTTCTATTGCTGTGGACTCTAATGAAAATCTTTATGTAGTATGGGAAGGAAAGGCTGTTGGGTTTTCAACCGCGGCACAAATATGGTGTAATGAATATACTGGCGGTTGGTCTGGTCCAACTAGATTAAGTACCTATGCTGGTATGCAGTCATATCCTCAGGGTAGTGTATCTATTGCAGTTGATAGTTCCGATTATGTTCATGTATTATGGCAAGGATGCGCAACGGGATACACGGATCATTGGAAAATTTGGTATTCATGGCATATATGGACTTGGGGTTCTCCTATAGTTGTTCAAGATATTGGAAATAATATATCCCCAAACCTCCGTTGGAGTAGATATCCTCCAAGCAATCAAGTCACGGCTACGACTTGGGATCGACTCAACTATGTGTTCACTGAGGGTATAATGAGTCCATACGATGTGATGTTCAACTACCCTACTTATGGCCCGGGGCTTTATGATGGAAATGGAAATCTCTTACTTTTAGGGGCTTTCTTAACGAGAGTTTTGGAAACAAGAATTGGTAAGTATAGTGCACACCAATTTCCCCCAATAAATAAAGAATATCTTCAGAGCCTAGGGTTGAAAAACCGTTTATTTCTTTTAGAAGCTTTAGGGACAGGGAGTGCGAGCAACCCTATGGACAGAAGCGTTGCGAGAACCTCCGCTTTATCGTTAACAGGTCAAGATGGTTATATCATCACAAATCTTATACCCGATTTTTTTCCGGTGAGATTTTTGGAAGTGGAAGTAAGAGATTCTGGAGAGAGACCCGCGGAACTTAAAATAGTTGTCCATGCAGTGGAGAGGATAATGGGGTCAGCCTAATCATCTAATTTTTTAGCTCTCAGCTGGCGCAGAGACCTATACGCAAAGTAGAACATCACGAGGGCGGAAACCAGTAAGAGAATACCGTATATCAAAAAGAGGGTACACGGGTCCCACTTTATATAATCCCAAGCGCTTCTAAAATAGCCCCCGCGATACATATCTTGCATCCAAGTCGCAAAATCGGGTTTTAACCAATGCGCCCACTTTAGACAAAAACTCAAAGCCCCCATTCCAAGGTCGCCTAGAGTTAGCCCTAATAGTATGAAAACTACCGTAGAGACAACCCTGAATACCTTTTTCACGGCGCCACCGATTTCAATCTCGATCTTCATCTTCATTTACCTCAATAGATAGATAGATGGAAGAGGTATTTAAACCTTTCGCTCATTCCCATCCCCGACACCCATCATAATGGTCGTAGACCAGCCAGCGCTCCTTGAGGTCTTTCCTGTATATCACTATCGGCTTACTCTCGAAGACCATCTGGGGCTCCTTGGTGAACCGTCTACAATAGAAGCAGTACCACCCCTCGGAGGTCTTATCGACAAACTTCCAGTCTGAGTAATTCGACCCGAGCGGGTTTTTGGGTTCGTTAAGCGACATTATAGCCCGCCTCCTCCAGAAGCTTCACCATGAAACTCAGGGCTTCATCATAAGACTTGAGAGTTGGAACCTCAGAATAAAGCTTGGTTCTAAGGTCTTGGCGATTCGCCTTGTCCAGATATCTTCCTGTTCTCCCTGTTAGAGCGAACACGTTTCCATCGGTTCCCGATAGCTGGGCGATCTTTTCATCCATCTTTTTCTTCTTCCTTTCTTTCTTCTCGGCATAAAGGGCAATTTATCTCCCAGTGGGGTCTCCTAAAGTAGTGGGATATAGCCTTTTGAGTTTCTCTGATATTTTTTGCCTCTACTTCTACTCCATTATCAAGGAGTATAAGGTAGGTTCCTTTCCTGCCTTCTCTTATAGTTATGCTCATCGGTTTTTACCTCAATAGATAGATAGCTGGAGGTTACTTATAAAGTTTACGGAGAAAAAAGTCGGGAGGGTGGGGGGTTGATGTCCTCCCGCATTACCCTCCCTCCGCGGATTTCCTAGACCCAGCCCTCTAGGAGAGGCACCCACCCTTTGGAAGTTACGCGTTCCTTCCTCACTTCGAGGTGGGTTTTTGGGATTAGCCCACCGTCGAGCTGTTGGTCAGTCGGTGAACGTCTCTGAGAGACGAACCCTTGGGCTATCCCAAAATAAAGACGTTGGAAGTTATATATAAAGTTTTTGGTGCTCCAGAGCCATCCGAGCCCAACTGGACTCCTCCGCGAACTTATCTGCCTTCTCCACCAATTCCTTCTGGAGCGCGGGATCGTCCAGCACCTTGAGCACCGCTTGGAAAAGCCCCTGAGTATCCCCACGAGAAACCATCAGACCCGGCACCTCTTCCACACAGGGATCATCAGTTTTAACGATCCCGCGATGAGCCGCCAACGCCCTATGTGCCGCACCCGAGGCGCTTATGCTTCCTCTATGATAGTTGAGCACGATGACATCAGCCGCGCCAAAGTATGTCGGAACCTGCTTCTCGGGAACGAAGCCCGTTATCCTGAAGTTCTCCGGTCTTATCCCCAGCTTCATAGCTGTGGCTATAAGTTTTTTGACATATCCAGTGTCCTTATAGAGGGGATGCAGACCCCCCGCGTGGATGAACATCGAGTTTGGACACTTCTTAATTATTTGGGAGTAGCCCTCAAGTAGGGGGAGAACGCCCTTCGACTCCCATAGGAATCCCCAGCTCAGGATGACTTTAGTGTCCTTAGAAATCTTTAGGGAAGTTTTGGCGTCGTCTTTTTCTGGGATATCTACCAACTTTGTCCCGTGCCAAATCTTCACGACCTTCTCCGGTGAGCACATCCAGTCGGTCACCAGAAGACGCTTGGAGGGCTCGTTGTGAACGATGATATAGTCGGGGAGGGTTATGAGGGGATGGAAGTAGTCCAGCATTCCGAAGTTGTAAGGCACAACATCGTGTAGGGTAACGATGACTTTCTTTCCCATAGCTTTGAGGTTCGATAGGAGATAATTGAGAGTGGGTGCTATGGGGAAGAGCCCAAATTGGTGGTTGACGTGGACGACTCCTATATTTTCTTTCCTGACCACTTCCAGAAGGTTTTCAAAGTTCTCATATCGGGACCAACATTCAATAGAGGGAATCCCATATGTTTCAAATTCTGGATCAAACCCGTCTGGGAGAACATCTTTCTTTTCAGCTAGAATAACAATATCTAACCCCAAGCCTTTAAGACCGTTTGCTAGGTCTGCGGCATAAGTTGCCAGCCCACATTTTGCTTTCCATGTACTTACAATTCCTATTTTCATATCTTTTCCTTCTTCCTTTTATCTTTATGTCTCTTTTTTCTTGCCTTCTGGCTCCCATGTTTTCCATGTTTCATTTTGTTCAGGTTTTCTCCTTCAAATAATCAATGAAGTTAAAGATACCTACCTCTAAAGGTCTGGGGGTAATATTTAAGGTTTTCTTCATAAGAGTGATATCAGCTAGAGTATCCTCGACATAAGATTTTGGCTTCTCTATATAGATTGGCTGGGCATCGGTCATTCCATACATAGTCTTGAGGCAATCGTTAATGACTCCAACTACTTTATTGAAAGAAAAACTCTCTCCGCTTCCTAGATTAACTATGGAGGGAACAAAGCCCCTTGTTGCAGAGATTATTCCATCTATGATATCTTCTATGTAGATAAAGTCTCGGGTCTGGGTTCCATCTCCCCAAATCGTCGGTGACTCTCCACGTATCATTCTTTTTAAGAATTGATAGATAACACTTCCAAGCTCGCCCTTCCTCTCCTCCCCCGGTCCGTAGCCTGCAAAGATTCTAAGCCCCACGCTATTTGCTACAGAATCCAACGCCATCTCCTCGCACTGAAGTTTACATACCGCATAAAGGTTTGTAGGTTTCGGTTCCTTCGACTCGGTAAGAGGCGGGCGGACGGTTCCATAGACATTTCCAGAGGAAGGATATATCAACTTCGCATCGTTTAAAATTGCCAAGTCTAAAACATTATGAAATCCCCTTAAAGTATTTCTAACACAATAAACAGGGTTTTTGTTGAATTCAATAATCGAACAGGGTGCCCCAAAATGGTAGATGTAATCGAATCTTTTTAGACTCCCTATCTTCCCGAGAAAATTATCGGTGGCTACGTCAACCCTTAAAGTATCGTTTACCTTTGGGTTTTTATCGATCTTAGTCACCTCAAGACCCGTGTTCTCAAGCCTCTTAACCAAGGCACTCCCTATGAACCCATCCGCTCCCGTAACCAATGCTCTCATTCTATCACACCCACCAACTCGACCCAGAGCCTCATAGACTCTTTCATGGTTCTGAGGAATTTGTTAACTTCTGGATTTTGGAATTTAGGGAGTTTGTCGGCTATCTCCAAGAAACCGTCCGTGTAGTTTTTACTGGAGATATCCATGTCTTTAACTTCCTTCCACATCTTCGAGTTCATACCTATTCCAATGAACTCTGCCCAAAGATCGTCTTGATAGTTATGAGTATTTCTTTTATGCATGACTAGGGGAAGACCAAAGCTTGTAATATCTCCAAATTTGTTAGCTAATTTCTGAGCGAATAGCCCCATCCAAATATCGTCATATCGATGAATGAAACTCGGGTCCATATAAAGGTTATGAAATATCGAAAGTTCTTTCTTAAAGGCGGTGTTTTGGGTATTGATTGGGAAATAGTTATCTTTCTCCACTCCAAAGTAGGTGAAGGGAAACTTTTGACCAGAGGAATGAAGATTGGGATAGACTAGGTTTGTAAAACTATCGACATCGGGCTTCTCCGTCCAAAGGCCCATGTTGAGGATGGTTTGCTTTTTTGATTCTAATTCATATACAAGCACATTATCTGAAAAGAACTCTGAGATGGGATATCCCCTTGAATAAACATAAGGCTCATTAATATGCAGGAGCCTGCAAGGGTTGACAATTCCATTCAGAGAGTGAACCTTGAGGCGATAACTGCTTTCTAATCCTTTTAAATGCTCCCCTAGCCAATTGCTATTAGGTTGGGGAAGATTGTCATCGTCTATGGTTATGATAACATCTGCTCCTATTTCATGCGCTCTGAGGAAACCAAAGTTCCTCCTTCTGGGATCGTTATGGGGGATTATGAGACGCTCAATCTCTTTTGAGTCTTGAGAGAAGTTATCTTTAATCCACCATTCCTGATCTTTAGGATTCCAATATTCAACCGAATACTTAAGCCCCGCCCCAAGCGGAAGCTCCCTATGATCGAAACTATCTTTTAATCCTTCGAAGTTGGATATGTTCTCATAGCCGGGCGGAGTTTTGTTATCCCCGACAACCAAAAAAAATACTTCGTCGGGGTTCACATCGAACTTCGTAAAGTTCTGGACATAGGCTTCAAGAAAGTTGGGAGGATTGATCGTGGTCGTAACTATCGCAGTTAACATCACAACACGCCCTCAAATATCTCCATATACTTATCCCCAAACTTCTGCCATGTGAGATTTTCGCCTATCCACTTTGCGTTCTCCATCGTTCTCCTCTTCTCCTCTTCTATATCGCCACTAATATCTAAAACTTTCTGTGCAAATCCCTCTATGGGAACAACCCATCCTAACTTGTTCTCCTTGACCAAATTAGCTGCAACAAACCTATCAGAGACTATCGTGGGGACTCCCGTGGATATAGCCTCGAAGGTTGTAGCCCACCCGCCCTGTTCGAATACGGGATTTATGAAAACAGACGTTTGCTTATAGAGGTTTCTAATAGCTTGGTCTCCGCTAATATAGTCATTTATAAAAACATCATCGTCTAACCCCAGCTCTGTTATCCTCTTTTGAACCTCTAGTCCATAGGGGCTATCTGCTCCATGACCCACTAGAACAAGTTTAGCGTTTGGAATATCTTTCTTAATCTCTCCCAGAATCTCAACAGACTTCTTCTGGTTTTTCGTCCACGTGAACATACCCATTTGAGCCAAGACGAAGTTGTCCTTCATATTCAAGGTATTTTTGACTGGAACCACTTCGCTAAAATATTTATACCTAACCCCGGGATAGTTGACAACTGGGATGAAATCATAAGTTTTTTGGAATCTATAGCGATCATAGTCGCTTATAACGACTGCCTTTGTTGTCGTTCTCTTGACAAATCTCGCTTCCTCGGGGGGCAAACCCTTACCCTCTAGGACAGAAATTGGAGGCTCGTTGCATTGCCAAACCTTTTTGACTTTGAATGGATAGACTGAGTATAATTCCGTGGGATGGTTATGGGGATTGATGATATCGAACTTATGCGAAAATCCGTTTACATATTGAACAAGGCTATTTTCGTTTCCCGTTTCTATTATCCTAGTATCTTTAAGAGCGTTTTTAAACTCTGGAACCGCGGCTACTGTAAAGACCGTTACACGGTAGTTATGATCGGTTAAGTGATTAGAAAGTTCGACAACCTGCCTTTCTGCTCCTCCATAGAGATTAAAGTGGGGGTTAATTATCATCACGCGCGTCATTCTCTCACCTCACATTCTATACCCCTTATTTGGAATTGCCTCATAATCTTTTTCTGGTATCTTTTTAGCAGTTAAAGCCCAAGCATGGTTGATCGGGTCTATAACGAAAAGAAAAACCTCGTAACGTATATTGAGAAATTTTTCAATAAAATAAAAAAGCATATCCTTATTATAGTGCACTTCTAACTCATACTCTGGAACGTTTTTCCACTCTTCAACCTTTATACTTAGTAGAACCCTTTCGCATCCCTCGCAATCCATATGAAGAACATCTGGTTTGTATGTATCTAATAAGGAAGATAGTTGAACTGGTTCAGTTACCTTCATAAATATGGGAGTGCATAAACCTCTCATGCCTTTAGCATTTTCGAGAAGAATATCAAAATACTTTTTAGATGCCTCCACTGCAATAACCCCCCTTGCTCCCCTCCTCAAAAAGTAGGAAGCGGTCGAACCAACATCGGCCCCTATATCCAAAACAGTTTTCCCAGCGTAGTCTATTCCTCTATACGAAAATTCGTATTTTTCTCCTATGGATATCGGTTCTATGTAAGGTATTTCTTCAATTACCAATCTTATCAACTCCGCAACTAATATCGTGTATAGCACATAGATTCTTGCAAACAGGATCAAAACTTTCTTTCTTCTTTAAATATAGACTATTTCTAAGATTTCTATATTTTTCCCCCTCCCAAATTTCTCGGAACGGCGTTTCGAAAATGTTTCCCATGCTATTTTCCCGTTGCCATTTTCGCATATTAGCTTCATTTCCATTACAGCATGGAATAATTGTTCCGTCTGGAAATATATAAGGCATGTAAAATTGCGTACACTCATTAGCGGGGGGTTTTATTGCTCTGGAATCACCATTTACAGAAACGGGTATTCCATACCCCTTCCCCCTCTGAACCAATCGATCTATTAAATCTTGAGGAACTTCTATGTAAATATCTTTCACTTCCTTGAAATTATGGAGCATTCTAGAGAACATTATATCAGTACAATAAATATCCAAAGAATCAACTAGGGCTATGAACGCCTCTGCCTCGTGGATGTTTTCTTTGGTAATGATATAGTGGAATTCAAGTCGGGGAAAGAATTTTCCAGCTTGGCGCTTGTATTTATCTAAGGCCTTGACGTTCCTTATCGCCTTATCGAAGTCTCCACCTTGGTGAATATTCTCATAGGTTTCTTTCGTTGCTCCATCAAAGGAAATTTTGGTCATAACCATTCCATGAAGATCGACAAACTTTTTCATATCTGCTTCTTCTTGGAGGAAAGTGGTCATATAAATCTCCTGCGCTACCCCTTTATCATCTAAATATTTTACCATGTCGTAATATCGGGGGTTGGTGAAAGGATCGCCCAAAGCGTTGATCCCCGCCCACTTAAGGTCTGGAAACTGATCCATAGCGTATTTGAAATCCTCGAAGGATAGTTGAAGTGGCTTTTCGTCCCAATAGGTAAGCTCGCAGAACTTGCATCGGAGCGGGCAAACTGCCTGAGTTACCTCCATCTCGACCATAACGGGATAGGGTTGAAGCTTATTTAAAATCGCTAAAATTCCCGGGTCCCTAGTTCCATAGAAATTATTGAGGTAAAGGAAATTATATGCAGTCTTATACCCTAACTCTGTCCATTGGGGGCTAGTATTTACTAAATTATAGGCGTTCTCCGCTACTCCCTTCTCGTATGAATTCATCTGGGGATCAGGATGGCTCCCGCCCCTCATCTCAAAGTCCACCGCGTCTGGAATCATATCAAATTCTTCCTGAGTTTCTCTCCCCATTTATTTAAGAACTTTCCTCTATTTATTTTTAAAACTTCCTGATAATAACTTCGGTTGTCTACCGTACTAACTCCAACGTAATGAATATAAAACGCTTTCGGAACCACGGCGACCTTAAACCCCGCCTCCCGAGTTCGAAGACAATAATCCTCC
>Ga0315281_10015995_pt1 | contig 10028 bp, 9 predicted proteins | sample YL17G07_0_MG_FD_204540 | JGI IMG/M metagenome (GOLD analysis project Ga0315281, IMG submission 204540) | Sediment microbial communities from Yellowstone Lake, YNP, Wyoming, USA - YL17G07_0 | ecosystem: Environmental > Aquatic > Freshwater > Lake > Sediment | place: USA: Wyoming | collected...
GGTAGATGAGCGCGCACGAGTCATACGGTGCGAACAACCACTTGTGCGGATCCACCGAGAGCGAGTCGGCTTGTTCGATGCCGTCGTAGAGGTGGCGGACGGAGGGTGCCACCAGGCCCCCGCCTCCGTAAGCCCCATCGACGTGGAGCCAGAGCCCGCGATCGTGGGCCACCCGTGCCACGCCGGCCAGGTCATCGAGCGTCCCGGCGTTCGTCGCGCCGGCGCTCGCGACCACCGCGAACACGCCGTCGATGTCGTCGCGCGCGTCCAGGACCGCCGCCAGGTTCTGGCCGGTGAGCTTGCCGCGCTCGTCGTGCGGCACATCGATGACGTCGACGTCCATGACCTTCGCGGCGGCAGCAACGGAGGAGTGAACGGTGTCGCAGCACGCGATCGCCCACCGCACGGGACGTCCGCGGTCCCCACGTGCGCGGGCGGCCACGTCGCGCGCCGTCACCAGTCCGCTGAGGTTCCCGGCCGAGCCGCCGGAGACGAAACATCCGCCCGCGCCGGCGGGCAGGCCCGCCAGATCTGCGATCCACCGCAGGGCCTGGTTCTCGGCCCAGATGGCCCCGGCGCCGTCCAACCATGATGCGGCGATCACGGAAGAAGACCCCACCACCAGGTCGAAGAGCACGGATGCCTTGGTCGGGGCACCCGGCACGAACGCGAGCGAGGCCGGATGGTCGGTGGAGATGGTGGCCGGTGCCAGGACCTCGGCCCAGATGCGCAGGGCTTCCTCTCCGCCGATCCCCTCGGGCGTGATGGTCTCGCCCGCGCGGCGCGCCAGTTCGGCGCTGGGCTGTGGGCCGTCCAGCGGCTGCGGGCTCGCGATCCGGTTGCGCGCGTACGCCACCAGTGCGCGCGCCAGGGACTCGGTCTCCTCGGTGTAGTCGTGCATGCCCATCACGGTCCTCCTGAAACGAACGGAGCCGGCCCTTCGGGCCGGCTCCGCATGGTGGTCGCTACCCCGTTCGCGCTATCCGGCAAGCTCCCGGCAGAACTCGCCGAACGCGTCGACGTACTTCTGGACGTCGGCTTCCGTGTGCTGAACCGAGATCGTCCACTGCTCCTCGTCGCCGGGAGTCATGAAGATGCCCCGGTTGATCATCCACGAGAAGCTCGCGTAGAAGAATCCCGGTTCGGTCTCCAGGAAGTCCCGGTAGTTGGTGAGCGGCTCCGAGCGATACGACACGCAGCCCTTCGCCCCCAGGTCCATCGTGTGGCCCGGGATGCCGCTGTCGTTCATGGCCTTGGCGCACCCCTCGGCCAGTTGCGTACCGAGCTTGCCCAGGTGATCGTAGGCGTCCTTCGTGAGGACCTGGGTGAGTGCCGCCAGACCCGCAGCCACGCTCAACGGGTTCCCGTTGAAGGTGCCCTGCTGGGCAGCGCCCTTGCCGACCCACTCCATGTAGCGAGCCTCACCGCCGAACGCGCCGATGGTGGCACCGCCACCGATGGCCTTCGCGTAGGCCGCGAGGTGGGGGCGAACTCCGTAGCGCTCGGTGGTACCGCCGTAGGCGATGGTCCCGCCGCACTTGACCTCGTCGTAGATGAGGACGGCGCCGTGCTTCTCGCAGGCATCACGGAGCGCCTGCAGGTAGCCCGGTGCCGGCACCACGAGCCCGATGTTCATCATCACGGGTTCGAGGATGACCGCAGCGACCTGACCTTCGTTCTCGGAGAGCGCCTGCTCGACGGCTGCCGCGTCGTTGAACTGCACGACGATGACCGTCTCCCATAGCGCTTTCGGGATGCCCTTGGACGTGGGCTCGGTCGTGTACCAAGCCTTGCCGTCGGTTCCCATGCTCGCGCGCATGTCCAGGACGTCGGCCTCGGGGACCACCGAGAACAGGACCGAATCGTGGTGACCGTGGTAGCTGCCCTCCATCTTGATGATCTTGTCCCGGCCGGTGGCCGCACGGGCCACGCGGATGGCGTCCATCGTGGCCTCCGTGCCCGAGTTCACGAATCGCATCTGCTCCAGCTGGAAGCGCGAGCAGACCTCTTCGGCCAGGGCAACGGTGGCTTCGGTGGTGACGGCGAAGTGGATCCCGCGGTCGGCTACCTTCCGGATGGCCTCGACGATCTTCGGATGGGCGTGACCCACCACGTTGACGCCGAACCCACCGTGGAAGTCGGTGTACTGCGTGCCGTCGACGTCCCAGACGCTGGCGCCCTTGCCTCGCTCCAGATACACGGGGTAGGGGTCACCAACCTGGAAGTTCGAAGCGACACCGCCGGGCAAGCTCTTGAGAGCCCGTTCATGCAATGCCTTCGAACCCGACGTCCGGTCGAGCAGGATCTTCGTTTCCGCATCGGCGATCTCCGCCGCACGGGCCTTGAGACGCTCAAGGTCCACGTCTATCACCTCCTGTTAGGTGCTCGAATGTACCCGGCGCCGGTTCCACCGGCAATCCGGGGTGACTCGCGGGTCAGGGGGGCGTGCGAGAGTCGCCGGTCAGGGCCGGTAGTTCGTGAACTGCAACGCAACGCCGAAATCGTGTTCGCGGACCGCGCCCATCGCTGCTTGCAGGTCGTCTTTGCTCTTCCCGATCACCCGGACCTGCGCACCCTGGATCTGCGTCTGCACCTTCGAAACGGCCTGACGAACGAACTTCGAGATCTCTTTCGTCTTCTCGTCAGGTATGCCGGTGACCACCGTCACGGTCATCCGGGCCGAACCCTTGGAGGCTTCCTGGATGGGGCCCTCAGACAGGGCCTTGAGCGGGATCTCACGCTTGATGGCCTTCTCCTTCAGCACCTGAAGGGCGGCCTTCAGCCGGTCCTCGGTGCCGGAGTGGAGTTCGATCTTCTCCTCGGTGAGTTCGACCGAGGTGTCGGTGTTCTTGAAGTCGAACCGCTGGGAGAGCTCGCGGCCGGCCTGGTCGACGGCGTTGCGCACCTCCTGCATGTCCACCTCGGACACGATGTCGAACGAGAACTGATCTTTCGCCATGGGGTGAGGATAGCGGCTGGGGCCGGAGGGCGCCTGTGTTCGTTATCCTGCTAGCGCACCACGGGAGGATGCCCGAGCGGCCAAAGGGAGCGGTCTGTAAAATCGCCGGCGTAGCCTACGAAGGTTCGAATCCTTCTCCTCCCACGCGAACTTACAACGACGAACCACCAACCAACCACCACACCACTCACCACGAACCGCAAGCTCTACATCACGAGCCAGGTCCTCGCCTGAAGCGACCCCCAGGCCCAACGTGAACCTAGCCATCCGAAGTAACGAGCCGGTGAACGAGCGGTGAACCTCCCCACAACCGGCGTGCCGGCGGACCGACGAGCGAGCGATTGATCGGTCATGGCTAGCGGTCGATCGGTCCCTCGTGGGGAACCACGAGACGCTCGGCGACATCGCCTGCATCCGGATACAGCACGTGGATGGCGCCGATCGCGATCGCGGCCCCGACGAGCTGCGACCCGACGAACCCCGGCACCGATGAGGGCGCGATGCCGGCGAACGTGTTGGACAGCGTGCGGGCGACCGTGACCGCCGGGTTGGCGAAGCTCGTCGAGGATGTGAAGAAGTAGGCCGCGGCGATGTAGGCCCCGACGGCGAACGGGGCAGCATGCCCGCGTCCCGAGCGCACCACGCCGAACACGACCAACGCCAGACCGAAGGTCGCGATGGCCTCACTGAGCCACAGGCCGCTCCCACTTCGCACATGCGTGGAGATGTTGATCGCAGCCAGGTCGAACATGAGGTTGGCGAGCATCGCGCCCACCGCGCCTCCCACGAACTGGGCCCCGATGTAGGCACCTGCCTCGCGGTTCGTCATGCCGCCGAACGCGCGATCGAGCAACGTGATGATGGGGTTCAGGTGCGCGCCCGAGACGGGCCCGACTGCCAGGATGATCGCGACCAGGGCGGCGCCGGTGGCAACAGCGTTCTCGAACAACTGCAACCCGACGTCGTTCGGACTGAGCATCGATGCCGCGATCCCTGAGCCGATCACCGCGGCGACGAGCAGCGCCGTGCCGATGAACTCCGCGAGCGCCCGGCGACCGAGCGATGGACCGGTGGTTGCCCCGGTCACGCGCCAACCACCGGGATCCCGAGTTCTGTCATGAGTTCGCGCACGCGCCGCTCGACGTCGTCGCGGATCGGACGAACGTCCTCCACCGGCAGTCCTGCCGGATCATCGACCTTCCAGTCCATGTAGCGCGTTCCAGGGAACACGGGGCATGCGTCACCGCAGCCCATCGTCACGATCGCATCTGCCGCGCGCAGCACGTCTTCGGTCCACGGCTTCGGGAACTCTGTGGCGATGTCGATCCCAACCTCGCCCATCGAGGCGATCGCCGCGGGGTTCACGACGCTGCCCGGGTTCGACCCGCCCGAGAAGACCTCGACACCGTCGCCACCGAGGTATCGGAGCCACGCCGCCGCCATCTGGGAACGGCCCGCGTTATGGACGCAGAGGAACACCACCAGCGGCGTGGTCGCAGCGGCCTTGCCTTCCGTCCGGGCCTGCGCGCTGAGGCGCTGTCGAGTGAAGCGTTCCACGAACAGGGGAACGAACGCCATCGACCTCGCGTCCTCGAAGGCCTCATAGGACTCAGCGACGGCGACGCGGACGCTCTCGGGGGAGAAGACACCGTCGAACTCCTTGGCGAGCCGCTCCACGATCGTAGCCATCGAGGCACGGATCTCCGACGGTACGGACAGCGTGGGATCTGCGTTCGTGCTCACGATCGTTTCCCTCCTTCAGGATCGAACCGGTGTTGGGTCATGCACCGACGAGCGCCTCATCTCGCTTCCTCGTCCACTCCTGGGCCGCCACCTGGATGGCATCCCACGGGCTCCCGAACGGGGGCGTGTAGCTGAGGTCGAACATGTTCAAGCGCTCGACGGTGGCTTTCGCGGAGAGCGCCACCGCGGGGATGTCGATCCTCTTGGCGACCTCTCCGTCCCGGTGTCCCAAGATCTGCACGCCGAGGAGCCGCCCTGTCATGCGGTCTCCCGTGATCCGGATGTCGAGCTCGTGCGCGTTCGGGTAGTACGCCTTGTGATCGAAGGCCCGGCAGCCGACGGTGAGCGGGTCGAAGCCGGCTGCCTCCGCCTCTGCATCGCGGAACCCGGTGCGCGCCGCGGCGAGATCGAAGACCTTGACGACCTGCGTGCCGAGGGACCCCTCAAAGACCCTCGCGCCACCGACCGCGTTCTCGCCCGCGATCCTGCCTTGCTTGTGCGCCGTCGTGCCGAGGGGAAGGTAGGTCGGGCTGCGGAGGATCTGGTGATACGTCTCGGCACAGTCGCCCGCCGCGAAGACGTCGGGAAGGCTCGTCCGCATCCGCCTATCGACCTCGATCGCTCCCTTGGTGCCGAGCTTGGCGCCCGCACCCGAGGCGAGCTCTGTATCGGGTTTGACGCCGACCACGACGAGCACGAGATCGACCGTGCGTTCGAGTCCGGACGTCCCGCGGACGACCAGCGCTCGGTCCTTCTGCTGGATGGACTCCACGCGCGCGCCGGTGACGACGTCGACGCCGTGGTTGGCGATCTCCCTACGGAGCAGGCCGCCCAGTTCGGGATCGACCGTGGGCAGGATCTCCTCGAGCTGTTCGACGACGGTGACGGTCAGTTCGCGCGAGGCGAACGCCTCGACCATCTCGAGTCCGATGTAGCCGGCGCCGACGACGAGGACGGACTCGGCGCCGCACTCTTCGAGCATCCCCTGGATCGAGAAGGCGTCTTGCATCGTGTGAAGCACGTGCACCCCGGGAAGATGCAGGCCCTCGATCGGCGGCAGGACAGGGGTGGCACCGGTCGCGACGATCAGGCGGTCGTACGCCAACTCCGTCATCCCTCCGGCCGCGTCGGCCACGGCCACCGTCTTCGCCTCCAGCTGGATCGAGCGGGCCGTATGTTCGAGCAGCAGTTCCATGCCGGTCGCGCGCAGCTCTTCAACGCCTCGGTGGGCCAGTGAACGCCAGTCCGGAACGTCGCCTGCCAGGAAGTAGGGGAGCCCGCAGATCGAGAAGTTCGGGTAGGCGTCGGCGACGATCACCGTGACGTCGACGGCGGGGTCGAGCTCGCGGGCGCGCAAGGCCGCGCTGATCCCGGCGTCGCTTCCGCCGATGATCACGAGGCGAGACGCGCTCATGGGCGGGTCCGTCTCCGAGGTCTGCGGCGAGGAGCGAAGACGACGTGGGGCGCCAGCGTCGAGATACGGAGCTCCAGGTCGCGGAGCAAATCGTTGAAGGCGGCGGCCGAGCTGACATCGACCGGATCGGGAACGGACCAGTGCAGGGTGCGACCTTGTATCCCGGAGCGTTCGAGTTCTTCGTGCGCGCGATCGCACACGGTCACGACAAGGTCCGGCCGCTCGATCACCTCGTCGAGCGAGCGCGGACGGGCGCGTGCGAGATCCAGGCCTGCTCGGTTCCCGGCGCGAACCGCGAGGGGGTGAACCTTGTCAGCGGGATGCGTACCGGCGCTGTCGGCGTGAACATCGCTCACGCGGTTCCAGAGCGCCGCAGCGAGCTGAGAGCGGGCCGAGTTCCCCGTGCACACGAACAAGATGCCGTCGGCGGCGACGGACGGACCAGGTGCCGGCGCGGCCTCGAGCGTCGGCCACGCAAGCCGTAGGTAACGGCGGCGCCCGTCTCCGCTCGAAGGGAGCCGCTGCACGAGCCCGGCGTCCTCGAGGATCCGAAGGTGATGTGCGAGGAGGTTGGAGCCGATCCCAAGATCGGTGGCGAGTTCGGACGGGGTGAGGTCGGATAAGTAGAGACGATCGACGATGCCGAGCCGATGCGGATCGGCGAGCGCGGCGTAGATGGCCACCCGTCTCGCTGGAGTCCTCTCGTTTCTTGGCTCAATTGGCATTGAGGCAAGTATCGTTGAGAGACTTGGCCGATGTCAACCGCCGCCGTCGGATCCCCTTCAGACGTCGAGACGGCGAGAAGTCCTCCGATCGGTGGGTCAGGCGGACCGGTACCTCGAGCGATCGATCAGCGACGATACAGGCGAGCGATCACACGAGGTGGCGATGATGGGCAGGACGGAAGTCACCCGAGGTGTTCTGGCGGATGGCGACGCATGTTGTTCACCTGTCTCATGGGTGGCGCTCACCCAGGACCAGGCGGTGCGGTTCGCCGGGTACCTGAAGGCTGTCGCCAATCCGCAGCGGCTTTGCCACACCTGACAAAGCTCCTTCGCGCTGGCCTGATCGAACGGGTCGCGTCGGTCGCCAGCGGCGTCGAGACTCCGATGCCGCACTGCGTCTACTACCGGTCGTGCCGGATGCCCTGTCCGCGATCGCGCGGGCGCTGACATCAGATCCCACCCGCGCTTGAGCGCAGGCGCACCTGGAAGGCGTTGATCCCACCCTGCACGCGCACCTAGGCGAACGCCGGCGTCAGCGCCGCCTGCAGCGCCGCCAGCGGCTCGGTGTTGATCCGGTAGTAGACCCACCGGCCACGCTTGTCCCGATCCAGGATGCCAGCCGCGGCACCTCAGCCCTTCCCGAGAGCCTGGTAGGACCTGCTCGGATCGAGCTGGGCTTGGAGCTCGTCGGTCGTTTCAGCCAGCGGTTGCTTGGTGAGCCATCGCTTGAGGGTCTGGTGGAACCGCTCCACCTTGCCGCAGGTCTGCGGGTGATACGGGCTCGAGTGGCGCATCACTATGCCCAACCGATCAGCCTCGAGTTCGATCGCGCAGCGTCCTCCCCTCGGGGCCGCGGTGAACACGGCGCCGTTATCGGTGAGCAAGGACGCTGGAAACCCATGGGCCGCAGCCCCTGCGTGGAAGGTCGCGACGACATCAGCCACCTTGAACACCGGTGACGACCTTGGGCAAGAACGAGTGGTTCGGGTCGACGCGGATCAGGTCGGAGGCGGCGCCAACCGGCCGAAGGTCACTGTCGCCGCCGTCGAGGTCCACCTCGTCGACCCACGCGGGCTCCCTCGCCCACGTCTCGATGTCCGTGCCGTCGGTCACCATCCCGTCCGTTGAAGACCGCTACTGCGGCAGCAGTTGTATCTTCGTGTCGGAGAAGGACGCGCTGCCGCCGAGCGGGTCGGTTACCGCTCCGGTCTTCATGTAGCCGTCGAGGCGCATCAGCGCGTTCACCGGGAGACCGTGGCCGCGACGATCGTCGCCCCTGACGACCTGTCCATCGACCACCACATCAGTGGACCCGTACGCCCAATGTCCGAAGTGGTGCGAAACGGCGATCACGCCGGGCCGCAGGCCCTGCAGGACCTTGATCTTGCCCTCGATCGGCCTCGTTCGGCCGTTCCCGAGATCGAACATCCCATCGGGAAGGGTGTGCGAGGCGAGGCGAACGACGTCACCATCCGAGAGACCCAAATGCTCCGCGTCCTGTGCAGCCACGAGGACGAAGTTCTCGGGGGCGAGCGAATACTGGGCCCAATAGTTCCCCGATGTCCGGCTCTGCGTGGCGAAGGACTCCTTGTACGTGATGAGCTGGAACGGGTACTCGGGATCATCGAGCGAACTCCCATCGCTCGACACCGCCGAGTCCCAGCTAGGTAGACCGTCGAACGGATCGCCGCTGATCGAGTCGTTGACGGCCGCCACCCGCTCCAGGTAGAGATGCCACGTCCCACCGAAGGGGTGCGACATGTGGTCGCCGCTGTAGCCGTCCTCGAGGCTGCCGAACCGTCCCCCGCGGTTCAAGACGTGGACCACTCTCCGCCAAAGATGCTTGTCGCCCACTGCCTTCTTCCATTTCTCTTCGTCGAACACACTCGGCGGGAGGTGGCGCCTGGCCGTGCGGAAGATCTCGACCTCGGCGCGGTCCGCAGCGGGGACGGCGTCTGCATCGCTCCCGTCCTCCGCGTCTCCCCAGGCGAGGTTCGCCACGACCTTCAGGTAGAAGTCCTCGGGCCGCTTGAGGTCAACGCCCGGCCCGAACCCGCCTTGGCCGAAGAGCGGCAGCCCCATCTTGTCGGCGATGGCGAGCATCACCGCCTCCATACTGATCGGCATCTCCTCCCCGGCCACCGTGACCGTCTCCGGGACCGGCGCGGCCGCGGGCTGCCGGATCGGACTGGTCTTAGATGCCGGCTGGACCACGTCCCCGGGACTCGCCCATCGTTCGAGATACGTGAGGTCGGGGAAGATGTAGTCCGCGTACATCGAGGTCTCCCCGATCACGATGTCGGTCGCGAAGAACAGAGGGATCTTCGTCGGGTCGCGAAGGATGCGGATCTGCTCGGCAGCGCCGGGCACCGAGTATCCCGGGCTGCCGTTGTGCAGCCACAGAGCCTTCACCGGGTAGGGGTAGCCGGCCTCGGCCGCGGGGATGACGTCGTGGTACATCTCCGAGGCGAACGGGTACCACGGTCGCGTCGCTGGGTAGCCGTCGGAGTCGAACAGCGTGGTCGACTCGTACTTCATGCCCTCGCGCGACATCTTTGCTCCGAAGGCTGCGAGCTTGCCCGGGCTCATCCAGGCGAATACATACGGGTGAGGGTACTTCTGGGCGAGGTCGTCCCACGAGCCGCCCGAGTCGACCAGACCGCCCTTCCAGTCCTGATTCCCGATCAGCACGTTGAGCGTGTTGATCGCCTGCATCGCGTGGAATCCGCCGGGGTGCTTGGCGGGGCCTCGGTACACGTCGATCGCCGCCCGCTTGCCGTGCGAGGTGAACTCGTCAGCCAGTTCGGCGATGGTGTCGGTTGTCACGCCCGCGATCTCGGCGTACTCGGCGAGCGTGCGCTCGAAGGCCCGTTCCTTGAGCAGCGTGAACACGCTCTTCACCGGGATCCCGCGGATGATGGCATCGACCTCGAGCTTTCCCGCCTCGGCCATGTCGTGACGCCCGGGACCCTTTCCGGTCAGCACGACGAAGTACTGCGGCGGTGCCGGAGCCGGGGGCACGGGCTGGCCGGGCTCCGGTGCCGGGGGTGCCGGCGGTGCGGGCGGAACGTCGATGCCGATTTCCTCCGCCCGAAGCAGCATCATCGTGTCGGTCCGGACGAGGTGCGTCACGTCCGTAGAGGTCGTCTCGCCATCCGCGACGGCCGCCGTGAGGTTGGGGTTCTCC
>Ga0315281_10015996_pt1 | contig 10028 bp, 5 predicted proteins | sample YL17G07_0_MG_FD_204540 | JGI IMG/M metagenome (GOLD analysis project Ga0315281, IMG submission 204540) | Sediment microbial communities from Yellowstone Lake, YNP, Wyoming, USA - YL17G07_0 | ecosystem: Environmental > Aquatic > Freshwater > Lake > Sediment | place: USA: Wyoming | collected...
CTCCTCCAGAAGTTCCCGGACCTGGCGGGCATCGCCTGCGTCGAGGCGGCCGGCGGCAGCGGCGCGGCCACGGCCGTCAAGGAGGCCGGCAAGGTCGGCAAGGTCAAGATTGTGTCGATGGACCGGGGGAACGACGTGCTGGAGTACATCAAGGACGGCGTGATCTCGGCCACGGTCGCCCAGCAGACGGCCCTCATGCCCTTCTACGCGGTCCAGATCCTGTACAACCTCAACAACTACAAGATCCCGATCTCGACCGACAACGCCAAGGCCGGGGTGAGCGGCACGCCGGAGGTGGTGGATACGGGCGTGGTGATCATCGATAAGGGCAACTATGAGTATTTTATGAGGAAGCGGTGAGGGGCAGGTCGGGGCGCAGCCCGCCGGCTGGCCCAGTCCAATGACGAATGACGAGGCCCGAATGACGAATGAATGACGAAGCGACAATGACGAACGTGCAGCGCAGGCGCCGCGCCATGGCGTACCAGAGCACGCCTTTCCGTGGCACGGCAACCATGCTTTGGCAACGGCGCGAGAACGTGGCACCGCGCCGCGTTTCGTCATTCGTCATTGTGGTTTCATTCGTCATTCGGATTTCGTCATTCGTCATTCCGTGGCCGCACCGCTCATAGGGACCGTCGTTCGTCCCTTACAACAAGTGACCGCTCATGGAAGCAGACTACGTCCTTCAGGCGCGGGGCATCACGAAGACGTTTCCGGGCGTCCGCGCCCTGGACGCGGTGCACCTGGACCTGGCGCGCGGCGAGGTCCATGCCCTCGTCGGCGAGAACGGGGCCGGTAAGACCACGCTGATGCACGTCCTCGGCGGCATCCACCGGCCCGACGCGGGCGACATCCTCCTCGACGGCCGGCCCGTGCGGTTCCGCAGCGCCCACGATGCCGCCCGGCACGGCATCAGCGTAGTGTTCCAGGAGCTCTCGCTGGCGGCGAACCTGTCGGTGGCCGAGAATCTCTTCGCGAACCGCCAGCCGGTGTGGGGGCCGAACCTGATCGATTCGCGGCGGCTGCACAGCCAGACGCGCGAGCTCCTGAAGCGTTTCGGCCTCGACATCCCTCCGGGCCTGCCGCTGAAGCGCCTGCCGGTGGCCCAGCAGCAGGTCATCGAAATCCTCAAGGCGATCTCGCAGCGGCCGAAGGTGCTGATCCTCGACGAGCCGACCTCGTCGCTCACCGCCCCCGACACGCAGCTCCTCTTCCGCAACATGGCCCAGCTCAAGGCCGAGGGCACGTCTTTCATCTATATCTCGCACCACCTGCCGGAGATCTTCCAGGTGGCCGACCGCGTGACGGTCCTCAGGGATGGCAAATATGTGGACACGGTCCGGGCGGCGGAGGCGACCGAGGCGTCGCTCATCCGGATGATGGTGGGGCGCGACATCGCGAACATCTTCGGCCAGCGGCGGAGCGAGATCGGCGAGGAGTATTTCCGCGTCGAGGGCGCGAGCGGCCGAGGGTTCCGCGAGGTGAGCCTCGCGCTCAGGCGCGGCGAAATCCTGGGCCTGGCGGGCCTCGTGGGCGCGGGGCGGACGGAGCTGGCCCGCGGCCTCGTGGGCATCGAGCCGATGGCGGCGGGCACGGTGCGGCTCGACGGCGAGACGCTGCACCTCGGGTCGCCCGGCGAAGCGATCCGCCACCGCGTCGCCTACCTGACCGAGGACCGCAAGGACCAGGGCCTCTTTCTGCGGATGACCGTGCGCGACAACTGCGTGGCGGCGAGCCTGCGGGCGTTCGCCGGCGCCCTCGGTTTCATGGATGAGGCCCGCGTGGACGCCCGGGCCGAGGAGAGCCGCCGAAAGTTCAACATCATCACGCCCGGCGTCCGCCAGCAGGTGCGGAACCTCTCCGGCGGCAACCAGCAGAAGGTGCTCCTGGCGATGTGGATGGGGATACGGCCGCGAGTGTTGATCGTCGATGAGCCGACGCGCGGCGTGGACGTGGGGGCGCGGAGCGAAATCTACGCGCTCCTGCGAGAGTTGGCGGCCACGGGCGTGGGGATCGTGATGATCTCGTCGGACCTGCTGGAGGTCCTGGGTCTCTCGGACCGGATCCTGGTGATGCGCGGCGGGCGGATCGCGGGCGAGTACTCGCGGGCCCAGGCCACCGAGGAGAAGGTCATCGCGTGTGCGAGCGGGGTGGGGGAGGATGCGTGCCCCGTGTGAGGGCGCTTGGCGGCGAGACGAACTCGCGCGTTTAGCGGGGAGCCGAAGGCGACCGCGAAATTGCGGATTGCGGATTGCGAATTGCGGATTGAACGGCAACGGCGCGCCGGGCGTGGGCCCGGGCCTACGTAGGCGAGATATGCCAACAACCATGAACAATTCGGGCTCACCCGGCGCCCTCCGGCGCCTGGTCGACTTCCGCGAGTTCATGATCATCGCGATCATCCTCGTGGCGGGTGCGGCCATGGCGGTCCTGTCGCCGGACTTCGCGACGGCCGAGAACCTGTCGGTGCTCCTGCTGGCGGTGTCGACCCAGGCGATTGTGGCCATCGGCATGACTATCCTCCTCGTGAGCGGGGAGTTCGACCTCTCGGTCGGGTCGGTCGCCGGCCTGGCGGGGGCGGTGACGGCCCTCGCGATGGTCGAGGGCCTGCCGGTGCCGGTGGGCGTGGCGGCGTCGTACCCGTGCGTCGTGTGCGTATGGATCGTCGTGCCTCCGATCCCGGCGGTCCTGATCGGCCTGGGCGTGGGCGCCTTCATCGGCCTGACGAACGGCCTGATCATCGCCAAGGTGGGGATCAATCCGTTCATCACCACGCTGGCGATGATGGGGATCGTGCGGGGGGCGCTGGAGGTCATCACGCGCGGCCGGAACATCTACGGGCTGCCGGACGCCTTCAAGTGGATCGGCCAGGGGAGACTCGCCGACATCCCGTTCCTGCGCGACGTCGCCGGCGTCCTGCCGGCGTGGACCGGCCAGGAGAGACTCCTCTACATCCAGTACCCGATCCTGATTTCGATCGCGCTGATCGTCGTGGGCGACGTCCTGCTGAGAAAATCGCGGTTCTTCCGGCAGAACTACTACATCGGCGCCAGCGCCAAGGCGGCCCTGCTCTCGGGGATCAACGTCGGCCGGATGCGAATCTTCAACTACGTGCTGACGGGCCTGCTGGCGGCGGTGGCGGGCATCGTCATGACCGCCCGGTTCGGAAGCGCGTCGGTCACGATGGGCACGGGCCTGGAGCTCCAGGTGATCTCGGCGGTCATTATCGGCGGGGCGAGCCTCCAGGGCGGCGAGGGAACGGTCCTCGGCGCCTTCCTGGGGTGCATCCTGATGGCGCTGATCGTGACCTCGCTGAACCTGCTGGGCGTCGACATCTACTGGCAACGCCTGGTGATCGGCGCGACGCTGCTGGCGGCCGTCATGGTGGATACGCTCGGCAAGAAGCGCAAGGGGATCGCGTAGCCGACGCGCTTCTTTCATGTGCCACGGCGAAGCCGCGGGTTATTCGAGCCGGCCGCGGGAGCGGCGGGAGATTCGCCCGCTCTGCGTCTCCCGCCGCTTCCGCGGCGTGCTCTGGATAGGAACGCACCTCGAACAAGGAGTCGACGATGCGGCACGTCATCGGTTGGGCTGTCGTGGCGGCGATGCTCGGGGCCGGGCAGGCTTTCGGCGCCCCGCCGGACCTCCTCCTTCCCGAGAACCTGAAGACGATGGGCTGCGCGGCCCCGGACACGCGGTTCATGCTCGTCCGCAGCAGCCAGCCGGGCAACGTCTTCTATCCGGGCGACCCGGTCGACCTCGCGCTGAAGGTCACTCGCGGCAAGGAGCCGCTCGGGTCGGTCGCGATCGAGGTGATCGAGATCGCCATGCGCGAGAACAAGTACCTCGCGGGGTTCTCGGTCATGTCGGCGCCGCCGGCGGTCGAGAACCTCGGCCCGCGATGCAAAGTGGGCGTGGCCGCCGCCGTCGAGGACAAGGAAGGGGCGACCGCCGAGGTCGAGATCAAGGACATCCCGGTCCCCGCCCGCTACGGCACGTACGCCGTCCGCGTGCTGCCGAACGGCAAGGACCCGCAGTTCCTGTGCACGCTCCTTCGGGCGATGAAGCCGAAAGAGGGCTTTGCGGTCGACGCCCCGGTCTTCGGCGAGGGCCAGTTCCTCACGCACGACGACCAGAAACCGGAGAAGATCCGCCAGCGGGCCCTCACGCTCGGGCGGCTGGGCATCAAGGGCGTGCGGATCGAACTCGGGTGGGCTGAAGGAAAACCCGGGACGTACGATTGGGACCGGCTCGACGCCCTGATGAACTCGCTGGCCGAGGCCAAGATCAAGGCCCTGGTCACGATGGGCGGGCACCCGGGCTGGACGATGCCGTTCGGCCAGCCGACGCCCGCCTGCATCCCCGACAAGCCCGACCACTCGTGCATGCCGAAACACCTCGACGCGTTCGGCAAGTGGATCCAGGCCTTCTCGTCGCGGTACTGGAACGGCGGCGAGGGGGCGCTCTGGGCCATCGAGAACTGGAACGAGCCGTGGGAAGGCATCTCGATCAGCGGGTGGGAGAGCGACTCGAACCACTACCGCGACGTCATGCGCCAGATCGCCGTCAACGCCCACAAGGTCGATAAGCGGATCAAGACGGCCGCCGCCTGCTCGATCATGAACACCGAAGACAAGTTCCTGTCGGGCGAGAACCGCAAGGAACTCATCGGCCTGGTGGACCTCTTTACGGACCACTACGTGCCGCCGCGCACGAGCTACGGGCCGATGGTCGCCAAGTACTGGGGCAAGCAGTCGACCGACACCGAGACGTGGATCGCCGCCACCGAGATGCTGCTGCCGCAGGTGGTGTGCCAGTTCCTGGCGTGCGGGCAGGACCGCGTCACGCCGTGGCACCCCGAGATGACGTACTTCGGCGCGCCGGGCGCCCCGATGAAGTTCCAGATGCCGAACCCGGTGGCCCTGGCGTCGAACGTCTTCAACGCGTTCATCACCGAGAAGCCTTTCCAGCGGGTGCTCTTCATGAATCACCTGCCGTGGGCCTTCCAGTTCGGCGAGGGCAAGGAAGCCACGGTCATCTTCTTCGGCAAGCTCTTCGCCCCCCACGGCGGGAACATGAAGGACGTCCTGTGGTGGCAGCTCCAACTGAGCGAAGGCGGCACGATCACCCTCGACAACGCCGACGGCAAACTGGAGTTCTACGACATCGCCGGCAACCCCGAGTTCGCGGGCGAAAAGCAGATCGCCCTGCCGATGAACTACCTGGCCCACTACGCCCGGTCGCCGGCGGGCGGGGTGAAACTGATCGCCGAGCGCCTGGCCGCCGCCAAGATCGAGGGCGTCCGGCCGGTCGAGATCATCGCCCGCGACTTCACGGCGCCCCTCGACGCCCCCGGCGCGGCCGCGCGGGTCACCGTCCACAACCTCCTCAACCGGCCGGTGAGCGGCACGCTCGCGGTCACGCCGCCGGCGGGCATCCGACTGAAGACCGGCCAGGCAGACGTCAAGCTCGACGCCGGCGCGAGCAAGGACCTGGCGCTCGAGATCGCCGAGGCCAAGCCGTCGCCCGCCAACGCGTACCTCTTCGCCTACGCTTTCACGAGCGACGCCGGCAAGGCCGACTGGAAAGAGGTGCTGAACGTCCTCGCAGCCCGCAAGGGCACGAAGAAGGCCGACGGGAACCTCGACGACTGGGCCGGGGACCTCGGCGTCCTGGTCGATGCCAAGCTCCAGAAGGCCGACCCGACGGAGCAGGCGTGGATGCCGTTCCTCGCCGCCAAGGACGCCCAGCCCACCGGCAGTTTCGGCGAGCTCAAGGTCGCCTGGGACGCCAAGTGCTTCTACGTGGCGGCGCGGGTCAACGACCCGAGCGACTACGGCGCCCACGAGCGCCTGGCCAAGCGCGACGAGAACAAGTACTTCCGCAGCGCCAAGGACGACGCCATTTGCGAGACCCTGCGGCCGTTCGAGAAATTCGTCATGGCCGACATGCGGAAGCAAGACGTGGCGGCCAAGATGAAGGCCGACCCCGAGTGGCCGGCGTTCGAGAAGTTCCTGGCCGACCGCGCCGACGCGAAGGCCGCCGTCACCACGAATGCGGCGCGGGTCTACTTCGAGGCCAGGAAGCGGAACCCGGCGGCCACGTTCGCCGACGCGTTCTACGTCTACAAGACCGTGCCGTGGGACGACCAGCCGTGGGCCGGCGACACCCTCCAGGTCGGCCTCGACGTGCTGGACAACTACTACTTCAACATGAAGCCCGACACCGACCGCGTGCCGTACGGCTTCCACGCGATGCCCGACACCGACTACGAGTTCGCGGCGTACGCGTGCACCGACGGCGGGACGGAACTGTGGCGCCTGCTGGCGCCGGGCATGCCGCGCGACCACTACTATCCGCGCCAGCCCCGCGCCAAGTTCGACCAGGGTCCCGTCGCGGGGGGCCAACTGGCCGTCAAGCGCGAGGGCAAGATCACGATCTACGAACTGGCCATCCCGTGGGCGGAACTCAAGGAGTGGAAGCCGAAGGCGGGGCAGACGTTCGGCTTCACCTGGCGCGTCAACAACAACGTGAAGCCCGACCTCGTCTTCGGCGCCGACAAGAGCGCCGCCAAGACCAACGGCCTCTCGCTCCATCCGTACTGGGAGGCCAAGCCGAGCTGCGGCGTGCGGTGGGGGCTGATGAACTGAGCGACAAGAAAGCTTGACCCGCATCGGCGGCCACCTTAGACTGGCCGCACGCAAGAGAGGGGACCACCCCACCTTCGGAGGGCAGGCCATGGCGGCAAAGGACTTCACCCGGCGGGAATTCCTCGGGGCGGCGGCCGTGGCCGTCGGCGCCGCCGGCCTGGCAGGTTGCACAGGGGCGGCCCCGGAGCCGTCAAAGGAGTCGAAACCCATGAAAGCGCGATTCGGCCTCAACCTCCTCCTCTACACGGCGGCGTTCACCAAGGACCAGGTGGACCTCATCAAGAAGGTCGCCGACTTCGGCTACGACGGCGTGGAGGTGCCCTTCAACGACCTCTCGCTCCTCGACGCCAAGGCCACCCGCGCGGCGCGCGAGAAGGCCGGCGTGGGCCTCACAAGCTGCTGCGTGCTCCTGCCCGGCATGAACCTCGTGAGCGAGAAGGCGGAGGAGCGCAAGGCGGGCGTCGAGCAGATCAAGAAGATGGTCGATATCACCGCCGAGATGGGCGGCGACGTCGTGGCCGGGCCGATCTACTCGCCCGTCGGCCTGCTGACGCGCAAGGCCCGCACCGCGGAGGAGTGGAAGTGGTGCGCCGAGGGCCTGCGGGCCGCCGCCGAGTACGCCGAGAAGGCCAGGATCACGCTGGCCATCGAGTCGCTGAACCGCTTCGAGACCTACGTCTTCAACCTCCAGGCCGATGCCGCCAAGATGTGCCGCGAGGTCGACAGCCCTGCCCTGAAGGTCCAGATCGACACCTTCCACTGCAACATCGAGGAGAAGGACACGGCCGCCGCCATCCGGGCCACGGGCAAGCTGGTCGGCCACTTCCACGCGTGCGAGAACGACCGCGGCACCCCCGGCACGGGCCAGGTGCCGTGGAAGAACGTCTTTGCCGCCCTCAGGAGCATCGACTACAACCGCTGGATCACGATCGAGAGCTTCGCGACGGGCATCCTGGACCTGTGCGCCGCCGCGTGCATCTGGCGGCCGATCTACGACTCGGCCGACGGCCTGGCGAAGGACGGCCTGAAGTTCCTCAAGGAGATGGCGCGGACGGCGTAACGTTCAGCCGCCGCCGTCGTTTGGCCGTCGCCATCGTTTAGCCGTCGCCGGTACGGCGACGAACCATCGCGGCCGTACCGGCCGCGGCTAAACGATGGGCGCGTTTGAGCCGTCACCGTGTTTAGCCGTCGCCGACACGGCGACGAATCATCGCGGCCGTACCGGCCGCGGCTAAACGATTACGAACCCTTTCTCATCGTTTAGCCGTCGCCGGTACGGCGACGATCTATGCCGTTATGTGCCACGGGTCGCCGCGGCGACCCATGACACATGAAAAGACGATTACGAACCCCTTTTCGAGGAGGCAGGGAATGAGCAGGATGCGCAGGCGGGAGTTTATCGAGCGGTCGGTGGCCGTGGGCGTCGGCGTCGTGGCCCTCAGCCGCGCGCCGGTCTTCGGCGAAGGCGCGAAGGGCAAGGCCATCGTCGTCAAGGCGGTCCGCGCGAACGCCACGACCGACAAGAAGATCGATGCCGCGGTCGTCAAGGAGATGGTCAACGCCGTCGTCTGCAAGCTCTCGGGCAAGGCGAAGCCCGAGGACGCCTGGAAGACCTACGTCAAGCCCACCGACGTCGTGGGCGTCAAGATCAACTGCCTCTTCGGCATCGGCGCCGCCACGCACCCCGAGGTAACCGCCGCCGTGGTCGAGGGCATCCAGATGGCCGGCGTCCCCGCCGACAAGATCATCGTGTGGGACAAGTCCGACGGCGACCTCAAGAAGAGCGGCTACACGGTCTCCAGCGGCCCCGGCGTCAGGACCATCGGCGTCAACGGCGCGTGGGAAGACACCCCGACCGACATCCACACCTGCAAGGGCAGGCTCGCCAGAATCCTCACCCAGGAGTGCACCGCCCTCATCAACGTGCCGATCCTCAAGACCCACAGCATCTCGGGCATCACCTTCGCGATGAAGAACCACTACGGCAGCTTCCACAACCCCAGCGCGGCCCACGCCAACAAGTGCGACCCGTTCCTCGCGCATCTCAATAACCTGAAGTGCATCCGCGAGAAGACGCGCCTGATCCTCTGCGACGCCCTGCTGCCGGTGGCCGACGGCGGCCCGCAGGCGCACGCGGAGTGGACGTGGGAGTACAAGGCCATCCTGGCGGGCACGGACCCGGTGGCGCTCGATGCCGTGGGCCTCGAAATCCTCCAGACCCAGCGCAAGACGCTGGGCAAGCCGCCGGTCGCGGCGCCCTGCGTCGCCACGGCCGCCAAGATGGGCCTCGGCGTCGACGACCTCAGCCAGATCGAGGTGGTGACGGCGTAACCGTCGCCTTCGTTTGGGTCGCTATCGTTGAGCCGTCGCTATCGTTGAGCCGTCGCCGGTACGGCGACGAACAAATTGCGGATTGCGGATTGCGGATTGCGAATTGCGGATTGGGCACGGTAAGGAACAACACTCATGACTATCACATCCGTCAAGCAGTTGAAAACCGTTTCGAGCAACGTCGGCAAGATGATCGCGGCGGCGCTCGAGGCCGGCGGCAGCGTCCTGCGCCTCGCCCCCAACTGGGTGCCGCGCTCGTTCCTCCATCCCGGCCTCCGCATCAAGCTGCACCCCGACGACACCTACGCCTACGGCCTGGACCGCGGCGGCATCGACGAACGCTGGTTCGCCTCGACCACCGAGGCCGCCAACGACGGCCGCGTGCCCGACGAGGGCCTCTCGTACGTCGTGGCCGGCCGCGAGCGGTGCACCCTGCGCGACGCGGTGGCCGAGGTCGGCGCCGAGATCGTCGGCCCGGCCATCTGGAAGAAGTACAAGCGCTGGCCGGTCTACTCGAAGTTCTTCGACAACATGGGCCCCATCCCCCACCACATGCACCAGAACGACCCGCAGGCCAAGCTGGTCGGCCAGGAAGGCAAGCCCGAGTCCTACTACTTCCCGCCCCAGCAGAACAACGTGGGCAACCATTTCCCCTACACGTTCTTCGGCCTGAACCCCGGCGCCACCAAGGCCCAGGTCCGCAAGTGCCTCGAAGACTGGAACAAGGGCGACAACGGCATCCTCGACCTCTCGCAGGCCTACCGCCTCAAGCCCGGCACGGGATGGCTGGTGCCGCCGTGCGTCCTCCACGCTCCGGGGTCGCTCTGCACGTACGAGCCGCAGTGGGGCTCCGACGTCTTCGGCATGTACCAGAACCTGGTCGAGGGCCGCGCGGTGCCGTGGGCCCTGCTGGTGAAGGACGTGCCGCCGGCGAAGCACCACGACCTCGACTACCTGGTCGAGCAACTCGACTGGGAGCAGAACACCGATCCGAAGTTCAAGGCCAACCATTACCTCGAGCCGATCCCCGTGGCCGACACCGCC
>Ga0315281_10015997_pt1 | contig 10027 bp, 5 predicted proteins | sample YL17G07_0_MG_FD_204540 | JGI IMG/M metagenome (GOLD analysis project Ga0315281, IMG submission 204540) | Sediment microbial communities from Yellowstone Lake, YNP, Wyoming, USA - YL17G07_0 | ecosystem: Environmental > Aquatic > Freshwater > Lake > Sediment | place: USA: Wyoming | collected...
CCCCTCCTTTTCAGTGATTGAAAAGAGAGCACCTATCGCTTCAGTCTGCCTGCACAGGCTAGAGCCCGACTATGCAGATGCTTACCACATTAAGCGGCGGAATGCCTCCCATGTTATGGGTCAGACCGAACTTGGGATTCTTTATCTGGCGCGGTCCCGCCTTGCCCTGAAGCTGCTTATACATCTCGTACATCATCCGCAGCCCAGAAGCACCTATGGGGTGACCGAAGCATTTCAGCCCACCGTCAGGCTGACAGGGAATCGTTCCGTTAAGGTCGTAGAACCCGGCCTCAACATCTTCCCTGGCTCGCCCTCGAGGCGAGATGCCCAGGTCTTCGTATATGGTAAGCTCGGTGATGGAGAAACAATCGTGGACCTCCATCATGCTTATCTCTTTCCTGGGAGTTTTGATACCCGCCTCTTTATAGGCTCTGCGGGCGGCATGCACTGTAGACTCTACATGGCTGAAGTCCCAGTCAGTGCACATCATCTCCTCGCCTGAACTGGCAGCAATCTGGAGCGATTTCACATATATCGGGTCGGGTCTGTATTTCTTCGCCATATCTGCACGGCAAACAATAGCTGCCGCTGCGCCATCGCTCACCCCACAGCAGTCGAACAATCCCAGGGGCCAGGCTATGATGGGCGCGTTCAGCACATCCTCTATGGTAATCTCACGCCGGAGGTGTGCCTTAGGGTTCATCGCTCCATTGTGATGACTTTTCACAGATATATGAGCCAGGACACGTTTGCCATCCTGAGGGCTGAGCCCATAATGCGCGAAATACCTGGTACCCATCATGGCAAACATCCCAGGAGGAGTATAGTTGGGGAAAGCGAACCTGAGTGTTGTCCCAACCTGAGTATCTGATTGAGGAAGACCTGCATAGCCTGTATCCTTGAGCTTCTCCACTCCGACCGCCAGAGCGATATCGTAAGCACCGGAAGCCACACCGTAACAAGCTCCCCTCAAGGCCTCCGAGCCGGTAGCGCAGAAATTCTCAACCCGGGTTGCCGGAATAAAGGGCAGCTTCAATGTAACAGCCAATGGGATAGCTGATTTCCCTACGGATGTTTCCTCATAGCAGGTGCCTAACCAGGCAGCGTCGATGTCTTTTTTCTCTATGCCAGCATCTTGAAGCGCTTCGGTAAAAGCCTCCACCATTAGCTTCCCGGGACTAGCATCCCATCTCTCACCAAACCTGGTGCACCCCATTCCAATGATAGCGACTTTATCCTTTATACCTTCTGCCATGTTGACTCCTTTTCCAAATAACTTATTGACCCTGATTTCTAAGCTCGAATCGGCGTTGCTTTCCAGAAATAGACGTGTACGCCTCGTTGCACATCGTGAAATTTCCTGCGGAAGCTCATCTCAACAGGCATCCCTACCTGCAGCGAATCAAGCTCGCAGTCAGTCAGGTCGAATAGCCACCTTCCGCCACCATCAAAGTTCACCGTTCCATATATTGCGGGCGGGCTGGGGCTGAAAGCCAGAATATCACCGGTATAGGTGAAGAGTTGCCCCCTCTTATCCGAGAAGCGATAGTCATCCATCTCATTTATCGCTCCACATTTGGGGTTAGCGCATACCTCCTGAGGCGGATATTGCGGCATGCCGCAGCGCTTGCACTTCACTCCACTGAGACCTAAGAGCATCCTGCGTTCCCTCCACAGAATTGTCATCTGAGTGGTACCGACTTCATCACCACGCCCACCGGTGTCTATATTAAGCACTTCACGGAAAGTAACATATTTCTCATAAAGATCAATATCTTTCTTGGAAGCCAGATGTTTTCTGATGCCCCTTCTCTCTTTTACCTTCTCTATCTCTTTGGTGACCTGAAGCAATACAGCATCGCTGCCATTACCATAGCTGGCAACAATTATCTTGTCCCCGGGCTTGGCATCCTCAAGCGCCGCCACAAGTATCATTAGAGGATAAGCGGTGCCTGTGTGACCTATCTCGGTGAACATATGATTCTGTATCTGCCCGGGTCCGAACCCGAGTTTCTTACCTATGGAAGCATGGGCTCCGGTGTAGATGCAGGGATAAACAATCTTTGCTATATCCTTAGAACTAAGGGCGTACTTCTTCATCAACCCCGAGATAGCCTCACCAATGAACTTCCCATAGCCCTCGTCCCTGATCCACCTGTCCTCCCAGGAGCGATTGTATTTGTCCTCCGCTGCCCTCCACACATCAACAAAGTCATAAGACAGGGAAAAGGTGCCTTCGACAGTAGCAATCACATCCTTGTTCCCCAGAAGGACTGCAGCAGCACCATCGCCGTAGATTTCCTCCTGATAGCCCCCTGGCTTACCCAGACGGCAGTCAGCAGCACAAACCATGACGCTCTTTGCTGAACCGGATGAGACGGCATCATAAGCAGAGATAAGAGCGCCGGTTCCAGATTTGAGAGATGTCGTGAAATCTGAGGTCCTGACCTCGGAGTTGAGGTCAAGCGCAGTGGCAATTATCCCAGCGTTCTGCCTCTCTTTGTAGGGCGCAGTAGTCGTGGCGAAGAATAACCCTTCTACCTTGCCCCTGTCTCCGCCATCCAGACAGTCCACGGCAGCAGCCACAGCCATAGAGATGCTATCCTCGTCATAGTTCGCCACCGCTTTCTCCCCGGGCAATAGAGATGCCGGGTTCAGCCACCCCAGCGCCTGATAGATAGTCATGCGGGCAATCCGATACAGAGGTATATAGGCGCCATAAGAAGTAATTCCTACCATGGTATTCCATCCTCTTCATTTAGTTCTATTTCCAGGCTCGCGGTAATATGATATGCCAATCCCAAAGCGCTAAAACCAGAGTGTATGTACCGAGATAACTTAGAATTTCCCAGCTCTCGCCTCCTTTCTATTTATATCTAACAGATTTGCCGTACTGTTCCCTCAATACCGTCTTAAGCACCTTCCCCACCGTATTGCGCGGGAGGGAGTCCACAAAATCCGCCGACCGTGGCTTCTTATAGCTCGCCAGATGTTGCTTACAGTACTCTATGACCTCCTGCTCGTCAAGCTGCTCCCCGGGCTTGCATACCACGACAGCTTTAATGGATTCTCCCCATTTCTCATCGAAAACACCGATAACTGCACATTCCAGTATCTTAGGGTGACTGTAAAGGACTTCTTCGATTTCCGCCGGGTAGATGTTCTCACCGCCACTGATAATCATATCTTTCTTCCTGTCTACAACGTAGACGTATCCCTCTGCGTCACGCCTCACCAGGTCGCCGCTGTGGAACCATCCACCCCTCATAGCTTCTGCGGTAGCCTTGGGGTTCTTGTAGTATTCCTTCATCACTGTGGGTCCCCGATAGACCGCCTCGCCTACTGCCCCCGCAGGGACTTCATTGTCGTTATCGTCCACTATCCTCATCACTATGAAGGGCAGTACTCTACCCACCGAGGTTTCACGTCCCTTCGACTCGCTCGATAGAAGCCCCGTAACAACTGGACTCATCTCAGTCTGCCCGAAGAGGTCGAGTATATGCGCATTGGGGAAATGTTTCTGTATCAGCCTGCGGGTCTCCGTAGGCAAGATCGCAGCACCTGTGAGCCATACCTGGAGAGAGCTCGTATCATACTTGTCTATATCCGGTAACAGAAAGAGGAAATTCGCCATAGCGGGAATTAATACGATCGCGTTGATTTTTTCTTCCTGGATTGTACGCATGATGGAAGCTGGGTCGAAGACTTCCTCCGGCAAAACGACTGTTGTGCCACAAAAGAAATTGAACTGGCAGAAACCGAAGGAAGCCAGATGGAATATAGGTGGCGCAGCAAATGACTTAAAGTCCCGGATCTGATACTTGCCGCCAAGGCCCTGATCCGTAAATGTATACAAGCCACCCAGCATCCACATCACTACTTCATTCTTGTGTGTTATTACTGCTCCCTTAGGTCTGCCTGTGGTTCCAGCCGTGAACATGATGAATAGCGGGTCATCTTCATCAATAAGAACCAGGGGTTCATCATCGGGATATTTTGCTATCCATTTTTCATAGTTAAGCATACCTTTCACGGGCTTCTCGGTAATAGAGATGTATTTTTTCACTTGAGGCAGGTCTTTCTGCATATCTTTGACCGTCTGCACAAAGGGCTCCCCCACGATGAAAGCCTCTGCATCTGATTGGTGAACCATATACGCGAGCTCTTCAGTATGGAGGCGGAAGTTGAGAGGCACTGCTACGCCACCGATCTTCCCCAGAGCATAATAGGCTTCCAGAAACTGATTGCAGTTAAAAGATAGAATTGCGACCTTGGAACCTTTCTTGATGCCGATATCCAGTAGAGCATGAGCCAAACGGTTAATGCGCTCATTAAACTGTTTATAGGTGAGGCGGGTCTTGCCATATATAACAGCTTCTTTATGAGGAAACTTATGGACATTACGGACTATCGTCTCGCCCAGAAGGAGCCTTCTCCCCAGCTCCCCCTCTATCGCCTGCCTGTCTTTTGCTAGCTGCTTGCTCTTCATGCATTCCCCCTGCACCTCGATTTTGCACTCAGCTTCACCAGCCCCTAAGGTGCGCATTACGAAACCAGCTATAGAGAGGCAAGAGCCTCTTTGGGATTTCCTCCCAAAGCAGCTATCCTAAAGAATCGACCCCAATGTTAGTGAGACCCAGGAAATAAAGACGCTGACTCTGCCCGCTCAGAGCTCCTGAATCTTCCACTGCCGACTAAGAATCAACTGGTGTACTTCTCAGCCTCTATTATCCTATCTGCAATTTCGCTTCTCAACTGAACACCATTGATAGGCGTGAAGTCAAGAGCATTCTTCAGTATGACAAGTTGGTTATCAAGCGCTTCGCCTGTTTCCATTGCGGCAGCTAATTGCATGGCATAGCCTGCAATCTTAACCATCGCGTCATTTGTATACAAGCGCACCATGTCTATCTTCGTTTTGGACTGTTTCTCGCCCGTAGATTTGATGGACTTAAGAGCCCGCAGAAGGCCACTCTCCATAGCGTACACCTCCTGGGCCATATCAGCCAATAAGCCCAGAACTTCTTGTTGCTCTTCAATGGCCATTCCATACTTTTGAGCTGCGTTGCCGCATAGCCACAGGAACACCTGCTTTGCCTTGTCCACGAGTTTATGCTGGTATCCTAGTGCCCCATCTTTTGAACTGAGTTTGAGAGGTTTCGCTCCCTTCAATTTCTCTTTTGCTTCCTCTGCTGCAGTGAACAGCGGAATCTCATTACTCAGCCCTTTCCTCATCAACCACCCGGAGATAATCAACCTGTTTATCTCGTTTGTTCCTTCGAATATCCGGAAAACTCGGTTATCACGATGTATTCTTTCGGCAGGATATTCCTCAATAAAACCATAACCTCCGAATATTTGAACAGCCTCGTCCGCGACATAACTGAGTATTTCAGATGCGTAAACCTTGTTGATAGAACACTCGATAGTGTACTCGGATATGCTTTTGGCTACCTTCCTAGCGGCATCATCAGCACTTCTGTCGACTGCGGCTAGGATTTTTTCGACAAGCCCTCCTGTTCTATACACCATGCTTTCGGCCATGTAGGTCTTTGTCGCCATTTCAGCTATTTTACGTTTTATTAGGCCGAATTGGCATATAGGTTTATTGAATTGCACTCTTTCTTTGGAATATTTGACGGCTGCCTCCAGGGCCAGTTTAGTTACGCCTACCGATCCAGCAGCGAGTTTGAATCGACCAATATTCAGAACGTTGAACATCACTACATGACCTTTGCCGACTTCAAAAAGAAGGTTCTCCACTGGCACCTTCACGCCGTCGAAGAATATGGAGCACGTCGAAGAACCGCGAAGCCCCATTTTCTTTTCCTCTGCCCCTGTGGATACCCCCTCAAAACCACGTTCCACGATAAATGCAGTCATCTTGTCGCCATCGATCTTAGCGTAGGTGAAAATAATATCAGCAAATCCTGCGTTGGTAATGAACTGCTTGGTGCCATCAAGTTTGTAGTATTTTCCATCAGGTGAAAGCTTTGCCGTAGTTTTTAGCGACATGGCGTCTGAGCCCGCACCTGGCTCCGTGAGAGCGTAGGCACCGATCTTTTCTCCGCTTGCCATAGCGGCAAGGTACTTCTCCTTTTGGGCCTTATTGCCGAAATAGATCAGGGGCTCTGAGCCTATCCCGGTATGACAGTTAAGGGTCAGCCCAAATGAACCTGCCGCCGACAAGTGCTCAATAATCAGCAACGGAGTTATCATGTCCGTTTGCGAGCCGCCGTATTTTTCCTCTATTTCACAGCCCAACAGACCCAATTCTCCTGCCTGGAGCATGAGTTTACGGCTCAGGTCCCAATCCTTATGCTCCAGCTTTTCCATGTTGGGTACTATCTCATTTTTTACGAAGCGTTCAGCGGTTTCAATTAGCATTCTGTGCTCTTCGCTGAAATCCTCCGGTGTAAATACTTCTTCCGCAGGCACATCCTCCAGAAGAAATGAGCCGCCCTTTCTGATCTCTTTCTCTTTCATGACATCCTCCTTATTTTTTTAGGTGTTTTTTATGGTCTTTCAAATATACCTGCTGCGCCCATGCCACCCCCGATGCACATGGTGACTATGCCGAATCTGGCTTCCTTTCGCGCCATCTCATAAAGCAGCTTGGTTGTTAGATAAACGCCGGTACAGCCCAGAGGATGGCCCAGGGCGATAGAGCCACCATTGACATTCAGCCTGTTCATATCTATCCCTAGGGTTTTAACGATGTATATCGACTGGCTGGCAAACGCCTCGTTTAGCTCTATGAGGTCAACTTGACCGAGCGAGATTCCAGCGGCTTTCAGGGCTTTGGGTATGGCAAAAACTGGCCCAATGCCCATAACCTCGGGGTCAACCCCGGCTACACCGATTGACCTGAATACGCCCATGGGCTTCAGCCCCAGTTGCTTTGCCTTCTCCCGGGTCATGACCACAACAGCCGATGCGGCATCGTTCATGGGGCAGGAGTTCCCCGCGGTCACTGTGCCTCCAGCGCGGAAGAGCGGCCTCAAACTGGCAAGCTTCTCCAGGGAGGTATCGGCCCTTACGCATTCATCTGTGTCGAAGACTCTCTCCCTTCTCACCGCCTTCCCATTTTCGAAGCTCCTGTCTACTACCTGCAAGGGCAGGATTTGTTCCTTAAACCTTCCTTCTCTCAAAGCCTTGACCGCTTTTTGATGGCTCTCGAAGGCGAACGCATCTTGTTCTTGTCTGCTTATATTGAACCGCCCAGCGACATTCTCCGCTGTGAGCCCCATGGTTATATATGCCGCAGGTAATGTTTTCACCAAATCAGGGTCTGGCATCGGCTTGTTCCCTCCCATAGGAACCAGCGTCATATGCTCTGCACCCGCCGCTATAATTACGTCGGCAAAACCGCACATAATCCTCTCACAGGCTAGGGCAATGGACTCGAGTCCGGAAGCACAGAACCTGTTTACCGTCCTTCCCGGCACAGTGTTGGGCAGTCCGGCCTTCAAGGCGATAATCCTGCCCAGGTTCATGCCCATCTCTGCCTCAGGGAAGGAGCAGCCCATGACCAGGTCGTCTATATCTTGGGGGTTCAATCCCTTTGCCCTTCTCACTGCTTCCTTGACCACTTCGGTAGCTGTGTGCTCAGGCCTTGTATTTCTGAAGCTGCCGTCGACTGCCCTCGCTATAGCTGTTCTGACTGCTGATACTATTACTGCTTCCCTCATCGTCGTATCTCCTCAGGTATTCAGACTAGTTTCTTAAGGGTCTGCCTGTCTCAAGCATGTGCTTAATCCTAGCTTGGGTCTTCTCCTCCCCACACAGTGACATGAAGGCTTCCCTTTCCAAGTCCAGAATGTACTGTTCTGTTACCAGTGTATTCTGCTCAACATCTCCACCAGTGAGCACATACGCCACCTTCTTGGCAATGATCGCATCATAGTCGGATATGTATAGTCCATCCCTTAGAAGGTACATAAGGAATTCAAGAACCGCCATGCCAGACCTGCCTGTCACTCTGATCTGGTTCCGGGGTCTTGGCGGGCGATAGCCAGTTTTCTCCAGAGCAATGACCAGTTGCTTGGCGTCATGCAGCAGATGGTCGTAGCTCATTGTAATCCCATCATGTGGACGCAGGTAACCCAACCCCTTGGCATCTTGTGCAGATGTGGAGACCTTGGCCATTGCGATGGTTTGGAAAGCATTTGCTACGTAGGGAATAAGGTCAGGCCTGCCACCACCGGGAACGGCGCTGGGGACGCTTGCGGGAACCCAGTCAATTGCCCTCAGCAGCGTCTCTTTGGTGCCGCCGGCAGCCGGAATGACGCCCACACCAACCTCCACCAGCCCCATATAACACTCAGCATGCGCCCTGACTATGCTGGAGGCTAGGCATACCTCACAACCCCCACCCAGGGTCATGCGGAACGGTGCTGCCACGACGGGCTTCTCAGAATATTTGATCCTCATACACGCTTGCTGGAGACTTTTCAATGCGAGCTCTAGATTACCCCACTCCTTTGCCTGCGCTGCCTGGTAAATCTGCCTTAAGTCTGCGCCAACGCAGAAATTGGCTCCTTGGTTGCCGATAACAAGACCTGCGAAGTTAGCTTCCACTTCAGTAATGCTGTCCAGTATCATCTGGATAACATCGGGGTCGATGGCGTTGTTCAGTGAATGAAACTCCAGGCAGGCAACCCCATCGCCTATATCAAGAAGGCTTGCCCCCTCATTGGACTTGATAACCTTCTTTCTCTCCTTCAGCGAGGGTATGAGGATGATCTCGGGCTTCTCCTCAATCCTTTCATAGTCTGCCTTGACAAGGTCAAAATAGTAGCTTCTTCCGCGCCTTTTCTGATAGAAATGCTCTCTGCCCGATCTGAACATCTTTTCTATACTGTCCGGTAGCGCTTCCCCTTCTTTCGTCATTTTTTCCACAGATTTCTTAAAGCCGATAGCATCCCAAGTTTCGAATGGCCCGAGGTCCCAGTTGAATCCCCATCTCATGGCTCGGTCGACACTTAGTATGTCGTCAGCTATCTCGGGTATCTTGGAAGCCGAGTAAAGGAGCATCTTCTTAAGCACCTTCCAGGCGAAATGTCCTGCCCTATCGTCAGAGTATGCCAGAGCCTTTAACCTGGCAGCAGGATCAAATATCCATTTGAGTTCATCCAGCTTGGGCAAGGCCACTTTTTTCTGAGGGGCATAGTCCATGGTCTTGTAATCCAGAGTATAAATCCTTGAACCCTCGGGCTCCATCACCTTCTTGTAAAAGCCCATCTGTGTCTTATCACCAAGAAGTCCGGCCTCCACCATTTTCTTGACGAAGTCGGGGATAGCGAAATCATTTTTCTCCGCTGGGTCTTTTACGTTTTCGGAAACGTTTTGCGCCACCTTAATGAAGGTATCTAATCCTACCATATCCGATGTCCTGAAGGAGGCGCTCTTAGGCCTGCCCATCGGGGGACCGGTAATAGCATCTACCTCATCAATGGTGTAGCCGTCCTCTACCATGATCTTGATTACGCCCAACATAGCATAGATACCTATTCTATTAGCGATGAAGTTAGGCGTGTCTTTGGCGAAGACAATGCTTTTACCAAGGCGCCTCTCGCAAAAATCTGCCAGGAAATATACTAACTCTTTGTCTGTATGCTCGCCTGGTATAATTTCCAGGAGCTTCATGTGCCTTGGTGGATTGAAAAAGTGCGTACCCATGAAACGTGCTCTCGACTCTTTGGACAGTTTCTCTGAGATTCTCGCCATTGGGAGCCCCGAAGTGTTTGTGGTAAGGATGGCACCAGGCTTTAAGTAGGGTTCAACCTTCTGCAGCAGCTCTTGCTTTATCTTCAGGTTCTCCACCACTCCCTCTATGATCCAGTCAGCATCCGCAAGCCAGGACAAATTATCCTCGAAATTGCCCGGGATGATGAGTTTGGCATCATCGGGAGTGTACATTGCAGGGGGGCTTGCACCTATTGTGCTTTGTATGCCTGATAGCGCGAACTTGTTTCTGAAAGCAGCGGAATCTTTGGTCAGCTTTTTCTTCAGGTCCTGCTGATCG
>Ga0315281_10015999_pt1 | contig 10026 bp, 9 predicted proteins | sample YL17G07_0_MG_FD_204540 | JGI IMG/M metagenome (GOLD analysis project Ga0315281, IMG submission 204540) | Sediment microbial communities from Yellowstone Lake, YNP, Wyoming, USA - YL17G07_0 | ecosystem: Environmental > Aquatic > Freshwater > Lake > Sediment | place: USA: Wyoming | collected...
GCGTCAACGCCGTCGGGTCGAGCGGCATCCACGTCTTCGCGTTGGGCGCCCTGCGCGCCGAGCGTGGCAGCGACCCGATCCGGCAATGGGGCGGCGCCAAGGCGGGCACCCGGCAGGCCGAGGCGATCTTCGCCTTCCTGTTCGATCGTGGGGAACGCGGCGCCTCCAAGGATGAGATCGTGGAGCTGATCTGGCCGGACGTGGAGATGGAGCGCGCCGACCTCGCCTTTCACCGGACCCTTGGGGGTCTGCGGTCCACGCTCGAGCCGGCGCGCCGCGGACGCGATCGGGGCGACGCAATCACCTTCGCCAATGACCGGTATCGGTTGGACCGAGGCCTGATCGAGTGGAGCGACGTGGTGGCCTTCGAAGAGCGGATCGCGGCAGTCGGTTCGGCGACCGATCCGTCCGACGCACTCGCCGACCTGGAGCGGGCCAGGTCGCTGTACCGGGGTGACTACCTGGACGACTGCCCGTTCTACGGCGATTCCGAGTACGCCGAGGAGCGGCGGCTGCTCCTCCGCGGACGGATGGTGGACCTCCTGCTGGAGCTCGGCGAGCGATACGCGGCACGAGGCGATCGACCCGCCGCCGCCGGCTGCTTCCGACAGGCGAACCTGGTCGCCGGAGAGCAGTTGCCGCGCGCGGTCAGCGCGCTCGGCGCGCTCGGCTCACCCGCCTGAAGGCCGCGGGCGACGGCCCGGGCGCTTCGCGTTGCGGCGCCGGCGCAGGATCGCCTCCGCGTGACGACGAGTGGAGCGCAGCTCGTCCCGCACCCGGCTGACCGTCAGCGGCCCGCGCGCGGCCATGCTGCCCAGCCGCACCTCCAGCTCCGCCCAGATGGCGCGCGGGTAGTCGATCCCCTCCTCCAGCGCGACCAGCTCACCGGCCGCCCGCAACTGGTCGAGCACGGCGGGCGGGATCCCCAGCCGCGCCGCGATCCCGCCGACCGGAGGAGGCGCCGCCCCGGCGCTGGCCAGCCCGGCCAGCAGCGTGTCCACCCGTTCCTGCATCACCGGATCGAGCGTCGCGACGTGCTCGGGCAGATGCACGCGGTGTCCACTCCGCCGCAGGACGCCGGCCTCGACCATCTCGTCGACCACCGCTCGCAGCGCGGCGTCTTCCAGCGCCAACGGCGCCGCTCCGCGGTGCCCGGTCGGACGCGGCCGATCGGCGGCGCGAAGTTCTGCCACCAGCGTGTCGACCCGGACATCGGGCCGCAGCGGCTCGCGCCGGTGGAGTCGGCGCAGCGCGGTCACCAGGCGACGCTCCGCGAGCTGGCGCTGGGCGGGATCGATCGGCTCCTGGCCCGCGGCGGGATCGATGAGGTCAGTCAACCGTCGGGACCGGACGGGTGCCCTCGAGCGCGATGCGGATCGCGTCCGACTCCTCGTCCGACAGGGTGTGCCTCGACTCGCCGCCCTCGACCGGCTTGGCGAAGAGCCTGGTGGTGCCGCGTCCGTGCAGGCTGCTGAGCACGATCCCATCGCGGCGATCGTCCAGCAGCGCGATCGCGAAGCTCTGGTCGGAGCCGGTGTCCTCGAACGGGTTGAAGCGGACCATCCCCACGTGCTGGAGGCTGCCCTTCGAGCGCAGCTCGAGGTACTCGGCCAGCTTCACGGTGCGGTCCAGCCGCTCCGACAACTGCCCGGTCTGCACCTGGTTGGCGTGCATCACGTCGAGCAGGGCGTTCCCGGTGGCGTCTCCCACCAGCGACCGATAGGCCTTCATGGCCCGCGACAGGCGACGCGCCTGGAGGCCGATGAGGACCAGGAGGACGAACAGCACCGCGGTGGCGATGATCACCACCAGCGCCAGGTTCGCAGCCATGAGGCGGTTCAGCTCGGCCAGGGATGCGCCTCGCGTGCGGTGGGGGCCCGATTGGGGACGGCTGGTATCATACCGCCCGCCCTGACCGCGACCCGCCCATGAGAGGAACCGATGGCTCGACGCAGCAAGCCGGCCAGCCGCCGTGATCGGCAGCGACGTGCTCGCAATGCACCACCGACGACCAAGTCCGCAGCCCCGCGACCGCTGCCCGGCGTCATCTCCGAGGCGGTCGACGCCGCAGCGAGTGACCGCCTGGTCGCGCAGCCGGCAACCCGCGCCCCGTCGGCACCGTCAATGGCGCGCGGAGCGCGCCCGGACCCTCGCTACTCCGTCGCCGGTCCGTCACGTCTGACGGAGCGTGCCGCGGCCGAGTATCACTACGTGGCGCGTGACCTGCGCAATATCGGCGTGCTGGTGGCGATCATGGCCGTCGTGCTGCTGGTCGCTGTCATCGCCTTCAACGCAATGGGGATCGGCGCCCACTAGGCCTTCGGGGTAACCGCCCCGCCCAGGCGCCGGGGCGACGTTGCAGAAATCCATTGAATCCTGGAGCGCCGCCGGGTAGACTTCGGTGCGCCGCTCCCCCGACCCGCAAGGCCGGAATCGGGAGTGGACGGTAAGGAGTCTCGCGGTGACGATTCTGTCGCTCGCCCCGAGCCTCCCCCGGGTGCAGGTGAAGTAGGAGGCGGGGATAAGCTCCCGCCCCAGAGCGTGGCAGGCAGTCTGCCTCCGCCCGCGGTATTCGAACGAGCCGCAAGCTCGATCGGACAGTCGTTCGGGATCGTCAGGAGGAAAGGGTCAGCCGCGCGAAGGCAACGATCGGGACCGGCCGCGCCACCTTCGGGTGACGTTAGAAATCCGATCGGGCCGGCCTACGGCTCCAGGTTCAGTGGCGTGGTAACCACTGGGCGGCTCTGCAAACGAGGAGCCGCGAAGACCAGCCTGACCGGCACTGGGTGCCAGGAGTCCGACCCGCTTATCGGACCCTTCGGTTCCAGCCTCCGTAGGTCGGGCGGGACGTCTGAGACTTGTTCGTCGCCGCCGGTTAACCACCGAACGCTGATGGGCAAGCCGAGAGGGTCTGAGGGTCCATGCGAGAAGGGACCTCCGGGCCCTCACGTCGTTCCTGGGCGCGGTGCCAGGACGGAGATCGGCCGATTCTTCGGCCCGATCAACCCTTCCGGTCGAGGCGCTGACGACGCAGACGCTGAAGTCGCTCCCCGATCTTGATCTCCAGCCCCTGGTCGCTCGGCTCGTAGAAGACGCGCCCGGCCAGCGCGTCGGGCAGGTACTGCTGGTCGACGTCGGCGTCGTCGAAGTCATGTGGGTAGAGATAGCCCTTGCCGTAGCCATGCTCCTTTGACAGGCGCCGATGAGATGACGGCCGCAGGTGGAGCGGCACCGGCAGCCGCCCGTGCTCCTCGATCTCGGCCAGCGCCGCGAAGTAGGCGCCACCGGCGCGGTTCGACTTCGGGGCGCTGGCGACGTAGGCGGCCGCCTGGGCGAGGGCGTACTGGGCCTCTGGCAGGCCGATCATCTCCACCGCCTGCATGGCGGCCACCGCCACCTGCAGCGCGCGCGGATCGGCGTTGCCCACGTCCTCGCTGGCGGCGATCACGATCCGTCGCGCGATGAAGGTCGGATCCTCCCCGGCCGCGACCATGCTGGCGCACCAGTAGAGCGCCGCGTCGGGGTCATTGCCGCGCATGCTCTTGATGAAGGCCGATGCCGCCTCGTAGTGCTGGTCCCCCACCCTGTCGTAGGCCAGCAGGCGCTGCTGCGCGGCCTCTGCGATCCCCTCCGCCGTCAGTGAAGTGCCGTCGGGGAGCACTGCGGCAGCGGCCTCGAGGATGTTGAGCGCCTGGCGAGCATCGCCGGATGCCAACTCGAGCAGCGTCGCTCGTGCCTCGTCCGGCAGCAGAACGCGGCTCGCCAACCCATCCGGACGCGCCAGCGCGCGGGCCACGATGGCGCCCAGCGCATCGGCCCCAAGCGGTTCGAGGCGGTAGACCCGCAGCCGCGACAGGAGCGGCGAGTTGATCTCGTAGTACGGGTTCTCGGTGGTGGCGCCGATCAGCGTGATGGTGCCGTCCTCGATGTGCGGCAGCAGCGCGTCCTGCTGGGCCTTGTTGAAGCGGTGGATCTCGTCGATGAAGACGACCGTCATGACCCCGCCGGCGCGCGCCGCCTTCGCATCGGTGAAGAGCTTGCGCAGGTCGGCCACGCCGCTCGTCACGGCACTGATCTGGTGCCAGGCGCCGCCGGCGCGCTGCGCGAGGAGCCGGGCGAGGGTCGTCTTGCCGGAGCCCGGCGGCCCCCAGAGCAGGATGCTGGGCAGGTAGCCCGGTTGGACGACCTTGGTCAACGCGCCCGACTCCCCCACCAGGTGCGGCTGCCCGACGAAGTCGTCGAGCGTTCGGGGACGCATGCGGGCGGCGAGAGGTCCGCCGGTTCCGTCCGAGTCGGTGCCGAACATCGGTTCGGAGGGCGGGTCTGGGTGCCTGGGCACCTAGACGCCCTGTTGGATCTGTCGCGCGTACTCGGCCGCGTCGTAATGACCCAGCGACGAGGCGATGAGCCCGCCGTCGTCCATGGTCCACTCCTCGAAGCCGCTGACTCGCACCGCGTTCCCGGTGCCGCCCGGCCCGGTGTTGGTGCCGGTAAAGGTCCAGTGGTACTCGACGCGGTCGCCGTCCACCACCAGGTCGTCCATGTAGACCTGCATGTCAGGAAGGGCCTCGTAGAAGCCGCGGGCAGCTTCGGCGATCGCGGGGCGACCGATGGCCGGCGGACCGTCGTTGATGGTCAGCGAGCCCCCCGGGGCGAAGCGCGCCGCCACCCGTGTCGGATCCATGCTGCACCAGGCCGCGGTATACCCCTCGGCAAAGGCGCGGACCCGTTCGCTGGACGGGTAGAGCTTCGTCACGATGGCCGCATGGTAGGGCCGGGGTCGCCGGCGCGCCAGCGACCGATGGTGGCGGCCAGCCGTGCGCACGACCATGTGACCAATGGCCCTTGGGCGATTCCGACCGGTATCACAGCATTCGCGCCAATTCGCGTCAGCCCGGCGCGCTTGAGGTCGCGATTCCCACCTCAGCGCCGGAGGCCGCGACGAGACAGGAGTCATCCGATGCGCCCAACCTGGAAATCGACGCTCGTGCTGTTTCTGGCCGGCATCGTGCTGCTTGCCTTGTCGGGGATCGGCCAGCCGGGCGGCTACCTGAAGGACGGACCAGCGTGGATCGGCAACATCGGCTGGTTCGGCATGCTCGCCGTCCTGCTCCTACTCATCGCGTCCGGGCTCTACGCGGTCGTCCTGCGGATGCGGCGCGGCGACCAGCCCTTGCCGCACTAGCGGGCGTCCGTGCGCTATCGATCAGCGCTGCAGGCAGGCGTTGGCGAAATAGATCGGGAGATCCAGGGCCGCGTGCAGCGCGATCGGTAGCAGGAGCGAACCGGTCCGCAGCGAGATGGCGCCGAGAACGAGGCCGGCCGCGGCGGTGGCGGCCATCACCGGCAGCGGTGACCCGCTGAAATCGCTGCTCACGCCGTGGGCCAGGCCAAAGGCGATCGCCTGCACGGCCAGGGCAATCATCGGTCCGCGCGAGCGCAGGACCCAGCGCAGGAGGACGCCGCGGTAGACGGTCTCCTCCATACCGGCATTGGCCAGGGCGAAGACCAGCGCCGGCACGAGCGCCAGCGGGTTCCCGACCGCAACCGGCAGCGGCCCAAAGAACGGCTGGGCCATGGTGGGCCCCACCAGGACCGCGACCACTCCCACCGAACAGAGGGCGCCAAGAGCCAATCCAAGACGGGTGCGCGATCCCCGCTGCAGCCCGATATCGCGGGCCGTCGAATGCAGCAGCCGGACGACCAGCGCAGCCGCACCCAGGACCAGCACGGCACCCACCAGCCGATCGAGTGCGAACGGTGCGCCCAGGCTGGCGCAGGTGCTTCCATCGCGGGCGCTGGCAGGCAGCATCACGCCGCTCCAGGCGACCGACATGGCGATCAGCAGGCAGGCACCGTACGCGAATGCCAGTGATGAGGCGGATATTCGGTCGGCGCGGCCACGCCACAGGTAGGCCAGGAACCCGACGAGCAGCACGAGCAGGATCGGGACGCGCAGCGGTCCCACGCCCGCGGCAACGAGCATCAGCACCAGCGGCAACCATGCGGCCAACTCGGCCACCGCGCCGCGCGCGCCACCGGGCAAGGTCCGTATCTCCGCGGCACCGCTGAACGTGGTCACCGACGGACCCTAGCGGCGCGCCACTGCGGCACCACTGCGGGCGATGGTTGGCGCCGTGCTCGAGCCGCATCGCGGACCCCGCCCCGCAAGGTGGCCCGGCTATGATGCGTCGCCATGAGCCAGAACCTGCGCATCCCCGGCCCCACGCCCATCCCCCAGGACGTGCTGGAAGCCCAGTCGGCACCGATGATCGACCACCGCGGCACCGAGTTCGGCGAGATGCTGCGCGAAATCAGCACCGGCATCGCCGGCCTCATCGGCACCAGCGGCGAGGTCTTCCTGCTGACCGGATCGGGCAGCGGGGCCATGGAAGCGGCCGTCGTCAACACCCTCTCTCCGGGTGACCGGGTGCTGGCCGTCACCATCGGCGGCTTCGGAGACCGTTTCGCGAAGGTTGCGACCGCCTTTGGCGCCGATGTCGAACGGCTCGAATTCGCCTGGGGGAGTCCCGCGGACCCGGCCTCGGTTGCGGCGCACCTGGCCGCCAATCCGCCGTACCGTGCCGTGCTGCTAACCCACAACGAGACGTCGACCGGCGTCACCAACCCGCTGCGCAAGCTGGCGACCGTCATTCACGCCGGGCCGGGCGATCCCCTGCTGCTGGTCGACGGCATCAGCGCGCTGGGTGCCATGCCATTCGAGATGGACGCCTGGGGCATCGACCTGGTCGTCAGCGCCAGCCAGAAGGCGTGGATGGGATCGCCGGGGATCGGGATCGCCGCCCTCGGCGAACGCGCGCGGGCCGCCGCCGACACCGCGCGCATGCCGCGCTTCTACTGGGACTTTGCCCAGGCTCGCACCTGGGCCGAGCTGGGCCAGACGCCGTGGACACCGGCCGTGAGCGTCCTCTTCGGCCTGCGCATCGGCGTCCGGCACCTGGTGGCGGAAGGGCGGGAGCGCACCTGGTCGCGCCACGCGGCCGTCGCCGCCGCCTCGCAGGCGGGACTGACGTCGCTCGGCCTGCGTCTTGTTGCCGCCGCCGAGCATCGGTCCCCTACCGTCACCGCCGCCTGGCTGCCCGAGGGGCTCGAATGGGCTCCGTTCAACGCCGCCATGCGCGCGCGCGGCCTGATCGTGGCCGGCGGCCAGGGGCGCTGGGCCGGCCGCATCATCCGATTCGGGCACATGGGAGATGTTGGAATCGACGAGATGGCCGATGCCGTGCGCGTGATGGGCGACGTGATGGTCTCCCTCGGCTGGCCGGTGGACCCGCACGCCGCAGCCCGCGCGGCCCACGCGGCGTTCGAGCAGAGCCTGGCGGCGACCGCCTCCTGAATCAGGCGCGCCGGCGCGGGATGAATGACCCGATCGCCCGACGGATGGTCAGCCATAGCAGGGGCAGCTGCAGCCGGCCCCAGGCGCGCTCCAGCCGCGCGATCGCTTCGGCGGTGATCGATCGCCCCGAGTAGTTCTGCCACACCTTGCCGTCGGCGATCTGCCGGATCTCCGGCGCACGCCGCGGCAGTTGTTCCTCGAGCCAGCCGGCGTACTCGTAGATCGTCTCCGACGGACTGCGCGCCGAACCCGCCCGGCCGGCCGCCAGCGCCAGCCGCTGCCACTGCCGGTCGCCCGGCGTCAGGAGACGCAGCTGGCGGCGCGTCCGGCGCAGGCGCCACGCGATGGCAACGGCCAGCAGGCTGAGGAAGCCGGCCACCAGCAGCGCATTCCCGTTTCGCGTCTCGACGGCTGGCTTCTGGCCGCCGGACGGGAAGCCGCCCGGCTGTGGCTGGAACGAAGGCAAGGTCGAAACGTCGCCCGGATCGGTCTCGTCGAAGCCGCCGAGCCCGCCGTTCACCCCGTTGCCGGGGTTGCTCACCGGGGGCGCCACCGGCCCGCCAGACAGCCGCACCACCGGGGCGATCGAGTGCGTTGCCTCGAAGATCTGCCACCCGTAGCCGGGGAAGTAGATCTCCGCCCAGGCGTGGGCATTGCGCTCGCGGTACTGGAAGATTCCCGCGTCCAGGCGCTCGCCGGGCGCATAGCCGACCGCCACGCGGGCCGGCAGGCCGACCGAGCGCGCCATCATGGCCATGGCCGTGGCGTAGTACTCGCAGTAGCCGGCGCGCCCCTGCTCCGGGTCGAAGAGGAAGAAGTCGACCAGGTCGCGCGTCGGGTTCGACGGCAGCGACGCGACGGTCGCGTAGCGGAACGACGGGTCAGCACGCAGGAACTGGGCCAGCGCGTAGGCGGCGTGATACGGATCGTCGACCGACAGGCCCCGGCGGGTTGCGTCGGCGCTGATCACCGATTCGGCGAGCTGGCGGGTGCGGTCGGTGATGCCGGTGGTATCGAGGTAATTGGCGACGATCTCCGCCGGGTACGCGATCCCGGCGCCGGCAAGCTGCGCCTCGGTCGCCCTGGAGATGGCGGCGGTGATCTGGTACCCCTTTCCCGCTTCGAGCGGCACCGCCGATTCGAGGCCTCCCAGGAACGGCTGGCCGCCGGGCAGCTCCACCCAGAGCGGCAGGAAGGCAACGGTGGGGTAGCCGGGCGTGAAGACGTTGCGGCCGGAGCTGCGCTGGACCTGGATGGTGATGGTCTCCAGGTCGAAGGCCGTCGTCCCGATCGGCCGCTCCGGCGTGTAGCCGGGGAAGATGCGATCACCCGCCGCCACGCTGCGCCGCGAGCCGGCACTGCGCGCCCAGCCGTGGCCGGTGTACACGTCGTAGGTGATCGTGCGCAGGTAGTAGGCGCGCTTCGAGGCGACCGTCATCACCTCGGTGTCCGCGCTGGTCCAGGAGCCGCGCACCGCCAGCGCCGGTCCGAAGACCGTGCCAGTGACCCGCGACTGGCCCCCGGTGATGCCGCCGAAGATGCCGCTGACGTCGTCGCGGAGCTGGTTCCACGTATCGTCGAGGTTGTTCCAGACCCCCGTCAGCGGGGCAGCGACTGCCACGCTGGTCAGGATCCAGGCCAGCGCCACGCTCATGGCAATGAAGCCGACTCCGCTGCGCACCATCGAGGCATGCACGTCCACGTTTTCGGTGACCTTGCGCAGCCTCCATCCCTCCTCGCGGCTGACGAGGGCGGTGACCAGCCAGAGGCAGAGCGCGGCCAGCGAGAAGAGGACGATGTACCCGAACAGGTCCGACAGGCTGACCCACAGGTTGATGGCAAGGGTGGCGCCCACCAGCACGATGGCGTCCATGACGCGGTGATGCCGGTAGATCGCGTAGGCGGCCATGAAGCCGGTGACCCACATCAGCACGCCGAGCCCCACCGCATACGGGGACTGCTGTACGGCGTAGCCGGTGGTCGACACGACCTGGATCCAGTGGATGGCATCGGTGCGCAGCGAGAGGAGCCTATCCGCCTGCCCGAGATCGGTGAAGTACTCGCCGCCGATGGCCCACAGCACCACGCCCGTGCCGACCAGCGCGCTCAGCGGCAGCACGATGGTGACGCTCAGCCGGCTCAGCCCGAGCAGGGCACCCAGGATGATCGCGTACAGGGCGACCGGCACCAGGAAGTCGAGCCGGTTGAGCCAATCGGCGCGCTGCACCGACCAGCCCACGCTGAGCATCATGACGAAGAGCAGGAGCAGGCTCAGCCAGCCCTCCCGGGGATGGAGGTAGCGCTGCGCCAGGCTACGCACGGGTGCGCACCCGCGGCCCCTGCCGCATGCCGCTTCTGCCCGGTGCCTGCGACCGCCCACCGAGCGCGAGCGCGAGATCGTGGTTGGCTCGCAGCAGGTGGTAGCCGATGTCGTGCTCGGCGAGGGCATGGCGCATGGCAGCCAGCTCGGCGGGCGCCGCTTCGTCCTCGCGACCGGCGTAGCTGGCAAGGTCGAGCAGGACGGCCATGACCCCCACCCCGCGCCGCCGCAGCACCGCCACGGCGCGCACCCAGTCACGGTCGATGGAGCCGGTGATCAGGCAGACGGTCATCCCGCGACGCAGCTGGGGCATGGTCTCGACCACCACCTCGGCCAGCGGCCGGGCCCC
>Ga0315281_10016001_pt1 | contig 10026 bp, 4 predicted proteins | sample YL17G07_0_MG_FD_204540 | JGI IMG/M metagenome (GOLD analysis project Ga0315281, IMG submission 204540) | Sediment microbial communities from Yellowstone Lake, YNP, Wyoming, USA - YL17G07_0 | ecosystem: Environmental > Aquatic > Freshwater > Lake > Sediment | place: USA: Wyoming | collected...
CGCACAAAAGTGAGCAACTGACAACACCTTCTTTAGTTCGACTAGTAATTTTACCCGTTTGCTACACAAATCAAGAGTTTCTTCCAATGTGGGGATTTTGAACTTGCCCTCTATTTTTGCGTTCTCGATCTGAGCCAGTGGTAGTTTGGCGATATCCTTACCAAACAATTCGGAGTCGTGAATAACAACAAACTTGCGATCAATAGTTTCTTGAACATCGCACTCAATAGCATCTACTCCAATATTAATGGCTGCTTCAAACGCTTCGAGGGTATTGTCCGGAAATGTCTTTGTGAAGCCTCTATGTGCTATGTTTATAATATCCCTCATAGAACTATTTTAACCATTTCGCTATTTTGGGTAATGGGAAGCCAAAAACAATATCCCTATGCCACCAGTATTCTAAGTTGCATTGTCAAGGTAGTTGCAGTGATGTATCCCTGCCCTTGCGTAATGTAATTACAACTTTGGAAAGAAAAGCACTGGTAAGATAAAAGATAAGCAAAACCCTTGAACCCTGGTTTCAATTACGCTCAGTCAGCCAATATCGAAACATTTGCGCTGTTTAACTGTTTCCAACGCAGCAATACGGTTTCCAACGAAGAACTGCACAAAACGGACAACTGGTTACTTGGACATCGGGATCTTGGCAGATTACATCCATTGTGTTGTGATCTAGTTCACTACCTAATGGAACTCTACTCCCCCGTCAATGTTTATGGCCTGACCGGTCATGTAGCCGCTATCTTCTGACGCTAGGAAAGCAGCTAGGGGAGCAACGTCTTCGGCTCTCCCAAGCCTTTCGAGGAGAATTTCTGGAGATTTGAAAGTTTTCATGGAGCCTCTTACTACCTCCTCACTGTTGAAATATATGCCGGTAACATGGAAACCAGGGCAGATAGCGTTTACGGTTATGTCGGGAGCTAGCTCTTTAGCGAACACTTGAGTTAGGGCTATCACTCCGAATTTGCTCGCAGAATAGGCACCTATGTGTGGTACCGCGGTCTTACCAGCAATGGAGGCAATGTTTATTATCTTCCCCTTCAGGGGAGCAAACTTCCTTTCTTGCTTTAGCATCCTTATAGCAGCAAACTTTGAACAAAGCCACACACCCTTAAGGTTTGTGTTGATAACGCGATCCCATTCTTCCTCGGTTTGCTCGATAAGAACATACGGTAAACCACTGATCCCGGCGTTGTTTACCACAATGTCTATTCTTCCCCACTCACTATAGGCTTTTTCAAGCATCGTTTCAACCTCGGCCGATACGCTAACATCAGCCCTTATCACCATAGCCTTTCTACTCAACTCCTCAATCACCTTGGCTGTTTCGTTAGCCCCTTCCAGATTTATATCGTTCACTATAATATCAGCCCCTTCCTTGGCATACCGTAGACTGATTGCCCTACCGATCCCGGAACCAGCTCCCGTCACCAGCGCTATTCTACCTCCTAGTCTTTGTTCCGAGAATTCCTTCAAAAACATACCTCCTTTATTTATATCTATAATTCCGAGGATATCCTAAGTTAGGTAACATGTCAAAGAGCCGACTTTTGCCCGAGATTATCCTTGTGACGCACTATCCTTGGCTCATATAATAGCGTTGAGTTTCAGAGTTTGCAATACGATAACTATGCGAACTCCACCTTTGCCTGATGAGTAGCTCGGCTAGGTTGATTTTGAGAGAGCGCTACCTTAACTGTTTGTATCGTTTGCCTTGCAACTGCACAAAATGGCTAAGTGTTACCCGACGTCTCTGAGACAAGGGCTTATGCCTTGAGAATCTCCTTGTGTCGTAGGGCGCGCTCCAATGAAGGCTGCATTTTCATATCGCGGAACTCGGCAATGGCAAAGTCAAGGTGCTCCAGTGCCTCAGCTCGCTCCTTTGGATAATGCTCCAGGAGCAGCTCGGCAAGCTGGAGTCGGGTGAGGGCAACTTCAGGGCGGAATCTCATCTCGCTGGCTACCTTCAGCGCCTTTTGGTAGTGGGAACGGGCCTCATCGGGCCTGCCCAATAGGACAGCGGCAGCGCCCAGATGGCGGCCTGCGCATGTCGTGAGCCACAGGCCACTCGTGCGGCTGTTGATGCCAGCCAGTCGGCGAAGGAGCAGCTCAGCCGCCTGGCGATGTCCCGCCAGCACCGCGGCTTCCAGTGATGTGATATCTTCCCACGCTCCGGTCTCGTCCTTGGCCGAGCCAATGCCGGGGCGTGCCACGACCAGCCGTTCCAACATCTCCGCCACCTCGGCATATCGGCCCAGGTGCGCCAGGCAGAACAGAATTATCACATCAGTAGCTACGCTCTGGAGGAGATTTCTCGAGCCCTGAAGGTAGCCCTCCAAGGCTCGGCCAGCGTCCCCGAGATGCACCCGCGCAGGCAACACCCAAGATGACCACATGGCCGCAAATTCAAGGAAACCCAGCTCCTCGCCGCGGGCCAACATGCGGCGGCGTATTGCCACCGCCTCCTCCAGACGCCCGTCCCAGATTGCCATGATAGCGTCATTCACCATCGACAGGATAAGCAGGTTCGCCTGTCCACTGCGCTCGGCCAGGGCTCGCATCTCACCCATAATCTCTTCGGCACGGCGGCGCTGGCCAAATTCCAGGAACACGTGCACCATCTGCCACAATGACACGCCGAGTAGAAACAAGTTTACGCCGGCCCGGGACTGCTCCGCCAGCTCCTCCGCCAGGCGCAGCCGCTCATCATCATGCTGTGGCGCTGACACGCCGAAGAGCCAGTACCCAGCTGCAAACCAATACGTGTCTGGATCTCCCAGACGACGGGCCAGGTCAAGGGCTCGGCTGAGGTGAGCAACCTTTTCTGGTGAGGAGCTAACTCCAGACAGCTTCACAATACCCAGCATCGCATCCGCCCAGGCACGCTCCACCGTATCGGGCTCGGCGTGGCGGTCGGCTCGCCCAGCCCAATGTGCCGCCTCGGGAGAAGCCCACGCTGACGATCCATAGACTACTAGCCCCTTCATTGCCAGCAAGCAGGCCCGGGATGCCCGCGTGTTGTCAGCAATAGCCTCAGCCAGTGACAGCGCCTGGGGTGCCTCAATGTCGATAACGCGTTGATGCTCGCTGGCCAGGATTAAGGCGTCGCCCAGAGCCAGGAGCAGGTCACACCGCTTCGCCTTGTCCTCCGGGTCCAGCACCTCCTGTACCTTGAGCGCCTGCTCCAGCAACCGTACCGCCTCACCATAGGCATAGACAGCCAATGCCCGCTGTGCCGCCATCTCACCATAGCTAACCGCCTTGGCCAGGTCAGAGGGGTCGGAGGAGTGGGAAAAGTGCTCGGCCAGTTCGGCGGCGTGTTCCTCGAGACGGTTGGCATACAGCTCCTCAAGTGCCTTCGCTACTTGCTGGTGCAGCCTGATGCGCCGGGGAGCAATAATCTCCTCATAGAGCGTCTGACGAAAGAAGGCGTGAGCGAATCGGTAAGTCACCGTTGCAGCCACCGCAGACCGTTCCTCTACCACCGCGGCTCTCTTTGCTTCATCCAGGGCAGTGATAAGCTCGTCCTCGGCTACACCGGCCACCCGCTGCAACACCTTCAGCCGGAATTCTCTCCCAATAACAGCGGCAACAGAGAGCAGGCGGTTACACTCCGCGCTCAGGCGAGTCAGGCGCTTGCCGATAACGTCCCGCAATCCTTCCGGTATGCTCATTTCCAGCGGTGTATCCCTGGTCGCCCGCCAGCGCCCCTGTTCTCGGGTGATCAGTCCTTCCTCGGCCAGGTAGCGCACTACCTCCTGAACAAAGAGCGGGTTCCCCTCCGTCTGGCGGTGAACTGCCTCGGCGAGGCCCCAGGGGACGTCTTGTCCGGTGATATTCTCCAGCATTCGCCTGACCTCGTCGGCATTTAAGCCCCGAAGGGCAACCCGTCCATAAGTGGAGACACGGCGCAGCTCGGCCAGAGCCGCTGACAGAGGATGAGTCCGGTCTACCTCTATATCACGGTATGTGCCAACAAGGAATAGCCGTGTCCCGGTGAGGTTGCGCGAGACATGGGTGAGCATCTCCAGGGTGCCCTTGTCAGCACTGTGCAAATCCTCAAGCACCACCAGCAGCGGCTGGACAGTGGCAGCATTACTCAGGAAGCCGGTGACAGCTTGCATCAGGCGGTAGCGCTCCTCCTCAGGATTGCCCGGCGGCCGCAGCTTCACTTTCAGCCTCTCCCTAATCTCAGACATAATGCGTGCCATGTCAGCGGCGCCGGTGCCCAGCTCCTTCCGCAAGTCCTTGGCATCACGGGTAAGGACATAGGACCGCAGCGCCTCCACGAAAGCCAGGTAGGGCAGCGACATAGACCCTTCTTCGTAGCAGTGCCCCACCAGCGTCTTCCCGCCTCGCAGGGTGACATAGGTAGACAGCTGCTCGCAGAGGGCGGTCTTACCGATGCCCGGCTCTCCCACAACCATCACCAGTGCCCCTTGCCCTGACATGGCGCCATCAAAGCCAGACTGAAGCTGGCGCAGCTCTGCCTCACGACCAACAAATACCCGACGATAAAGCGGACTCCCGGCCACAGCTGGCGCTTCCCGCGATGGCGCTTGGCTAATCGTCCCTGCCTCAATGGATTCCAGAGCCTGGCGTACATGGGTGGCCGAGGCGGGACGTCGCTGCGGGTCTTTCTCAAGCAACTGCAGAATAAGGGCCTCCAGAGCTGGTGTTAACTCAGGACGGTGCCAGCTGGGTGACACCGGCGGCGTATTGATGTGCTGACCGATAATGCCGTAGACGTCGTCTCCGATGAAGGGCGGCCGCCCCGTCACCATCTCGTAGAACATCGCCCCCAGAGAGTAAAGGTCAGCCTTAGCTGTTACCTCACCACCCATCGCCTGCTCCGGCGGCATGTAATGAAACGTGCCCACCATCATCCCCGACTGGGTCAGGCGCGATAGGTCCACCGCCAGTGCCAGACCAAAGTCGCCTATCTTCGCCGTGCCGTCAGCACTCAACCATACATTGCCCGGCTTCAGGTCACGATGCACAATTCCCTTGGAGTGAGCATATTCCAGACCCAGACAGACAGATTTAGCGATGGCGATAGCCTGCTCGATGGGGAGCCTGTGCTCGGGTGCCTTCTCAATCAGCCCTTCCACATCGCCCCCGGTCATGAGGGGAAGAACTATGTAGGGCTGCCCTTCGTGCTCCCCGAGGTCAAAGACGGTGACGATGTGTGGGTGATCACCAAGCCGTCCCATGGCCTGGGCTTCGCGTTTGATGCGGGCCCTGGCTGTGTCATCCAGTTTCTCAGTCTTGAGCAGGGCAAAGGCCACATCCCGGTCGAGCAAAGTGTCGTGGGCAAGGTAGACCTTCTTCTTGCCCCCCTCGCCGAGGAACTTCTTGACCTGATAGCGGCCGCCGGCAAAGGAGGTGGGCACAGGTGATGGGGGAGCTGGTTTTTCGGCAGTTGGTTCGACTAGGCTATGGGCGCATTGCTCGCAGAACTTGCTGCCCATCGGATTAGTATGCCCGCATTCAGGGCACAAAGGCTCTACCTCAAGTGGCTGGGCACACTCTACGCAGAACGCTGCTTCTTTCCGATTCTCGTGTCCACACCGTGGGCACTTCATTATGAATCCCCCTCCCCACAAGTCACAGTCTATGGCCGTCAGCCAGGAATGTCAAGCCTTGCTGGATTGCACTTTGTGACGAAACGTGTAGTTTAGAACTACTCAAGAATTGGGTATGTAATAGAGTTCAAGTCCAGTAAAGTGGGCGGTACTGGACGATAGACAGAACTTTTAGCTATTATTCAACCTCAGCGTATAGTCCAACTGAAATTACGGGATTTGCTTGCCTAAATTACGCAGTTTACGTATAATCAAGACTGACCCAAGCTGGTAGTATCTTGGTGTTGCCAATTTCATGAGGTAGTTTGCAGAAAATACAGTTCGATGGAGGATAAAGAATGAAGACAAATAAGGGGGAGGACCAATGGACTCCGCTGGTTGAATCCCACCCTGCGAACCGAGTCAGCACAACAGGGACAGCATCCAGCTCTCCATCAGGGGACAGCACTGCAATCTTCGCCCAAGACCTGTTCGATGGGATTGCCCACTCGTACGATACTTGGGCGCAAGCATTGACTTTCTTTCAGTACCTTCGTTGGCGTAGGTTCTTAGTCTCGCAAATGGCTCTTCGGCCCGGAAACCTTGTGCTCGACGTATGTACCGGTACAGCCGGTGTCGCCCTGGAGATTGCCCGCCACCATAATAGCCAAATCGTGGGGCTCGATATTAGCCACTCAATGCTGGAAGCTGGCCTCCGCGCCGTCGAGAGGAGAAGCCTAGACGGCAGGGTCCAACTTATCCAGGGCCGCGCTGAGCATTTACCCTTTCCTGATGAGACCTTCGATACGGTTGTCTTCACCTACCTGTTGCGTTATGTCCAAGACCCTGATGCAACAGTACGGGAGCTGTCTCGGGTACTGAAACCAGGCGGGCAATTGCTCTCGCTTGAGTTCGGCGCTCCAGAAACCTCTTGGATACGAGCTCTATGGCTAATCTACAATAGGGTCGTCATGCCCATAGTTACCATCCCCATTTCACGAGGTTGGCATCGTGTTGGCTGTTTCTTGGGTCCGAGTATCTCGGACTTTCATAAGCAGTGTCCTGTTGATCGCATCGCCGCAATATGGCATGAAAACGGAATCCCGCTGGTAGAAACGAGACGCCTGTTTCAAGGTGTAGCCATTGTGATGTGGGGAACGAAACAAAGATAGAGACCGATAGCGAGCCGTAGTAATTACCTTATGGTGGACCACTGGACTGAAGTTGGTAACTACCTGGACTCGGTGGGACTGGGTCGACTAAAGGAAGTATAGATGCTAGACAACCTAGCTGAGCAAAGCGGAGCCTGCCGCTTGGCGTCATCCCAAGGAAGCACTACTTTGACCAAACATTGCGATGAATTGTTCAACTCTATGGCTATGTTGATAGATGCTGTTAATTGGGGATAGGATTTGGCAAAAGGAGGTGGGAAGGCCAGATAATACCAGAAAGAGCGAGGCCAAGTTATGATAGTCAAAATCAAATGTCCCAAATGTGGCACTGAGGGCAGTTTCTCTCTGGTAGAGTCAACCTATCAGAGTCCGTACCGCTGCTGGAAATGTAGAGAGCTCTTCACCATTAAGGTGTAGAATCGCGAGCTAAAGTGCTGCGAGCCCCTTAGCCAGGAGGAATTCGATAGACAACAAGAAATAGAAGCGTTAAAAGCCAAATTCAAACAGCACTAGCTGATAGGGTAATGTCACCCTCCTTGTCCGAGGTTATAACTGCGTTCCGCTGGCATACATCGATGACTACAGCTGCTCTCACAACCCCTACATAGAGTGGCCTGCCCTAAGAGAGGCTTTTCATCGGGTCACTAAACGTTGTGGCTGTTTGTGCAGCTCCCTGCCTTAGCTTTCTCCCCTCTTTCACAAAGTAAAGTATTTCTCATTAACTGTCCAACAACTGGCAAGCAACAGCCCTCTTATCCTAGCCTTTGGCATTTCTTGCCCGCTCGCGAACTTTACCAATGATATTCTGCCTCTCTACGAAGTCGGTAGTATGACGACCTGCGCTGAAGACCTCGTCTTCCAATGCCACCCGATGAAAGGGAAGATTTGTCTCTATCCCTTCAATCCTCGTTTCATCCACGGCTCTCTTCATCCGTGATATGGCTTCATCTCTTGTTTTTCCCCACGTCATAAGTTTAAGGAGCAATGGGTCATAATAGAAAGGAATTTCATATCCCTCATATATTCCTTCGTCGATGCGGATCCCCAAACCGTGCGGCAGATGAAGACCGGTTACAATCCCCGGACAGGGGAGAAAGTTGCGTAAGGCATCTTCTGCCGTAATGCGGCATTCTAAAGCGCGGGTATGGAGGTCGATATCGTCCTGAGTGCAAGGTAACTGTTCACCAGCGGCGATTCTGATCTGTTCTCTGACGATATCTATTCCAGTGGCAAGTTCCGTTACGCAATGCTCCACTTGCAAGCGGGTGTTCACTTCATTAAAGTAAAACTCCTGTGTATCCGGGACGTAAAAGAATTCGACAGTCAACGCGTTGACATACTGTAAAGCCAGAGCTATATCAAGGGCAGCCACTGCCATCTTCATCCTCAAATACGGCGAAAGAATATGGCAGGGAGATTCTTCTATCAGCTTTTGAAACCGCCGTTGTATGGAACAGTCTCTCTCCCCTAAATGAATGATACTACCATGGTTATCGGCAAGCACTTGAAACTCTACGTGCTTTATCCCGCTGAGAAGCTTTTCAACATAAAACGAGGACACGCCAAACAAAGCCCTGCCTCTGTCCTCCACAGAGCGGACAGCCCTTATCAGCTCTTGCCTGTTTCTGGCAACAGTCATGCCGATCCCACCGCCGCCACCTGAAGGCTTAACGATAACCGGATAGCCAATACTTTCTGCTACTTCCTGAACCTGTGCCAATCTCCCACTAGCTGAGTTCGTAAGAGTCTTATCGTAACCCGGGACTACGGGTATCTTAATCCTCCTCATTAGCTCGCGGGCATTCTGTTTTGGTTTCGCCTTGTGCATACACTCGGCAGGCGGGCCAACAAAAGTGATTCCTTGTTTTTCACACATTTCGACAAAGTCAGGATTTTCGGCTAGAAAACCATATCCAGGGTGAAGAGCTTCAGCCCCGCTCCTTGCGGCAACTTCCAGAATCTTTTCCTTATTGAGGTAACTTTGTACTGCTTCTCCTGGCCCGATGGGATAAGCTTCGTCGGCAAGCTTCACATGAAGGGAATCAGCATCAACATCGGAGTAAACTGCCACTGTTCGTATTCCCATCTCTTTACAAGTTCTCATTATCCGTACGGCTATTTCGCCCCGGTTGGCAATGAGGATTTTGCTAAACACAGTCGTCTTCTTCCTTTCGTATAAGGTTCAAAAGCATATTATCTGTCGCTCGAATTCTACTAAGAAAATGCCGAACGCGTAAAGCAAACAATCTGACGGAATGTGCAATCCCCTCTGTTTCACACCACACAGCAATGAAAATTCATAGGCGTGGAGATTGAACTATGCATAACCTCTCCTCTCAAATGGGGTTGATTCTGCCGCAGTGCGGGCACCTGATGCTAGATGCCTTGAACCCGGGTGGCACCCTTAATTTAGTGCCACAGTCGCAGGTTATGGTCTTATAGTCACTGCGACGCCACAATAGGTCTGAGGTCTCGCGAGCCCGTTGGATCTTGTCTGGTTCCTTTTCTGTTACCTCTAATCCTGCTGCGCGAATGCCAATGGCTCCGATGGCCATGGCAGAGGCGGGCACAATCCGCCTACTCGTCTTGTGAACCTGTCGGTATGCCTGGTCGTAGTCAACAAAAGAGGCTCCCCCAGCCATTGAGCGGAGGATACGTATTCTCTCAGAAATGGGCGGGTGGGTGCTGGTCAGGTCACTCGCCAACATACCCTTTTTACGGAAGGGATTGATGATATACATTGGCGCCGTTGCTTTGTTGGCCGATTTCAGCTGGCTGGTCGAAGCAGCCAGTTTTTCCAGCGCTGAGGCCAGTCCTTCGGGGTATCTAGTGTACAGCGCTGAGGAGGCATCAGCCAGATATTCCCTCTTCCTGGAGATGGCGAAGTAGATAAGCTGGGCCATAATCGGCGCCAGTACCACCAATACGATGGCCAGAACAAGAATTATTATTTGACCTGAGCCACCTCCCGATGAGGAACTCCTTCTGTTTCCGGCCATTCCGCTGAAGAACAGGATTCGCGTTGCATACCAGGCAAGAATGACGATGGCACCGAGAAGGACGGCGGTGATAGCCATCAATAGCACATCACGGTTCTTTATGTGGGATATTTCGTGCCCGATGACACCTTGGAGTTCATCACGGTTGAGATTTTGCAGCAGTCCAGAGGTGATGGCCACGGCCGCCCGATTGGGGTCTCGCCCGGTAGCAAAGGCGTTTAGTGCCGGGTCATCGATGATATAGATGTCGGGCATCTTCTCCAGCCCCGAGGCAATCTTCATCTCCTC
>Ga0315281_10016002_pt1 | contig 10026 bp, 13 predicted proteins | sample YL17G07_0_MG_FD_204540 | JGI IMG/M metagenome (GOLD analysis project Ga0315281, IMG submission 204540) | Sediment microbial communities from Yellowstone Lake, YNP, Wyoming, USA - YL17G07_0 | ecosystem: Environmental > Aquatic > Freshwater > Lake > Sediment | place: USA: Wyoming | collected...
CGGAGCGCCCGCGTGCTCCCCGCGGGCTGCTGATCGCGCGCTCGGCAGGCGCCCGCCGACGGCGCGGTCGCCGTCAGGAACCGTGCCTCCGGATCTGGGACCGCAGGGGACCATTGCGTCCCAGGACTCAAGAGTCCTATAATCCGGCGTGCTTCTGGAGGGCCTTCCGAAGGCGGTTCTCGTCGGGGTGAAGCTCCGCGAGCCCGTCCTTATGTGGGACGGGGCGCAGATCGATCTTGCTCGGGACTCGCGATGACGATGGGAGCTGGACCGGTGGGCGACGAGCCGATCAGCCGGGCCCGCTAACCTGGGCGCACGTTCACCGGCCGGAGGAGATCCCATGAAGAAGTACGCAATCGCACTGGCTCTGATCGGCTGTAGTTCTGATTTCTCGATGGCCGCCCGTCAGGCGTCCGACGGAGGACCCGACGGACATCCGATCGGGGCCGGGGGCTCCGGCGTTGGCGGCTCCTCCAACGCCGGTGGGGCTCGCACGCTTCACGGTACGGGCGGAGCATCTACCGGCGGTGCCGGAACCGGCGGCGCGGTCAGCTCCGGCGGGGGCGCGAGCACGGGCGGGTCGTCGTCGACAGGCGGGACGGCAGGCTCGGGGGGCTCGGGGGGCTCGTCGTCGACGGGGGGCGCGCTCGGATCGGGCGGGTTGTTGTCGACAGGCGGGTCGTCCAGCGGGGGATCGATCGGCACTGGCGGCGCTGTTGGCGTGTGCACGACAGGCGCGGTCCGCTGCTTGGCATTGCAGCCGCAGACATGCGTGAGCGACATCTGGCTCGGCAACGGCGCGGCGTGCTCGGGGGCCTGTCTCGACGGCGCGTGCGTCGCGTGCAATCCGGGCGACCGATCGTGTGCGAACGCGACACAGCCGAAAACATGCAGCGCCTCCGGGGCGTGGGTAGCGGAGACCGCATGCTCGGGATCGACGCCGGTGTGCTTGAACGGGGCATGTGTGGCGTGCAGTCCTGGCAGCAAGTCGTGCGCGAACGCCACTACGCCCCAAACATGCGCCCCCTCCGGATCGTGGGCGGCGGACCCGGCGTGTGCGGGTTCGAAGCAGTGCTTCGACTGGGTTTGCAAAGACCTTTGCTGTCGACTCGCATACCCGAACGGTACCACGCAAACTATACCCTGTATCAATGGCGCTTGGACATGCACCGGAGCTGCGTCGACCTCCCTTTGCACGCAGACGGGCCAGTGTACGACCGGCTTGACGTGCACCACGTCGGGTACGGTTGGCCTCGTTGGGTTGTGCCAGTGACGGTGGCGTTCTACGGCACGTCTACGACGGAAACGACCGCGAGAATCGTTCGGCGCTAACGGGACCGCGCAACGAGCCTGCTCGAAACCCACGCGCAGACGTGGCCCGGATCGATCATCCTGATGATCTGCGGCGACCAGCGCCCCGAGCTGCTGGCGTCCCTGGAGGCGAAGGTGTCGAGCCTTCAGGCGCAGGGTCGATGCGTGGCGATGATCGTGAAGGGACGAGCGACGTAGTAGGCGGCGCGGGGCCGTTGCATGAAGGCCCCGACCGGCTACCGCCTCGCCCTCACGATCTCGGTGGCCCGCCCCGTGCGCGCCCGGGTCCCGTAGCAGGACGAGAGCGCTTGCTCAGCGGCCTCGCGCCCGAGATGCCTTTGCCGTCGAGCCTGATCGTGCGGGGCTTCCCGATCTCCGTGCGCATCGCTGCGATGCCCTTCACGTGCTTGTTAAAGTAGCCGTCACAGGCACCGTTGTGGTGGTCAACGGAGAAGCTCCCGCGGTAGCGAAGCCGCCGCATCGACTTCTCGACCGCCTGGACGAACTCGAACAAGCTCGTCTGCCGCGCGACGGGGTCGAGCTTCTCTGCCAGGCCGCGAACGATCCCCTCCCAGCCGTCCTCGATCTCGAAACCGAAGGAGATCGGTTCGCGCGGTCCGTCGCCATGCTGGTGACGCAGGTGGAAGAGGCACGGGAAGTCGCGCACGAGGGCGTCGTCGAGGTCGGGGCGCATGATGGACCGCGGACGGACGGGAACTCGTGACTGAATATTCAAACGGGGAGCGCTCACACCCGGTCGATCAAGTCCTCGTCGGCCCTGTCGTCCTCCGCCATCAACCGAACGCTCGCGATTTGCTCGAGTCTCCCGGCTTGCACCGCGAGTTCGGCCGCAAGGGACATCGCGTGGAGCGCCGCGCCGCGGAGTCGCCCCGCTCGCGACCGAAGCACGGCGGGGCCGACGTTCCTGAAAGCGTCTTGCTCGGCGGCATCGGCCGCGGCATCGCCAACATCCTCGAGAGCGTGGGCCACCTCGGCGGCCCGATCGAACGCGCGTCGAACATCGCCGCTCAAGGTGTCGGCTTCGAGCCGAAGGCAATGGATGCTACCTGGAATCATGTTGGTACCTCCTTCAGGGGTGCCGACCACGCCCCCGGCCGTTAGTAGCGGCGCGGGGGCACTTCGATGGGGACCCTGCCTCGCCCGAGGGCGAATGGAAAGCACGTCGTGCAAGCCGACGGAATTGCTCCATGTTCGAGCGCGCTCGCGCGCCAGTCGTTCAAGCCGGAGACCACCTGTCGCGCTCGTCGTCGAGCCAGACGCGGAGGCGAGGGAGACGCTCGGCTGCCACCGGGCGCAGCTCCATCCGAGCCGGGGGCGTGAGCCGCGCCGGATGCCTAGGTCCATGTGCTCCATATCGCACCGTGTAGGTCCATGGAGCGGGCGACCGTGAACGAATGGCGAGCCGTTCATCTGGCGTCCCGGGCGACGGGCGCGTGCGCGATTCGCTCGCTCCCGGTGCGGCTCTGCGGCAAGATCGAGCCAGATGACCACGGCGAAGCAGGACCCCAGGATGCAGCTCGATCAGTCGCGCCCACCCCGAGCTGACGAGGCGGCGAACATGAGTGCCGATCCGCGCGAGCGCCGGATGGAGCCGAGCGATCGGCGACGGGACCGGACCCCCGGCGCCGAAGAAGACCAGGTTCGCATCAGCGTTTCGGTCGGCAAGCCGTTGCGGGCGCGGCTGCGCAGGATGGCCACCGAGGCAAATACAAGTGCTTCGGCCGTGGCGTTCACGCTCATCCGTGAGGCACTCACCGCGCGCGATCACAAGCCCCGGAAGACCTGGGGGAGGCCGTCGCAGGAGAACAACCCGCAGCCTGGCGATAGTCCGCGGTGGACGTGGGACATGGGGTCCCTTGTGGACGTCCGGCGAACCCTCGCCGTCATCGGGCCGATCGCCATCGACGCGAGCACGCCGCCCGAGCGCCGGCGTCGGCGGCGTCGCAGAAGGTGCTGCACCTGCTTTGCATGAACCTCGGAGGACGTCCGGGGTCGCACGCAGAGTGCCGCACATTCGATCCGCGCGCGGCCGGAGCGTGCCCGGAACGATCGTAGTGTCCGGGGATGGACACCGAACAAGCCGCGATCACCCTTGGAATCAGCCCAGAAGACGTCGAAGACCTTGCAGCCGCGATCGGCGCGGATCCCGAGGACCTCGGCCCGGAGGATTTGGTCGAGATGGCGTCCCTGCTGGACGACGAGGACGACGACTGATCTCATGGCAACGGTTGAGCGCACTGAGGAGCAGGTGGTCGACCTGTCGATGCTCGCGGCGCCCACGAAGAGCCCGCCGATGGACTTCGACGACAGGTCGTCGACGACGGCCCTCGCCGTCGCCCCCTCGGCTTCGACGGAGCTGGCGGTCCTCGTCGAGCGCACGCGCACAACGCTCCACGGCGCGGTGCCCATCAATACGCGCCGCGCCTACGAGGGCGACCTGCGACGTTTCGCCGAGTGGTGCGCCTCGATGGGTTTCACGCCGATGCCCTCACAGCCCGCCACGGTCGCGGTGTACCTGCGCGCCCTCGCCGACAAGGGTCACAAGTGCTCCACGATCGAACGTGCGCTCGCGGCGCTCTGCACGGCCCACCTCCGCTCCGGCCACCCGTCGCCGTGGACGCACCCGCTCGTCGTCGACATGCGCGCAGGGCTGCGCCAAGAGCTTGGGGTTCGGCCGAACAAGAAACGCGCGGCCGACGAAGAGGTGCTCCGCCGGCTCCTCGCCGTCGTCCCCACCGAGGGGCTGCTCGGGTTGCGCGACCGGGCGATGCTGACGCTCGGGTGGTGTGCGGCGCTCCGACGTTCCGAGTTGGTCGCGCTCGACGTTGCGCACGTGACGCGCGCGCCGAAGGGCGGCGTCGTGTTCGTCGCGACGAGCAAGACGGATCAGGAGAGACACGGCGAGGAGGTTCCGATCTTCTTCTCGAACCTCGAAGAGCACTGCCCGATGCGGTCGCTCGACGCATGGGTCGCGGCGAGCGGCATTGTCGAGGGCGCCATCTTCCGGCAGCTCGGGCGGGAGCAGAAGCTCGGCGAGCGACTGTCGCCGCCAGCGGTGCGTGATCGCGTCCGGCACTACGCCAGGACCGCCGGGCTCGTGTACGCCGACTACGGCGCGCACTCGCTCCGGTCGGGGTTCATCACGACGGCCGCTCGGCGCGGCAAGGATCTCGACTCGATCATGGTGACCTCGCGGCACAGGTCCGAGCGCGTCGCGCGCGGGTACATTCAGAGGGAGACGCTGCACGAGCGCGGGGCAGGAGAAGGGCTGCTGTAGAGGGCCCGATGACCGCGGCATCGTCCGCGTCGTGCGGCCAGGTCGCCCAAGGCCGTTCCCGCCGTCAGCCCGCCGGGCCCCGGGAAGCTGCGTGACCCCCTCCGCCAGGGGATGCCCCATGTGACACTTGCATGCCGCGTGCACAGACGGGTGCCAGCCGGCGGGGATCGCCGTCACGGGTGCGAGGCTCGGCTGGGATGGCTCCTACTACGCGGTCTCGACGCGCGCAGGTCCACAAGGACAAGCGTGACACCCGCGACGGCCATGCCCGGCAGGTGGACTGCGGCGTTCTGCGCCACTCCCGGCACCGTCCCGGCCCCGATGCAGGCCCTCGGCGATGTGTTGCGAGGGGCCCTCCGAAGTGCGCTTCGGTCCAGTTCGACTTCCCTTCGAGCACGGTCGTGAAGGCGACGGTCGGGCCGTGATGTTCGCCAGCAAGTCCCTCACCGAGCGTCTCGTCCGTGGCCTCGTGGGGGTCACCGCCCTGGTCGGCGCCGTCCCGGTGATGCTCCACGACCCGCTCTGGTCGATGCCGCTCGGTCTCGCCGGAGTCCTCCGGCTCCGTGGCTGCCCGACCCGCTGGATGGGTGGGAGTGGTCGAGACGGTGACGGCGAGGTCGACCGCGAAGGTCTGCCGGGACGGCTCCCGCACCTGGGTCGACCAGCTCCAGGGCGAAGCCACGTCCGCCCCCGAATAGGCCGTCCCTCGGGTGGCCGGGCCCCGAACGTCCGAAGTCCCGGACGCTGTAACGTCCAGCCTTCCGGGCAATGCGACCCGCCGACGCTGAAATCAGCTGCTTTCTGGCCTGGCACGGCGCCTGCGCCACTGCTCGTCGTCGCCACCAGGGAGAAACTCAAATGATCGCGATCTTCATCATCGGTCTCGCGGGCACGGGGATCGCGTTCGCAGCAGTTCCGGCCGTCGCCTACGCCCTCATGCTGGAGACCTGCGCGGCCCGAGCCGTGGGGAGCGCCCGGCCGGCCGTGATCAACGGCCGTGCGCCCCGGACGGCGTCGAGGCGGCCCTTCCTGGCTCGGGCCGCGTGATGGGCGTCGGCGGTGGGGGCCGGTGAGGCGATACCGGGGATAGGCCTTCTCGGATCGAACCCGTCAGATCGATCCTGGGCGATCCTGGATCGAACGCCGGGGCGACCGAGGGGCGGCGGTCACGGGCCGGCTGACATGCTGCTGGGCAGCGGCTCCCAACTGAGGATGTGCCCGGGGTTACCCATCGAAATGACCATTTGCCACCGCCGGCGGTGGACATAGCATCGCCGGCCAAGCTACGGAGCATCCGGGTCGGTGGCGAAGCGTGAGGGAGTCGACATGAGAGCAAGGACAGTCGGGGACTGCGCGGTGGGCTGCGCTCTCGTAGCGCTGCTGGGTTGCTCAAGCACCTCGGGAGCCGGTGCGAGGCAGGATGGGGGCACGGCCACAGACGCACGGCCCCTTGGTCTTCCGGACGTCGTGTTCAACATGAGCGGCCACGTGGGCCCCGGCGGCGAGATCCAGGACTGCGTCTACGTCACCATGCCGACCGACCGGGGCGACATCGCCGTGAACAGCGCCGAGTCCCACTACACGCCAGGCAGCCACCACTTCCTCGTCTTCCGGACGAGCATGACGGACCTGCCGGATGGCGGCAGCGTGGTTCACGACTGTGGCGGCGCCGAACTCATTTCCGGCGTCAAAGGCACGTACTACGAGGCCCAGGCTCCCGAAGTGCACCGGACCCTCCCGGAGGGCGTGGCGCACGTCTTCAAGCCCGGAGAGATCTTGCTGCTCACCGCGCACTACCTGAACACCACGACCGAAGGGCTGGACGTCCACGTGAAGTTCCAGCTCCACGCGATGGACCCGAAGAAGGTCGTGCACGAGGCGGGCTCGATCTTCTTCTACAATCCGCAGATCACGCTGCCGCCGCTGTCGGACGTGACGGTCACCCGAACGTGTCCGATCCCGCAGGACATGAACATGGCCCTGCTGTGGTCCCACATGCATTCCCGAGGGGTCTCGTTCGAGGCAACGACGGACGATCCCGAGGTGAACGCCCGGGTCGGTTCGCTGTACTCGGGCACGGACTGGAGCGAGCCTGCGGCGCGCACTTTCCCGCTGGCCCCGCCCGTGACCGTGCATGGTGGCTCCACCATCACGTACACGTGCCGCTTTCACAACGGAACGGCCACCACGATCGTCCAAGGGCCCAGCGCCGCCACCAACGAGATGTGCATCCTGCACGGCATGTACTGGCCCCGCCAGGATCCGCTCACCGAGCTTTGCCTAACCGGGAAGAGCACCAGCGATCCTCCGCCGCCCGATGCCGGCGCCGCGCGGGACGCCGGCGCCCGGAAGTGAAGCACGGCGCCGATCGATCGGTGTCCCGTGAGCTGGGCAGAGGCGTGACGGGGGCGGGCCCAGCCTTGTGCCCACCGCAACCGAAACGAGTCGACGCAATGGATCCGCCGAGGTCCGGGGGGGCGAGGGACGGGGGGGCGAGGGACGGGGGAGAGAACGCCACAGATCCGCGATCCGGGAGTGGACATCTTCTCCCGAGCGGAGGCGGGTCACTCTTGGCGAGCGCCGAAGGATACCCGCTATAAGAGCCCTTATCGGCGGTATCCGACGCGGTGCCCTCGGGGGCTCCGCTCGTCGATTTGCCCATCGTTTCTGCGTGCGCGCACACTGTCGTTCGCTCGTACCCCCCGGACTTTTGCATGGACTCAACGTGGACTTTTGCATGGACTCGACCTGGTAGTTTGCATGGCTCGTTTCCCGCGGTCATCGTAAGGACATGGCTGGACCTTCTGTGCGACTTCAGGCTTCGTGCCCCTGCTGCGGACAGACGCTGCGGAGCGGCTGGCGACTGGAGCAGCGGTGGGGACGCTTCATCCAGTTCGCGGGGCCGGGGAAGATCACCCCCGTAGGGATCGCGCCGCTCGACGCGCCGCCGGCTCTCGTGCGCCAGGCGGCGTGGCTCGCGAAGTGGGCCACCGCGCCGGAGGCGATCGCGGCGTTGGTCTTCACCGCGGCCGACGCACTGGTGCGCGCGGGCTGGCGGGAGGTGCTCCAGGCGCCGCCCGCCACGCCGGCGCCATCGACCCCTTCGACGCCGTGGCCGCCGACCTGGCCGAAATAGCGACGTTGGTCACTCCGCCCGATGCAACGCCACGGCTCTCGGCTGCCGGAATGGCCCTTCCGGCTCCATCATGGACCGTGGAGGCTTCCATCGGGGCCAGGACGAGGTCGAGGTCGTCCGGGTGTCGATGGGCGGCTCTTGGGACGAATGGAGAGCGGGGGACGTAGCCTCGGTCGTGGCCGAAGCGCGAGGACGACGGCGCGCGCGGCCAGGGTGCGAACCTCACTCGGATCTTCCGCGTCTCGCGGTACCCGTGCTCGCCGCGTCCTCGGAACCACTGGTCACTTGCGCGTCACACCCGGATCGGAAGTGCGACCCCACCCCCGGTGTTTGCCTGGACCTCGAGCGGTGGTTTGCATGGACTTTGCCTGGACTTACCCCTGGACCTCGAGCGGTGTTTTGCGCGGCCTTTCCCCGGAGTCATCGTTACGACGATGCCGGGCCGAGGCGCCGCCCGCTCTTCGTGCGCCAGGCCGCGTGGGTCGCGAAGTGGGCCATGGCGCCGGAGGCGATCGTGGCGGCCGTCTTCACGGCGGCCGACACGCTTGTCCGCGCCGGCTGGCGGGAGGCCCTCCCGGCGCCGCCCCCGACGCCACCGACCCCCTCCGTGCCGCGGCCGACGACCTGGCCGAAGTGACGGCTGGCGGTCATCGCGAACCGCTCCGGATGTAGCGCCACGGCTCTCGGCCGAGGGATGGCCGTTTCGGCTCCATCATGGCCCGTGGAGGCTTCCATCGGGGCCAGGACGAGGTCGAGTCGTCCGGGTGTCGATGGGCGGCTCCTGGCCCGAATGGAGAGTGGGGGCGCGGCCAGGCGCGGCCCGGTGGCGGAAGGGATCGGCCCGCTCGCGAGAGCAGCGTCACCGGACCCTGGGAGCCTGCTCGAGCAGCACGGCGAGCTATACGACCCTTTCGCCGGATGCCGCGACATCGCTCGGCGATGGAAAGCGCGGTCGTGACGGCCGTCGCCGCCGCCGTCGCCACGGCCGTCGACACTGCGGTCCTCACGGCCGTGGTGACCGCGGTGCCGACCCCTGTCGCGACGGCCGTGAGCTGCTGTCCGCCACTGCGGTGGGACGGCCGTGGACCGCGGTAACGCGCGAATTTCGGGCCCAGAAGAACCCTCGCCGCACCGGGCACGGCGACGGTCAACGACCGTCGGAGTCCGTGGGAGCCCCGGGGGAGCAATCCCCTGGGGCCACCCGGCGCCCCGTAGCCGGGAAGGCGCCGAGCGCGACCGGGCGCCCCGCGCGAAACTGGCACTTGCGGTCCAGCGGACGGACACAACCCCCCTACTCATCGTCCGGCGCTACCGGCCGCCCATAGAGTTCAAGCTCGCCTCGTTTCGCCATCTTCTGGAGCCCCAGCGAACGCGGGACAGACAAGAGACGCTTGTAGCAGCGCGGATTGATGACGGCGAACGTTGCCGCTCCCAGAATGGGCCGCGAATCGTCCGCCGTGACGGCTCTTCCAAACGGCTGGTACGGTTTTGGGAAATTCACTTCCGGATCGAAATCTGACTTCACAAGCGCGGTCACTAGGTAGAGCCCGCTCGCGTAGCGCTCTCCGCAGTCGAACAGCGCGACGGTGTCCACGTGAGCACTCCGCAAGGGGGGCTCGGATGGCATCCGGGCAAGTGTCTCTCCGAAAACCTTGCGCTGCCCCGTGGCCACGTAGGTTGCGAACCTGAAGAACAGAAGATCCGAGCCGAGCGTATCAGCTGAGAGGCTGACCCCCGTCGTCCAAACTAGGTGCGTGACGCGCAGCGACTTCAAGAGATCGTACACGCCAGCCAAGCTCCCTGCCCGCACGTAGCTGATGCCGCCTTGGGTGCCCGCGTGATCGGAGACACTGGCTCGCTGTAGTCCCCAATGAATGTGGGTTTCGTGCAGCAGGACGGTTGCGTCCTCGGGGAGCTTGCGCCCAATGGTGTGGTAGCTCTCGAAGACGTCGAAGCGCTTCTCGTAGTCGCCCTTCACGCCTGCTGCGAGCAACAATGCGGCCTTTTCTGGGGCGGAGCCTGCCATGGCGTGCTCCCGAAAGTACGCATCGCCGCCCCAGACTATCTGCGAAAGCACTAGCTGCGCTTGTCAACCACCTACCGTTCGGAAAATCCGGACCGCGTGAGGCGGCAGGCTACGGGGCTTGCCTGACACCTGCCGCTGCGCGCCGGGCACGACCTACGTGACCGGGACGAGCCGATCGGCGACGTAGCGGACGGCATCGTGGCGCTCCCGGGGCCCCACAGCGAAGGTAGCTTCGATGAGCCGCGCAGCGTGCAG
>Ga0315281_10016003_pt1 | contig 10026 bp, 8 predicted proteins | sample YL17G07_0_MG_FD_204540 | JGI IMG/M metagenome (GOLD analysis project Ga0315281, IMG submission 204540) | Sediment microbial communities from Yellowstone Lake, YNP, Wyoming, USA - YL17G07_0 | ecosystem: Environmental > Aquatic > Freshwater > Lake > Sediment | place: USA: Wyoming | collected...
CACCGACGGCCGAGTGATCGACACCGTGAGCCTGGACCTCCCCGAGGAGACGTTCGCCACCGAGTCGCTGTGGTTCACGCTGGGGCCGGAGGCCGTCGAGCGAGTCGTGCCGCCGACCGCCCGCCCGGCGGTGCCACCGACGGGCCCGGCGACCAAGTCCGCCGCGAGCGCCGCCGTCGCCATCGAACCCGAACTGGCCGGCGCCCTGCACGCCGCCGAGCACGGCCTCATCGCCCTCGTCCCCCTGTACGCGATGTGCGACCGCTGGGACATCGGCGGCCTCTCCACCCCGTGGCACTGGCAGACCGACCGCGCCAGCGTCTTCATCTACGACGGCTACCCGGGCGGCATCGGCCTGAGCAAGCGCGCCTTCGAGGCCTTCGAGAGCCTCGCCGCCGACACCCGCCGGCTGATCGCCGACTGCCCCTGCGAGAGTGGCTGCCCCTCGTGCGTGCAGAGCCCTAAGTGCGGTAACCTCAACGAGCCGCTGAGCAAGGCCGGGGCCGTGAGACTGCTGGAGGCGATCCTCGGCGACGGGCCGCCCCAGCGCTCCCCCGCAGTTCCGACGTGAGGACGAAGACGATGATCGACGACATCACGATCGAGCGGCTCGACCCCAAGGACATCGAGCTTCTCGCCCCGCTCTGGAAGGCGTTGCTCGACCACATCTCGGAGCTGCCCGACGCCCTCGTGCCGATCCGCCCGTTCGAGCAGTCGTGGCCGCTCGAGCGCGCCGACGTCCTCAAGGCCCTGGAGGGCGACGCGTTCGTCCTGGTGGCACGCCGTGGCGGCGCCGTCGTCGGCTACGCCTTTGTGGAGGTAGAGGGCCCCGACCCGGTCTGGTACACCGGCGACAGCCACGCGGTCCTCGCCGCCCTGAGCGTCGCCGACGGCGAGCGCGGGGCCGGCGTAGGGACGGCGCTGTTCGACGCCGTCGACGCGGAACTCGAGCGCCGCGGCGTAGAAGACGTGGAGATCGGCGTCGACACGGCGAACCGCGACGCGATGCGCTTCTACGAGGAGCGCGGGTACCGGCACGACTTCCACATCTTCTACGGGACTCCCGGCCGCAAGCCGTGGGCCTGCCTGCGGCGCGAGGAGGAAGACAGAAAGGCCGGGCGCGGACGCCACGCGCCGCCCGGCCCGCCCGCCGCGCCGCCCGGCCCGGAGGGCTGATCATGTCCCCCACCTACCTCAGCGTGATCGGCGCCAGCGTCGCCTCGCCGGAGCTCGCCGCCAAGGCCGAGGAGCTCGGCGAGCTGCTCGCCGCGGCCGGCTGCGTCGTCGTCTGCGGCGGCCGCGACGGTGTCATGACCGCCGTCGCCCGTGGGGTGAAGGCGAAGGGCGGCGTCTGCATCGGCATCCTCCCCGAGGCCGACCGCGGCCGCGCTTCCTCGGAGCTCACCTACTCGGTGTGCAGCGCCATGGGCTACGCCCGCAACCTGAGCGTGGTGGCGAGCGGCGACGTGGTCATCGCCGTCGGCGGCGCCTGGGGCACGCTGAGCGAGATCGCCCTGGCGCGCAACCTCGGCCGCACCGTCGTGCTGCTCGACAGCTGGACGGTGCGGCCACCCGGCGCCGACCCACACGCCGGCGAGCCCGACGGCCTGTCGCGGGCCAAGACGCCCGCCGAGGCCGTGGCGCTCGCCCTCGCCGCCCTCGCCTGAGCGGACAACGCCGCGGGGAGCGGGCGACGCTCCCTGCCTCTTCGCACGCTTGAGCGCCGAGAGTACACTGGGCGTAAGGTCCACGCGAAGGGGGTCGCCGTGAGACGCTTCGTCCGGCTCCAGCCGCCGCGCAGGCGCCGGTGCCTGTCCGCTTCCCTGCTCCTGCTCGCCCTTCTTGCGCCGGCGCTGCTCTGGGCCCCCGCGGCCCTGGGCGCCGGCACGACCACCGGCATCGTGCGCGCGCACTCCAACCTCGACGTCTACACCTGGACGCCCACCGAGCCCGGATACCTCACCATCGCGATCGGGTGGACCGACCCCGACGGGGACCCGGTGGGAGGCTTCCCGGAGGCCGAGGTCGACATCTGCGTGCAGGCCACCGACGGCCTCGAACCCTACGCGGACCTGGCGATCGCCGCGCTGCGCTCTGGCTCGAACCCATCGACTGCCACCAACATCCCCGTGCCGTCGTACAGCGAGGGCTGGCCCTTCTTCTTCACCGTGTCGCCGTCCATCGCCGAGACCAGATACCACCTCACGGTCGACTTCCGGAAGACACCCATCAGCTCGTATACAAGGGTCATCGACGCGACCGGCTACGCACACCCCACGAACGGCGACACGTACCTGCCTGCGACGGCGACGGCGTGGCACGGCGTGATCCAGCACTGGCCGGGGAGTACCGGCGACCTGTACGCCAACTGGGACGACCACGTCGGCGCGCGCGACGGGACGAAATGGCTCCTCAACAACTCGTCCGTGCAGTGGAAGCCACCTGTCGTGTCGAACCCGTCCGTCTCCGGCTTCACGGACAGGTGGCTCTCCGTGGCGCCGGCGATCTGGAACGGCGCCGCGCGTCCCAACGTCTGGTTTGACCCCGGATACGACACCTACCCCAAGCCCGGTAGCCTCTCGCTGACCGACGCCCCCGCCTGGTACACCTGGGCCTACAGCGACAGTGCCGCGACGACGAGCGCGCCCGCCTACACGTTCGGGGCGCGCATCGACCCGCAGGCGAGCGGCCAGAGCATCTCGTTCGCCGCCGAGCCCGGAGCGACCGTTACCTACACCTTCGTCGGCGACACCCTGAGCTGGCTGTACGCGGCCGGGCCGGGCGGCGGCACGGCGACGGTGAGCATTGAGCCGCCTGAGGGCTCGGAAGCGCCCACGTTCGTGTACGCCGTCGACCAGTACGCGGCGACCATGGAGTACGGCAAGCGGCTCGACATCAGCGGCCTCGGGGCGGGCGAGCACACCGTCGTGATCGCGAGCGACGCCGGCCTCTACCACGACGCCTTCGTCGCCCCGACCGACGCCGGCGACCTCACACCGCTCGCCGAGGACCACAGCGACGGCGCCACCAGGTACCGGTGGGCGACGGCCCGGATCTGGGCGGCCTCCGGCGGCAGCTGCTCGTACGCGGCGGGAAGCGACGCCGCCACGGCGTTCACGTTCTCAGGCACGGCCGTGACCTGGCAGTACTTGGCGGGCCACAACCGCGGCATCGCCGAGGTGTGGATCGACGGGACCCCCAAGGGGACCGTCGACCAGTACCAGCCTGTCGTCAGACGTTCCAGGCGCAAGGTGACGCGTCCGGCTCCCGCGTCGGTCACCTTCGGCGGGCTCGCCGCGGGCGTTCACACCATCTTCATCCGCACGACGGGCGCCAAGCGAAGCGCGTCCACCGGCACCATGGTCACGAGCGACGCGTTCACCGTCGGCGGAGTCGTGTACGAGGATTGACGCCGGCGTGGACGAGATCGTCATCTGCGACGCTCACTACAAGAGCAACAACCTCGATATCGAGGCGCTGCCTGCGCACGCCTCACTCGTTCGGGGCTCGCCCATGGAGCTGTTCCTGATGCAGGGCATCGACGACTCGTTCGACGCGGCCCTGTTCGTCGGCTACCACGCCCGCCAGGGGACCCGTGACGCCGTGCTCTGCCACAGCTACACGGAGATCGCCACCAGCGTCATCGTGCTCCCCTCGGCGGCGGCGCGCCGTACGTCACCGGCGAGATCGGGATGAACGGGGCCGTCGCCGGATCGTTCGGGGTGCCGGTCGTGTTCGTGAGCGGCGACAGCGCGACGGTGGCCGAGGCCTACGATCTCCTGCCGGACGTGCACGCCGTCGCCACCAAGGATGGTCTGGGCCGGCATCGCGCGCGGCTGTTCACTCCCAAGGCCACGCGGCCGGCCCTGCGCAAGGGCGCGGCCGACGCGCTCAAGGCGCCCGTGAAGCCCGCGCCGCTGGACTGGAACGGTCGTACGCTGCGCGTCTCGTGGGCCGACACCCGCATCTGCGACCTGGCGGCGGCCTGCCCAGGAGTGAAGCGCGTTGACGCCCTCACCATAGAGATCTCCGCGCCCGACTACCTGAGCGTGTTCAAGGCCTTCCTCGCCGCAGCGCTGCTCGCGGAATCGGATCAGTAGCGGCGGTATCGGCCGCCACGCAGTGCACAGTCAGACGGCGGCCATGGCTCCGTGGCCGCCGTCATCCGCGGCGTGTGCCGCGCTGGCTCCTGGCATAGGACTTCACCGTCGCCTCCCCGGTGACCGCCGCTGCCAGCGGCGAACGTCAACCATCTCCACTGTCACAGGCGGTTGGGAGAGACCCCTGCGTTGCTATAGTGGGCGAGCGTCGTCGACGCGAGTCCTGTCGTCGTCTGCCGAGGAACAGCCGCGTGCAAACGGGAGCACTGCCACCGCTCGTCAAGGCGAAGCTGTCGCCGCCGCAGGTCGCCGATGCCTGCCTGCGTCCAGAGACACTGGACCTCTTGACCGAGCACTTCCGTCGGCGGGTCACCCTCGTGTGCGCCCCCGCAGGCTACGGAAAGACGACTGTAGCGCTGGAGGCCATCCATCGTCTTGGTCTCCGCGCGGTGTGGTACAAGCTTGACGTCCTCGATCAGGACCCCGTGACACTCATCGCCTCTCTGGTCGAAGCTCTGTCGCACGTGCGCGAGGGGTTCGGCCAGGCCATTCGTGACCGCCTTGCCAACGCGCATGACGTCCCCTATCCGACCGAACAGATGGCCGCCGAGTTCGTCGTCGAGGTCACCGACAAGATCGCCGAAGACATGCACGTCGTCCTCGACGACTACCACGAAGCGGCCGCCTCCCGGGCCCTGAACGCGACCCTCGACTACCTGATCGCGAATCTTCCCGGCAGCGTGCGCTTCATCGTGCTCAGCCGGTACGAGCCCGCCTTTGGCGTCGGCAAGCTCAGACTCGATGGAGAGCTCGGCGTCGTCGGCGTGGATCAACTTCGCTTCGGCCCGACCGAGGTCCTCGAGGTCGTGTCGCGTCGTGCCGGCACGAGCTTGCCGCTCGCACGTGCGGAGGGCCTGGCCGACCTTACCGAGGGCTGGCCGGCAAGCGTCGTCCTCGCTGCGATGGCGATGCGCCTGGTCGGGGTCGAGGCTCTCGAAAGCGCCCTCTCCGACCCCCGGCTGAAGCAGGACGTCTTCTCGTACCTCGCCGAGCAGGTGTACTCGCGCGAGACGCCCGAGGTCAGAGCCTTTCTGCGCCGGACGTGCTGCCTGGAACACGTGTCTGCCGACCTGGCGAGGCAGATCGGCGCCCCTCGGCGGGCACACAAGATCCTTGGGCACCTGCAGGCGAACGGCGTCTTCACGTTCGCCACCTCCGAAGAAGGTACGTTCCGCTACCACAGCCTCTTTCGCGAGTTCCTGCGCCAGAAAGCCATGCAGGAGGACGGCGCGGTGCGCTTCCACCGCCTGCAGCTCGACACCGCCGCGGCGCTGGAGGCTACCGGCGACGTCGAGAAGGCCGTAGACCTCTGCCTCGCGGCCAACGAGCCGCGCCTGGCTCTCGACGTCGTCTCTCGCGCCGGCGAGACGAACCTCGACGCGTTCAGGTCCGACACGCTGGAGTCGTGGCTCGAGCGCCTGCCCGACCACATCCGGAACGGCGAGCCTTGGGCTCGACTCATCGCCGGACAGGCGCACATGCGAGCGGGCCGCTTCGACGAGGCGCTCCGTCACCAGGCTTTCGCGGCTGAGCGGTTCGAACGGATCGCGGACCGCGGCGGCCTCTACCACGCACTCTCGGCTCAGGAGCGCACCCTGTTCTGGCAGGGGAAGGCCCCGGAGGCCGCGGAGGCATGCAGACAGGCGCTCGAGGTCGCGGACGCCGTCGAGCAACGAGTCCACGCCCTCATCAGTCTCGCGGCCGCTCTCCAGAGCGAGTGCCGTTGGAGTGAGGCGAGCGCGGCGTTGGCGAAGGCTGAGGAACTTGCGGACGGCTCGTTCCCGAGAGAGCTCGCTCGCCTCGCCGGCCGGGCGTTGCACGCAGCCGGCAGCACAGGACGATACCGAGGCGCCGCGCAGATCTACGAGGACACAGAGCATCTCGTCGCCGCGAACGGCTCGCCGAGCCTGCAGACGGCGATTCTCAATCTCGGCAGCATCATCTACATGTTCCTGGCCGAATGGAGCAAGTCCCGCAGCGCCTTGGACGCAGCACGCCAGCTCAGTGATAGGTACGACTACGTCTTCCTGGACGCGCTCCTCCACGACGTCGAGGGCCAGCTGTGCGCGGCTGTGGGCGATGTGGAGCAGGCGGCACGAGCGCGGACGCTGGCGATCTCGGCACCATCAATTGCCGACGATCCCTACAGCCGATCCACAGCGCTCTGCCACGCGGGTACCGAAGCGAGAAGGACAGGCGACAAGTCCAAAGCCGTGAGGTGGTACCAGATGGCCATCGAGGCCGCGGGGGAGAAGACCGCACCCTACGCCTATCTCAACGCCTGGGCCAACCTGTCGTACTGCCTTCGATCCCAGGGTCGCCCGTCACCGATGCCGCTCGACCTCATCGCCGAGCGTGCTCGGAACCTAGACCTCCTGTTCGTGGCCCTCAAGGCCGAGTTCTTCGACGCAGTCGTCCAGTACAAGCACGGCGACCACAGAAGGGCGCTCGACGACCTGAATCGTTGCCTCCCTCAGCAAGTCGAGCTTGGACACCTGAACTTCCTCGCCCAGGAGCTGGTGCTTGAGCCCGGCCTGACGGCCGACTTGGTGTCGCGACTCGAAGCTGGACACGTTGCCGATTCGATCCTTGACGTGATCGCGCGGCACTGGAACGGTCTGGGTTTGCTGGTCGACTGCATGCGGCTCAACCCGGTCGCAGGGGTGGCCGCAGTCGAAGGCGCCGTCGCTCACCGGGGCGAAGCTGAGATAACGTCCATCCTCGCCAGAGCGTCTCGCAGCCCATTCCCCGAGGTGCGACGCGTCGCGGTGGCGCTGCGTCGAGCGCGCCGCGACGGACCCGGTCAAGAGCCGGGCGATCGTCTGGACCTGACGAAGCGGGAGAGGGAGATCCTCGGGATGATCGCTCACGGCCAGACCAACATGGACATCGCGACCCGCCTGGTGCTTTCGCCGGCGACGGTCAAGACGCACGTCAACCACATCTTCGCGAAGCTCGGCGTGCGCGATCGCGTGCAGGCCGTCCTTCTCTTCCGTCGAGCGATGAAGGAGAGCCCGCCGGGTGGACGCACATCCACCTCACGAGTACGGGAGCGGGAGCAAGATACAACCGTGGGTTGATTCCCGAACCGGACCTGCCGGCTAGCATCCCCGTGACCAAAGGCGAGCGTTTGGGGGTGGCGATGGAATCCGGTGCACCGGTCGTCTATGTTGAGTCCAGGAAGATGAACCAGCGCAAACGCACCGTGATCGAGATCCTGCGCGAGAGTCCCGACTTCGTGTCCGGCGAGGCGATCAGCCAGACATTAGGCGTCTCGCGCAACGCCGTGCACAAGCACGTCAACTCGCTGCGCAAGCGCGGCTATGACATCGTCGGCGTCTCGCGCCGCGGCTACAAGCTCGAGGACGAGCCCTGTCGTCTCTCGATGCCGCTGATCACGGAGCGCACCGAGCGGAGCATGTTCGGACGCTCGTTCCGCTACCACGACGAGATCGAGTCGACGAACATCGAGGCCAAGAACCTCGCCGGCGCCGGCGCCCCGGAGGGCACGGTGGTCGTGGCGGAGAGCCAGTCGGCGGGTCGGGGACGCCTCGGCCGCCGCTGGACCTCGCCGGCCGGAAAGGGTCTGCTCTTCTCGGTGCTCCTGCGCCCGCCGGTGAGCATGGCCGACGTCCACCTGCTCACGATCGTCGCGGCCACCGCCGCCTGCGACGCGATCGAGTCGCTGGTGCCGGTGCGCATGCGGATCAAGTGGCCGAACGACCTGTTCGTCGACGATCGCAAGGTGGGCGGTATCCTTCTCGAGGTGGCGGGCGAACAGGACGCGATCGACTGGGTCGTGGTGGGCGTGGGCCTCAACGTCAACACCGAGTACGGCGAGCTCCCGGTCGCGCTGCGCCGCACAGCTGTGTCGCTCAAGGTCGCTTCCGGGCAGCCCGTCGATCGCAGCGAACTCCTTGCCCGACTGCTCTTGTCGCTGGAGGAGACCTACCTGGACGTCGTGCGCAACGGGTTCGCGGGAGTGCTCGCGAGGTTCCGCGAGCGTGACTACCTGCTCAGGCGCTGCGTCAGCGTCGAGACGCGCCGAGGACCGGTCGTGGGCGAGGCCGCGGGCATCGACGAGAGGGGCGCTTTGCTCGTCCAGCTTCCACACCGCCACATGCAGCGCTTCCACTCGGGCGAGGTGACGTTGCGCTGAAGGACGGCCCGTGGGGCCGGGGGGAGGGGCGCCCGGGCGGCAGCTCTCGACGATTGACAGCCGCCTGGGCGCCCCATACATTGTCACCCTTGCTCAGCAGGGCTAGGTTGACGATTGCACCGCCTCACGACCGCCGACATCTCCCGCAGCGCACTCTTCGCCGCCCTCATGGCCGTCGGAGCGTTCGTCGCCGTCCCGATCGGCCCGGTCCCGTTCACGCTCCAGGTGTTCGCCGTGCTGCTCGCGGCAATGATGCTGGGACCGCGACTCGCGCTCCTCAGCGTCGTCGCCTATCTGGCGCTGGGCCTGATCGTGCCCGTCTACGCCGGTGGGGCGTCCGGGATCGGGGCGCTGTTCGGGCCGACCGGAGGATACCTGATCGGCTTCGTCCCGGCTGTGATGGTGACCGGTCTGCTGGCTCGGGACGGCGCCCCATCGGCGCCCCGGCTCCTCACGGCGGGACTGCTCGGCATCGCCCCGATCTACGCGGTGGGAGCGACATGGCTCGCCTGGCAGCTGGAGCTCACTGCGGGGGCAGCGGTGAGCGTCGGCGTACTGCCGTTCGTGGCCCCGGACGTGGTGAAGGCGCTGTTCGCGGCCGCGGTCGCGCGCGGCTTGATCAGCCTGCCGCTGGGTCTTCCCGTACCTCAGCGAGACCGCTGAGATCGGCGAGCGCCTTGCCGCGCAGCCGCAGATTGATGCGGCCACGCTCGTACTCGCCCATGAAGTCGGTGGACGTGCCCTCGCGGTAGGCGAGGTCCTTGTCGCGAAGCATCCGCGCAAAGACCTCGATGTAGCGCGCGTCGAGCGTCACTCCGGCCACCTTGCGCAGCTCCTTGAGCGCGTCGAACGAACTGCGCGCGGCCTTGTAGGGGCGGTCCGAGGTCATCGCGTGATACGAGTCGGCGACGGCGAGGATCTTACTGAGCTCCGGGATGCTGTCACCGGTGACCCCGTCCGGGTACCCGCTGCCGTCCAGGCGCTCGTGGTGGTACTGGACGATGTCGGCGACGTCCTGATAGGCGGCCAGGTGTGAGAGGACCTCCGCTCCCTTCCCCGGGTGCTGGTGTATGTACTGCCAGTCGTCGTCGTCCAGGGGAGTCTCCTTGCCGAGCACGGCGTCCGGCGTGCCCATCTTGCCGAGATCGTGCAGCAGGCCGGCGAGGTGGAGCGCCTCGGCCTCTTCTTCGGGAAGCCCGAGGGTCGTGGCAATGTCCCGGCAGTACATCGCCACCGCGGCGGAGTGCTGCGCCGTGTACTCGTCCTTGCTGTCCAGCAGGACGACCATGGCGGCGGCCAAGCCGATGTTCATCTCGAGGTACCGGTCGCTGAGCTCCTTCTGCGTCACCACGTGCTGCTTCTCGTTCACGAGCAGCTTGAACATGTACTGGCTCGCGAAGAGCGGGACGAAGAGCAGCGCGACCGCGACGAGACCGGCTTCCGCGTAGAGGGCGGCGGTCATCAGGCCGAGGCCCGTGAGGACGGCCACCGAGCGAACGAAGGGCAGCAACTCCGCCTTCCAGTAGGTGCCGAACGAACGCTGATACATCAGACGAGCGGCAAGTCCCACAGCCGCCATGTTGGTGAACTCATACGTGACGGCAGCAATCACTCCTGCAAGTAGGAAGGCGGTACTGACTGCGGACGGCTCAAAACCCGAGAATCGCTCAACAGCCACAAAAGCCAAAGCAGCCATGGCGGCGGCCA
>Ga0315281_10016004_pt1 | contig 10025 bp, 23 predicted proteins | sample YL17G07_0_MG_FD_204540 | JGI IMG/M metagenome (GOLD analysis project Ga0315281, IMG submission 204540) | Sediment microbial communities from Yellowstone Lake, YNP, Wyoming, USA - YL17G07_0 | ecosystem: Environmental > Aquatic > Freshwater > Lake > Sediment | place: USA: Wyoming | collected...
CCGTGTTACCACCACGAAGATAAAGCATCGTTCTCCAACGCGATAGCCCTGGAGCACTCACGCTAGCGTAGTCAGTTTCCTCAATAGCCACGATGTCGTCGGCATCTATAGACATGAATGGGCCAGTACCAATACCGGCCCTCCAGCGAGTCAGTTGGAGTCGTACGCGCACATGAGTCTCCTTCTGTTTTTCATTCAATCGGTCTGCGAGTATTTCAATCTGGGCCATGAGGTAGTCAAACAGGCTTACAGCCCTGACCGTGCGCGCATAGCGTCTTCGTCGACATTCACTTGTTTCCCTTCGAAGGCTCGCCAAGCATGGTCCCGCCTACCGATGGCAGGACATGTGGAGCGTCGCGGAGGCCAAATACGCCAGCGAGACGAACAGCCCTTCCAGCGGCCAAGTCGTCCTCTTGCTCCTTCTTGTGCAGTTTCGCAGCCTCATTCACCTCTTCCTGCACCTTCTTGTCGGAATCGACCGTCGCCACATGACTCGCTACCTTGCGTAGCAGACCAACAGGCACCTTATGTGCGCTTTGGCCAACCGGCGGCGCGTAACATGCAAGTTCGCGCAGCAAATTGAGAGCGCGCTTGTGCTTGCAGTGATCGCAAAGACCACTATCGCCAGTATTAGCAAATCCATAGCACTCACTCCGATCTAGTCCAACGCATCTCATGGCTTATCCTCCCGCATATTTGGTGATTATAACCCAAACATCTTTTGGACTTTTGGTACCAACGCTCACCAGATAATGGCCAGGCTCAAGAACCAGGGCGCAGTCGACCACCTTCTCGTTGTTGACCCTGACACCACCTTGCTCGATGAGCTGTTTCCCCTGACTTGTACTCGCCACGAGGCCGGCCTCCACGAGAACCCTTGGAAGCCAACTTTGTAGAACGATTTTCGGCACGGGTTCAGCGCATGAATTCTTCTCCAACGCATCAAGTTCTTCCAGCAAAATCGTTAGCGCATCAATCCCATTGTCCTGAAGCCAAGAGAGCCCTCCATTGGCTTCCGGGTCTTTCACCCATTCACGAATGAAAGCGATGAATCTAGCCTTTGCTGCTTTCTCTTCCTCTGGAGTCATGACGTTCACGCCTTTACCTCCTCTCCTGTCTAAATCCTGCAAACACAAGCCCCAGGTAGATCTCCGCAAACTTTTCGATGCCAGGCGCCGTCCACTCCGAGTTGCCAGCCACATTGAGCGTTACGATCTTCTTCTCTCGAATCCAGTTGGCGACGGCGTCCGGGAACCTATCTGGTGATAGCCGCACCTGTCCGTCTGGGCTCAACATCACGTCCATGTGCGGCTTTCGATGCTTTACGATCGCCGCCCACGTGGCCTTCTCGCCGGCTGACTCGAAGTTTGCCGCAAGACGCAGCGTCGCGTCTCCGGCCACGACGTTGGATTCCGTTCTTGGTAAGTAAGCAGAACTCAGATGCTCCAGCATATCAAACATCTGCCTATATTCAGGCTTGAACCCAAGGAGCGTACGAAACCCACGCGGCATCATCCCACCGGTCCGAAGACCGCATGACTTGGCTGCGCGCAAAGCAGCCACATCAACGCCGCATTGACCACCAGAAATTACCCGCAGAAGCGTCATGATTTACCCACCTCCGCTACAGTGATCGCCATGCGGTCGAGAGTAAACATCGGGGTCTCCCGCAAGCTCTTTCATCGCACGATCATAGTGCACGTATGACTTGGCAATAAGTCTACGCGCGTGATCTGCATCGTACGCCAATGCGAATGCGATACCTGCCGTGTAGTCGACGAAAACACCTGGCCACACATAGAGCCTTAGTTTGCGAACTTTCTTCAATTTGGCGGTCTTCAGGATCTTCATTCATCCTCCTTTGGCATTCGCACGGTCAATAGGCACCCGTGCCCCAAATACGGAATGAAACTCATACGGACAGGCTGCCCGAACACGCCAGTAAGCGGCGCCAACCTCAACGCTCACCAGCCCATCGAGGCACCATGAGCACCGAACGTTCTGCACAGTCGTAGTCCGACCCTGACACGCGGGACATTGAATAAGATCGAATACCTCGCCCATCACCGACCTCTCCTTTTCTTTCTACCACCAGTACCAGGGGTCCGAACGCGAGGTCTAGTGGCATCGGTACCATAACCGTGAGTCACCGCTGGCGCGAACTCCTTCGCCATGAGATCCGGATCAACCACAAGAAGATTGTGTTTAATGACGAGCCGAATGAAAGCGAGCCCGGCGTTCCTCGCTTCTTCCACAAAGTCGGTGCGAGCCGCCAGCGTCCGCAGACCCTGAAGTCGCAAGTGAATTTGTTTCCATTCGGCCTTGGTCATCGGATCCGATCCTTATGGCGAAATGTCGAGATCATGTTCGCTCCATCGTTACATCGCTAATCCACCGAGAACCACAACCCATGCGACCAAGAAACATCACGTCACATGCCCACTCATTACCGTTCTTTACTGGACGCACGATTCGGGCTCTAAGATAGAGACCGCACTCAGGACAACACCATTGTGGCCAAGCGTAACGCTTTGGCTCTACAAGTATAGTTGAATCCAGCGCGTCAGTTCCTCGATACGCTGAGGTGCTCATGTCGCTCTCTTATGTTTCAGTAGACACAGTCGGCAAACGCGACCCTCACCACGAATTAGAAGCAGATCAAGACGAGTTGCTCCACATCGACAACAACAAAATCTCCGGCACAGCGGACATCGCCTCTTGCCTTCCAGTTCATTCCCACAATGCTGGCAACTCGTGTAATACACGGTTCCATCAGAGCCAATTGTGGCCGCGCTCACCGCGATTCCCCGCGATCGAATACGTGCCAAACGAGACCGCTGGCCGCCATCATCGCCGTTTCTATGTAGATGCCAACCAACTCAGGTGGAAATGGATAACCTGTTCCAATGATCGCGAATCGCCTCCGCACCTTCGGCCGCTCCGGATCGACGATAGCCCATAAGCACAACCTCCCGCGCTGGTCAGCTACGTGCAGGATCTTCGCGGACTCAGGCATCATGATTGCGACTTCATCCGTAATCGGTAAAACAAACTTATGGATGACACGTACCTCTAGACCACTGACTAGGATCGGCCGGACTGGCTCCATACGACTACCATCCTCTATGCTCGCGTGGCGAGCACTCTCCGCAATTACGAGTATCAGCGCGAGCCGCCGCAGACACGGAACGAGCGTCCACAGACTGAAACCAATGCCCGCATCCGGCTGGACAATGGAAAGCAACTACATGAGACGACGCGGACGATAGAACTGCACCGCAAATACGGCATCGCCATGTGCCGGAAGCACGACGACGCACGGCATCACCGCGACGCCGCTCGACCATTGTTCGACCTCCTGACGCAGCTTGTTTCAAGGAGCAACACTCCTAAGTTCGATTGCGCGGGATCGCCGCAAGACGAAGCAGCGAGGTGGCTACGAGCCTCCAGAGCTGTTCGATACGCGCAACGTGCCCCTTCTCGCCGTCGGCACCATCCTTATGGGCCATTTCATGAATGAGGATCGCGAGTGTGCTCACCACTGAACCAAGCTCAGTTCGCGCCACAAGGACTCGACCGTCACGAAATTGCCCACGAAGAGTCGGAGATCGAAATGATACCACGTCGATATCACTGAACGTGAAGCCTAGGTCGGGTTCAGACCCAACCAGAATCTCCATCGCTTCACGGAGGTGACTTTTCTCTCCTTGATCCAACTCCGAAAACGAGTACGACGTCACCGTCTCGTTGCGCAGTGACTCCGCAATCTGTTCCGGTCGACCGAATACGGACTGAAGCATCGCGAGCTGGGCTTTGTTGACCAGGACGCCCTTCTTCCCGAGATGTTCGAGATCAAGGCATTCCGCCAAATTCTCCACAGGAACAGCGTTCTCACCACAGAGCGCGCGGAAGCTGGCCGCAACAGCTTGACGCACTTCCTCTGAAAATTGCATTGCAGAAGAGGCGTCCATCGCCGACACGTCCGCGGAATCGCTCTCCAAGAGAGTTTGGAAGTCAGCCATCAGATCCGGACGCTTCGCGAGTGCGAGTCGCCAGATTTCACGGATGCGCCAATTGAGATCCCACGCGTAGACGATCTTCCTATCCCGATCGACATTCACATCACGCGTCAGGTCGTACCCGAAACGGAGCTTCGGCATCGACTGGATGTAGATCCCTTTGACGAAAAGCTTTCCCACATAGGTCACGCCAAGGAGCAACGAGCCGTAATTCGTGGTCACCTGGTCTTCATTGGACGGCAGTAGAAACAAGAAGTTTCTACGCAGCTCTTCGTACTGGTCTTCCGAGATGCCATCCACCTCGACCTGGACGCGAGATTTTGCCGCACGCCCAGTCTCGATCGTAATGGCCAGTACTTTGGCTTTGAACTTCTCGCTCTGCACGATGGCCGGAACCCAGACCTCGGATCCAGATCGGATCCGAACGTTGTGGCCAGCCCGCACAAGGGCGAGAACCCCAAGCTTGAGACCTTCGCCGAACTTGCCGATGGTATCCGTTCGATCGGACTTGGTCGTATGGCCAAAGAGAAGCGCCTCATGCGGGAGACTGCACCCCTCATTCTCGATGACAAGCACACCGCTTGGACTGCCGTCTGGCAGAGCCTCCTTACGATGACGGACCGTCATCTTGGCAGACATCTCTGTCTCGGCATCCTTTGCGTTCTGAATGAGTTCGCGAACGCCCTCATACATTCCCCAATCCGCGAGATAATCGGCTTTGATGGTGAGTTCGATCTTCATGAGTTTACGTATGCTCCTTCACGAATTTCTGCAACGCGGGCAACAGATCCCTCACGTCGTCTACCGTCAATTGGACATAGCCGATGTGACCCACCACGTAAGTCCCGCCGGCAGATTCGACCTCGTCCCGATCGGGTTCGAGTGCGCACGTGATCTGAACGCAGACGCCGCGATTGGCCCCACCAAAAAACCGCTTGAGATCCACGCCACTCGACGTTGTCAAAAGCTTTGTCCCCATACCCGCCACTCCTTTCATTCACCAAGAAATGACGGCCCAGAAATGACGGCCCAGCAAACCGCTGAGCCGCCATCCTTGGACCGAGACAGGTCGTTACCGAGCCCGCCTTTCCTTGTCACGATCTCTCAAGTTTCCAAGATGAACCTTGAGCGCCCAGGCCAATTTGCATCCACCTCCTTTGCACTTCGGAATTTCGAACTTCGGAAGTGGACCAAACCTCGCCTCGGCCTCTCGATCCATCGCAGCAAACTGGTCTGAAATCGACAAGTAGAGAGAGCGAATCTCTGCCTCTACAGCAGGATCTCGGTTCGCTAGCTCGGCGGACCCGCGATCGAGATGGGCAAGCTCCTCCCGCGTCGATCCGACGAGAATGATTTCGCCCACGACAACCGGTTTCCCTGCCCCGGGACCTCCTCCTCCTGCTCCCGACGCTCCTGAGCCTTCACTGTCCATCGTCCACCTCGCTCGCTTGTCTGATGTTCACGCATTCAGAACACTCCTTCCCTCCGCTGCCGTTCTCTTCGATCTGGGTTCCGCAAGAGACGCATGACCTCTTACGCACCTTGAAGGCGGACCGAGCCACCTCCGATCGCTTGGCTGACACATCTGCCCGATGGGCTTCTTTGCCAGCCTTCTGATCCTCCCACTTTTCTTTTGCACATTGCTCATGAAAGAACCCTGGACCGAGCGACATGGAACTGATTACCGGATCCGAGACCGATACATCAATCGCCTTGTCGCACCCGGAACACCGATGCAACAGCTTGAGCGCCATTCCCATCCTTTCGCAAATGGTTTACTTCGCTTGAGCAAATGCAGTCTTCGGCACCTTCATGACCACGTTGACCTTGTATGCGCGAGATCGGTTCAATTCCGACTCCATTCTTTCGACTTCCTGCTTGTACCAAGTTACATCGATTTGACGATCCTGGTTCACAGAACGCAGATAATCCCGACATTGAGAAAGTTCAAAGCCGAACATCCATGCGAGTCCGAGCCTCGAACGAACGGGATATGGGTTGTCTTCAAACTTCTTTTTCAGGTAGTAGGCGTCACGCGCCTTGTTGTAGACATCCAGCAACTCTTTGCCAGCCGATTCCTCGGCTTCGCGCGCGGCCTTTTCTTCGGCTTCGTGGGCAATCTTTCGCTCGATGTCCTCTTTGGTTTCGATGGGTCCGACTTCTTGCCAAGTGGATTCCGTGAATGGATCCGCAACTGACACGGTACCAACCCACGTGGTACCGGCACCCGTAGTGTCGCGCACCTTCTTGTCGCGCGATTTCCTTGCCTTCGTTCTCGGCATCCTAGACCTCGTCAGCCGCATTGAGCAGCGCTCGATACGGCTTGATCGCTTCCTCGTCACCCAGTGCCCACCCGAGCACCGCGGCCCCCGCGAGAGCCGTCTCGCTGGTCTTCTTCTTCGACAGGATCTCGCGCATCTCCTTCATCTCCTGGCGGGTCTTCACCTTGCGACCGCGGACCTTCCCGCGCTTCCCGCGTCGCTTCTCCGCCCTCTCGTTGCCGGCCGCACCGCCACCCGTTTTCAGTTGATCCGCAAGAGCCTCGGCCTGTTCCTCCTTGGGGATCACGGCCAACTTCTTGGCCACCTGGATGCTGATCTTCCCCTCCGAGACCGCCTTCTGCACGCACGGCTGTGCATCGAGCAGGATCAACAGGTTCTTGATGGTCGCGAGGCTCTTTCCGAACGCAACGGCCGCGTCATCCTCCGTACGCCCCATGTCCATGTACCGCTTGATCTTCTTCGCGCGCGTCATCGCATCATCCATCCGACGCACTTCGTTCGTCGAGATCATGACCCCGAACAGCTCGGCGTCATCGCCCTTGCGAGGCACTGCGGGAACACGAATGGGCTCCTTGCCCTCCTTCTTCAGGCGCTTGTTGGCCTCGATGGCCCAGCGTACGCGCTGCCGACCATCGACTACCTCGACGATCGGTACGCCGTCCTTGTCACCGTTTTTGCGAACGATCACGGGCTCCAGGACGCCCACCGCCATGACGTTGAGGATGTGGTTCTCGTCGAGAGCCAAGTTGATGCGCTCGTCGAAGAGCGCCGACTTCTCATCCTTGACGATCTTCAGGTTCTCCGGCTCGAAGTAGAGGACTTTGCCAGCCGACTCCGCATTCCACGCCTTCTTTTCGTCGCTCATGATGTTTGTATCCTTTGTTGAGTTTCACTTCAGATTGACAACACCGAATCAGATTGAACTTCACACAACACTGCATAGCAATCACTACGATGTGCACTGCTAAGTACGGCGTAGCGACTGCTACTGAACACCAGATCGGATCCGATCCGACAGCCGAATGACCAGACGGTAATCACGGACATCGCGAAGATCAAGATCAAGCGTTCGGAAGAGTCGAGGAGCATCAGGTAACGTGAATTCCTCGTCACCACGCCATGCCTAGCGCCATGCCTTAGCGCCATAGCGTCTCCGGAATTGGCTCCCCGACTCTTCAGAACACTCGAACCAGAGTCGAACCGTCAATAGAATCGATAGACCACCACGGTCCACCTTACAAGAGAAATCGAAACCCAATCGACTGATCCTCAGACCGCATCGGATCCGATTCTAGCCTAACCCCTTAAAAGTAACCGTCGAAGCTCGCGTTCTCGCTTGAGTTTTTGCTTCCACAGCCGAGGCCGGCGGGCCAATTCCACAAGACGCCACCACGCGCGCGACGGCACTGGAAACGACTCGAACGGTAAAAGTGACAGTGGGCACTTCGGATTTTTCGTCACGTGCCCCGACATGAGCCAAGTCCAGCGGCCCCTCGTAACGCGTCCCTTGTGTCGCAGACAACTCGGACACGCCCGATAGTCGCGCGCCGCCCGGTCGTGCAGCGTGGACTTGAATCCTCGTGTGCCGTTCGTCTTCGTCGTCGTCGTCGACATGGCGTCTCCTTTATCCCTTCATCGCGTGGGCACTGGGCATCGCGTGGGCCAAGAACTCGCCACCGGACAGCCCGCACGTCCAGGTGTTGCCGCACTTGTCGCACGTGAACCTTGGGCGTCCGCTGTCGGTCATAGACAGGCGGAAGCCTGGGTGACGGCACCGGCCGCAGACGGGACGACTACGCGACACGGACGGACCTCGTACGCGTCGGACGCGTCGGACCGTCATCGCTTATGCGCCTGTCGACTTCCTTCCGCGTCCGGCTCGATCGTGTAGCCAGCCGCGCGCAGCACGCGGACTACCTCGGACGTGGTACCCTGGACGACGTAGCGGCGTCCAGCGTGATCGGCGTAGCTCGCGACAGTCGTGTCGGCGGCGACGCGGACGGGCATGCGCTGGGTGCGCAGGTCAAAACCAACGTCGAGCGGGGCCAGGCGTAGGCCGATCGTGTGGGTGTCGGGAAAGCGGTCAAAGACAGTGATATGCGCGCTCATCGCTTCGCTCCTTTCGTCTCGGCCTCTTCAACAAACTCGCTGTCTCGGATCCACACCCCAGTAGACCCACTAGACTCGTGAACCGGATTGGAAATTCCGAGCGGAAACCATACATCATGATGCACGCCGCCGATATCTCGCGTGACCACGGCCCCGCGATACTCCTTGTCGAACCGCTTTCGCGTCCACCCAACGGATTTGGCGCTCACGACAGCATCTTTATTCGCATACCCTTGCATTGACACTCTAACCTCGTTTCTCGTTCTACTTTTCCCGCTCGACCAATCGAAGTTGGAAGACATTGCTACCAGGATCGATCACTTCTGATGACACGATAATAATGTCACTAATGCTCGCCGTTCCACTGGGCAGTGAACCGCCAAACACAGAACGCCACTCGTCAAGCGCAACACTGACATCCGCGTCATCATCATCGATCAGCAGCTCGATCGTCGCGGTTAGATTTACTTTTCTCAAACGACTTCTCCTGGTTTAAACGACCGACATCTCGCGTCGCCACAGCGCCGCCTAGCATTTGGACTGCTACTCCTCTCCCTTCTTGATCAAGCGCACAAGAGCTTCATAGGTTCCGGTAGGAGCATTGACGAACAACCACTCATAGAGTCTCGCGGCGTCCGATTCGTAGAGACGATCCGACATCGCCTCAGAAGGAGCGCTGAACAAAGACAGGTTCCCGGCGCGACCCAATGCGGCGACAATGCGGAGGTCGCCTACCACGACATCCACCCGATCCACCTGCCCGTTCGCGCTCACGGCCGCGCCCGCGTGTAGAGCCCACGGCTCACCCGTTTGACCATCCCGAATTTGACCAGCGAGAGCAGGCAATTGCTCACGTAGCTACGCCCCATTTTCGTCCTCTTCGACAAGAAGACGAGGTTGGCGTCGGTTCCAGCGGGTGGAAACGCGTCAAACACTTGTTTTACGCGGCCAGCAAGCTCGATCTTGCGAAGAACGCCCGTCTTCGCTTTTGTGGATTTCGATTTCTCGGCCATCTTCACCAACTTGCGATTGAGACGTTCGACCTCCGCATTGCTGATGGTCCCGCCCGGTCGTCCCTTGACACTCGCCCCTGCGATCCGATGTGACTGATCAACGATCGGCGCCCTTTCCGAATCCCACGGCAAGATACCCAACAGTTCCCGACGACCGGTCTCAAGCCTCTCAACTACGGCGATGGCTTCGCTAAACCAGTCACCGATCGTGTCTCGATCCGATTTGAGCCGATCGACAATCGCCCGCAACGGACTTGACGGAGCCCACAGAGACGATCGGTTTGATGCGCTTTGCATAATCCACCTTCCTTTTGTGCATTCCCCTACCACCAACAGACCGTTCACGAGACGCTGCGACACCGAGCAGCGACGCGGCAAGTCCAAGCCAATTGCCGCGATGCGCTGGTCCAGCTTGCTCCCAATAGAGCGCGGACCTCTCTTCAAATCGAGACGGACTCGACGTGGCCGCCATCGCATGGTCACTCCACGCGAGGTAGCGAGCGAATCGCTCTACGTCGATAGGCACAACCTTTTTGGCTAAGACGTGATTCGGCTTTGGCCTCGACTGACTCATGTTTCCTCTTCCTCTTTTAGAGATCTCT
>Ga0315281_10016005_pt1 | contig 10024 bp, 7 predicted proteins | sample YL17G07_0_MG_FD_204540 | JGI IMG/M metagenome (GOLD analysis project Ga0315281, IMG submission 204540) | Sediment microbial communities from Yellowstone Lake, YNP, Wyoming, USA - YL17G07_0 | ecosystem: Environmental > Aquatic > Freshwater > Lake > Sediment | place: USA: Wyoming | collected...
TCCCTCAACTTCTCGTCCTTCGTGTCCTTCGTGGTAGAAAAACAATGATTCAGTTGCGGTATTTTATAATTCTATCTCAACCAACATGTTGTAGAAAAATACGGGCAAAAAGTGGGGATTGTCCTGAGAATGAGTTCAGAGTTCGATGCCCCCCTCGGGGCGGCGCCGTGCGGAGTGGAGCCCCCCCCTCGCCGCGCAGCCGTCCGGACACATTGAGGCAGGCAATCGCTTCCTGGGTCTTGCCTATCTCAGCGTACCTGGAGGCGAGGAAGTTATATGCCTCCGCGTATCCGCCACCTGTTGCGATCAGTGTGCGGCAGGTTTCGGTGTGGTCCCCCTGCATTCCCCGTTCGCCATAGTAGAGCATGAGCACTCTGTTGAAATCGGAAACCGCCTTTTCGTGCAGCCCCAGGTCGGTATAGACGATGCCCCGATTGAAATAGGCGAGCGGAACGTAGCCGTCGGGGTACTTTCGAACGGCATCTTCCCACAGCGCGACGTTGCTGTTCCACACCGCACACCTGCTCCGCGTGAGAACGGACAGCGCCACGATGAGCCCCACGAATGCAACGACCGCGAGGGGTGCGGCAAACTTCATCTTCCTCCCGCAGAGCCAGGCAATCAATTCGGCCAGGAGAAAAGAGAGCCCGATCGAGGGGATGTAGGTGAAACGGTCCGCGACAATCGCCGTCCCGGTGGGGAATAGTTGCAGGGCGGGGAGGACCGTGATCAGGAAAAACAGGCTGCCAAAAGCTATTTTCCTCGTGGAGCGCGCTGAACGTGCGATGAGTGCGCCGAGCAGTATGAGTATGAGGGGTGAGACAAGAAATACCGCGGGTAAAAAACAGCCGTGCTTTACCGGAAAGGGATAGAGGCACGACAGGCGCACCGGCACGATGGACTTATACAGGTAGAAGAGCAGGGCGTGCGGGGGGATAAAGAGCTGGTCACACACGGTGAACGCGGGCCCCGTGCGCGCGTAACCCCGTGCGGTCAAAAACCCCAGGATGAGAAAGGCAACGGCGATTGAGAAGAGGGGAAGTTTTTTGAGAAGGTTTTTCCTGTCTATTTTTGCGCCGTGGAGATAGTCGCAGAGGAGGAGCACGAGCGGGAGCACCAGCGCGGCCGGCTTCGAGAGGAGCGCGAGCAGGAAAAGAAAAACGATGCTGAGGCGCCAGAGCGGCGATCTGCGGATGAGCGCGTAGTGGTAGCTGACGAGCGCGCCCAGGAAGAAGAACGCGTAGAGCACATCTTTCCTTTCAGTGATCCAGGCGACCGATTCGACGCGCAGCGGGTGCACGCCGAAGAGGAGGGCCACGATGAGCGCGGTGGATCTGCTGCGGCTCAACAAGAAAATGAACCAGAACACCAGCAGGCAGTTGCACAGGTGGAGGATGAGGTTGGTCACATGATATGCGTACGGCCGGAGGTCGAAGAAGCGATACTCAATCGCGTAGGAGAGGAACACCAGCGGGCAGTAGATCACCGCGTAGTCTGCGGAGGTGAATATCGTCGCAATGCCCTGCCGGGATAAATCCCTTATCATCGGGTTGCGATACACATAACGATCATCGTCGAAATTGACGAAACCGCCGTGGAGGCAGGGATAGAAAGATATGAACGTTGTGACGAGGATGATAAAGAGCGCGATGATTGTAGCGCGCGTTTCGCTCCCTGTGGCGGTGAGGTGCACGGTCATGCTTCAGATCTTTACACTTTCCACTTTCAACCTTGAGCTGTGTTTAGAGCCACAGTTGCCGGTCCAGCACTCGGTACTGAATCGCCTCGGAGACGTGCGGCGGGAGGATCTCGTCGCTCCCCTCGAGATCGGCTATCGTGCGGGAAACCTTCAGCACCCGGTCGTAGGCTCTCGCCGACAGGCCGAGCTCGGTGATGGCTGTCTTGAGGAGCTCCTGTCCACCCGTGTTCAGCCGGCAGTGCTTTCTGATCTGCCGGTGGGTCATCTCCGCATTGCAATAGATCTTTTCTTCTCTGAATCGTTCGAGCTGGCGCCCGCGCGCGGCGCCCACGCGACTCCGCATTGTCTCTGAGCTCTCGCCGGTTGTCTCTCCCGCCAGCTCGCGGTATTTCACCGCGGGCACATCCGCGTGGATGTCGATCCTGTCCAGGAGCGGCCCCGATATTTTCGACATGTACTGCTGAATCTGCGACGGTGTGCAGCGGCAGGTTCTCTGTGGATCGGTAAAGAAACCGCACGGGCACGGGTTCATCGCGGCGGCGAGCAGGAAGCGGGCGGGAAAGGTGATTGTTCCCGCCGCGCGGGATATGTTCACGTGACCGTCCTCGATCGGCTGGCGGAGGAGTTCGAGCACATTCCGCTTGAACTCCGGCAGCTCATCGAGGAAGAGGGTGCCGTTGTGCGCGAGGCTCACCTCGCCCGGCCTCGGGTAGGTCCCCCCGCCGATCAGCCCCGCGTCCGAGATCGAGTGGTGCGGATTGCGGAATGGGCGCGTGGCTACGAGCGGCGTTCCCGGATCGAGGAGGCCGGCGATTGAGTGAATCTGGGTCGTCTCAAGGGCCTCGTCGAGCGTCATGTCGGGTATGATTGTCGGAAGCCTTCTGGCGAGCATCGTCTTGCCCGACCCGGGCGGGCCGATCATAATGATGTTATGGCCGCCGGCCGCCGCGACCTCGAGGGCCCGCTTCACGTGCCCCTGCCCCTTCACGTCCGAAAAATCGACCGGGTAGCTGCGGGCGCGCGTGAACATCTCTCCCATGTCCAGCGTGACGGCATTGATCTCAGCCTCTCCCTCGACGAATTTGACGAGCGCCGCGAGGGAGTCAACCGGGTAGACGCCGATCCCCTCCACGACCGCGGCCTCCGCGACGTTATCCGCGGGGACGATGAGGCCCTTCCGCCCCTCGCGCTTTGCCGCGAGCGCGATGGGGAGCACACCCCTGACCGCGCGCACGCTCCCATCGAGGGCGAGCTCGCCCACTATGATGAAGTCGCCCAGCCGTTCGCTCCCGATCTGCGTGCTGGCGGCGAGAATCCCCATCGCGATGGGGAGGTCGAAACTCGGACCCTCCTTTTTGATATCCGCGGGGGCGAGATTGACGGTGAGGCGTCCCTCGGGGAACACGAACCCGGAATTCTGGACAGCAGTTTTGACGCGATCCCGGGATTCCTTTACCGCAGTATCCGGCAGCCCGACGATGACCACCGCCGGGATGCCGCCTGAGACATCAACCTCGATCTCAACGGGATACGCCTCGACGCCGTGAATGGAACCTGAATGAACCTTCGCGAGCATGACAACAATCCCTCCGGAATCCGGCTCTCCCCCCTCTCCTCATACGTCGGGCGAGGTCACTACCTTCGCGTTCCTGGGTTTGAGGTCCTCGACATGTCTCCGCCGCGCGTGCCCATGCGGGTCTAATGTTGTTCAGCGTGCTCCGCATGAGGGCGCTTCCGGCGCCACAGTGCCGCACGGCGGCGCATCTGGTGTTTGTGTCTCCTGCGGGCGCTGGCGCGATCGTTCACGGCCGCAATGCCTCAGTTACGGGTGGTACAGATTTGTAGGGGTTCGATTCCCGCCTACGGCGGGCAAGTATCGAACTTGCCACGTAACATCCGTGGCCCGGGCGCGATAAATCGCGCCCCTACATCACGACAATACTACATCTGCCCCACCATAACTGACCCATTACTCACGGCCGCAAAATCCTGTTGATCATTTTAAGTAATTTTTCCTTCGTGATCGGCTTCTGGAGAAAATAGACGCGGCGCATTTTTTTGAGCTGCACGAGCATGTCGGGGTTCAGCACGCTCACCACCAGGATGGGTACGCCGCCCCTCCCTTCCTCTCTCACTCGGGACAGGAAGGATTGGCCGGCCATGTCCGCCATGATGATATCGGAGATGATGAGGTCGAAGCGCTGCTGCCTGACTGACTTCATAGCTCTCGCAGTGTCGCCCGTGATCTGGAGGGCATACCTTTGGGCTTCATCCTTGAACATGAACTTATAGATCGCCTGCATATCCGGATCATCTTCAACAATGAGTATGCGCTTCATTCCTTCATCCCCTCGCGATTTCCCGCGCTCAGACACCCAGCGCTGCGCGCGGCAATTTCACTGTTACCGCGGTTCCCTTCCCCGTTCCTGCCGAAGTGACCTGGATCGTACCGCCGTATATCTCGGCAATTTCCTTGCAGATTGCCAGGCCGAGTCCCGTTCCATGAATTGACGGATCTTGCTTGAAGAACTTGGTGAATACAATGCTCGTATCCTTCAACGCGATACCGCAGCCGGTATCTTTGACCTTTATCCAGACCTCGTTTCCCCGAGAGCTGACGGTCAGTGCGATGGCACCGCGCCTTGTAAATTTCACCGCGTTGTCTATAATGTTGTAGATGAGCGTCCGCATCATCCTCACGTCGGCGTAGATCTTGTCGATCTTACCCGGGATATCTATCTTCACTCTGAGTTTTTTCTGCGCGATCGGATCCTGAAAATCCCTCACGATCTCGGTCGCCATCTTTTTAAGCGAGATCTGTTTCCGCTGTGGCACCGCTCTTCCGGCGCTCAACGAGAACATCTCCAGTATGTTGTTCACATCCCTGCTGAGCGTTTTGATGTTCCTCGATCCTATCCTCCACGCGTTCTGTATCGCGTTCACATCTCCGGCTTCTATCGCCTGCTGTCCCATGTCAAACGCCATCTCCATCACGGCGATCGGGGCCTTCAATTCATGGGAGACGTCCCGGATAAGATTATCTTTCATCTGCTCGATTCTTTTTCTCTCAGAGATGTCTCTGAAAATTCCCTGGAATACGGTTTTACCCGGATACTCAATAATACTCCCGGTGACATCCATTGGAACTACCTTGCCATCTTTTCTTAATAAGAGCAGGTCACTTACCTCCCCTCCTCTGTTCTCTACAATATTTTTGAATGCGGCTGCAGCTCGCTCCCGCTCCTGCTCAGGGTGAAGCTGGGCGAAGTGCATCGTGGTGAGGGCATTCTTCGAGTACCCGAGGAGTTCCAGTGCCCTCTTGTTCGCTTCCAGTATGTGCCCCTCGGTGTCGGCGAGGAGAATTGCCTCGCCGGCGCCATCCATCAACGCGCGGTATTTCTCCTCGCTCTTCCGCAACTCCTCCTCCACCTTCTTGCGCTCGGTGATGTCGCGGCAAAGCGAGATAATCCGCAGCAACTCGCCGGACCCAATGACGGTCGCATTGATCTCAATGGGCGTGATCCGACCGGTCCTGTCCACATAGTCGATGTTGAGATTCCTAATGAAACCGGATTTGATACATTGGGCCACGGCCGCCGCGTTTTTTCGCTTCTCATACTCGGCGGTCCACTCGATGACGGTCCTGCCGAGTATCTCGCGGAGTTCGCGGTGGCCAGTTAGCCGCACGTATTCCGCGTTTGCATCCACGACCCTGCCCGCACTGTCCAGGATTAGGAACCCCGTATTCGTCGTTTCGACCAGGGCGCGATATTTCTCTTCTGACTTTCTCAATATTTCTCCGGCGCGCTTCTGCCCGGTAATATCGCGCCATATCGCCTGGATGAATGTCTTCCCGTGTGCGGAGATGGGCCTCGCGCTGACCAGGATATCCCGTATCTCACCGCTCTTTGTTCTTTGCTTCGTTTCAAAGACACCGCCTCCCTCGTTGACTATTTTTTGGATGTGCGCGGAGACCTCCTCCGGAGATTCGATCAGTTCAAAGTCCTGTATCCTGAGCCTCTGGAACTCCTTTCGCGTGTAACCGAGGTTCTTGTGCGCCCTGTCGTTGAACGCGGCGAAATCGCCGGTGTGCGCGTCAAAGAGGATGACCGAGTCCGGCGCCTGCTCGAAGAAGGAGCGGTACCGCTCCTCCGATTCCTTTAGCGCTTCCTCGGCGAGCTTGTGCCCGGAGATGTCGCGATTGCTGCCGCGCGTGCCTAAATATTTTCCATCGGCACCGTATATCTGCTGGCAGACGTGGGAGATCCAGCGGACCGACCCGTCCCGGTAAACGATGCGAAATTCCAGTTCACTCGGGAGCGCGCCGCGATCTGGATCCTGTTCGTGAGACGCGAATCGGGACCGGTCATCGGGGTGGATGATGGCGAGCAGCAGGGCGGGGTCCGCCTCGAATTCCTTCGCGGTATAGCCGGTGATCCTCTCGCACGAGGGCGATGAGTAATCGAGGCAGCCGTCAGGCGCCATCCAGAATTCCCAGGCATAGGTATTATCGGCGACAACGCGATATTTGGCCTCGGATGCCCTCAGGGCTTCTTCGGCTCTCTTGCGCTCGCTGATGTCGCGCACGTATTCAATAACCCCCATGAGCTTACCGGTTGCCCTGTCGAGGAGCGGAAAGCTGTAGAGGTCAAGCCATCCGACAGTCTCTCCTCCCGGACCGGTCAAGAGGACTATCTCATAGGCTGATTCACCGGTCGTGAGCGTTTTCCTCGTTGGGCAGGCTTCACAAGGCTCTGTCCGTGAATGATAGGCTTCATAACATTTCTTGCCGACGAGCGGCATGGCGTGCGCGTACCATCGCTCCATCGTCGGATTGACGCGAATAATATCCATGTTCTTATCGAGGATGCTGATGCCATCCTGTATGCTCGTGAAGATGCTGGACAGGAAATCCTCCCGCTCCCGCACGGCCTCTTCGGCCTGCACGCGCTCGGTCACGTCGCGGTACACCACGCCGACCGCGAAGATTGTGCCTGCGGAGTCCCTGATGGGAGACAGCGTTGATTCGCTGCACACGAGGCGGTCGCCCATCATAACCTTGTCTCTGACATGCACCGGCTTCCCCGAGGCAAAAACTTCGTCAACCCTCTTCATCCAGCGCTGCATGAAATCGGGTATGTGGCCCAGGGCGTCGCGCATGTTTTTCCCGACGATCTTATCTCGCGTTGTCCCGAGGTGGTCGATAGCCGCCTGATTGGCGTACAGATAGTTGTAGCCCTTGTCCCACACGAGGATGCAATCCCTCGTGGATTCAAAAATGGCCCGGAACCTCTCTTCGCCTTTTCGAAGCGCCTCCTCCATCCGCATGCGCTCGGCGATGTCTCTTTGAAGTTTATCACTGATTGCTTCAAACTCTGCGGTACGGGATTCCACCATCTTCTCAAGATGCACCAGGTATTTCCTCGATTCTTCCTCAGTGTGCTTGGGCTCGCTCAGGTCCACAAAAATACCCATGATCACTTTTTTGCCGCTCACATCTACGATCTGAGCGCTTATCATGACGGGGATTCTTTTGCCGTCACTGTGTTGTATCTCACCTTCAAAATCGGTTATGTGCTCTTGTTCGATATGGAGGGCAAATTTTTTCTTGTATTTTTCCTCTTCGCCTTTGGGATGCAAATCCCACTGGTGCATTCCGATGATCTGTTCCCGTGTGCGGCCGGTCAGTATCTCAGCCTGAGCATTGCACTCCACTATTCCCCCTGTCTCGACATCGGCTATGATTAGTGCGCTGCCCGCATGTTCAAAAACATAATGATATATATTACCCTCGGCGAGTTCTTTTATTTTTTCAGAATGGTCTTTCACACCACCCTCGCTCCTCGTTCATGTGACAGAGGTGTGCCGCGCATCAGTTGAAACCGATGTGTGATCAGGGCGCGAATTCTGTGAGTCGGGCGCAGCAACGGACAATGCAGAATACAGCCCTCTCCTCTCCGCCGGCAGGGGGATAGTTCTCGTCCGGAACTCTCTATTGCTGCTCCATCGAATTGTAGCATAGCAGGGACAGATTGGAAAACTATTCCTGCATCCCGAAATGGCGCATAATGTGGGGGGCGCCTGCCGGCGGGGAGGGATTCATCCGACACGCGCCCATCGTCTATAAAAGGATAGCGGTTCCCGCAGGTCTCTACACATGCTACGGCGCGCTCGCAAAGGTAGGTAAGAAAACGGGTGGTGTCAGAACTCAATAACGTACTGCACGGCATGATATTACAACTTAATTCTCTTCGTGGCCGGCAGAAATTCAAGCTAATCTCTCGAATATCCTGCACACCGCGAGGCAGACCCAGTAGATCAGGTCCTTGTCTTTTCCCCGCAGGAGCTTCAGTCTGAAAAGGCCTTTCCTGTCCTGCCGATCCCTCAGCCAGTCAAGGGAATGCGAGATCGCCGGATCGTCCTTAGGGAAGCCCATCATTGATAAGGAATCGAGCGCGGAAACTATGTCCGTGAACCAGAACGGGTACGACACCCTCCCCCAGTACTCCGGCGCGCTCCGGTCCGGGTATGCGTCCCTCCTGAAGAAACGCGAGGCAAGCAATGTTCCCGCATGCCGCGCTTCCTTTGATCTCCTGTAGCTCGGATGCGCGGCGAAGGCGCGGAGCATAACTCCCGTCGCCAGATGTGAAAATGGCTTCGAGCGGTCCGGTTCGATCGTTGTGCCGCGCAGAACACTTGTTTTATAGCTCGCCCGGACAGTTCTTAGGGGAATTGCCCAGCCGCCGTCGGCCTGCCGGATAGAGAGCAGCCAATTAAATCCCTTCTCAATGCGGGTGTCATCGCTGTATCCCGCCTTGATGAGCAGCTCCATGATGCCGGCGGTGTAGTTCGGCGTGTATTGATTGGCATAGATTCCCCTGAAGTCTCCTCCGGCGGTCTGGCAACGAAAAAGGAATTCGGCGGACTGCCCGATTTGCAGATGCCTCCTGTTGAGCCCGTATTTCTCTACAAGTTCCCCAATCATCCTGTACGTTTCTATCTGGGTGTAGTCCTCTTCAGATCGCATGTGCGTATTGCCGCTATGGTACTTCCATGATCCATCCCTCTGCTGCTTTCGCCGGATGCGCTCCACGCACGGCAGCTCCCAGAGCGTTTCGATCGGTTTAACCTTTTCTCCCAGGAGATCCCGCCGGGTGAAATACTCAATGGCCGGACTCCCCGATGCGAGAAGCGCCGGCACCGGATCAACGCGAAGCCATTTCCGCCATCGCCCTCTCATAAAGCTTCCCTGAAAGACTTATAGCCGAGACTTCAGTCTCGGCTACATTAACCATCCCCTCACTAATCCTCTGCCTCTTACCCTTCAGCTCCCGCGGCCCGCACCATAAAAGATCCCCACTGGTTTCGACGGGGGTAATCAATGCTCAACTTTGTACACTAACCACATGCATCCCTTTTCTAAGCTCTCCTTTTTGTGTAATTTCAAGTTAACACTCCTATCGATCCCACCAAAAATAGTATAACCCCTGTTTCCGACGATAACAGGGTGGACCAACAAACTGATCTCAGATACAAACCCATGATTTATGAGCAGGTCAACCAATATTCTTCCCGCGTCGGTCAGTACGGTTTTTGCACTATATTTTTTAAAAAGGGTTTCCAATGCTTTTTTTAAATCAACACGCTTTTTGCCAACAATGTGATAACTATAGTTCCTTTCTTCCAGATACGCTCTGTATTCTTTAGAAGTTTCCTCTGATATCAGCAGAATAACGTCTTTGCAAAACTCAAATCCCCTGCATATGTGAAGCAGCCCTTTCAAAGCTCCCTTTGTGTCTGGGATAACCCAATAAGGCAGGCTCTTATCCCTTTGAGGCTTTTTAAAATCTTTCCCTTCTTCCGGTGGAACCGTGCCTCCATACAATTCAATACCTGCTTTTACAGTATTTGAACCGATTAAGTGAACATCGGGCTTATACCCTCGCGCAATTGTGTAATGCAAACCCATATTAACTTCAAAATTTATGAGTGAATTATCCAAACTGATCGAATTATGCACTATGACCTTTGGCAGCATTCTAGTCTCCTTTATCCCTTCCCCCTTCCCCCTGCTCCCTTATCCCTGCAGTATTGGCGGAGGGGCTAACTACAGCCCAAAGCCGAAAGCCCAAAGTCAAAAGCAATACCGTTGCTTCTTCCCTTTTCCCTTCTCCCTAATCTCTTATCCCTGCAGTTCTGGCGGAGGGGGTGGGATTCGAACCCACGGTGCCCGTAAGGGCACACCGGTTTTCAAGACCGGCGCTTTCGTCCGCTCAGCCACCCCTCCCCCCGTGCTACAACTTGCTTATCATCATGCAGTTGCGG
>Ga0315281_10016006_pt1 | contig 10024 bp, 8 predicted proteins | sample YL17G07_0_MG_FD_204540 | JGI IMG/M metagenome (GOLD analysis project Ga0315281, IMG submission 204540) | Sediment microbial communities from Yellowstone Lake, YNP, Wyoming, USA - YL17G07_0 | ecosystem: Environmental > Aquatic > Freshwater > Lake > Sediment | place: USA: Wyoming | collected...
TCATGCCCATTTGTCGGCGCATGGCGTACAGGGCGTCGCTGTCGAGCTCGTGGATTACTTGGCCGGCGACCTTGACGCTGCCGCGCGCGGGCTTGAGCTGGCCGCCAAGGTGGCGCAGCAGCGTGGTCTTGCCGCAACCGCTCACGCCCAGGATGGCGACCAGCTTGCCGCGCGGAATCTTGAGGTTGATGCCTTTGAGGACTTGGCGCTTGCCGTAGGCGAAGTGGAGATCGCTGATCTCCACCAGGTTTTGCGCTGACTGATCCATTGCCTGCACCTCCTTTCGGGACGCTACGCAGCCTGATGTCAAATTACCGCCGGCAAAGCGGGTAGCTAATTGGGTGCGCCAGCAAACCCGTGAGCCGCTCTTGCCTCCCCCTTTGGAAAAGGGGGAGAGCTTGCGAGGGGGAGGAGGGGGATTTGAGAAAGCCGGATTCGCGCGCACTGCCCGCAAATCCCCCCTGGCCCCCCTTTTGCAAAGGGGGAAACGAAAAACACCGCCTAAAAAATCAGCGGCCTCGTCCGGCAGGACGACGCGCGGCCGGCGGCCTGGCGCTGCCGAAGCCGCCTGCCCCGCCCGGTCTCGCCTGTCCCTGCGGCGACGACGGTTTGCCGCCGCCGGAGCGGCCCCTGGGCTGGCCGCGCCCGGGCTGGCCTCCCTGGCGTCCGTTCGGGATCGGTTCGGGCTTGGCGTTGCGGTCGGGCTCGAAGCCGGCAACAACCTCTTCCGGCAATTCGCGCTTGATCAGCCTTTCGATATCCGCCAGCAGTTTGAGTTCGTCGACGCACACCAGCGACACGGCTTCGCCTTCGCTGCCCGCGCGTCCGGTGCGGCCGATGCGGTGGACGTAGTCTTCCGGCACGTTGGGCAACTCGAAGTTGACCACGTGCGGCAGTTCGCTGATGTCGATGCCGCGCGCGGCGATGTCGGTGGCGACCAGCACCTGCAGGCTGCCGCTCTTGAACTCGGCCAGCGCGCGGGTGCGCGCCGACTGGCTCTTGTTGCCGTGAATGGCGAGCGACGGGATACCGTCCTTGGTGAGCTGCTCCGATAGTTTGTTGGCGCCGTGCTTGGTGCGCGTGAACACCAGCACCTGGTGCCAGTTGTTTTGCTTGATGAGGTGGGCAAGCAGCTCGCGCTTTTTGTCGCGGTCGACCGGGTAAACCTTTTGCGCGATGAGTTCGGCGGTGGCGTTACGGCGCGCCACTTCGATCATGGCCGGTTTGTTGAGCAGGCCGTCGGCCAGCGCCTTGATCTCGTCGGAGAAGGTGGCGGAGAACAGCAGGTTTTGCCGATGCCTGGGCAGCAGCGCGAGGATCTTCTTGATGTCGCGGATGAAACCCATGTCCAGCATGCGGTCGGCTTCGTCCAGCACCAGGATCTCGACGTGCGAGAGGTCGACGGTCTTCTGCTGCACGTGGTCCAGCAAACGTCCGGGCGTTGCCACCAGGATGTCCACGCGGCTGCGCAGGCGCGTGATCTGCGGGTTGATGTTGACCCCGCCTATCATGGTCATCGAGTTGAGCTTCAGGTATTTGCCGTATTCGCGCACGCTTTCCTCGACCTGCGCCGCGAGTTCGCGCGTGGGGATGAGGATCAATGTGCGGATCGGCGGACGGCCTTCGGAGGGGCCCTTGACGGCCTTATTGGAGAGCAGATGCAGGATCGGCAGGACGAAGCCGGCGGTCTTGCCGGTGCCGGTCTGTGCGCCGGCCAGCAGGTCGCCGCCGGACAGCACGGCGGGAATCGCCTGCAGCTGGATGGGGGTGGGTTCGGTGTAGCCGCGTTCGGTGACGGCACGGACGATTTCTTCGGACAGGCCGAGGGTAGCGAATGACATAGGATTCCTGAGATTACATCGGCCTGTCGCCGTTGTCGGCGCCAGTCTTAGGCAGACGGATGAGAGTTTGACGGCCCGGGATGGGCAGCGGCGCCAAGGCTGGAGCGAGCACCGCAGGCGCGCAGTTTAACAGAGCGCGCCCTGTCGCGCCATGCCATCCGCAGCGGCCTCAAGTCTGCCCGGTTCCTGCCGATAGGTATGAGCAGCCCAAAAAACCGCCGCCTGGCGCACCGCGCGAGGCTCGCGCATTGCAGACGGAACCCGGCTCCCAACCCGCTTTTATGCTCATTCACCACTCAAAATACCTCATCGCCATCGGCTTTGCCCTGGTGCTGGTGCTGATGATCTCCCTCACGGCGATCGGCCTCACCCGCATGGCGGCAATCCACCAGCGCATGGAAATCATCGTCAACGAGCAGAACGTCAAGACCGACCTGGTTGCCCTGATGCGCCATGCCGCACGCGAGCGCACCATCAACCTGCACCGCATGGCGGTCATGACGGACGCCTTTGAGCAGGACGACGAACTGCAAAAGTTCAGGGCCATGGCCTCCGAATTCATGAAGGCGCGGGCAAAGCTGCTCGCGATGGGCTTGAGCACGACCGAGGCAGCCACCCTGGAAAAAGTCGGTGCGCTCGCCCTGGAGGGAACGAGAGTACAGGCGGAAGTCGTCGACCTGGTCACTGCCGGGAAGGCGGCGCAAGCGAACCAGTTGTTGCTGGCGAAGGCCATGCCGGCGCAGAACCGGGTTCTGGCCAAGTTGAGCGAGTTGCTGGAAATCCAGCGCGACGCCGGGCGCAAAGCCGTCGACGAGGCCACCCGGACCTACCACTACGCCTACCTGATCATGCTGAGTCTCGGCGCGGCCGCCGTGGGGCTGGGGATATTGATCGCATGGTTCGTCATTCGCCGCTCGGCCAGGATCGAGTCGGACCTGTTCCACGAGAAGGAGCGCGCCGAGGTCACTCTGCACTCCATCGGCGATGCCGTCATCACCACGGATACCCTGGGCATGGTGGACTATCTCAACCCGGTGGCGCAGCAGCTGACCGGCTGGAGCGCCGCGGACGCCCAGGGAATGCTGCTCGCCAGGGTTTTCGACGCGGTGGCCGAGGCCACCGGGGAAAGCATGGGCGATGCGCTCGGCCAGGGCGTGCTGGACGGCCAGGCGGTGGGCACGAAACAGTATGCGACGCTGTACGCCAGGGACGGCAGCGGCGTTTCCATCGAGTACGGCGCGGCCCCGATCCGCGACTTCAACGGTGAAGTGATTGGCTCAGTGCTGGTATTCCGCGACGTGACCCGCTCCCGCGAACTGGCCCTGCAACTGACCTGGGCTGCCAGCCACGATGCCCTGACCGGTTTGATCAACCGCCGCGAGTTCGAGCGCAGGCTGGCGCAATTGCTGGAGACGGCGCGCATCGAGCACAAGCATCACGCCGTGCTGTACCTGGATCTCGACCAGTTCAAGATGGTGAACGATACCTGCGGGCACATGGCCGGGGATGAGCTGCTGCGGCAACTGGCCACCACGCTGGAAAAAAGGGTGCGCGAAAGCGACACGCTGGCGCGGCTGGGCGGCGACGAATTCGGGGTGCTGCTGGAAGGCTGTGCACTGGACCGGGCCGCCATCATCGCCGATTCCCTGCGCACCGCGGTGACCGGGTTCCGCTTCGTATGGCAGGACAAGGTGTTCGAGAACGGCGTCAGCATCGGCGTGGTAGCCATCACGGATCACTCCGAAAGCACCGCCAGCATCATGAGCGCCGCGGACTCGGCCTGCTACGTCGCCAAGGACCAGGGGCGCAACCGCGTGCACGTGTCGCACCCGGACGACAGCGAATTGTCGCTGCGCCAGGGCGAAATGCAGTGGGTGCAACGCATTTCCAAGGCATTGGAGGAGGACCGGCTGCGCCTCTACTACCAGTCCATCACCCCGCTCTTCCCCGTGGCCTGTCCCGCCGACAGTGCCTGCCCGTCGGAAGAGCACTATGAAGTGCTGCTGCGCATGATCGACGAGTCCGGCAAGCTGGTGCCGCCGATGGCTTTCATTCCGGCCGCCGAGCGCTACAACATGATGCCCGCGATCGACCGATGGGTGATCCGCACAGCGCTCGACCATCTGGCGACAAATGGTGCGGCGGCGGGATCGACCTGCTCGATCAACCTTTCCGGCCAGTCGCTGGGTGACGAGCAGATGCTGGACTACATCGTCGGCCAACTCGAAGACAGCGGCGTCGCCCCGCAATGCATCTGCTTCGAAATCACCGAAACCGCGGCGATCGCCAACCTGACGCGGGCAACCCGCTTCATGCAGGTGCTGAAGGGCATGGGCTGCCGCTTTTCGCTCGACGACTTCGGCAGCGGCATGTCCTCGTTCGGCTACCTCAAGCACCTGCGCGTGGACTACCTGAAGATCGACGGATCGTTCGTGCGCGACATGGTGGAAGACCAGGTGGATCACGCCATGGTCGAGGCGATCAACCGCATCGGCCACGTCATGGGTATCCGCACCATCGCGGAATTCGTGGAGAACGACGCGATCCTGGAGAAGCTCCGCGCGATGGGTGTGGACTACGCCCAAGGTTACGGCATCCACAAGCCGGAGCCGTTGACGCATACGGAGACGTAGGTTCTACAGCATGCGGCTTTTGTCGCCCGCGGCAAACCCGCAAAGAGGCTCGTCAATTCCCTTGCCCAGCGCAACCACCTTGAACAACTCCCCCATTTCAGCCGGACTCAGCAGCTTTTGCGCCTGGCCCGCCAGCGGCAGGTATGCGCCCACATCTTCCGGGCTGGTCTGCGCCAGCAGGTCGGCGATGCCGCAGTTGATCAGGAAGCTGCTCTGCGTGGTGTAGCCCAGCAGTTGCATGCCGGCGCCGATTCCGGCGCCGGCGACGGCGCTGAAATCCACATGGGCGGTGATGTCCTGCAACCCCGGAAGGTAGAATGGATCGCCGTGGGCATGGTGGCGGTAGTGGCACATCAGCGTCCCCTCGGAGCGTTGCGGATGGTAGTACTCACTCTCGCCGAAACCATAGTCGATCATCAGCACCGCTCCCTGCTGCAAGACCTGCGCGAGCGTGGCCACGAAAGCCGGCGCGTCGAGGCCGACTTCGCTCAGGTACCCGGCCGACACCGGCAGGCGGCGGGCGGCGTCGAACAGGGCGCCGCCGGTCAACGGCCGCTCGTGCCAGGAAAATCCGTTCGCGCCCGCGGCAACGCCGCGCTCATGCACGCCATCCTGGCGCCAGGCGACGAGGTGCACCGGCATCGCGTCCAGCACTTCGTTGCCGAGTATGACCCCGCTGAGCGAAGGCGGCAGTGCATTGAGCCAGACGACCCGCTCCAGCAAATGGGGCGCGGCAGCTTCCAGTAGCCGGCGCTGCCTTTGCCGCAAGTCGGCGCTGACTTCGAGTATGCAGTAGCGGGAAGGCAGACAGCCCAGGGCCTCCAGTTCGAGCAGGAGCTGCGCCGCGAGCCGCCCGGAACCGGCTCCCGTCTCGAGCACGTCGCCGCCGCTGATACCCAATATCTGCGCCACTTGCCGGGCCAGGGTGCGTCCGAACAGCGCGGAAATCTCCGGCGCCGTGACGAAGTCTCCCGCCTCCCCGAATTTGGCCGCGCCCGCACTGTAATAGCCGAGGCCGGGCGCATACAGCGCAAGCTCCATGTAGCGGGCAAAGTCGATCCAGCCGCCGGCGGCGGCAATGTCCTCGCGGATCAAGCCGGTCAACCGGAGGCTGTGCTGCATCGCCTCCGGCGAAGGTTCGGGTAGTGGGGGCATGGCGGTGTGTGGTAAATTTCGGGAATTCGGGCGGGATTCAATCGCCCCATTTTGCAATCGTGGAGTACAACATGCAAGGCAAGACCGTGCTGATCACCGGCGGGGCCAAGAGGGTCGGCGCCGCGATATGCAGAATGCTGCACGGCGATGGCGCCAACTTCATGATTCACTACCGCAGTTCGGCAGGCGAAGCGCGCGCGCTTGCCGCCGAACTCAACCTGCTGCGGACGGGCTCCGCAGCCCTGGTGCAGGCCGACTTGCTGAATATCGCCACTTTTCCAAACATGGTGCAAGAGACCGTCAACACCTTCGGCAAACTGGACGTGCTCATCAACAATGCCTCCAGCTTTTATCCCACGGAAGTCGGGGACATCACGCCGGCGCATTGGGACGACCTCATCGGCACCAACCTCAAGGCCCCGCTGTTCCTGTCCCAGGCGGCGGCGCCCGAGCTGCGCAAGAGCCGCGGCTGCATCGTCAACATCACCGATATCCATGCCGACCGCCCGATGAAAAGCTACGTCGTTTACAGCGCCGGAAAGGCCGGGCTGGTGGGCCTGACCAAGTCGCTGGCACGCGAACTCGGGCCGGAAGTGCGGGTCAACGCCGTGGCACCGGGCCCCATCATGTGGCCGGAAGAAGACCCCAATTTCGACGAGGTCGCGCGCCAACGCATCGTGTCGCACACCGTCCTGCGGCGCACTGGGGAGCCGGACGACATCGCCCGCGCAGTGCGCTTCCTCATCCAGGACGCGCCCTACGTGACCGGCCATATCCTGGCCGTGGACGGCGGCCGCAGCGTGAGGCTGGGATGAGCATGCCCTGGGTCAAACCGCCGAAATCCCTGCTATCCGCCGCCGGCCGCGCCATCGGCGACTATCGCATGATCCGCGAGGGCGACCGCGTGCTGCTCGGGCTTTCCGGCGGCAAGGACAGCCTGTCGCTGCTGCAAGTGCTGCTGGAGCTCAAGGCGCGCGCGCCGATCCGCTTCGAGCTGGCGGCGGCGACCGTCGATCCGCAGTCCCCCGACTACGACCCCGCCCCGCTCAAGGCCTATCTGGCGGAGCTCGGCGTGCCCTATTTCTATGAAAGCCAGCCCATCCTTGAGGAAGCCAAGGAATCCATGCAGGGGGACTCCTTCTGCTCCTACTGCTCGCGCATGCGGCGCGGCATCCTGTACCGCACCGCGCGGGACAACGGCTACAACGTGCTGGCCCTGGCGCAGCACCTGGACGACCTTGCGGAAACCTTCCTCATGAGCGCCTTTTTCGGCGGCAAGCTGCGCACCATGCAGGCCCATTACCTCAACGATGCCGGCGACATCCGCGTGATCCGCCCCTTCGTCTACGTGCGCGAACGCCAGACCGCGGCGTTCGCCGACAACGCCAAACTTCCGGTGATCCCGGAAAATTGCCCTGCCTGCTTCAGCATGCCCACCCAACGTTTTCACATGAAAACCATGCTGGCCCAGCAGGAGGCGCAAAACCCCAAACTGTTCGCCAGCCTGCTCACCGCCATGCGGCCGCTGATGGGCGAGACGGGCGAGACAGAGACCATCCGTAGCGCAGGCGACCCCGCCTGCATAGCCTAAACTCAGCGCGGGCGAGCCTGCCCGCACAACATTCATCAGGAGACTAAATGGAAGCCCAAACGTCGCTCACCCATATCACTTCGTTCATCCCGCCGCGCCGCACCCTCATGGGGCCGGGGCCATCCGACGTGCCGCAGCGCATCCTCGACGCCATGGCACGCCCCACCATCGGCCACCTCGACCCGGCCTTCGTGGACATGATGGAGCAGCTCAAAACCCTGCTGCGCTACGCATTCCAGACCGAAAACGCGCTGACCTTCCCGGTTTCCGGTCCCGGCTCGGTGGGCATGGAGACCTGCTTCGTCAACCTGATCGAGCCGGGCGACAAGGTGATCGTGTGCCGCAACGGCGTGTTCGGCGGACGCATGGTGGAGAACGTGCAGCGCTCCGGCGGCGTCGCAGTCGTAGTGGACGATGCATGGGGCACGGCGGTAGACCCGAACAAGCTGGAAGACACGCTGAAAGCCAACCCGGACGCCAGGATCGTCGCCTTCGTGCATGCCGAGACCTCCACCGGCGCCCAGTCCGACGCCGCCACGCTGGCAAAAATCGCCCAGCGCTACGGCTGTCTCACCATCGCCGACACGGTCACGTCGCTGGGCGGCACGCCGCTCAAAGTCGACGAATGGGGGCTGGACGCGGTGTATTCGGGCAGCCAGAAATGCCTTTCCTGCACGCCCGGCCTGTCCCCCGTCACCTTCAGCGAGCGCGCCGTGGAACGGGTAAAGACGCGCAAGACCAAGGTGCAAAGCTGGTTCATGGACCTCAACCTGGTGCTGGGCTACTGGGGCAGCGCGGGCAAACGCACCTACCACCACACCGCGCCGATCAATCCCCTGTACGGCCTGCACGAAGCGCTGGTGATCCTGAAGGAAGAAGGGCTGGAAAATGCCTGGGCCCGCCACCGGCAAAACCACGAGGCGCTCAAGGCCGGCGTCGAAGCGATGGGGTTGGAATTCCTGGTCAAGGCAGAGGACCGTTTGCCGCAGCTCAACACCATCACCCTGCCGCCCGGCGTGGACGATGCAGCGGCACGCACCCACCTGCTCAACGAATACAGTCTGGAAATCGGCGCGGGCTTGGGCGACTTGGCCGGCAAGGTGTGGCGCATCGGCCTGATGGGCTACAGCAGCCGTCCGGAAAACGTGGCGTTCTGCCTGCGGGGGCTGAAGGACGTGCTGGGCAGATAGTTTGCGCGCCACGCGAGGCACATGGGAGGAAATCAAATGCAAACAACCGGAATCACCGCGGTCAATCTAGCTGTTGCGACCATCTTCCTATGCTTCCTGGCGGGCTGCGTCCCGCCCCGGCAAAAGCCTGAACCCGCGGCGGCGCAAACCGCAAGCATTGCCCGCGGCAAACTGCTGCACGACACCCAATGCGTCGCCTGCCACGACTCCGCCATCTACACGCGCGGCGACCGGTTGGCCAAGTCCTATGCAGAAGTCAGGGAACAGGTCGGCGCCTGGCAGGCCAAGGCCGGCCTGTCATGGACCAGCGCCGATATCGACGTCGTCAGCCGCTATGTCAACGACGCCTTCTACAAGTACGAATGCCCGACACATTCCTGTTGAAGCATCAGTCCGTAGGATGCGGTGAGGCACGAACCGCATCAATCGCGAACACTGACCCGAATCAACCAAACCATGACGGACTATCGCCGCGGCCGTGTCCCGTTTCCACGGTCAACCTGGCCAAACGCATTTGCTCAAGCCGGGCGAAACGCGGCGAATAACGCGAACGATGCGGTTCGTTCCTCACCGCATCCTACCTGGAATGGCGCCGATATCGACCATGTTGCCTCTATGTCAACGATGCATTCGTGTTGAAGCAAACCGCTCCGATTCAGAGCAATCCCTAAAGCCCCAGCCGCTGCCACACCGTCGATATCGGCCCCGCCTGGTTCAACGTATAAAAATGCAACCCCGGCGCCCCGTGCCGCAGCAGCTTGTCGCACAGGGCGGTAACCACGTCCAGGCCGAAGGCGCGGATAGAGGCAGTATCGTCGCCGTAGCCTTGCAGTTTCAGGCGTATCCAGCGCGGGATCTCGGCGCCGCACGCATCTGAAAAGCGCGCCAACTGCGTGTAATTGGTGATGGGCATGATGCCGGGAACGACGGGGATGGCTATGCCCAGCGCCTCGCATTCGTCGAGGAAGTTGAAGTAAGCGTCGGCGTTGAAGAAGTATTGCGTGATGGCCGAGTTGGCGCCCGCTTCCACCTTGCGCTTGAAATTCAGCAGGTCGTCGCGGGCCGTCTGCGCCTGCGGATGAAACTCCGGGTAAGCCGCCACCTCGATCTGGAAGTGGTCCCCGGTTTCCTTGCGGATGAATTCCACCAGCTCGTTGGCGTAGCGAAACTCGCCCGCTCCCACCATGCCGGAAGGCAGATCGCCGCGCAAAGCGACGATGTGCTTGATGCCGTTTTCCTTGTACTGGCCGAGGATTTCGCGGATGTTTTCGTGGGTGGAACCGATGCAGGACAGATGCGGCGCGGCGTCATAGCCTTCGCGCTGGATCTCCAGCACCGTTTCCAGCGTGCGGTCGCGCGTCGAACCGCCGGCCCCGAAAGTCACGGAGAAGAACTTCGGCTTGAGTTGCGCCAACTGCTGGCGCGTGGCGCGCAGCTTGTCCATGCCCTCGGGCGTTTTCGGAGGGAAAAATTCGAAGCTGAAAGTGCGCTTGGTCATACGTCTTCCTGACAAGAGGGTTTGGCGTGTTCACGCCGAAATGCTTCCTTGGCGCTGCCCAGGATGTTGGCCCGAAAAGATTCCCCGGCATCCTGCAACCACACCAAATCCGTCTT
>Ga0315281_10016007_pt1 | contig 10024 bp, 12 predicted proteins | sample YL17G07_0_MG_FD_204540 | JGI IMG/M metagenome (GOLD analysis project Ga0315281, IMG submission 204540) | Sediment microbial communities from Yellowstone Lake, YNP, Wyoming, USA - YL17G07_0 | ecosystem: Environmental > Aquatic > Freshwater > Lake > Sediment | place: USA: Wyoming | collected...
TACCGCTGCTTTACCCAGGGCATAAGCCTGATCCACGTCGGTCTTGGAGGCTATATGGCGAGCGGCGCGTTGCAGGTAGTCTGCTACAGCCCAATGGAATTTATGACCCAATGCAGCTTTAATCATGTTGGCTACCACCGGTGCAGCACCACCCAACTGGGAGTGTCCGAAAGCATCTTTCAAACCTTGGTCGGCGAGGAATTTTCCATCTTCGCCCTGTACGCCTTCGGATACTACAACAGTGCAGTAGCCATGCTTCTTCACCAAGGAGTCAACCTTGGCAAGGAATGTTTTCTGGTTGAATGGAATTTCAGGGAACAGAATAACGATAGGGATTTCGCATTTTTCATCCGAAGCCAAACCACCTGCAGCAGCGATCCAGCCGGCATGTCGCCCCATCACTTCCAGCACAAACACCTTGGTCGAAGTTTTGCACATGGAGGCCACGTCAAAACTCGCTTCGCGTGTAGATACCGCAATATATTTTGCAACAGAACCGAAGCCTGGGCAGCAGTCTGTAATCGGCAAATCGTTATCTACGGTTTTGGGTACATGAATAGCCTGGATGGGGTAACCCATCTTGTCGGCCAGTTGCGATACTTTGAGGCAGGTATCGGCGGAGTCGCCGCCACCGTTGTAGAAGAAGTAGCCGATGTTGTGCGCCTTGAATACTTCGATCAGACGTTCGTACTGTGCTTTATTGTCAACCAGGCTTTTGAGTTTGAAGCGGCAGGAACCAAACGCGCCGGAAGGAGTGTGGCGCAGCGCCGCAATTGCTGTTGTGGATTCTTTGCCGGTATCGATTAAATCTTCGGTGAGTGCACCTATAATGCCGTTGCGTCCGGCATAGATTTTGCCAATTTTGTTTTTATGTTTGCGTGCAGTTTCGATTACGCCACAGGCCGATGAATTGATAACTGCTGTTACACCGCCAGACTGTGCGTAAAACGCGTTCTTCGTTGCCATACTCTTACACTCCCTGAAAGAATTGATTATTGAAACAATGCCATAATTTATTGATGAAGCTTAACGCTTTCCAATTCCTCCATCGGCACTTTTTCAACATAACACAGCGCTCTTTAAGGACGGTGATCGGAAAAACGTAAAATGATGCAGCGCACATATTACGCCATTTTTGAATTAAAGAAACCTGCAGATGAACACCTGCGTAATAAAAGTAGCTATTAAGTTACACTGTAAACATGAAAAATATCAAGGAATGGAACCCTGCATCTCTGCTGCAATCCCCCCTATTTGCGCCGCTGCATCCCGTTTTATCACGTTGCAGTCCGGTGAAATTTCCGGCGATAGTCGACTGGAATAAGCAGCTATCTGGTTATTTCAAAGGGATTTGTACAAAAAGCGGGCACTCCTTGCGCTTCGTTCCACAGGAACAGGGAAAATTGGGTTTTGAGTCGCAATATGAACCGCGCTGCTACCTGAACGGTGAGGTGCAGACGCGCGAAAATAATTGGCATGATCTGTTCAATGCACTGGTGTGGTTGACTTTCCCCAAGGCCAAGGCGGCAATCAATGCGCGCCATTACCAAGCGCTGAAGAATGTTCATGACGGTCACAGCCAGCGGGGAAAAGTGCGTGATATGGTAACCCTGCTGGATGAGTCGGGCGTGATTGTGGTATGTGCCAATGCGGAGTTGGCTGAATTGCTGTGTAATTTTCGATGGAAAGAACTGTTCTGGATAAAGCGCGAAGCAGTACGCACCGCGATGGGATTTTATATATTTGGACACGGTTTATATGAAAAAGCGCTGGCGCCTTACATAGGCATGACCGGGCAGGGTCTGATCATGGCTGTAGCTGACGAATTTTTTAATTGGGATTTGCCTGAGCAGTTAAGCTATCTGGATGTGAGGTTGGCAGAATATATAAATGATCCGCAGCATTGCGTTTCTTCCAGCGAACTGCATCCGGTGCCGCTACTGGGCGTGCCCGGGTGGACGAGTGAGAACAGCAACGAGGATTACTATGCGAACACCTCGTATTTTCGATCTGGTAGGCAAAATTAATAACAATTATTTCATCAACTTGATATATATCAAAGGTCAGACTCTCTCAGAGTAATAGAATTCAAAGTTATTATAAAAAAGAAAAAAGTAGTTTATTACACCGGAGAGTGGTAGGAAGATGGCAATTGTATTGTTTGATAATGGTGTGCATAAGTGTTTGATGTTTGATGATTTGGTGGATGATTCTGCGGATCATGCGGTGCAATCCAACCAATTTTTGATCGTGGATAACGGTCATGGCGCGATAATTGATCCGGGTGGAAATATGACCTACAACGGGTTGCGCATAGAAATGACACATCACTTTCAGCCCAAGAATCTGGACTATATTCTCGCTTCGCATGCTGATCCGGATATTGTCGCTTCTCTCAATAAATGGTTAACTAATACGGATTGCAATGTATTGATTTCCGAACTTTGGGTGAAGTTTTTGCCGCATTTTTGTTCAATTGGAAGTGCCGAAGGGCGTATCCATGGCATACCAGATAAGGGCGCTAATATACCATTGGGCAAATCCATCCTGAAGGCTGTACCGGCTCACTTTATGCATTCAGAGGGCAATTTCCAGTTTTACGATCCTGTGAGCAAGATACTATTTTCTGGCGATATGGGCGCATCGCTGGTTGCGCATTCTGATGCAGATACTCCGGTAGAAAATTTTGCTACTCATATTCAATTTATGGAAGCGTTTCATCGCCGCTATATGGTTTCCAATAAAATTTGTCGCTTCTGGGTAAATATGGTGAAACAAATGGATGTGGAAGCCATCGTGCCGCAGCATGGCCGTATATTTAAAGGCAAGAAGATGGTGAACGAATTTTTGAGGTGGATTGAAAACCTGCCATGCGGAATCGATCAGTTAACCCAGGAAGATTACTGCGTACCTTAAAAACGAATAAGATATCTCTAGTTTTGAGTATCAAGCATCTGCTGCATGATTGAGGGCTAAGACGCCAGCCTCGGCGATCTGTCCGTCCTGGGCAGAGCGCACACCACTAACGCCTATTCCCCCAATCACGACATTTTCTCGTAACAAGGGAATGCCGCCTTCCGCAGGGATGACCCCGGGCAGGGCAAGATGTATAAGTCGGCCGCTTAATACGGCTTCTTCAGAAGATTTTGTAGGCCGTTTAAAAGCAACTGCAGCTTTTGCTTTCATCATCGCTGTTTCCACGCTGCCAAATTGGGTGTCGTGCTTGCGCTGCAAATACAGCAAATTTCCGCCATCATCGACGATTGCAATGACAACGCCCCAGCCATTGGCTTGAGCTTCAACCTCGGCTGCGGCGGCGATGAGCTTGGCATCTTCCAGTGTCAATATAGGTTTGGTAAGCATATAACTCTCACTTTACAAAAAAATCAAGGGCGCGGTGAATTGCGCCCTTGGTGTCAAACATCAAGATAATATTATTTTGAGGTAAGCGCTGCAAATACCTTGTCGCGGATTGATTCTACGCTGCCAACACCAGCTACTTTGACGCAATGAGGCGCGTTTTTGACGCCGCTTTTTTCCCATTTTGAGTAATACTCTACCAGGGGCAGGGTTTGATCGTGATATACGTCCAGACGTTTCTTAACTGTTTCTTCCACGTCGTCTGGACGCTGCACCAGGTCTTCACCGGTAGCGTCATCTTTGCCAGCCACTTTGGGTGGATTGAATTTTACGTGATAGGTGCGACCTGAGGCGGTGTGTACACGACGGCCGCTCATGCGTTGTACGATTTCGCTGTCTGCGACATCGATTTCCACCACGTAATCGATTTCTACGCCTGCTTGTTTCATCGCCTCAGCCTGTGGCAGAGTGCGTGGAAAGCCGTCAAACAGGAAACCCTTCTGACAATCTTTTTCCTTGATGCGTTCTTTCACCAGATTGATGATGATCTCGTCGGATACCAAACCGCCCGCATCCATAATCTTTTTTGCCGCAACGCCCAACGGGCTGCCGGCCTTGACTGCAGCACGCAGCATGTCGCCTGTGGAAATTTGCGGAATACCGTATTTTTCCTTGATGTAATTAGCTTGAGTACCTTTTCCAGCGCCTGGAGCGCCGAGCAATATCAGTTTCATAGTTGTTCTCCCTGTGGTTATTTTCAAATAGTGCGTTTATGTTGATGAAGTGCATTGGACTTGCGGTTGGTAGCGTTTCTCCTTATGGTTGATTGCTTAATATGAATTGCGTGTTTCAAAAAGTTTGCGTGCCAGCAGCAGGTCGGCCTCTGTATCTACCCCGCTGGGTGGCGCATCCTGTGTAATGGTAACGCCGATCTTGTAACCATGCCACAGTGCGCGCAGTTGTTCCAGTGCCTCAATTTGCTCAATAGCCGTTGGTGCCAGTTGGCTGTAGGCGCGCAAAAAGCTGGCGCGGTACGCGTAGATGCCAATGTGGCGCAGGATGGTCATGTTTGCAGGGAGCTCCCCCCTTCCAGTGCCCCCTCGCTCCGCTCTCCCCCTCCGGAGGGAGGAAGAGTCACCGTCTCGCCCTGCGGGCGAAAATAAACCCATAAACGCATCGCGAGGATAAGGGATGGGTGCGCGGCTGAAGTACATCGCATTGCCATCCTTATCCAGTACTGTCTTGACGATGTTGGGATTGCGCATGGAAGCTTCGTCATGTATCGGGTGGCAGGCGGTCGCAATAGCGCATTCTGGATGATCATGCAGATGTTGAGCCACTGCGCGTATCAACTTCGGCGGCATTAGAGGCTCATCGCCCTGCACATTGACCACGATGGTGTCATCAGCCCAGTTGTGTTGTGCAACCACCTCGGCGATACGGTCGGTGCCGCTGGGGTGGTCGGCTCGGGTCATGCAAGCCTTGAAGCCGTGTTCATGCATGGCAGCCATAATCGGGTGATGATCGGTCGCGATCCATATTTGCTGCGCGCCGCTTTGCGCCGCCTGTTCGGCTACACGCACCACCATAGGCTTGCCGCCTATCAGCAGCATAGGCTTGCCGGGAAGGCGTGTAGAGCTGAAGCGTGCAGGAATGACGACGTGAAATGCCAGCATTAAAGTTTCTCGATTTCGTCCGCTGTCAGTTTGCGCGCCTCGTCGGCCAGCATTACAGGTATATCGTCCTGAATGGTAAATGCCAGCCGGTCTGCCTTGCAGATCAGCTCCTGTTCGGCTTTACGGTAAATCAGGGGTGATTTGCACAGCGGGCAAACCAGAATATCGAGTAGTTTGGAGTCCATTTTTAGGTGCTTATCTTGTTTAAAATGATTTGGGTAAGCGCTGAATCAAGACGTGCATCTACACGTAACACCCAGCATCTCTCGTCGGCGAAAGAAATACATTTTACCGCATCTTTTTCAGTCATGAGTAGCGCATTTGCACCATCGCAAGCGAGATCGGCAGCGGCATAGGCATGGTGATCAGGAAAAGAGTGAGGATGAATGGTGAGGCCCAGTTTGCGTAAATGACTGAAGAAGCGCTCAGGATGGCCGATACCGGCGATTGCATGCACACATTGATCCTTGAAATCGGCTGCTGTTGCGGTAATTTGCGGGTTGAGCAGATTGTAGAACTGTACGCCTTCCAGTTGCATCTGATATTCGCCCGGTAACGACAGCCCGCCATTGGTGATAATTGCATCTACTTCATGCAAGCGTGACGGGAGCTCACGCAACGGACCAGCCGGGAGTAATAAACCATTGCCGAAGCGGCGTATGCCGTCGACTACCACCAGCTCTACATCGCGCTGCAGACGGTAATGTTGCAATCCATCGTCGCTGAGGATGACGTCGCATTCCGGGTGTGCCTGCAATAAAGCTTGCGCGGCAGCGGGGCGATCGCGCCCTACCCATACGGGGCATAATTTGCGCTGAGCCATTAACACCGGTTCATCTCCCACCAATGCCGGGTCGCTGCCATGAAATACTGCTTGTGGTTTGTTGCCGTTGCCGCCAAAGCCGCGACTGATAATGCCCGGATGCCAGCCATCAGCCAATAATTGTTCGGCCAGCCAGAGGGTGAGTGGAGTTTTACCCGTTCCCCCAACTGAAATATTTCCCACAACAATAACCGGCACAGGCAGTTTGATACTGGATAATATCCCGAATTGAAAAAACCAGCGGCGTATGGAAGAAAGCAGGAAGAACAGCAGGCTAAGCGGCAGCAATATCAGATGCAAAGGAGTGATGCGGTACCAACTCCTTTGTATTCCGTATATTGCTGTGTTGCCCATCCTTACTTGTCTTGGCTTTGCGTAGTGAAGGTGATGCGGCCAAAGCCCGCTACACGCGCTGCTTCCATGATGTTGACTACAGACTGGTGCGAGGCTTTGGCATCGGCGTTGATAATGATGGTCGGGTCGGTCTGATTACCGGCCGCTTTGCGCATTGCCTGCGACAAACCATCAATGCCGTCGAACTTGATCGCTCTGTTATTGATCGCGTAATGCATAGTGGCATCAATTGCAATATTGATCTGGTTGCTTGCAGTTGAAGCCTGGTTGCCGGTAGCCTGAGGTAAATTGATTTGCAACTCGGCCTGCTTTGAATAGGTCGTGGTGACCAGCATAAAAATCAGAATCACCAGCAATACATCGATCAGGGCGATCAAATTGATTTCCGGCTCTTCGCGGGTACGTCCTTTTTGGAAGTTCATAATTTACTTATTCCCCGCGTTCGCCATGCACGATTTCAACCAGCTTGATGGCCTGCTGTTCCATTTCGATCATGAGGCTGTCAACCTGGGAGCGGAAGTGACGGTAGAAGATCATGCTGGGTACTGCAACGATCAGGCCGAAGGCGGTGTTATACAGCGCCACTGAAATGCCATGGGCGAGAATCGCGGGGGAGTTGCCGACAGCGGTTTGCGAGCCGAAGATTTCAATCATGCCGACTACTGTGCCAAACAAGCCCAGCAGCGGGCTGGTAGACGCGATGGTACCCAATGTAGTGAGGAAGCGCTCCAGGTCGTGGGTCGTTGCGCGACCGGCTTCTTCGATAGCTTCTTTCATCACTGCGGGCGAGCTTTTTACATTTTTCAATCCAGCAGCAAAAATGCGTCCCAGCGGAGAGCCGGTTTGCAGGCGTGCCAGCATTTCATCGGTCACGCCTTTTAGCTTTAACTCCTGAATGACTTCACTGAGTAATGTGACGGGAGCGATTGTTTTGCTGCGCAAGTACATCAAACGTTCGGCAATCAATGCAACGGCTGTAATGGATGCAATAATCAAGAACCAGATAGGCCAACCGGCAGCTTCGATAATAGTAAACACGCATACACTCCAGAAAAAAATTAAACAATATTGATAAATTCAGCCGGGTATTGATAATCAAACCGAGCTGAAATCGGAAGCATGAACTGTAACTGGTCAAACCTGTTTGAGCAAGATTTCCCAGCTAATAATTTAATTATGGAGGTAAAACGCAATTCCATAAGTGTTTTTTAAATTATGCACAAAATCTGTGGATAACTTTGTTTATAAAGTATGATCATAAGAGTTAACTCTTTATCGGATAACCAGTTTTTGCTTCTGCTTAATTTTTGCGCAATTTAAATATTTAATTTATAAACAATAGGATAGGGTTTAAAGATTGACTTGTTGCGGTTTAATTACTGCAAAGTAGCGTAGCTATTGAGGCTTGTGGATTATTGAGGGTTGTCAATAGGTATTTTGAAAAATTTTTCCCCTAATATTGATTCAAGGAGTGATTGCTATCCAAAAACAGCAAGATTACTTAATGATTACTCAGAGTAGTCTTTCTTCGAGTATATTCAAGCGATGTTGCACATATTCAATTTCATCCATATCCAGCGGGACAGTCATACGCATCGCCAAAAAAAATCCCTGGATTTGCCCAAAAAGTTGACGCGTATTTTTTATGTCGGTGCTATTGCTCATGATTTCCATCTTCAAACTGGAGTAAAGATCTTCAAAACATTCAATCATCTCTTCCTTGTCCGCCATTTTATTTGTTCTCCTGCTTGTATTGGTACAGTTATCTGATGAGAACCCGCAAGTATGGTGAACATGCCATACCCTGTCAATTACTCACTCGTATTCATTTTGTCTCGCTATTTTATGAGTCTCAATACTAGACCAAAAAAAATACGGGCACCCTGAAGGTGCCCGTATTAGTGATAAATACCTGTTACTTACATTGCAAGCGGTTTATGCATCACGATGGTGCAATTGGAAGTGCCTGTACCCTTGATGTCTGATGTCATCGGGTTGGCCAGATTGATGCCCAAAAGATCGAAGGTGAATGTACCGTTCAAGCAGAGGGTGCCAAGTTTGCCGGCATCGGAACCTGCGACACCAACCACTGCCGAGCATCCCGCCATGCGCACGCTCATACTTTGTGCAGACAGCTGGCCCACTTCAACTGGCCCCAAGCCGGTGAATGCGCGACCCTTCATACGCATTGCATCTATGGATGCAGCATCAAACATGGGTGCTGCATCAGCAATCGAGATATAGGTGCTATCGCCAATGACCAGGTTGCAATGATTACAGGTCCAATCGATAATCGCGGGTACTTTAGGCATTGGGCCTTGCCCGTCCAGATAGGCTTTCATTCCCAGAGCCATTGCTGCGAAACTCATGGGGAAAGCGGCCTGGCCTTGTACAGAGCCTACTGCACTTTCAAGTTCAGTCAGCCTGCCGTTTTGTCTGTTGGTTTCAATTGAATATACCTTGCCTGAGTAATTGAACATCAGGTTTCCCGTAGCATCAAATATAAAAGTATTTGTAACCGGGTCTTTAGCGATGGAGCCGCTGATTACGGACTTGTCGTAACCCGTCGTGAGCAGACTGTCAACAGGAGGAAGACTTGCCGCAAAGGACAATGTAGTAAAGCCGAGGGTTGCTGCCAGTAAAGATGAAGCAAGGTGATTTGTTAAGGATTGCATTTTCATGAATCTATTCCCCTATTTAATTTTCGTCTTAAACTCCCATTTATTATTCCTTTGTGAGCAGAATCTGCTGACCGCCAAGTGCATCGTCTCCAAAATTGCAAGTGGAGTTATTACCCGCAATAATTAATGTTACCATTAACCGTTCGAAATACGTGTAGTACTTTAGTGCATATATGGATAGGCAGGAACGCCTATCCACAACTTGACTCAACGCATTGATGCAAAGTTTTTTTTATAGCGAATATCGATTTTTTGCTGCTGGTCTATGTATTCGGTTTGAATCACGAGCAATAAAAATCGAAATCCAAACAATGATCATGACCAGTTTTATAAATAGTTGAATGATGATAGACAAGAATAAAATATTTAGCGTGCGCGAATTGAACTTTGCGGCGAAACAATTGATTGAAAACGGACTGCCGCTATTGTGGGTGCGCGGCGAGATATCCAATTTTGTCAGTGCTGCTTCCGGGCATTGGTATTTTTCTTTGAAGGACGAGCAGGCACAGGTACGTTGTGTGATGTTCCGTCATAAAAGCCAGTATCTGGACTGGCAACCGAAGAGTGGCGCTCAGGTTGAAGTGCTGGCTTTGCCCGGTTTGTATGAGGCGCGCGGCGAGTTTCAATTGACGCTGGAACAGATGCGGCCTGCCGGGGTAGGCGCATTGTATGAGGCGTTTGAGAAGCTGAAGAAAAAGCTGGAAAGCGAGGGTTTGTTTGACGAATCCCGCAAACGTGCGTTGCCATCGTTTCCGGCTCAGATCGGTATTGTGACCTCGCCGCAGGCTGCGGCTCTGCGCGATGTGTTGACGACATTGGCGCGGCGTATGCCGAATTTACCTGTGGTTTTATATCCGACACCGGTGCAAGGCGAAGGTTCTGCGCAGAAAATTGCTCAGGCTATCCAGCTTGCCAATCAGCGCAAGGAATGCGAAGTATTGATCGTATGTCGCGGCGGCGGCAGCATCGAGGATTTGTGGGCATTTAATGAAGAAGCGGTAGCACGAGCGATTGCAGCCAGCCATATTCCGGTGGTGTGCGGAGTGGGGCATGAAACCGATTTTACGATTGCGGATTTTGTCGCCGATCAGCGCGCAGCCACCCCCACTGCAGCCGCACAAGCGGCAACA
>Ga0315281_10016008_pt1 | contig 10024 bp, 6 predicted proteins | sample YL17G07_0_MG_FD_204540 | JGI IMG/M metagenome (GOLD analysis project Ga0315281, IMG submission 204540) | Sediment microbial communities from Yellowstone Lake, YNP, Wyoming, USA - YL17G07_0 | ecosystem: Environmental > Aquatic > Freshwater > Lake > Sediment | place: USA: Wyoming | collected...
CAAAATCATCCATCTGCCCATAGAGGAAATCTCCGCTCCGGTTGGGATGGATCCCATGAAGTGGATCGATACCCTGTGATTCATCGTTTTCATTCCCACCCCCGGCCGTCAGAGGCGGGGGGTGGGAAATGTCCTATTCTATAAATCACTCCCGTTGTCTCAGGAACACCCAGGAAGTTCTGTCACCATATGATCCGGGGAAAAGATCTTCTCGCCGAAAGGATCCCCTTGTTTGAATTAGTCATAAACATCCTGCTGAATGGCATCTTCTACGCCGGAATTCTTTTTCTCATTTCTGCCGGCCTGCAGATCATCTTCGGGGTCCTGCGCATCGTTAATTTTGCCCACGCCGGCGCCTACATCCTGGGCATCTATTTTACCTATGCCATCATCAAGGCTCTCCCCCCGGAATATTCCTTTTTGCTCCGGATGGCTCCCCTCATCGCGGCGGCTTTCGTCGGCCTTCTTGGCTTAGCCTTTGAACGGGGGCTGCTCAAGCTTATCTACCACCGGGACCATGTCTTCCAGATTCTGGTTACGGCGGGGGTCGTGTATATTGTCGATGATCTGATCCGGTTTACGTGGGGAGGTTATTCCATCGGCGTCGGGCCGCTCACTTCCGCCACGTTGAATATTGGCGGCGTGGTTTATCCGCTTTACAACTTGCTGATCATTCTGATTACGTTAGCCGTGGCGATCCTCTTGCAAATTCTATTTCGCAAAACCGATATCGGGAGGGTCATTCGGGCTACGGCCCATGATGAAGAGATGACCAAAGCAATGGGTGTGAATGTAAGCATGGTCAAGGCGTTGACTTTTTTGTTCGGTTCGGCCATTGCCGGCTTGGCCGGGGGGTTGATGCTTCCGGTAACGGGCGGATGGCCCGGGGTGGGAAATGAATATCTCATCCTGGGTTTCGTGGTCATCGCCCTGGCCGGTTTGGGGAGTGTCAACGGCGCCCTGATCGCCTCCTTGATCATTGGGATGGTCAATTCGATTGGCATTCAGTTCTTTCCGGAGCTTGAACTGGCAATGATCTTTATCATCATGGCGGTCATTTTAACGGTGAAACCCAGCGGGTTGTTTGGGGCCGTGCCCCGTCGTTGAAAAGGTTCTTGGGAGAAGGAAGGCGTTCATGCCCAGAAGGTTCAATTTTTCCCTCATGATCGGGTTACTGATCCTGGCTACAGGGCCGGCTTATTTCCCTGGATTTACCATTTATCTTTTGACCTACGGCATGATTATGTCGATTGCGGCGTTGGCCCTTAACCTGCTGTTGGGGTATACGGGGCTCATGTCTTTTGGCCATGGGATGTTCATTGGGGCTGGGGCCTATACCGTGGCTTTAATGATGAAATACGTCGGCGTCCATTCTTTTGAGATTCTCATCCCCTTGAGTATCCTTATCTCGGCCAGCCTGGCTGCCCTTGTGGGCTGTTTTTGCACCCGGCAGATTGAGATCTATTTTGCGATGCTGACCCTGGCTTTTGGAGAACTGCTTTTTGTCCTATGTTCTAAATTTTATGGTTTTACCGGGGGAACGGACGGAATCCGGGTTAAAATGCCGACCTTTTTTGGCTATGTTTTCAAGGGATCGATGGATTTTTATTATTTTGTTTTTTTCCTGTTTCTTTTGTGTGCCTTGGCCATCTGGGTGATTTGCAATTCCCCTTTCGGCAAGACCATCCAGGCTGTGCGGGATAATGCGCTGCGGGTTGGGTATTTAGGCCTTCGGGTCATGAAATACCGCCTGATCGCCTTCATCATCTCGGGTGCCTTTACCGGCCTGGCGGGAGTCCTGATTGTTTCTCTTACCGGCCATGCTACGCCCGAGCTGTTTCAAGTTTTTACTTCCATATCCATTGTCTTCATGGTTATCCTGGGAGGGCATACCTCATTCCTGGGGCCTGTGGTTGGGGCGATCGTATTCGTTTTTTTACAATCGTGGCTTAAGCCCCTCTTCTTCTGGCAGTTCTTCTTAGGGGTTTCTATCATTCTTTTGGTGATCTTTCTACCCGGCGGTGTGCTGGGAGGAGTCCGTGTATGGTTGAGAAAGGCCCTGGCCAAGATATCATCATAAAGGCCTCGGGGCTGGCCAAACATTTTGGGGAAATCCACGCCGTTGACGAAGTGGATATGCAGATTTTCCAGAGAGAGGTCCTGGCGATTGTGGGCTCCAATGGTGCGGGGAAGACCACCTTGCTCAAGATGATCAGCGGCGGCCACAGCATCGATCGGGGAAACCTGTTTTTTCAAAGTTTGGATGTCAGCCGCCTCGGGCTGATTCAGCGGGCCCGCCTGGGGATCATTTACTCCTTTCAAATCCCCGCTCTCTTTGAAAATCTCAGCGCCCTGGATTGCCTGAGGATGGCTTTATTAACCCGGGAGCACAAAACCGTGATGTTTTTCCCGACGATTGAGAAATTTCCTTTAGTGAGAAAAGAAGCGGAAGAGATTCTAAATATGTTCCAAATCCCGAAAAATTTCCCGGCTTGCCTGCTGCCCCATGGGCAAAGGAAGCTTTTGGATGTGGCCATGGCTTTTGCGCTCAAGCCCCGGCTCCTGCTTCTGGATGAGCCGACCTCGGGGGTGAGCACCCAGGAAAAAGGTCAGGTGATGGATACCATCATGCCGATTATCCGGCAGACGAACACCACAACGGTCATTGTCGAGCACGACATGGAGATTGTGACCCGCTACTCGGATCGGGTGATCGTGATGGACCAGGGCCGAGTCCTAGCCCAGGGTACTCCCCAGGAGGTTTTAAGCAATCCCAAGGTTGGCGAAGTTCTCCTCTGGAGGTAGATGGTGGTCACTTGGAGGGAAGCGGTCATCCGGATGGAAAAGGTCAATACCTTTCGAGGACCCGTTCATGCCTTGCGGGACGTAACGATATCCATCGAAAAAGGAATTACCTGTATCCTCGGCCCGAACGGGGCGGGAAAGACCACCCTTGTAAAGAGCATCCTGGGTCTTCTTCCAGTGGTATCCGGAAAAATTACCTTCCTCGAGCAGGATATTACCCACCTGCCGACGCACCGCATCGCCTTATTAGGGATCGGCTATGTTCCGGAGGACCGGAGAATTTACCCGGATTTCACGGTGAACGAGAATATTCTCCTGGGAACCTGGCGCCGGAAGGTGAATACCGACGCGATCTTTGAAAAAATTTACGCCCTTTTCCCCAAGCTCAAAGATTTGAGTCGATCTCTGGGAATCCATCTCAGCGGGGGCGAGCAGAGTATGTTGGCCATTGCCCGAACTCTGGCCCTGGAGCCACGCTGCCTCCTGCTGGATGAACCTTTGGAAGGGCTGGCGCCGGCTATCCGGCAACGTTTGGCCGAGGGCATCAGCGAGCTCCGAGCGCAAGGATTGACTACCCTCACAACGGCTTCTGATATGTCCTATGTTCCCGACATTGCCGATACCATTTACACCATCGACCGCGGAGGGATCGTGGACCGCACCGATAAGAACCCATAGTATTTCGTTACGAACAAATCAAGTTAAACAATAAACCCCAAAAGCCAAGCACCCAATGAAATAAATTTCAATCGCCCCATTCAGATCCTACACGGAGTGGAAGAAAAGATGGACTGCAATTACGCTCGTTATGGAGTCGAAAGTATCACCCGCTTCGGGGAATATGTTTCCCTCATTTATGAGGAAGAGAATCTCATTCAAAAGCTCACGAACGTTCAAATCCAGCGCGAATCCAACTCTCTGGCCAACGGCTTACGGGAGCTGGGCGTAAAGCGCGGGGATGTTGTCGCGGTGATTCTCCCGAACGGACCGGCCGTTCCGGTGGCCTTTACGGCGTTATTCAAGATGGGAGCAATTTTTCTGCCGGTCATTTTTGCGCTTGCCGCTCCCGAGATCCGGTATATCCTGGAAGATTCTCAAGCCCATACGATCATTACGGATGAGAATCTCTATCCCAAGATTGTAGAAGCGTCCGGGGGCCTTAAAAACATAAAAAACATCCTGGTAAAGACGGATGGCCCCGTTCCTTCCTCCGCCTTCTCTTTTGATGAAATGGCCAAGGGAAACCCTCCAACCTTCGATATGGTTTCCGTAAATGCCGAGGATCTGGCAGTCCTCATGTATACCTCCGGCACCACCGGCTTTCCCAAAGGGGTGATGCTGAGCCATGGGAATATCAGCTCGAACGTAGAAGCAGGCATTCCGGCCTGGCCCACTGGGCCAGAGGATGCTATGCTGATTCCTCTTCCTCTAAACCATATCTTTGGCTTGCTGATGGTGAACGAATGCAATTTGACCGGGGCGAGAATTGTACTCCATAAATGGTTTGAGCCCCGCCTTGTCCTCCAAAGTATCATGAGGCACAAAATAACTCAGTTTGTCGGCGTCCCCACCATGTACATCCGATTAATGGAGACCTATGATCCAGCCGTTCACAACATTCAATCCATTCGCCGACTGGCCTGTGCAGCGGCACCTCTGAGCACTGAAACGATTCATTTGGTGGAGTCGAGATGGGAGAAGCCATTATTCCAGGGTTATGGCCTGACCGAAACCTCGCCCACGGTAGCCCGACAAAGGGAGGGGCGACCTCGGAAACCCGGCTCAGTTGGACCCGCAATCGACGGGGTTGAAATTAAGATCTTTGATGACTTGGATCGGGAGCTTCCAGCCGATGAAGTGGGAGAAATCTGCGTGGGCGGACCAAACGTCATGAAGGGTTATCTGCATAAAGAAGCAGAGACCCAGGCAGCCCTCCGGAACGGCTGGCTCCATACGGGGGATATGGGTTATCTTGATACTGATGGCGACCTCTTTATCACCGACCGGAAAAAAGACCTGATCATTCGCGGAGGAGAAAATATTTCTCCCGGCGCGCTGGAAGAGATTCTTTATAAGCATCCCGCTGTCCTGGAGACAGCCGTGGTGGGAATTCCTGACCCGCTCTACGGAGAAGAGGTAAAAGCATTTGTGGTTCTAAAACCGGGGTGCAAAGTATCCGAACAAGATTTAATCGATCATTGTCTCAGATTTACTTCCCGGTTTAGGGTCCCGAAGACGATTGCTTTTCTGGAAGAACTTCCGAAAAATTCTGTCGGCAAGATCTTGAAGCGAGCCCTTCGCGATATGGAGAAAGGATAAGTTTGTGGACCCGGATTTTTGAGAAAAGAGATCCGCCTGCCCTCCCTTCCGGGATTTTAGAACGTTTGGATCTTCTCCATCCTTTTTCTTCCGGAAACCTTCCCTATACTTTTGAGTCATTTGAGTTTTCGGAGCGTCCGCCTCTTCCAGATTTTTTTTGCAAGAGGATCACCCACGAAAAACTTGTTTCGTCAAAAAATCAAAGATAAATCTTTTTAAGAAGCTGTATGGAGAAGCCGATGAACTTGACAAAGATCAAGCGATGAAATAGCCTCTAAAAGCAGGGCCTTCATGATTACATTAAAAGGGAGAGGGGCTTTGGCAAAAATGATTCAGGGCGCCAAAAAGGAAGACTGTAAGCTTCCTCTATTTCTGAGGGAGATATTCCTTCTATTCTTTATCATCCTGCTGATAGCGGCGTGCGCGGGGCAGCAATATATTTCCAAGAGACAGAAAGAAGGGGAAAATCTTCTGCTGGAATGGAAATTTGATCAATCCATCGCGGCCTTTAAAACAGCAATCCAGGAGGCCGAGAAAGGGGGGGATAAAAGGGAAATCGCCCACCTGAAGAGCCTCCTGGGATGGGCCTATGCCGAGTCGATGAGGCTGGAGGATGGGGAAAGGGAGACGAAGGAGACCATTCGGATTGCCGAGGCCAACGGAGTCGATGCCGCCCTCTTTTATTCCAGGCTGGCCGTGATCGATTCGAAATCCATGAATACCCAGGAAGGCATTCCGGCTGCGGAAAAGGCCTTGACCCTCACTGCCAAGAAATGGCGGTCCAGAGCAAGAACGGATGATCGGGATAAGATTATCGACTATGCCATCAGCCACCATGGTTATCCCCCGGATGTGGATATGATCAAAACTGTGGTTATGGCTGAATCTTCCCTTTCGGTCCTCTACCTTTTGCAAGGGGATCTTCAAAATACGGTGGAATCGGGAGAAAGAGCGATCCAACATTTTGACCAGTTAAGTTCCCTGATGAAACTTGCCCAGCGGGGAGATAAGGTGGAATTTTTCAGAGGGATGGGCATTGCGGCAGCGGCGACCAGCCGGGCCTATGGGAACCTGGGAAATCGCCCCAAGGAAGAAGCGTTCAACAAGCTTGGCAAAGAAGCCTTCAAAAAGATCGGTGTAGATGTCAGGGACGATGATCTTCTGTCTGCTTATGCGGAGTCAGGCGGTTATCTATCATGGGCCCGGATGACCGAAGGGGCCTTTCGGCCGGACCCAAGATTTTCGCCAGGTTTCAATAAGGCTGAGAAGCTCTATTTCGACGGCCATCTTAAAGAAGCCATCCTCGCCTACCGGGAAATCATAAATGCGGCCAAGAGTCAGGGGAATATGGAGGAGGCGGCAAGGGCGCTCGGCCAGCTGGGCTGGTTGCTGGCGGAACGGGGGCGATACCCCGAGGCCCTCCGGTTGATGAGTGAGGCAGTATCGGCTTATTCCCGGGGGGACTTTACCTCAGTCACCTACGCCAGACTCAGCGCGATTGAAGGGCGGCTGGGGAATTATGAAAGAGGGCTGGATGATGCCAATAAGGCCCTGGACATTATTTTTAAGAACAGAGAAAAAATGTTTGCCGGGAAGGACAAGGAGGCGGTCATAGACGCCGCCATGAAGAACCCCGGTCTCCCACCAGATGTCCTGCTAATGAAAGCTGTGACATCAGCCGAAGGGGCCAGGACGACGATCTACTACCTGAAGGGCGACTTTAAAGAGGCCATCAAGGAAGGAGAAAGGGCGATCGGGCATTTTCATAATATCTTAAAAGCTGTGAACCTTGCCCCGGAGAGAGAACAGCTCAGTTATTTTGAAGGGCTGGGGTTTATCACCCTTTGCGTGGGAGATTCCTACCGCAGTGCTGGGCAGATCCCGAAGGGAAGAGAGTATTTAGAAAGGGCGAGAGAATATTTTAAAAAGGGCAGATTGAACTACGGGGATGTAATCGCCGAAGGCCTCATCGGATATTCGTATGTCAACGAAGGGAATTATAAACGAGGGGCAGGAATGTTCCAGACAAACCTCCGCCGGATTGAATCGGGAGGCCTGGAGGATTTGAAGTGGCATATCCGCAGTATATTTGCCCGGTCCCTCTATGAGCAGGCGCGGCAGTTGGAAGACAAGGTAAAAGCGATTCAGGCTGAAAAAAACGTTGAAAAACTCTTGCAGCTGAAAGGGGAGATGCTCGAAAAGAACCGGGAAAAAGCAGACGTCGTGAATTCTCTCCTGGGAAGCAATTCCGGGAAAAAATTTAATGAGCTCCTTGCTTCGCTGGCCAGTGCCAATGACCAAGAGACGGCCATCCGCCATCTCCGTCTGCTGGTTCGTTTTTTCAAAGAGCTGTCCTACGAAAACTACCAGGGAGCCCTTGAGAATATTGAATCTCTGCGGGCGATCATGGAGACAGACCTGAACAAGAGGCTCTTCCAGGCTAACAAAAAATCCATCTACGACGATTTCATCCATCTCTCTTTGGAATTGTACGGGCCGGAAAAAGGTTTTGAGGCCCTGGAAAGAGCCAAGGCCAGGAGCTTGATGGATTTGCTGGCCACCAAGGAAGTGATTTTTCAGGGAGGAGGAGGGCTGCGAAAAGAGGAGGCCACCGTCCGGGAATTTTTTGCAGAAGCGCAATGGAAGGCCAGGGAGGCTGAGAGAAAGAGCCCGGACCCGCAGGTCCCGGTACGAACAGCGCCCGAACTGGAAACTGCTGTTGGGAAGTATAGGGACCTGATGCTCAAAATCAAACGCGAAGAACCTGAACTGGCTTCTTTGATCCAGGCTTCTTATTTAAGTTACGGGGAGATAAGGGAGATCTTGCCCCCCGATGCAACGCTGCTGGAGTATTTTCTATCCGATGAGAAAATCATCATCTGGGTGCTGGGCCAGGAGGGCATTGCTGTCCAGGAAGTTCCCTTGAAGAAGGATGAACTCAAGGAAAAAGTCAGAAGTTTCCGGGAGGCCATAATCGCCCGGGACAGAGAAAAAGTTAAGGTCTTTTCCAGGGAATTGTATAATTCATTGGTTCGGCCGGTGAAGAACAAGATCAGCGGGCGGAGGTTGGGGATCGTTCCATACAATGTCCTGCATTATCTCCCCTTTCACGCATTGGATTCGGGCGGGCGGCATTTAATCGAAGAATATCCGATCTTCTACTCTCCCAGCGCCTCGGTGCTGAAATACTCCTTGGATAAGAGAAGAACACGAGGAGAAAAGCTTATTGCTTTCGGGAATCCCGACCTGGGAGACCCGGCTTATGATCTGCCTTTTGCGGGGAAAGAGGTTGAAGGGATTGCCGCCATTTTCCCCTCCGCCAAGATCTACCTGAGAAAAGAAGCTTCCAAGGAAGTTGCCAAAAAAGAAACCGGAGAGTATGACATCATTCATTTTGCCTGCCATGCCGAATTCAGCGACCTCGACCCGCTCTATTCCAGTATCCGGCTAGCCGAGGGTCAGAAGGGAGATGGCCGACTGGAAGCCCAGGAGATCTTCTCCCTGAATCTCCGGCCGTACCTGGTTACCCTGAGCGCCTGCAGGACCGGGCTTGGCCTAGTCACTTCGGGGGATGAGATTATTGGTATGAACCGGGCCTTTATTTATGCCGGCGCCCCATCGATCCTTTCCAGCCTGTGGAGTGTAAGTGATGTCTCCACGGCAAAACTGATGGATTCGTTCTACAGAAATCTGAGAAGAATGGCCAAAGATGAGGCCCTGCAGAAGGCTCAGGTGGAGATGATCAGAACCAGAGAGTTCGCGGCCCCCTTTTTCTGGGCGCCCTTTTATCTCACAGGCGATTGGAAATAGAAACAAAATGGGACGCAGATTAAAGCCGATTGACAGGATAAATACTCAAAATTAATATAGAAAAAATCTTTTTCAGTGGGATCTGCGAATATCTGCGTCCTGGTGAATGGTCTTTGATTTAAAAGGGAGGGCAAATGAAAAAAATATTGCTTCTTATTGCGGCGATTTTTTTCTTAGGCTGTCAGACGATGCCGAAAGGTCCGGCTTTGATGGATTCGGAAGACGGGATCGATCTATTGACTAAATCCCTTGGGGCCGCCAGGGAGATGAAAGGGAAAAATATCGGGGTGGGTGATTTTGTAGGTATAAGCGGGGAGGTCGATCCTTATTCCCGGGCGATCGCCAATAAGATTGAAATCGAGCTGTCCAAGGTTGCCCCCCAGAAAAGTTTTCATGTGATCAACCGGCAGAATTTCTACCAGCTGGCTCAAGAATGGCAGTTGAATCTTTCCGGGGCGGTGGATTCTTCTACTGCCAAGAAAGTGGGGAGCCTTCTGGGAATTGATGTGCTGATCACCGGGAATCTTTCGGAGGCCGGGGAGGCGATGGACATCGCGGCCAAGGGGATCGATACGGAGAGCGGCAAGGTTTTATGGGGCGAGAGAGTAAAGGTCAAGAAGGATCAAGAACCGGAGAAAATCTTCCTGAAAAAAAAGATGGAGATGGAACCCGTCCGAGAAGGAGAGATCAAGGTGGAGTTATGGAGTGACAGGGCCGCTTATAAAATCGGTGAAACCATGACCTTGCATTTCAGGACCAACAAGGACTGCTATGTAACCATCCTGGATGTCGGAACCAGCGGCAAGGTCCATATCCTTTACCCGAACCGCTTTTCCGGCGGAGGCAAGGTTTTGGCCGGGAAGACCTATTCCATACCCGGGCGGAATGATGGTTATGTCATCATGGTGGAAGGCCTGCAAGGGATCGAGGTGGTGAGAGCCATCGCCACCGTAACGCCGATGGCGATGACCGAGGTGGACTTTTCCAAAGTAGGAGGAGTCTTTAAGGAAGTTGACGAACCGGCCGTTTTGACCCGGGATTTGAATATCGTCGCGAAAGAGACCAGTCCTTCCAGCAGAGGGGAAGGACT
>Ga0315281_10016009_pt1 | contig 10024 bp, 11 predicted proteins | sample YL17G07_0_MG_FD_204540 | JGI IMG/M metagenome (GOLD analysis project Ga0315281, IMG submission 204540) | Sediment microbial communities from Yellowstone Lake, YNP, Wyoming, USA - YL17G07_0 | ecosystem: Environmental > Aquatic > Freshwater > Lake > Sediment | place: USA: Wyoming | collected...
AAGGAGCAGACCCCACAATTCAGGGGGACCGAGGCTTTGGCAAGACGACTGCACTGCACTTGGCGATTGATCGTAGTTCGCTCTGCTTTGGCAAGGAAAGCAAGAGCGAGCGTATGAAGGATTGCGCCTTTTGGGCCAGAAAAATCATTATGTCTCTTTTACGCCACGGAGCTCATGTTTCTGCTCGGGATGGCTCTGGAATGACTCCCTTGCATATCGCAGCAAAGAACAACAATGTCGTTGGGGCCAAGTTGCTAATAGAGGCAGGCGCCAAAATAATGCCAAGAGATGATAAAGGTAAAACCCCTCTCGACTATGCAGACTCCGCGGAAATAATAAGGTTGCTAAAGGATCGTGGAGCTAAGGAAGAATGAAACTTTGCCAGGAAATCAGTAAAATGAAAGAAATAAAGCTTACATCATGGGAAGAATTCGAAGCCAAAATTAAAGAACTACTTTCTAAAATGGAAAAACTTCGAAAGGAAAAAGATCAATCGTATATACCTTATCCTTTATTTAGGGGCCAAAGCGATTCAAGCTGGAGATTAAAAACTACTCTTAATCGAATAAGGGAAAAAACATCTTGCTTTGAATATCATTCAATAATGGAAAGAGTCAAATCGCATGTTGAAAGTCTTACTGGAATGTATTGGGACCTTCCTCGCTTTAATGAATCAGATGGCGTTCCTAAGCCGCCAGAAGGGTATGCATTTATGGTTTATTTACGCCACCATCAATTTCCATCACCTTTATTAGATTGGACACGCTCTCCATACATAGCAGCTTTCTTTGCTTTTAGTGATACACAATCTCAAAACGATGTGGGAATATTTGCTTATTTGGAAACTTTAGGATATGGCAAGTCTTGGCGGGGCAATCAAGCAAAAATTACTACTCTTGGTCCGAATGTGAGAACGCATGAACGTCATTATCTTCAACAAAGTGAATATACCATTTGTACCAAGAAGGAAAAGGGTAACAATTTCTATTGGAATCATGAAGAAGTTTTTGCAATATGTAATCAATACCAAGATTTACTTACAAAGTATATTATACCGATTTCCGAAAAACAGACAGTTCTTAAGAAATTGAATCTAATGAATATAAATGCATATTCCCTTTTCAATAACGAAGAGGGTCTCATGCATACTCTGGCTATCAAGGAATTTATTATAAAGGACACCTAGCCCGGCGCTCCACCTGATCGCTAATATGCTGCGCGTCTTAGCGAAAGGTGAGCTCGCTTTGATGTTGTCCTCGCCTTCAACCGACAATCCCTACCTGAATGGGCAAACGATTTTGCGGCATTTACCAGTTATTCAATTATAATTTTAAATATCAAAAATGAGGGAAACCAACAATGCCGGTGAATATTGCTCACATGCTCATTTGTAATAAGGCGGTGAAAGTGCTTCAGGATGGGGGGGAATCTTAGGGCGGTAGGTCCGATCCTTTCTCATGAGATGATACCGCAAATTAGGAGAGCTGCTCTAAAACGAGAATGTCGATTCCTTTGACGGAAGCGAGATTTTCGTCATTTGTCAAAAAGGCACGAGAACCGGAAATGAGAGCAGTGGCCACTTGGATCGCGTCTGGAGTTTTCAAATTGTAATGGGCTCGGAGGAACGCAGACCTTTCTGCAATATCGTCCGTAACTGGAACAACAGATAGATGGGGAAAGTTTCGGAATAAGACCATATACTGGGCGGCCAGGGCAAAGTCTTTTTTCCGGTAAGGTTGAACGAGGCATTCCGTAATGCTGATGGTGCTGGTGACAGCTTCTATTTCCCCTTTTTCCAGAACACTGAAGAAGTTTTTTAGAAGAGGGAGGTAGGCTGGATGTTCCTCAAAGGCGTAAATAAAGATCATGGTGTCCAAGCCAACTTTCTGACTTTTCAAACCTTTGAGAAAAAAGGTCATTTCCAGTTTGCCCGCTCTTTTTTAACATAGGTTTTGGGATCGATGCCTTTCCAGGCATCTTTTCCCAATCCGAGCATGAATTCAGTAAAGGACTTCGGTTGGGGAAGAATAACAATCACGCCGTTAATTTCTTCTACAAGAACTTCTTTCTTGGGAAGAAGAGGGACTTTCTTACGAATCGTTTGGGGGATGACGACCTGGTACTTGGGTCCCACTTTGACTTTTTCTCCCATGGCAGCCTCCTTTTGAAACGTTATACGTTATTCTAATATCGTTATACGGCTCTGTCAAGGGTAAAATCAGGAAGATGGATAATGTCAATGGAATGAGGGACACCTCCTGTTTTAAGATTGGAAAAAACCAATAATGCCGGCGAATATTGCTCACATGCTCATTTGCAATAAGGCAGTCAAGATACTCCAGAAGGATGGAGGGGAATACGAGCAGTTTATTGATATTCTGGATTCTAAAATCTATAAACCTTTTCTGAATCTTGGGTCAGTGGGTCCGGATCTTTCCTATTACGGAAGCCAATTAAAGGGCCTTTATAATCTCATCGTCAAGAAAACCGATAAACCTCTCGGAGTTGATGGTTGGTCTTATTATTTGCATTCCAAAGAACCGAACCAATTTCCATTGACATTGACCGAGTTAACGTGGAGGGATACCAGGTGGGAGGAGCAAGACTGGAAGGATGAGGATTTCCCAAAATTTGCTTTTACCTGTGGTTACCTTTCTCATGTGGCTGCTGATCAGATTATCCATCCTAAGGTCAACGAAATTGCAGGCCCTTATTATCGAAAAGGAAAATCACGATCTCTCCATAGGGAATGTGAGATCTACCAGGATGTTGCACTATTCTACTCCCTTTATGATTCTGAAGATTTCATTAAGAGGAAATTTAATCGCTGGGCGGACATAAATCCTCACAGTCACGTGAATACTGAGGATTGGTATCGATACCTTATCCAAAGAGCTTTTGCCGAATGTCATTCAGTTTATCCAGGCGAACAAAACATTGAAAATTGGGTTGATGGTTTGCTTTTCACTCTTAGGATTATGAAATGTCTTCTTTCACCGTACAGAAAAGCCTATAAAGAATATAAAAAGAGTGGTCTGGATGGGGAGAAGTTTAAGAAATATTTTTCTGGTTATATGGATTTATTTTTCAATGCAGTGGAACTAACGAGTATCTATTGGAAGGCTCTTTTTGAGCTTTATGAACCGACGGATAACATTTTAGAGATTTCTGACCCGATGAGGAAACGTTTCTTGAATATCGTGCGTGATGCAGACCTATCATCTCCACTGGAAAAAGATATTTTGCAAAAGGCGAAAGAAGCATTGCTTTCCACAGAGGATAGCAGACTCAAAAGGCTTGTTGCTTCAGCAATCAATCCCGTTGATCGGAAAACAGTGATGGAGATCAGACAAGGGGATGTTGGTAAATTTGGATAAACGTCTGCAATTTTTGTAATTTACATTATTGATTTATGCCAAAATTCATTTTAATAGGAATCTGATATGCGGATTTGGACTTTTTTTGTTATTATGGTTTGGATATTCACAATAGCCGAAATAGTCAAGGGCGAAGAGAAGGGAAAAATGAATCCAGAGATTTCCCTGCCCTCAGAAGCCGGGGGCTGGAAGTGGGACGAGAAGGAGATGAAATACGATTCCAGGACCCTGTTCAAGTACATCGATGGGGCGGCAGAACTTTATCTGGCGTATGGTTTTCAGAATCTCACGGTTCGCCGGTTTGAAAAATTGAACCAGCCTCCCATTATGGTTGAACTCTATGAAATGGCCTCTTCAGAGGATGCTTATGGGGTGTTTTCTTTTGAACATCAGGATGAAGCCGTAGGAATCGGTCAGGGATCTGAATTTGGGGGAGGGTTGCTCCGATTCTGGAAAGGAAAATATTTTGTCAGCATCTACGGAGAAGGGGAGGGGACAGAGGCTGAATCAGGAATCCTCAAGATGGGCGGGGCTGCGGCAAATTCAATCCCAGCAACGGGTCCGGAACCGAAATTGGTTGGCTATATACCAGGGAAGGACCTCGGCCTGGTCGATAAGAGCGTTCGCTACCTTAAGAGTCACGTTCTCCTGAACCAGCGGTTTTTCATAGCCCACCAGAATATTTTAAACCTGAACCCGAAAACGGAAGGCGTGCTCGCTCAATACCTTCAAGATAAACAAAAGACCCAACTTCTTCTGATTCGATACCCCAATTCAAAAGAGGCCGGAGATGCTTATCAGAGCTTCATGAAGGTTTACCTTCCTGATGCTGGGGGGAAAGATCGTTCAAAAACAGAAGACCGGAAGTGGACCTTTGCCCGGCAGAGGGATGAATTTGTTCTCATTGTTTTTGGAGCTTCCACGGAGGCTGGTGCCGAGGCCCTTCTCAAGGCTACAGAAGAAAAAATGCTTGGGGGACGTTAAACGCAGATTCTTATCACCTGGCCTTCTACTCCTCTGAGGAAGAGAGGATAGGGGATATATAGAAAGGAGGTTTGAGTTAGATGGAAGAAAAAATCATTACCCGTAGGGATTTTCTTCGAGTCACGGCTGGAACCGCAATGGCCGCTACCCTGGGGTCGGGGATCTTGGGGGAAGCTCGGGCAGAGCCAACGGCGAAAGTCGTCCTCATCCGGAATGCTGAGATATTAGGGCGCCAAGACAAAGTGCAGGAGGAGATCCTGCAATCCATGCTGGATCAAGCCGTCAAGAGTCTCCTGGGAGCCAATGAACCCCTGGAAGCCTGGCATAAGCTTTTCAAGAGTTCGGATGTGGTGGGGATTAAAAGTAATGTATGGGCGAAGATGCCGACCCCAAAAGAATTGGAAACGGCTATTAAGCGACGGCTGCTAGATGTGGGAGTGGCGGAGAAAAATATCGGCATCGATGACCGGGGAGTTCTGAATAACCCGGTCTTCCAGAATGCTACTGCGCTCGTTAATGCGCGACCGTTGAGGACGCATCACTGGTCAGGGGTCGGGACTTGCCTGAAAAATTACATCCAATTTGTCCCAGACCCTTCGTCCTACCATGATGAGGGGTGCTCGCCCCTGGGTAAAATTTGGACTTACCCCATCGTAAAGGGAAAGACCCGCCTGAATATCCTCAGTGCCCTCACCCCCCAATTTTATGGAAGGGGATCCAATTTTTTCGACAAGAGATACGTTTGGCCCTATCAGGGGCTGATCATGGGAACCGATCCCGTGGCTGTCGATGCGGTAGGTGCCCATCTCCTCCAGGTAAAGCGGACCGGTTTTTTCGGCGAAGAACGGGCCCTGGATGTTCCCCCCATCCATATCCTGGTGGCCGATAAAAAATATCACCTCGGGGTCAGTGACTTGAGCCGCATTCAGCTGATCAAATTAGGCTGGATGGAAGAGGTGCTGATATAGCTTTCGTTAAGAGAGGCGTACGTTGAGAAATTGGGGACGGGTTCACATTATCCTTCTTAATCATTCACTTCCCTTGGGTTCTTCTTTTAATTTTTCCTGAGTTACAGATGGTGAGAATCCGCCCATGCCGATAAAGGGGATGACTTCGTGACCTCTCTCCAGGTTGGCGATGATGCGGATCCTCCTGTCAAAATCCTTCAATTTGGAAAGTTTTTTATCCAGTTCTTCAATCTTTGCTGAAAATAATTGAATCTGGGACCTCTGAACCTGCGATTCCTGGCGCAATCGATTCAGTAAAAAAGTTTTCTTCTTGACCTGTATGTAGTCACATAAGAAGAACATAATAGAGAGTTGGAAAAAGGCGAGAAGATAAATGAGAATTTTAAGAGTCTCTTTTTTAACCCTCAGGCGCCTGATCCCGAAGGTCATATGGCCGAAGACGAGAATATTAAAATAATCTTTATTCATGATGAATTCCTGATAGCACCTCTTTGGAAGCCCCGTGCCACAGAGAGGGGGCTTCCTGGAAATGAAGTGTCATTTTAAATTGTGCCCCTTGACCCTGCCTCCAGGGCGAGGCTTACGGGGCGCTTGCGGGTCAAAATGGAATAATAATACCTGGCCCTTTTTCAGAAGAGGGGGTTATATTCATCTCTATAAACATGTGCCCACTCACCGGGCTGAAAGAAAAACGGAATCCCATACATATTTCTTTGAATATTTCTTCCCTCTTGGATTGTAGGAGTTTAAATGTTTCCAGTATTCTCTCCTCTTCAAAATATTTATTCACGTCTGGATACCGCTTTAAAATAGATTGGCTAAAATCTGAATTTGAAGATTTGGTTTCGGCGACTTCGCAAAAATTTAAGAATTTATCTCTCCAAAGATTCTGAGGAAACTGGTAAGAATAAATCACCTTGTCCAAGGACCCTACCCACTGAGACCTCTTTTTCTCTTTCAGAGCTTTCAAAAAGTTTACATCAACTTTGGTACTGCCCATGATTGCCTCATAATCCGTATAGGGAATAGCAGATTGAGATCTGGTCTTACTTTTTTTCAAGGACTTAATGGGTTCCTTTGCGGATCCTATCTTTTTCTGTATGACATCTTTATTTTTATCCATTTTCATTATCGTTACTTGATTAGCAGCATTATCTATTGACTTAACTGGATTAGCCCATACCTGTATGAAGATTGCGAAAATGAACAAAGTTAACAAAATTGCAACTTTTATCGCGGTCATTCTTTTAAACTCTTTTCAATAGTTAGATGGGGAAACTGTGAATAAATAAACTCTATTTGGTTTTACGATTTTTTCCCTGAAGGAGATTCAAATTTTAATTAGATAATGAGCAATTTAAGTGCCAAAAGACTTCCATTGTAATCGTCTGAAAGTTGGAATAAAATTGATCAGTTCGTAAGAGAGAGTAGTTTGCCCATTTTGAAAAAAATAGTACCATAGGATTGAAGAAAAAAGAGGATGAGTATGAAGTCCGGACGGTTTATTCGGATCATGGTGGTTGTGCTTCTCACCTTGAGTGCTCCTTGCGTTAATGCATGGGAGGAAGAGTTAAGGACTATTCCGACACGGCCAGGGGTAACACAGCCTTTTCTTCTTATACGCCTAAATGATAAGCCCGTTGCAAGTGTTATTCTATTCGCCGGAGCCCATGGCCGGCTGGTACTATCGCCCCAAGGAATTGGCTGGGGGAGTGGCAACTTTCTTGTCAGAAATCGTGAGCGGTTCGCCCGTGAGGGGTTCTTGGTAGCAGTGATTGATGCGCCATCCGATCGTCCCCAGGGACTTTGGAATTTCAGGGCGAGCACTGACCATGCAGAAGACATCAAGTATGTGATTGTGGAGCTTAAGAAGATTGTTAATGTGCCGGTCTGGCTAGTGGGGACAAGCATGGGCACAGTCTCAGCAGCGAATGTAGCAGCACGCCTCAAAGACAGCGGTCCGGATGGGCTTGTACTTACATCGACCATCATGAGAGAAAGCAGACAAGTCTCCGAGACCATATACAGCGTGCGATTGAAAGACATCCGGGTGCCAACATTGGTGGTTCACCATAAGCAAGACGAGTGCGTGGTAACCCCATACGAATTGGCCGTCGCTTTAATGAGAAGTCTGACACAAGCGCCCCAAAAGGAACTACTCACTTTTACTGGTGGCGATCTCTCAGTTTCAGATCCTTGTGAGGCAATGTCGCATCACGGGTTTCTGGGGCTGGACGCTGAAGTGGTGACCACCATCGCTTCGTGGATCAAAGGTATTGGGACCCCTAAGTGATGTCAACATCGGAGATTTAGAATGAGTTATAGAGATAAATTAGAAGACCTTAAATCTCAAATGAAAATTGAGCCGGAAAGTCTCTCTCTTTCTTTGGAGAATTTTATCAAGGAACATGTGGAAAAATTGGAAAGGGAAGGGGTGATATTGGGACTGAGTGGAGGGATTGATTCAGCGGTCCTTGCCACTTTGTGTAAAAGGGCAGTTGGTCCAGACAAGACTTTGGCTCTTATTATGCCCGAAAAGGACTCAAAAAAAGAACATGTAAAAGATGCTTTAAATTTCGCCAAAGAATTGGGTATCAAAACGAAATTGATCAACATAACCCCTTATCTTAAAAAGTTAGAGGTCTATAAATTAGCTCCCCTGAGTAGAGTTCCCTTTACGGGAAAATTAAGAGGATATTTGATTAAGAAAGCCTATCATTACTATGAACGAAAGACAGGCGAGACTCCTTTCTCAGCCGCCATGATTGGCCTCAGAAACAAGGAATTTAGCTCTTTTATTAGTAAGAGAAATGCTTATTATCGAATAAAACACAGAATGAGGATGGTTTTGCTCTATCTTCATGGAGAAGTTGAAAACAGGTTGGTCGCTGGAGCTGCTAATAAAAGCGAATACCTCATTGGATACTTTGTAAAGCATGGGTGTGACGATGCGACGGATATCATGCCCCTTCTAAGCTTGTATAAGACACAGGTCAGAGAACTTGCTCGATATCTAAAAGTTCCTTCAAAGATAATTAAAAAGCCTCCATCACCTGATATCCTTCCCGGGATTATCGATGAAGAGGCAATAGGAATCTCCTATGAAAAATTGGATTTAATCTTATTGGCATTAGGAAAGGGATGGGAGATTGATGCGATAGCAAAGGCTTTGGAAATGGAAGAGAAAAGGGTAATCTATGTAAAAAATTTGGTCCAGAAATCAGAGCACATGCGAAAAAATTATACCCCATATGCTTAAATTAAAGAGGAGTTTTCAAAAATGAAGAATAAAACTTCGAAATTATTAGTAATATTTTCGGTTCTTATTTTAGTATCTTTAGTTGCTTCTTCTCAAGATGTTTTATCTCAGTCCCAGAAGAACTTTTTGTGGAGAGTCGGATCAGGGACAAACACTGTCTATCTGATGGGTTCTTTACATTTTTTTAGGAAAGAGATCTATCCTCTAAATAAAAGGATCGAAAATGCTTTTGATCAAGCTAACATTTTGGTTGTGGAGGCAAACGTTAATGATATTACAAAAATCGATATCCAAAAACTGGTGGACAGTGCTCTTTACCTTGATCTTGAAACCCTGGAAAAGCATGTTTCAACTGAGACCTATGAGTTGATCAAGAAAGAATTGGGTCGGCTGGGCCTTCCTCTTGAAATGATCAATAGGCAAAAGCCATGGTTTCTTGCATTGGTATTGGAATCCTTGGAACTTTTAAGGCTCGGATTCGATCCGAATTACGGCATAGACAAATATTTTCTTTCAAAGGCTGAGGGGAAGAAAAAGATATTGGAACTGGAGAGCCTTGATTATCAGATCAGCCTCCTTTCTAACTTTTCCGATAAGGATCAGGAGTTGTTTCTATTATATACGTTGAGAGATTTGAATATCCTGGAGCAGGAATTGGGTAGATTGACGCAAGCATGGATCTCAGGGGATACAAAAAACATGGAATCCATTCTGACAAGAAGTATTTCAGAGGATAAAGGGTTATCTCCCATTTTTGAAAAACTCATTTATGAAAGAAACAAGAAAATGGTTTCGAAGATTGAAGATTTCTTGCGGACCAAGGAGATCTATTTTGTTATTGTCGGGGCAGGCCATCTGGTGGGTGACCAAGGGGTCATCGAGATCCTCAAAGGAAAAGGATACATTGTTGAGCAATTGTGAAGAGAAATAAACTGTCTAAGTTAGGACTTAACCTGAAGGATGATGTAAGGAAGGACGTTGACTTCTTCCTGAAAGAGTGATTTTTAAAAATCCTCCCTCCGTACAACCCTTCAAGTGGTAATCAATAATCCCTGTTGACGTTTCCATTCAAAATTAGTAGTCTTTTATCGAACCATAGTTTTTAAACTAACCTCCCAACTAACCTTTGGGGGATTCCATGACCACCCAAGAAGTTAAACGAAAACTCGTTGCCATCCTCAGTGCAGATGTAAAGGGTTATAGCCGTCTCATGGGTGAGGATGAAGAGGGGACGATCCGGACTCTTAATACTTACAAAGAAGTGATGTCAAGCCTCATTCAACAACAAAGAGGCAGAGTGGTGGATGCTCCAGGAGACAATGTTCTCGCTGAGTTTGGAAGCGTGGTCGATGCGGTTCGATGTGCTGTGGATATTCAGAAGGAACTGAAAACGCGAAATGCTGAGCTTCCAGAAAATCGCAGGATGGAGTTTCGGA
>Ga0315281_10016011_pt1 | contig 10021 bp, 8 predicted proteins | sample YL17G07_0_MG_FD_204540 | JGI IMG/M metagenome (GOLD analysis project Ga0315281, IMG submission 204540) | Sediment microbial communities from Yellowstone Lake, YNP, Wyoming, USA - YL17G07_0 | ecosystem: Environmental > Aquatic > Freshwater > Lake > Sediment | place: USA: Wyoming | collected...
TGTTACGCACGAATGCACCGCCGAGCGCGATGGAGTTCGACGTGAGGACGCTGTGCTGTTGTTGTTCCACAAATGTCGCCGCAACGTGCGAGGCGTTTGGGTTTTCGTTCTGGAGTTTGTCGTGTTCGACAAACGAACGCTCCCCCACGAACACTTCGGTGACTGCGTTGGTCAGAGAAGTATTCGCATCAATCCCAACATGCATCTCGACGACCGAGAGCCGGCTGTTCTTTCCCACAATCACAAGGTTTCTCGGAACGATCATGGAAGCTTCACTTCCCGTTGCGATGAACAAGATGGAGATTACTTCTTCAGCCTCAGTATTGTCTTCCGCGTGAATAAACGCGCCGTCGCGGACAAACGCAGAGTTCAGCGCAACGAAAGGATTTTCTTTGGCGTGGGCGATTTTCCCAAAATGCTGATGGGCGATACTCGTTAATGCCTTGAATTCTGTCGCCAGGCTTCCCGCCTTCAGTCCGCTCGGCAATTCATCGAGCTTAGAAAGTGTGGAGGCGAAATAGCCATTGACAAATACTAGTCGATGCTTCGCGCCAAATGAATACCCTGCAATTTGTTCAACGGAGATTTGGAGATCGTGCGGCGCGGTCGCAGGAAGGAACGACGATCTGGCGATCCGGCCCACATCGGTGAACTTCCATTCCTCGTGCTTCCGAGTGGGAAATCCGGTTCGGTCGAATTCCGCCATCGCCTCGCGACGCGACACGTGCAATGCGGACTTCGACTCACCGTTGAGCTTCTTCTCGGACTCGTCGAACACTGACCGGTACCAAGTATTTTTTTCGTACGCCTGCATCGGATTGTTTAGGCTACCGCCGCAACTTTTTCAGGTTCGATCTTTATCCAGTCGTACCCCTTTGCTTCGAGTTCAAGAGCGAGCTCTTTTCCGCCGGATTTAACGATGCGTCCATCCATCAGCACGTGGACGAAGTCGGGCACGATGTAATTCAGTAAACGCTGGTAATGTGTTACGACTACCGTCGCATTCTCTTTTCGTTTCAGCTTGTTCACGCCATCTGCAACAATCCGGAGCGCATCGATATCGAGACCTGAATCTGTTTCATCTAGAATTGAAAGCTTTGGCTCCAAGACAGCCATATGAAAAATCTCATTCCGTTTCTTTTCACCGCCGGAAAATCCTTCGTTCACTGGTCGGCTCAAAAGCGTCTCATCCATCTCCACCATTTTCATCCGGTCTTTTATGAGCTTGAGAAAATCGACGGCGTCAAGTTCTTCTAAACCCTTGTGCTTCCGGATGGCATTCAGAGCCGACTTCAGAAAATACATGTTCGAGACCCCGGGAATTTCCACGGGATATTGAAAAGCAAGGAACAATCCTTCACGTGCCCGTTCTTCCGGAGCCATATCGAGCAAATCTTTTCCGAAGTATGTCGCCGACCCTTCGGTCACTGTATAGGCCTCTCGCCCAGCGAGAACACCGGCCAGCGTGCTTTTACCCGAACCGTTCGGACCCATAATTGCGTGCACTTCGCCCGCATTGACCCGCAAGTCGATGCCCTTTAGAATCTCATTTCCATTTACTGCTGCGTGTAGGTTTCTAATTTCTAACATTTCGTTTGAAGCTTTCAGTTATCGGCGTTCAGTGGTCAGTTCTCAGTATTCAGTATTCAGTCTTCAGGTTCGAGGAATAAATACGTTCTTAGCTCTTCCGGACATTAGTTTTTCATTTTTACTTTTAAATTTTTCATTGCCCCTACCCAACGCTTCCTTCCAAACTTATCCCCAGCAATTTCTGCGCTTCCACGGCAAACTCCATTGGCAGCTCACGAAAAACCTCTTTGCAGAACCCGTTCACGATTAGGTTCACCGCGTCTTCGGTCGAGAGTCCACGTTGCTTACAGTAGAAGATTTGATCCTCGCCGATTTTCGAGGTGGATGCCTCGTGCTCGACTTTCGACGTGGTGTTCTTCACTTCAATGTAGGGGAAGGTGTGGGCGCCGCATCGATCGCCAAGCAGAAGCGAATCGCATTGAGAAAAATTGCGGGCGTTCACCGCAGACTTTTTAACTTCGACAAGTCCCCGGTAGGAGTTTTGCCCACGCCCGGCCGAAATGCCTTTCGACACAATCGTGCTGCGTGTATTCTTGCCGATGTGAATCATCTTCGTTCCAGTGTCGGCCTGCTGGTAATTGTTCACAACCGCGACCGAGTAAAATTCTCCAACCGCGTTTTCGCCTTGAAGGATCACGCTAGGATATTTCCACGTGATGGCGGAACCGGTTTCGACTTGTGTCCACGAGATTTTCGAATTCTTGCCGGCACATTTACCACGCTTCGTTACAAAATTGTAAATCCCGCCGCGGCCTTCTTTATCGCCCGGGTACCAATTCTGAACCGTGGAATATTTGATCTGGGCATTATCTCCAGCGGCAACGAGTTCCACCACCGCAGCGTGAAGTTGGTTCGTATCGCGCATCGGTGCGGTGCAGCCTTCAAGATAGCTGACGTACGAGCCTTCTTCTGCAACAATGAGCGTGCGCTCGAACTGTCCCGTATCCGCTGCATTGATGCGAAAATACGTCGAAAGTTCCATCGGGCAGCGGACACCTTTGGGAATGTAGCAGAACGAACCGTCGCTGAAGACGGCAGAATTCAACGCCGCAAAAAAATTATCCCCCGCCGGTACGACCGAGCCGAGATGCTTTCGCACAAGCTCCGGATGCTCTTGAACCGCCTCGGAGAATGAGCCGAAGATAATCCCCAACTCTTTCAGCTTTCCCTTGAAGGTTGTAGCAACCGAGACGCTATCGAATACTGCATCGACGGCTACGCCTGCAAGCATCTCTTGCTCGCGCAATGGAATGCCGAGCTTTTCATACGTGGCGCGAATCTCAGGATCCAACTCATCAAGACTGTTAAGTTGCTTCTTCTGCTTCGGTGCAGAGTAGTAGATGATATCCTGATAATCGATCTTTGGGTATCGTACATTGGGCCATTGTGGTTCTTCCATGGTTTGCCAATGTCGAAATGCCTTCAGGCGCCATTCCAACAACCACTCGGGTTCGTTCTTCTTGGCTGAAATGAAGCGTACGGTTTCCTCGCTCAATCCCCTCGGCGCTGCATCCGCGTCGATGTCGGTAACGAAGCCCCACTTGTATTCTTTTGTTGCGAGTTGTTCTATGTCGTTGGTTTCTTGGTTCATTTCATTCCAAACAATCTACGCGGTTTCTTCTCCGCTTGGGCCTTGCGTCGGAGCAGATGGCGTGGCAACAGCACTCGATGGTACAGTCGACACCGATTGTGTTGAGACTGTTTGTTGCGTCGGAACTGTTGTCGCAGGAGTTGTCGGCTTTGGCGCGACGGTTACTGCAGGTCGAGGCGCGGCACTGACAACGCCAACGGGGCGTGTAACGCCCGCAGCGGGTTTTGCCGCCACCACAGGTTTTACGACCGGGAGTTTGAACTCGGGGTAGTTAAGCAACCAGGTCTTTCCGTCGAGCTTCTTAAACACTCCCGATTGTTCATAAGCGCCGATCACCTTGTTTGTCAACTCTTCTGCATTTGTGTAGCCGTGCCTCACGTTGTTGAGTTCGAGGTACGACATCACTCCGTAGTGCACATCTCGAAAGAAAAGATTTGAGAGGTGAATCAACTTTGATCTCCCTTTGAGGAACTTCAAAAAATCTTTTGAGCTTGAGTCAGTGAAAAGTTTTAATTGGGCATCGAGCGTTGCCATAGTATCCTCGCTAAATGATTTCCTGGATGGTCATCTTATCGAACAACACATTCAAACTTCGCTGCATCTTGCCGAGCGGTTTGCGAATCGTGCATAGGTCGAATATCGAACAGCTGTCCGCTCCGTCAACATAGCATTCCGCGATCATCGGCTTCTCTTCTTCGATAATGCGAATGATATGTGCAACGTTGAGATCCTCCGCTCGCTTCGCAAGCGCATATCCGCCTTTGACACCTTGCGTCGACGCGACGATTCCCTCACGCGTCAATTTCTGTAACACCTTTGCAAGAAGTTCGTATGAAATCTCGTACTCTGCGGCGAGTTCTTTGGCAGTAAACGATACGCCAATGGGTTTGGTTGCCATGTGGCGGAGGGCGATTAATCCGTATTCGACTTTTTTGGAAAGATGGAACATAAATACGACTACACTAGTCTTATATAGGTGCAAAAAAATAAGAGCCGGCTGACTCTTGAAATTTCTTCAGCAACAATATACTAAGAGATTCTATTGCCAGCAAGCCTAGAAGCAACCCTCGAAAAGTGAGATCTTTGAAGCCGGAACAAAAAAACCATACTTTAATAGTGTCATGAAAGCTGTATCTCTCACCGGAATTTCAAAAACATACACGATTGGCGCACTAGCACGGCGAAAAGTGGAGGCGTTGAAGGGAGTGGACCTTTCTGTTGAGCCTGGGCAGATATTCGGATTGCTTGGTCCCAATGGCGCCGGAAAGACCACGCTTGTGAAGATTATTCTGGGAATCGTTCATCCGTCGCAGGGCAATGGAGTCGTACTCAACCACCCGATCGGCTCGACAACGATGTTAGAGCGTTGCGGCTATCTGCCGGAGAATCATCGATTTCCCCTCTTCTTGACTGCACGCGACACCCTTTTATTCTTTGGACGGCTGAGCGGGATCAACGAACTTTCTCTAAAACATAAGATCGACTCGCTCCTCGATCTCGTTGGGTTGAAGGATTGGAAGCGGGTACGGATAAAACGGTTCTCAAAAGGAATGCTGCAACGGCTCGGCCTTGCTCAAGCGCTGATCAACGACCCGCAAATCCTCTTCCTTGATGAACCAACCGACGGCGTGGACCCGATTGGCAGAAAGGAAATACGGGATATTCTCATCGACCTCAAGAAGCAGGGCAAGACGATCTTCTTGAACTCACACATGCTCTCAGAGGTTGAGTCCATCAGCGATCGTGTCGCAATCCTCAACAAGGGCGAGATTGTGAAGATTGGAACGGTGGAGGAAATTACGCGGGCTGGGAAAGAGTTTTTGGTTCACGTTGACCCAACGGTTTCTATTGAATTGTTGGAACGCGTATTGCAAGAACTGCCCTCAGCACGGCGAGAGAATTCTTCATTCGTCATTCCGGCAAATGATCTGAAGGAACTGAACCGATCCATCGATATTCTGCGTTCACACAGAATAATGATTGTGTCAGTCACCTCGGTCCGGTCAACATTGGAAGAATCCTTCATCCAGCTAATCAAATCGGAGACCGCTCAATGAGGTTCATTGGAATGGTCCGATACACGTTGAACGAAACGCTCCGGAAGGGCACGTTGCTCTTTTACGCAGCGATCGGATTCATCATTGTTCTTTTCTTTGCCTTTGGCCTCTCTCGGTCTCCTTCAAGTCCCAACGCAATCATGATATTCGGAAGGCAGTTTACCGAGTCCCCCTCCGAAAGCATCAGCATTATCGATTTCTTCTTGGTCATGCTCCATCGACAAGCTTCATCGTCAATGCTGTTGTTTGGTGTGTTCGGCGTGGCGGGATTGATTCCGTCGCTTCTGGAAAAAGGGACAATTGAAATTTTTCTCAGCAAACCGTTGAATCGATCGTTGCTCTTATTCGCAAGGTCGTTGGGGGCCACGTTGGCAATCGCGATGAATATTATTGGCTTCACATTCGCTGTATGGTTGGTAATCGGACTCAGGCTTGGCGACTGGAATTGGGGATTCCTTTGGTCGGGCTTTCTCAGTGCGTACTCATTCGCCTGTTTCTTTTCGATCATCACCTTCATCGGCCTCACGACCCGCAGTACGGGCATTTCGGTGATGCTGGCTTTTATGTTTGCACTTATCTCTACAGGACTTGAATTGCGCGAGACAGGGTTGTACCTGCTGTGGGAGAACGGTCTTTACCACCGAATGCTGGATGTACTGTACTACTGCACTCCACAACTTGAAGGAATGTCCAGAAGCGCCACGGCAATGATCGCCGCTCTTCCGATCTCAACATTCCCCACACAATTTCAGGTCGCGCCATTCGTCTTCTCACTTGCGTCATCCATCGGCTGGTACGGCCTCTCGGCTTGGTATTTTTCAAGACAAGATTTTTAGCGTTAGGAAACTATGAACATCGGCATTACGTGTTATCCAACCTACGGCGGCAGCGGCGTTGTTGCGACGGAACTTGGCAAATCGCTCGCGCTCCGCGGCCACAAAGTTCATTTCATCAGCTACGCACTGCCGATGCGCTTGAGCGGCTTCACCGACAACCTGTTCTACCACGAAGTCGAGATTGCCAATTATCCGCTTTTTGATTTTCCCCTCTATACGCTCGCGCTTGCGAGCAAAATGGTTGAGGTTGCAAAGTTCGAGCGAATCGATTTGTTTCATTGCCACTACGCCATTCCACACGCAACCAGTGCCTATCTCGCCAAACAAATGCTGAACGGAGCCGGCACAAAAATAATCACCACGCTCCACGGCACCGATATTACCCTCGTAGGGTTGGAACCAAGTTACTTGCCGATTATGAAATTCAGCATCGAGCGAAGCGACGGCGTTACAGCGGTCTCTCGGTTCCTAAAAGAAAAGACCTTGACCAACTACGGCATCGAGAAGGAGATCGAGGTTATCCCAAACTTCATCGACCTCGAGCTCTACAAACGCCACGCAACGCGAGAACTTCAACATTCGTGCGCACCGCACGGCGAAAAAGTGCTAATTCATACTTCGAACTTCAGGGCCGTCAAGCGCGTTCCCGACGTCATCAAGGTGTTCAACGAAGTTCTGAAGAAGGTGCCGAGCAGACTCATCCTGATCGGCGATGGACCGGAGCGTTCGCACTGCGAGCTCCTCGCGCGTGAATTAGGAATTCACGAGAACGTAAGATTTCTCGGCAAGCAGGCAGAGATTGTTCCGCTTCTTTCCTGTGCAGATCTCTTTTTGCTGCCAAGTCAGTCGGAAAGTTTTGGACTCGCGGCGCTCGAAGCAATGGCGTGCGGCGTGCCCGTTATTTCGTCCAGCGTGGGGGGCTTACCAGAACTGCAGATTCACGGTGAGACTGGATTCATCGCAGAGTTCGGCGATGTGGATCGCATGGCGAGGTACGCCATCGACCTATTGACCAACTCGTCCAAACATAAGCTTTTTTCTGCCGCAGCACGAAAGCGAGCGGAAGAATTTGAGTCTTCAAAGATCGTGACGCAGTACGAGGCGTATTACGAGCGCATCCTTCAAGCATCGGCTGTCAGCACAGAATAATTCTCTTAAAGAACTCTCCGGAGTCAAGGTTGGCTGAGAGTTAAGCGGGCTTCAGATTAGCGAACTTCAAGATCAAATTCTTTATTCCGTACTCGTCGAAATCAACGACTGCCTTCTTTTCCCCTCTGCTTCCGCTCACGTTGATGATTTTTCCGCGGCCAAACAATTCGTGGCGGACGAGGGCCCCCTTCCGCAATTCCAGTTCGACTTGTGACTCAGATTCATAATCCGGAGCTGCATCGCTCAAATACGAATCTTCACGCGCTGGAGTTTTCGCTCTCCCAAATCGTGAGACAGTTTTTTCGTAACGGTCGAACGCCGATTCGGGATTTTTTACCGCCCCCCGTGAGAGACGAACTTCTACAAACTCTTTGCCAATCTCTGATAAGAATCGGGATTCACTCGGATAGGAAACATCCCCAAATCGGTATCTCAGTTTAGTGTGTGTAAGATAAAGCTTTTGTTCTGCACGCGTGATCCCCACGTAGAACAAGCGCCGCTCTTCTTCGAGATCTAGTTTGTCGATCTGTGAAGAATAAAACGGGAGCAACCCTTCTTCCAAGCCTGCAACAAACACGAGAGGAAATTCCAATCCCTTCGAGGCGTGAAGCGTCATCAGCGTAACGGAATTCTTCTCATCTTCCCAGCGGTCGATATCGGATACGAGTGACACTTCTTCCAAAAAGGATTCGAGCGTCGCCTCTTCACGCACGGCACTAAATTCGAGGATGGCGGAAAGAAGTTCCTGCACGTTTTCCCAACGGTTGCGCGAATCGTCTGTCCCCTCTTCCTTGTACATCCGAAGTATGCCCAGCTCGTCCACGAGTGAGCGAGTGAGTTCGCTGAACGACATTTTCGAGCGGAGCGATTGATATTTTTCGATGAGTTGACGGAATTGAATGAGTGATTTTTGGGCGCGGTCTGTCAACTCCAGAATCAATTCCACTTGCGCCAGACAATGGAACAGACCTAAGTTTGCCTTGTGTGCAAACAGCTGAAGATGCTCAACGCTCGTATCGCCTATACCGCGCGTGGGGAAATTGATGACGCGGAGGAGGCTTTCTTCGTCGCTCGGGTTCGTAAGTAAGCGAAGATATGCGAGGATGTCTTTGATTTCTTTGCGCTCGTAGAAGCGCGTACCGCCCACGATGGTATAGGGAATCGTGTTTCTGCGCAATACATCTTCGAGCGCACGCGATTGCGAGTTTGTGCGGTAGAGAATGGCGACATTTTTTAGGTCGAGCTTGCGTTTAGGGAGTTCTTCTTGAATCGCCTGGAGAATCTGTGCGCCCTCATCTTTTTCGTCGGCGCACTGCAGAACAGTTACTGCTTCACCCTGTGGATTCTGCGTCCACAGGTTCTTCTTTAAGCGGTCTTCGTTGTACCGAATAAGTTGATCGGCTGCGTGGAGAATGCTTTTCGTGGAGCGATAGTTTTGCTCAAGCCGAAACGTCTGGCAATCGGGATAATCTCGCTCAAAATCCAGGATGTTTCTGATATCGGCCCCACGGAATGAATAAATGCTCTGCGCATCGTCTCCGACGACGCAAACGTTCCTCCGCTTATCACCCAGCAGTTTGGTAACGCGATACTGCGCGCGATTGGTATCCTGAAATTCGTCAACCAGCGAGAAGGTGAATCGATTCTGATACCGCTCAAGAATTTCCGGCTTCCGTTCGAACAGTTCTATCGGTTTGATGAGCAAGTCGTCGAAATCCATTGCGTTAGATTGCTTGAGACGTTTGGTGTATTCGCGGTAGACAAGCGAAGTCTTCTCGTCAAAGATATCGCGGCTGAGTTCTTCGAATTCCTTCGGCGAAACAAGATTGTTCTTTGCCGCGCTGATGCGGGAGCGGATCGCATTCGGGTTGTACTGTTGTGCGGAAATGTTGAGCCGGTCGAGAATTTTCTTCACCGCGCTCAAGGAATCGTCGGAATCGTAAATAGTAAACGAATTCGTGTAGCCGAGATGCTCTGCTTCCTTGCGAAGAATGCGGGCAAAGATGGAATGAAATGTCCCCATCCAGACCTGATGGCCCCGCTCTCCCACCAATTTGGCGATGCGGCTTTTCATCTCGTTGGCCGCCTTGTTGGTGAACGTAAGTGCAAGGATTTGATAGGGGGGCACACCACATTCAATGAGATAAGCAATGCGATACGTAAGGACACGCGTTTTGCCACTACCCGCCCCGGCAATGATGATCATCGGACCGTTCGTTGCTTTCGCCGCTTCGCGCTGTACAGGGTTAAGGTCTTGGAGAAAATCCACGGAGAATTTCGAATGTCTCAGCCCTAGGCTGATGCGCCTCTGGCGCAGAATTGATAATTGCGAATTGATAGATTACTTGTGAAGAAATGGTAAGGAGAAAATTCTGAGCGGGCAAACTTTTGAGAAAGCGGGAAAATTAGCAACGAAGAAAGTTCTTGACAGTGGGAAAAAATCAGATAGGAGTTGTCAGTTAGCAGTGGACAGCAATCAGCGTTCAACAGTCTGCGTCCATATTCTTCTAAGCTATCACCAAAACAACTTATGACGCATTTCGGTTCACGCAAAGACGCAAAGTCGCCAAGAAAACACACTCGATAAGAAAGCTTTGTGTGACGTTCTTGAGATGGATTCTGGATATTACTCGACACTACTTGTTCATTTTGGCTCTCGACTGTTTCAATTTTTACTTTTCCCTTTTTACTTTTTACTTTTTTTTGCTTGTCTTCCTTGCCTTTCCTCGTTACAATTCTTGAGAGTTCAATTTTCCTTACCTTTAACAAAGATACTTTCGGCGCTGCATCGACAAACA
>Ga0315281_10016012_pt1 | contig 10021 bp, 5 predicted proteins | sample YL17G07_0_MG_FD_204540 | JGI IMG/M metagenome (GOLD analysis project Ga0315281, IMG submission 204540) | Sediment microbial communities from Yellowstone Lake, YNP, Wyoming, USA - YL17G07_0 | ecosystem: Environmental > Aquatic > Freshwater > Lake > Sediment | place: USA: Wyoming | collected...
GTGCCACGCGCCGTGATCGAGAGTTGCATCGAAGCGGCCGGCACGGCCCCGAGTGGTGCGCATCAGCAGCCGTGGCACTTTGTGGTCGTCAGCGATCCGCAGGTCAAACGGGACATTCGCGCCGCAGCTGAGAAGGCGGAGGCGGAGTTCTACGCCTCGGCGCCCGCCGACTGGCTGGCCGCACTCGCACCACTTGGCACGGACGAGCACAAGCCGTACCTGGAGACCGCGCCGTATCTGATCGCGGTGTTCGCACGGCGCTCTGGCATGAATCCCGACGGCAGCAAGATCACGCACTACTACGTCAACGAGTCCGTTGGCATCGCGTCGGGGTTTCTCCTCGCGGCGTTGCACCACGCCGGGCTGGCCACGCTGACGCACACGCCCAGCCCGATGGGATTCTTGAACAAGGTGCTCGAACGGCCCGCGAACGAACGCGCCATCATGCTCATCGTGGCCGGCTACCCGGCGCCGGACGCGCTGGTGCCGGACATCAAGCGCAAACCGCTGGCCGAGATCGTGACGTTCCGATAGTAACGGGCAGCCGCACAGCGGCTTCACCCGCTGGCGCGTTATTCAGACAGCGCCGTATTCTCCAAGACGCGCATCCACCATTGGAGCTTCGAAATGTCCCAGAGCCGAGTTCGTGCGGTAGCGGCCGTCAGCGCCGCCGCCATTGCCATTGCACTTCCGTCGCGTGCCCGTGCACAGGAGAACTCCGCCGGCGCGTCGCGGCCCTGGGATCCGCAGGAAATTCTCCGCACCGAGGGATACGTTCGGCCGCCTGCAGACCTTGAGCGCATGATCCTCGCCCCGCGTGTGGACATTTCGTTCACGACTCCCAGCCCGGACCGCAACTGGTTCCTGCGCGGCGTTGGCCCCACGCGCAACGACATTCTCGCGCGCGGCAAGCCACACGTCATCCTCGGCGGGCTCCAAGTGGACACGCGCGCCAACCGCGCGCGGTCGTTCACGACGAGCAACACGTTCGGACTTGTCATCGTGAATCCCCGCACCGGCGCCACGAAGACACTCGAAACGCCCAAGGGTGCCACGATCTCATCGCAAACATGGTCGCCCAACGGAACACAGGTGGCCTACATCGCCAACTTCGACGACGCATCGTACGCGTACGTCGCAGACGTCGCCACGGGAAAGTCCACGCAGGTGAGCAAGAGCCAGCTCCTGCCAACGCTCTATACGGACCTCGACTACACGCCGGACGGCAAGTCGCTCATCGTGGTGCTGGCGCCCGAAGGCCGCGGCGCCGCGCCAACGCACGGGCCAAACGGGATTGAAGACGGTCCCACCGTGCGGCTCACGGAGTCCCGCGCGGTACCGCAGCCAGTGCACGCGAGCCTCCTCCTGGATCAGCACGACAAGGCGCTGCTCAAGTACTACGCAACGGGTCAACTGGCGCTCATCGATGTGAAATCCAAATCAGTGAAGAAGATCGGAACGCCGCGGATGATCCGCGCCGTGGATGCGTCGAAAGACGGTCAATACTTCACCGTCACGCAGATGACGGAGCCGTTCTCGTATCTGGTGCCCGTGACGTCGTTCGGCTCGGTGCGCGAGCTGTGGGACGCCAGCGGCAAGACCATCGCCATGCTCCAGACCACGCGCTTGCGCGAAGGCGCAGCAGCAGACGCCGGTGACGCGCCCGTCGGCTTCGGCGGCCCGCAACAGACCGCGAGCGACACCGGGAAACGCAATATCGAATGGAATCCGGTGGGCCCGGGGCTCACATATGTGGAATCCGTCTTCGGCCCTGCGAACGGAAACGGGCCCGCTGGTGCAGGGCGTGGCGGACGCGGTCCGGGCGGCGCAGGCGGCCGTGCCGGCGCGGCGGCAAATCAGCGCCCGCAACCCACGAGCATTCGGTTCGTGAGTTGGTTGCCTCCGTTTGGACCCAATGACACGAAGCTCATTTATGAAGGCAGCCCGCAGCTCGGTGCTACCGTGTTCAGCGCAGACGGCAGGATGCTCTTCGCGTCCGACAGCGGCGCGGTGTTCGCGGTTCGCCTCGCGGACAACAAGCGCTTCAGCCTGGGCCGCGGCGTCACGCTGTCGGCCGGCGGACGCGGCGGGTTCGGTGGCGGTGGCGGTGGCGGTGGCGGCCGAGGCGGCGCGAACGTGGATTCACTTCAGGGCGGCGCGATCCTCACCCGCTCGCTGGTGGGCGGCGGCACCGTGGTTGTGGTGAGCACGGATGCCAGAAGCGTGGCCACACACGGAAACCGCGCGCCCGGCGCCAACTGGTCCACACAGGCACCGCGTCCGTGGGTGGACAAGCTCGAGATCGAAACCGCGAAACGGACGCGCGTGTTCGACAGCCCGGCAGACGCCTACGAGCAGTTCATCACGCCGTTGAACGACGACGTCTCGCAGTTCCTCTACACGCGCGAATCCCCGACCACGATTCCCGACGTCTGGTTGCGGGATGCTGCCGCCGGATCCACCAAGAAGATCACGAGCAATGTGGACGTGGGCCCGCAGGTGACCGGCGCGCAGCTCAAGCGCTTCCAGCTCGCGCGCCCGCGCGACGGACATGCCATGTGGGTCGACGTCACGCTGCCGAGAGATTGGCGGCCGGGTACGCGGCTCCCTGGCCTCATCTGGTTCTATCCGCGCGAATACACGTCGCAGACCGATTACGAACGTTCGCGCTATACCACCAACATCAACCGCTTCCCCGAGGTACAGTCGTCGCGTCCCGCGTCGTCCACGAAACTCTGGGTGTCGCAGGGCTACGCGCTCATCGAGCCGGACATCCCCATCTGGGGCGACAGCGGCAAGATGAACGACAATTACACGCGCGACCTGCGCGAGAATCTCGATGCCGTGGTGGACGCGGTGGTCGACGCCGGCTACGTCGATCGCGATCACCTCGGCATCGGCGGCCACAGCTATGGCGCATTCAGCACCGTGAACGCGCTGACGCTGGTTCCCTACTTCAAGGCCGGCATCGCGGGCGATGGCATGTACAACCGCTCGCTCACGCCATTCGGGTTCCAGAGCGAGCGCCGCAATTTCTATCAGGCGCAGGACACCTACCTCGACATGTCGCCGTTCTTCCGCGCCGACAAGATCTCGGGCGCGCTGCTCATGTACCACGCGTGGGAGGATCAGAACACCGGCACGTCGCCCATCAGCTCACTGCGCATGATGGCCGCGCTCCAGGGGCTCGGCAAACCGGCGGCGCTCTACATGTATCCGTACGAGGACCACAGCGTGGCGTCGTACGCGTCGGACCTGGATCTCTGGGCGCGCTGGGTGTCGTGGATGGACATCTACGTCAAAAATCCGAAGGTCGAGAAAAAACCCGTGCCGTAGCTGTGACGAAACGCGGATCTGGCGGGATCGCGGGCACCTAACTGATCTGCGCTCCGGCAGCCGTCGCCGCCTCGATCGCGCTCGCCCAGCGATCCTCCGGCTTGGCGCACATGCACCGCTCGATTGCCGCGGCGAACGGCTCAGGCACATCCGCGCGCGCCGCGCGCAGGCTTGGGGCCACCGGGTACGAAGTGTCAGTCGCGGGTTGCGTCGATGTATCGACGCCCGAGGGTAGTCGGGCGGTGAGCATCTGAAACGCCACGACGCCCATGCTGTAGATGTCGCTGCGCGCGTCGATGTTCTTGGACCCGGCCTTGCGTTCGGGGCTCATGTATTCGGCCGATCCAATGATCTGACCGCTGATCGACAGCTTGCCTCCCGTCGGGATCAGGGCTTTCGCAATCCCGAAATCGAGCAGCACCGTGCGATCGTCGGCTTCGCGATCGAGCATGATGTTGGCTGGCTTCACGTCACGGTGAATGATGCCCTTCGCGTGGGCATGAGCCAGCCCGTGGGCCAATTCGCCAAACACGCGTAGCGCTTGCTCCGCAGAAAGTGCGCCACGGGCCTTCACGCGCTCGCGCAGGGTCTCGCCGACGATCAGTGGCATCGCGCAGTAGACCAACCCCGCGCCCTCGCCTGCGAAGGTTATGCCCATGACATTCTCGTGCTTCAGTTGGGCGGCGATCTTGGCCTCGCGCCGAAAGCGGGCGACCACAACATCGGATGCGATGAACTCAGGTCGTATGACCTTGACCGCAAGCCGGCGATCGAGTCGCAGATCGAAAACGGAATAGACGACCGCAAAACTGCCGCTCCCGATCTCTTCCAGCACTTCGTACTGATCGCCCAACGCGCGCTGCAGGCGAACTGGCGCGGGCCCCGACGCGATGCTCCGTCGCTCGACTCGCTTGCCACAGTGCAAGCAGAAGCGCGATTCGGGCGGGATCTCCTTTCCGCACCGCGAACAGAGTGGATTCGGCTCGGCCATGACCATGGTGACTGACCGGGAGAACTTATGCCCGTCAGCGACCGAAACGCAAAAGCGCGCCGAGAGTAGCGCCGCGGAATTGTTCGAGGCGGGCGGGCACCGAACCCCGTGATTCGAAGTCGAACCGCTCGAAGCGATACGCAAGTCGAATGCCGAGCGGCCCGCCTGCAATCCGGTACGTGGCGCCCACGACCGCGCGGAGCGCCAACGGCATCGCCTCCCCTCCGACGACCGTGGCCGAGGGCCAGTAGCTCACGTCCACCAGGCCCTCGAGCGTACGCGTGTCCAGTGCCGGCGTCAGCCGTACGTTCGCACCCAGAAGGCGCCACACGGTCGTGCCGACGTCAGTCTGGAACGCCTTCGCCTCGGCAACAGCGCCGAGCGCCATCCAGGACCGTGGAAGCATGTGAACGGTGATGCTGGTGACGCGGCCCTTGCTGTCCGGGTGCAATGCGTCGGCAGTTCCGTTGAGCGAACCGAGCGCCGCGAACATCCCCACGCGCAAGAAGCCGAGCCGTATCGCGCCGTCGCCGCCCATCCATTGACCACTCTGCTCCACGCGCGTACCGGCGAACCGCACCTGGCTCTGAACGGTGAACGTCATGGCCGACGCTTCGATGGATTGCGACGCTGCATCTCTGGCGAGGAGCAGCGCGGCCGCAACGATAAGGCCTGTCACGCGCTGCTTCATGGCGTCCGCTCCACCGTAATACGAATCGGCGCCTTGGCTCGGGCCTCGGCGTTGGCACGAACAATGGCATCGCGCAGGCGCTGATCGTTGTCACGCAACTCCCGGTTCTTTTGGACATTCTGCGGCAACCGCTGCGGGCGTCGCCCGCTGACGAATCCAACGACACTCGCTAACGCCACACCTCCGGAGACTGCGTATGCGGTGGGATCGTTTGCCAGGCCGGCGTTGAGGTCCGCGTTGCCAAGGATCGTCGGAGTGGCGGCGGCCAGCGCGGCAACGGCAGCTCCGACGATGAGCTTCGGCATGGTACGGCCTGTGCGCGGCAGCGCTTCGGGTGCGAACGCCGAAGCGGGCAGCAGCGGTGGGTGCACCTGAGTATCCGCGCGAGCGCGCGCCACGCGCAGCAGTCGTTCCTCGAACGGAGTTGCTTGCCCGTTGGAGTCCGTGGCCTGCGCTCGCAGCACGTACAGACCGTCCGGCCATACTGCGCCATCAGCTTGGCGCAGGGGCCACGCAATCCGACGGCGACCTGCGGCCGACTGCGTGTCGGTCCACAGAGGCCTGGCCGGAGCAGCGGCCGACGCGATAGTCGTAACCGTTCGTGACACCGTATTCGATTGTACGATGATCGGCAGCCACGGGTCGTCGGCCAAAACGAGCGTATCCGCCGGCACGAAGACCGTCAGCAGCAGGACAACCCGCGCTTCGGGTACCGGACTCGCTGGCAGCGGCGTTCCCACGATGGTGCGCGCTTGTTCGAAAACGAGCTTGGCATCGGAGTGCAGTTCAGTGAGTGTGTCGATGCGCACGGCAGCGTCGACGCGGAGTGCTTGCTCGAATGCCTGGCGCGCCGCAGCCTGGTTACTGCGCATGAGTTCCGCGAAGGCCAGGAGCGTGAAGCTCCGAAGCCGCTCGCCGGGTGTCGGATTTTGACGCAGGGCGGCGACCAGCAGCACGTAGGCAGAATCGCCGTTGAGCTCATCGATCTGCACGCGAGCCTGGTCGGCCAGGCGCTGCGCCGGCGACTGCGCGGCGCATGGCGCGCTCATGGCGAGCGTAACGCCAAGCACCATTGCAGAGCGCGCTTTCATGGACGTCGAAGCTGAATGAACCGAAGGTTACGCCGCTCGCCGGGTGCCAGCGTGAACACCGTATCCACCGTCCAGACGCCAGTGCTGTCCGTAACCTGGAACCGTATCACGACTCGCCCCGCTGGGACCTCGAAGTTGGAAACCGGATTCGACGCAACCGGCTTGCCGTTGATCGTGATCGCGGACGTGGGGCGGCTGCCGACCGTGATCAACGCAGGGGCAGCCGAAACGGCCGGTGCTGGTTCGCGGCTCACGGGCGCCGGAGCCTTGTTGCCAGACTCGGGTGCCTTGGTGACCGGAGGAGTCTTTTGGCGCTCGGTCGCTGTGCGAGGAGGCCTGTCAGGAACGCTGGTTTGCTTCGCGTCTGCACCACGCGCCGGCGGCAGGGTGGCAGCCTGATCGACGCCCACCGGCCCCGGACGACGTCCACGGTTGGCGGAATCATCAACGATCGTGGTCGAACCGCCAGTCGCTGACGGTGGATTCGACGCCAGCACCTTGGTGAGTGAATCCGTTTCCAGGCGCGCGGGTGTCCTCTGGCCCCCGACGGTGGGCTGCGCGGGATCGCGCGACGGCAGGAATTTGGAGATCGCGAAGGCCGCAATGAAAACAACGGCGATCGCAGCCGCGCCGACCACCAGCCGCGGGCGCGAGGTCGGCGCGGAGGGCGGCGGCGCGGGGGCGACCGGAGTCTCCGGGCGCTGCTTCACAACGGGCTTGAGCCGCGGCGTCTCCTCCACCGTCTGCTTCGCGTCGGCCGCCGCGTTGGGCCGGCGCGGCGCAATCTCGACGTCGCGCGTCCAGCGGACCAGCTCGCGCGCAAAGGCCCCACATGATGGAAAGCGGTCCACCTGGTCCTTGGCGAGCGCGCGCTCCACGGCATCGACCAAGCCGGCTGGCAGCCCTTCCCTCCGCTCTCCGAGCGGCGGCGGCCGGTCCGCCGAATGCATGCGCATGACCTCGAGAATCGAGTCCGCCTTGAACGGCAGCTCGCCGCAGAGCATCTGATACGCAGAGATGCCCAGCGCATACTGGTCCGACGCGCCGGTCACGCCGACACCGATGCATTGTTCCGGCGCCATGTAGTGCGGCGTCCCGATCGCCGAGCCCGAGCCGGTGAGCGTGCCGGTGTTGAGCGCCTTGGCAATGCCGAAATCGGTGACCGTGACCCACCCTTTCTTGTCGATCATCAGGTTGGCTGGCTTCACGTCCCGGTGGACCACGTCGTTCTGGTGCGCGTAGTCCAGCGCGTCCGCTGCCTGGCTGATGATGTCGACGGTGCGGTCGACGTCGAAGGCTCCATCGCGTTTGAGCATTTCGTCAAGGCTCTCGCCCTGGAGGAACTTCATCACGTACCAGAACAGCTTGCCACCGGTGGAGACGCGGTAGATCGGGATGATGTGCGGGTGGTCGAGCGTGGCCGACGTGCGCGCTTCGCGCTTGAACCGTTCGATGAACCCCGGTCCGGAGCCGAACGTCAACATCGGCGGCAGCAGCTTGATGGCGACTTTGCGACCGAGGTGGTTGTCCTTGCCGAGGTACACGATGGCCATGCCGCCGCGTCCCAGTTCGCGCTCCACCGTGTAGTCCGTGCCGAGCTCAGCCTGGAGGGCGGCAAAGAGTTCCGGGTCGGCCTCGGTGCTGAGCGTGGCGTGCGAGTGCCCTTCACCGGACACGTCGGCGCCGCAAGCCATGCAGAACTTGCTGTGGTCCGGCAGTGGCGTCGCGCACTTGTAGCAGTTCATCAGGAAAGGCTCACTGGATCGCGCTGTACAGTGCGGCGCGGCAGCCGCGAAGTCCAGCGCACCACCGCGACCGCAGGTGGGTGGGAAGCTGGACCTGTTTCGAAGGATGGATCCCTTCGGGTCGGGATACCCCCCGGCTCCAGCCTCGCTGGGAACTCCTGCCATTTTCGGCAGGTCATCGTGTTTTGGGCGCTCAGAAAGGCAGACCGCCTGCAACCAGCACCGGCGTCAGACGCTGAGCGCCGTGGCCCAACTCTCCGCGCGTGTCCCCTCCCCAACAATACGCAGCTCCGCTGCCGGTCACTGCACAGGTGTGGCTGTAATACCCACTGATTGACTGGAATGTCAGCCCACCGGACACCGGCACTGGGCTGAACCGCTGTGTTCGAGAACCATCTCCCACTTCGCCGTCGCTGTTTGGGCCCCAGCAATACGCGCTACCCGCAGCGGTGAGACCGCAAGCGCCATAACGCCCGGCAGAGATCGAACTGAAACTCAACCCACCAGTGATCAAAGTCGGACTGAAGGCGTTGTTGCCCCAGCAGTAAGCTGCGCCACCGGTAATCAATCCGCAGGTGTAGAAGAATCCCGCCGAAAGCGACTGGAATGTGAGCCCACCAGCCACTTCGCTTGGGAGCGTCGCGTGCCCGCCGTTGCCGGTCCCGAGCTCGCCACTCTGATTGTAGCCCCAGCAGTAGGCTTTGCCGGCTGACGTGAGTCCGCAGGTGTGCAAGGCTCCTGCAACGACAGAGGCGAAGGGCGGAACCCCTGTAAGAGCCGTCGGGATCGTCCGGTTGGCGGTGGTGCCATTACCCAGTTGCCCATTGGGGTTTTCGCCCCAGCAGTAGGCGCTGCCGCCTGTCGTCATGCCACAGGTATGGGCTCCGCCGACACTGATGCTCTGGAACGAAAGTCCGCCGCTGACGGCCACGGGGGTTGGAGAATCGCCGGCTCCACCGTTGCCAAGTTGACCACCGGATCCGCGGCCCCAGCAGTATGCCACGCCCGCCCCTGTGATGCCGCAGCTGTGGTTGCCGGAATTAACTTGGATTGCCTGGAAGGGCAAGCTGCCCGAAAGCGCTACAGGAGTGGCACGGTCCTTGTGCGTCCCGTCGCCGAGTTGACCGTCGGCGTTGTACCCCCAGCAGTATCCGCTGCCGCTTGTCGTTGTCGCGCAAGTATGAAAACCAGCCGAAATAGTCTGGAACGTGGCAGCACCGGATACTTGAGTGGGCGTCAGCTGGTCGCCGCCAGTGCCGTCCCCGAGCTGGCCGTACCCGTTGAATCCCCAACAGTGCATCGTGCCTCCCGTCGTGAGGCCGCATGTGTGACTCTGACCTGCGCCCAGTGCGACAAAAGTCAGGCCACCGCTGACGGCGACCGGCGCCAAACGGTCAGTGGCGCTGCCATCACCAAGCTGGCCAACGTTGTAGCCCCAGCAGTAGGCACTGCCGGCGACCGTAAGACCGCACACATGCTCCGTTCCTGCAATGAGCGACGTGAAGGTCAGTCCGCCGGTCACTGCCGTGGGGTTGACGCGCAAGCCGCTGGTGCCATCGCCGATCGATCCCGCACCCCAGCAGTACGCCTGGCCTCCAGATGAGAGCCCACAGGCGCGATAGGTGCCAACGGTGATCGTCACAAGCGCCACTCCGCCTGCAACGAGTGCTGGAGTCGTTGTCTGCCCGGAAATTGTGTTGCCCCAGCAGTAGGTTGTTCCGATCGTGGAAAGTCCACAGGTTTGGTAGTCCCCAACAGCAACTGACTGGAAGACAACCGGTCCGGCCACCAGAGTCGGCGCAGGTCGAGCCGTGGTACTGCCGTCACCGAGCTGGCCGTAGAAATTGGAACCCCAACAGTAGGCCGTTCCTGAAGCGGTCAAGCCGCAAGAGTGGTACCGGCCGGCGCTCAGCTCAACGAAAGTCAATCCGCCGGACACCGCAACCGGATTGTCACGGTAGATGGTGGTGCCATCACCAATCTGGGCCTCAAGGTTATAACCCCAGCAGTAGGCTGCCCCCGCTGTGGTGAGGCCGCACGTGTGCACGCCCTGCCCCGTTAGGGCCTGCAAGGTCAGTCCACCAGCGACGGCAGCCGGGCTGCTCTGCTCTGGCCCTGGGCCGGCGCCCAGTTGGTCGAGTGAGTTGTCGCCCCAGCAGTACGCGGC
>Ga0315281_10016013_pt1 | contig 10020 bp, 8 predicted proteins | sample YL17G07_0_MG_FD_204540 | JGI IMG/M metagenome (GOLD analysis project Ga0315281, IMG submission 204540) | Sediment microbial communities from Yellowstone Lake, YNP, Wyoming, USA - YL17G07_0 | ecosystem: Environmental > Aquatic > Freshwater > Lake > Sediment | place: USA: Wyoming | collected...
GAAGATAATCGTTTTCGTTGTAGAACGGCCGGTGATAGAAAAAATTAGTTTTTCGGGAATCAAACGCATCACTATGAGAGAAGAAAAACTCAAGGAATTATTAAAATCAAAAGAGACCCAGTATTTAGATTACCCTAATTTAGCTGAGGATGTCCGGATCCTTAAGAAGATGTATGAAAAGATAGGTTATAGCCAGGTACAGATAGATTACCAGTTAGATTTAAATAAAGAGACTAACAAAGCAAAGGTACAATTTAATGTAGTTGAAGGCAGAAAGATAAGGATTAAGGACATCCTTATGGAGGGCAACGTTACCTTTCCAGATAGGCGTATTTTAAGATTGATGAAGACCAAAAGGGCCTGGTTTTTTAATGCCGGTGTTTTAAAAGAGGAAGTATTAAAAGAAGATATTGAACGCCTAAAGTCATTTTATCATAAAGAGGGTTTTGCGGATGTAGCGGTTGATTACGTAGCTTTACCCCATAAGAAGAAACCGTTTTTATTATATATCACCATAAAGATACAAGAAGGTAAGAAATATCTGGTAGGCAATGTCAATATAGAGGGCAATAAGGATATTTCAAAGAAGGATATTTTAGCTCAACTTAAAGAATGTATTCCAGGTGAAGTCTTCAGTCAGGAGGCCTTAAAGCAAGATACCGCCAATATTCAAAGCCTGTACTTTGACCGTGGATATATCATGGTTGGCGTACAAGAGACCACGGCCTTAAATTCTCATACCGGACGCACGGATATCACTTATAATATAATGGAAAATGAAATTGCCTACGTGGACAAGATCAAGGTCAGGGGAAATGTTAAGACTAAGGATATGGTAATCCGTCGGGAATTAAGGATAAGGCCGGGGGATAAATTTGATGGAGAAAAATTAAGGCGCAGCAAGGAAAGACTGCAAAATTTAGGCTTTTTTGAAGAGATAAGTTACGATACTGAAGATACCCCGATAACTAATAAAAAAGACTTGGTAGTGGAAGTCAAGGAGGCAAAGACCGGTGCCTTTAGCTTCGGTGGTGGTTACAGCACGGTTGATGAGTTTGTGGGATTTGTGGAAATTGAACAGAAGAATTTTGACTGGAAGAACTTTCCTTATTTTACCGGTGATGGTCAGGACCTCAGGTTTCGCGCATCATTCGGAACAGTAAGCGATAGTTTTGATTTGAGTTTTACCGAACCCTGGGTTTTTGACTATCCAGTCTCCTTTGGTTTCGATCTCTATAAACGCAGTCACCAAAGGGAATCGGATATAGGTTATGGTTATGATGAGGAGATAACCGGAGGGGATTTACGTTTAGGTAAAGAGATATCCGAATATGTAAGAGCAAATTTAATGTATCGTTACGATACCATAGATATTACCAATATCACCGAAACTGCCACCGATGACCTGAAGAAGGAATATGGAAAGAATGCCATAAGTTCTCTGGAGTTTGGTTTGACCTTCGACAGCCGCGATAATGTATTTAATCCCAATAAAGGTAACATATTGAGCGGCTCTTTAGAAGGTGCGGGTGGTCCATTAGGAGGAGATAAAGATTTCTGGAAATTTTTTGGCCGGGTGAGTCATTATTTTCCTCTGTTACGCGGCTCAGTTCTGGAATTAAGAGGCAGGGTTGGGCTTGCCGATACTTATGGTAATTCTATTAGTTTGCCTATATATGAAAGATATTTCGCCGGAGGCGCCTACACCATCAGAGGCTACAACGAAAGGAAGGTCGGCCCTGTTGACCCGGTATCCAAAGACCCTCTGGGTGGGGAATCAATGTTAATTGGGAATGCCGAATATACATATCCGATATTTAACTTTCTTAAGTTAGCCGCCTTTTACGATATCGGCAATGTCTACAAGAGCGCAAGTGAAATTGGTTCTGGGGGCTTAAAAGCCGGGATGGGTTTGGGTGTAAGGATTAAGACTCCCATTGGACCAATAATGCTGGATTACGGTATACCCTTAGATAAGGAACCGGGTGAAGAAGAGAAGGGTAGTGGTAAATTTCACTTTAGCATGAGCCACGGTTTTTAAATGAAGCCATAACTTATGGAGCGAGCACCCGGCTTTATCGGAACAGCCGGTGTGCCGCTTGTGCGGCAAGCGAACGTAAGTTATCCGCACGAACTTATCCCCCACCACTTTCAATATGGCATATGCTAAACACGAAAGTGGTGGGGGATTAATTCGCACAAACAAAGTAGCGTCTCAAAAGTAGATTGACTTATGGAGCTCGGAGAGCGACATAAGTTATTTGGCTGAATTTATCCCGCACCTTTTTAGTATTCAAGTATTTTATTAAAAACTGAATAATTTAAAAGGTGCGGGATTAATTCGCAGACGTCCTTGACATCGGAGATGTCAAGGACTACAATTTACGTTGTCCGCCAAAGGCGGATCCGCCTACGGCGGAAAAATGCAGATTACACAGATTAAACCGTGGCTAAAAAATCTGTGTAATCATTTTTAAAAATCTGTGTAATCATTTTAAAAGGAGGATATCGAATGAGAAAGACGGGAGTAGTTTTCTTAGGAGTTATTATTGGTTTAATTCTTTTGGTTAGCGTGGCTTTAGCGGCGGACAAATTTGCTTATGTGGACCTCAGCCGTACTTTTAGTGAATATAATAAAACCAAGGATTATGACAAGGTTTTGGCTGATAAAGGGACTGTCTATGAAGCAGAAAGAGATAAAAAGGTAAACGAGGTTAAGCAGTTAGAGGATAAAATCAATTTACTCAGCGATAAAGAGAAAGAAACCAAGAAGGCGGAATTAGAAACAAAGGTTAAGGCACTTCAGGAGTTTGACCGGCAAAAACAGACCGATCTACGCAAAGAACAAGATGAAAAGATGAAGGAGCTATTGAAAGATATTGAAGAGGCAATAAAGCAATACTCAGAAAAAGAAGGGTATTCTTTGGTGTTTAACGACCGGGTCTTAGTTTATCAGAACAAAAGTATGGATATTACGGATAAGATTATCGAGATTTTGAATAAAGGTTATATTAAGAAGTAAATTTACCCAAACAACTTCCGTTCACTAACGTTTCCGTAAGTTGTGGGCTCATTTAATGCGCAAGACCTTAAAAGAAATAGCCGAGTTGGTTGATGGCGAAGTAGTTGGTAATGGCGATATTATTATTACGGGTGTCTCGGGGATTAGAGAGGCTGACGAGGGTGATATTACTTTTTTGGCTAATCCTAAATATTTCCCCCTTATAGAGAAGACACGCGCCTCGGCAATTATTACCTCTCGAGATATAGAAGCTCCTACCAAATCCGTTATACGCACAGATAATCCTTCTTTGGCTTTTGCTAAAATAGTTTCTTTTTTCGTCGCGCTTTACGAAGTAAAACACCCCCAAGGGATACACCCTACGGCAATATTAGGTAAGAATGTGGCCTTAGGCCGCGATGTGGCAGTCGGCCCTTATGCAGTTATAGAAGATGAAGTCTCAATAGGAGATAAGAGCATAATTTATGCCGGCTCTTTCATTGGTCAGTATACCAAAATAGGAACTGATGCCTTAGTTTATCCTAATGTTTCTATTCGTGAACGTGTAACTATCGGTAACCGCGTAATCATCCATAGCGGCACAGTCATTGGTTCGGATGGATTTGGTTTTGTGGTCATAGAAGGCCTGCATCATAAGATTCCCCAGGTGGGAACCGTAGAGATAGGCGATGATGTAGAGATCGGTGCAAATGTGACTATTGACCGGGCACGTTTTGATAAGACGGTTATAGGCAAAGGAACAAAGATAGACAATCTAGTTCAGATTGCCCATAATGTGGCCATTGGCGAAAATTCTATTATCGTAGCACAGGTAGGAATTTCAGGTAGCACTACTATCGGTAAGAATGTTACCCTGGCCGGTCAAGTAGGTGTGGTTGGCCATATTAGCATTGGCGATAATGCTATTGTTATGGCACAGTCGGGGGTAAGTAAATCTATTCCACCGAATACGATGGCTTGGGGCTATCCGGCGAAACCTCAAGATGTAGCTAAGCGCGTAAATGCCTGCGTTCAGAATTTACCTCGGCTTTATAATACAGTAGCAGAACTCAAAAAGAAAATAGAGGAATTAGAAGCTAAGTTAAAAGATAAGTGAGGACATAATTTATGGAGCTGGCTATAACTTGGCTAAGCGACATAAGTTATATGCCCGAACTTACCCCACACCCAGCCTATGGCAGGCAAGCGCTTAAAGCCAATTTTAGGCTATAAGCCCTATCTTCCCAAAGGCTGGGTGTGGGGTTAATTCGCAGACGTCCGCCACAAAGTATGGCGGACTACAATTTACGTCACTTCGTTCCGTAAATTGCCTGCTCATTTAATATGGATAAACAAAGAACTATTAAAAAGCAAGTAAGCTTGAAAGGTATCGGGCTACATACGGCAAGCAAAGTAAATGTAACATTTAAGCCCGCAGATGTAGATAGTGGCATTAGTTTCATTCGTACTGATTTACCCCATAGTCCGGTAATTAAAGCATCAGTAGAGTGCCTTCTTTCGTCAAGCCATTTTCCACGGCGTACCTGTATTGGCAAAGATAGCGCGGAAATACACACTATTGAGCATCTTATGGCCGCATTAGCCGGCTTGAATATAGACAATATCTGTATCGAGATTGACAATAATGAAATACCGGGTTTAGATGGCAGTAGCCTAAACTTCTTAGAAATATTAACTCAGGCGGGGTTTAAGGAACAAGAGAAAGAGCGCCGATATTTTTCGGTCAAAGAACCCATATTTGCCGAAGAGGACGCTGCATTTATTATGGTGTTGCCGTCTAAGGAATTTAAAATTTCTTATACTTTAAATTATAACCATCCCATGCTTAAGGCGCAGTTTCTGGAGATAAGTATTAATCCCCATGTATTTGAAAGAGAGTTGGCCGCAGCGCGTACATTCTGCCTCCAGGAGGAAGCCAACGAATTACAACGTCAAGGCTTAGGCAAGGGCGCAAATTATGATAATACCCTGGTGGTGGGCGAAACCGGAGTAATTAAGAATAAATTGCGTCATCCAGATGAGTTTGTCCGGCATAAGATAGCTGATTTGCTGGGAGATTTGTATCTTCTGGGCCAACCCCTAAAGGGCCATGTCATTGCTTTAAGGAGTGGCCATTCCTTAAATTTAGAACTCGTAAGAAAAATAAATGAACAGAAACAAAGATATTCCTTGGGTGGGGTAGGTGCGAGTTACTCACCTACAGAGGGAAAGGAATTAGATAGGGCCGAGATCATGAAAATACTTCCGCACCGCGAACCGTTCTTATTTGTAGATAAGATCCTCTCTTTAGAGAAAGGAAGACGTGCGGTAGGCGTAAAGAATCTGACTATAAATGACTATTTCTTCAAAGGACATTTTCCCGGAAGGCCAATTATGCCGGGGGTTTTGATTATTGAGGCCATGGCACAGGTAGGCGGAGTAATGATGCTTGCCCCAGAGGAGAACCGGGGGAAGCTGGCTTATTTCATGGCGATTAACAATGTAAAATTTAGAAAGACAGTTTTGCCGGGCGATCAGTTGATACTGAAGGTAGAAGCGGTTAAGATAAAATCCAAGACCGGCCAAATACATGCGAAAGCCTTGGTGAATGATAAGGTAGTAGCAGAGGCAGACTTAATGTTTGCCTTGGTTGAATCGTAAAAATAGTCGTTCGTTATCTCGTTGTTTCGTTATTTCCTGCCTGCCGGCAGGCAGGCGTTATTTCGAGATAACGAGTAAACGAGATAACGAGTAAACGAAAATGCAGATACATTCTACAGCAATAGTCTCAAAGAACGCTATATTGGCCGACGATATTTGTATCGGCCCTTATACTTTTATTGGGGATAATGTATTTATAGGCGATGGTTCTAAGATTGACGCGCACTGCCTAATTGAAGGCCATACTATTATTGGTAAGTCTTGCGAGATATTTACCGGTGCAGTAATTGGAAGCCACCCCCAGGATTTAAAATATAAAGGCGAGAAAAGTTTTTTAGAGATAGGCGATAATAATATTATCCGTGAATATTGTACGTTTAATCTTGGCACAGGCGATGGGGGCAAGACTGTTGTGGGTAGCAACAATCTCTTTATGGCTTACTCACATATTGCCCATGATTGTATAGTTGGCAATAACTGTGTCATTGCCAATAACGGTACCCTTGCCGGACACGTGACCATTGAAGATAAGGCATTGGTAGGCGGATTAGTAGCCATACATCAATTTGTCCGGGTAGGCAGGCTTTCTATTATCGGTGGTTGTTCTAAGGTAGTTCAGGATATTCCGCCTTATTCAACCTGCGATGGCCATCCTGCACGTGTATATGGCTTAAACCTTATTGGTTTAAAACGTAGCGGTATCTCTAAAGAATCAATAGGGCAACTCAATCGTGCATTTAAGATATTGTTTAATTCTGGCCTGACGGCGAAACACGCCTTAGAAAAAATAGAAAAGGAAATAAAACCTTACGAGGAAATTTCGTACCTGGTTAATTTTGTAAAGAATTCTCATAGAGGCCTGGCTCATTCCTGCCGTTCATAATAGAGTAAGCAGATGATGGAAAAGATTGGTTTAATCGCGGGCAATAGAAGATTTCCTCTTATATTTTGCCAAGCCGCAAAGAAAAGGAATTATTATATTGTGGCAGTGGCCATAAAAGGCGATACCTCCCCTAAATTAAAAAAATTCGTAGATAAGATCTATTGGATAAATCTAAGTGAATTTTCGCGGATGTTTGAAATATTTAAGAGTGAAGGCATAACCCAGATAGTGATGGTTGGTCAGATAAGCCCTCACCGTTTATTCAGTAAGGAAATAGCTAACGACGCGGCGTTAAAAGACTTACTTACGCGCATGAAAGATAAAAAGGCAGATACGATATTTGGGGCGATAGCAGAGAGATTAGAAGAGTGTGGACTGAAATTGCTAAATTCCACCACTTTTATTGAGGGCCACCTACCGAAGAAGGGGATATTTACCAAGCGAGAGCCTAATTTTAGCGAATGGGAAGATATATATTTTGGATTGGATTTAGCCAAAGAGGTTGCCTATCTGGATATCGGGCAAACCGTAGCGGTTAAAGACAAGGCCATAGTGGCGGTTGAGGCATTAGAGGGAACGGATAACCTCATCAGGCGCGCAGCCAGAATTACCGGCGGGGGTTTTACAGTAGTTAAAGTCAGTAAGCCCAACCAGGATATGCGTTTTGATATACCGGTAGTAGGATTAAATACTATAAAGAATCTAGTAAAGGCAAAGGCAAAGTGTTTGGCGATCGAGGCCGGCAAGACCCTTTTTATAGATAAAGAGCAAAGTATTAAATTGGCAGATAAAAAAGGAATTTCTGTAGTAGCTGTATAAAAAGCCTCTTTATTCCACCTGCGCAAATGTAACGAAGCCCCACCCACTTTCTAGTTGACATGTTGCCACAATATTATATAATAATCATAAATGAGAAAAATATGTTTCCTTTTACTATTTTTGTTCCTACCCTTTTTTGTGAGTTTCTCTTTTGCCTCCCGAGAAGAAATTATCAATAAAACTTTGGCAAGATTAGAATTAGCAGGCGGTTCGGAAAATACCCCATCAGATAAATACTCTCAAGAAAACTTGAAACTAGATGAGGCTTCGTCTGCGGTAGAAGGCTCTTCCGAGACAGAAGAAAAGGGCTTGCGCAGCAGTAGAGGGAAATTCTATATATCTGCAGGTCACGACGCTAATCATATGCACTACAAAGAACTTACTGGAAAAGATGCACAGGAGAGAAGAGATGTTATAGATGAGGATTATGGAAAGTTAAGAGGCTTTTATGTGAAGGGAGGTTATAAAAGCAATTATTATATTGCATGGATGCGTGGTAGTCCGTTTATAGAGGCCTATTTTAGACGATATGCTGCGTTAATCACTTATGACGGCGGCTCTTCATTAGGGCCGTTATCCTTTGACGATGAGCATGCGAAAGTGCAGCGTTTTGGGATAAAATTAGGAGCATACAGGGATTTTTTAACGAAGGCAGAGATATTTGGTTATTTCGATATAGGCAAAAGGATTTGGTATAGAGGCCAGAATAGAATTATCCAGGGAGTGATTGATTATCCTGAGAAATATTGGTGGACATATTTTGGATTAGGTGCAGGCGTTAATTATGACTTGGTTCCTAGGCTATCTACAGGAATAGAAGTGGAATTAATGGGCTCTCCAGAGGAGCTGACTTGGATGCGGGCAGATTTCGATGAAGGAGGAACCTTTGATTTAGGATGCGTCTTTGGTGCCGAGGTTAAACTTCCTGTAAAATATTACTTTTTAAAAAATCTTTCTTTCGATGTGACCCCTTATTTTACTTATTGGAAAATTGACAAATCTACAGATACGTTGATATCGGGTAGGCCTTACTATGAACCTGATAGTAAAACCCATATAGAAGGCCTGCTGGTTGGCCTTACCTACGGATTTTAATTTTACTTCCTCTCCAAAATAAATCATTCAACTCATCCCCTACTTGAAAATCGGAGTATTCGCTTGGGTGCTATGTTCATTGTAATTAGGGTCGCGCGGGAGGCATAAGGGGGATTTTGGTGTTTTGGTGGGGTCTAGCAATACTTTTATCGGTACTCAATCAGTGGAGGGGGTATATCCATATCCTGCCATTGAATAATGTTAACCAGGGAACCCATAAACGGAACGGTTGGGCTATTATTTAAGGCAGCATCGTAGACTAAATTTCTGTTACTAAACACATTAAGACTTATCGCTGTGTCTATTCCGCTTCCTCTTACCGCAATTACTCCTTCAAAATTGAGCGTTCCTTTTGGCACACCAGCGTATTCTGCCTGAAACGTTCCTCCATCCGCAATAATCAGGGCATCTACATTCATATTGTTAGGGCTACCGGCAGGAATGATTACATCGCCAGAGGCGGATAATCCAATCTGAGGCCGGATGGGAGCCATAGGATCATATTCAATATTGCCGTCTATATAAATGTTGCCTGCGGCAACGATATGTATTGACTGCTTAACTGTACCTTGAATGTGGACATTGCCTTCCACAAAAACTAACCCATTGCCAGTAGCTAAGCTTCCCCAGTCAATATCTCCAGAAATGACAAAATCGGACGGGATATATCTTCCGCTAGCTTGGGCGAGATTTCTATATCTATTTAAATCTACACCCACAAAAGTAATAGGGGGCCTTTGTGTTACATCACCGCTTACGGTTACATCCGGGTCAGGGTATCCGCTGAGATTCCTGATATACTCCACGTCTCCATTTACCGTTATGCTTCTGCGGGGGTCTCCAACAGGTAGGCCTGTATTTACGTTAAAGGTGATATCTCTGGCCAGGATATTGGCAGGAAAAGCAGGAGTTCCCACCACCGCTCCGCTGGCAAACACTAAGCTTCCCACAGTGGAAGTAAAAAAATTAGCCGGATTCTGTATAGCTACCCTTGCCTGGATACGCCGGGTTACTATAGGCTCGCCAGGGTTGCCGGTATTTTGCCCAGTAGACTCCAGCTTTACCGTGGGTATATTGTTAAATAAAAGCCCAGGTTTTACCGTGACGCTATAACTGCCGATATTTTCCTGTTGTGGAGTGCCTTCTTGCCAGATTAAAGGTTTGTTAGTGAAACCCACGCGATTTCCGTCTTCATCAGGAGGAGTAAGCGGCCAATTTAAATTACTTCTCAGCTCAAATATGGCATCGTCTATTCCCGCCTCTGCAGCATAAAAAGCATATAAAGAAGCCCTCTTTAAATCTATGGACCTCAACTGCAGATGCGACCGATAAAGAGAGATACTTAAGAAAATGCTTAAAAACAAAACCAAAAAGATACTTCCAATTAAGATAAAGCCTCTTTTTTTCATAATTATGGTAAATTGCGTGGCATTATCTGCGTAGCCACATTTAGCTCTACCCTTCTTCCCAGAACATCAGCAACGAATGCCAAAGTTGTCTGAAAATAATTGCCTTGGCTCTGGAAAGACGACGGGGTATAGTCTATATTTTGTGCGATGAC
>Ga0315281_10016014_pt1 | contig 10020 bp, 9 predicted proteins | sample YL17G07_0_MG_FD_204540 | JGI IMG/M metagenome (GOLD analysis project Ga0315281, IMG submission 204540) | Sediment microbial communities from Yellowstone Lake, YNP, Wyoming, USA - YL17G07_0 | ecosystem: Environmental > Aquatic > Freshwater > Lake > Sediment | place: USA: Wyoming | collected...
CCTGCCGGTCAGCCAGATCAGTTCGAGGTTACGCTGGGTATCGCGCTCCAGACGGCGGCTGGACTGAATCCGGTTGAGATAACCGTAGAGGTAGATCTTGAGCAGCGTCGCGGGATGGTACGCCGGCCGGCCGGTCGCTTCGGGCTGCATGCCGTCGAAGCCGAGCGTCTTCATATCCAGCGCATCGACGAAGACTTCAATTGCCCGGACGGGGTTGTCCTCGGCGATGTAGTCGTCCAAACGCTCAGGGAGCAATGTGCCTTGAGACCGGTCCACACCTTCGACAAATCGCTTCATCGGCCGCCTCGCAACAATAGGGTGACGGTGTATTGGATGCGTGTCACCGTAAAAGTTCCGCAATGGTGGTTGGGTTTTCACACAGTCTGGTACGGCACCGGACACTGGGTAGGCGTAAAACGCATGATTTACGCCGTATTTCTGACATTACTGGATGTTGCTGGACTTCCTTGGAAGAGAAAATGGAGGCTGGGGTCGGAATCGAACCGGCGTACGCGGCTTTGCAGGCCGCTGCATGACCACTCTGCCACCCAGCCGTTACTCTGGCCAATCAGAATTGAAATAAAAAAAGGGAGGACAAACGCCTCCCCGTGATCTGGAGCGGGAAAGGAGGCTCGAACTCCCGACCTCAACCTTGGCAAGGTTGCGCTCTACCAACTGAGCTATTCCCGCGTACGAGGGCCACATTTTAAGGCCCGTCCAAAGACTGTCAAGCCGCCGAGTCAGGAGTTCCTGAAACGGGTCAGGCTTGGCCAGGCGGCACGCAGGTAGATCACCATCGACCAGAGCGTGAGTCCTGCGGCCAAATACAGAAGCAGCTCGCCGACCCGGAAAACCGGCAGACCGAACAATGGCTCGCGGTACAGCAGGAACGAGATCGCGACCATCTGGCCGATGGTTTTGAACTTGCCCAGGAACGAAACCGCCACCCTCGCCCGCTCGCCCAACTCGGCCATCCACTCGCGCAGGGCGGAAACTGTAATCTCGCGCCCGATGATAATCAGCACCACCATGGCGAACAGACGGAAATCCAGAACCAAGGCATGAACCCGTGCATCTGAGGTCAACAGCACCAGGGCGCTCGCGACCATAAGCTTATCGGCCACCGGATCCAGAAAGGCTCCGAACGGCGAAGCCTGGTTAAGGCGGCGCGCCAGATAACCATCCAGCCAGTCGGTGACCGCCGCTAGCACGAACAGCGACATGGTCAGCAGAGATGCCCAGCGGTATGGCAGATAGTAGGCGGCGATGAAAACCGGGATCAGGAATATCCGCAGCAGGGTAATCAAATTGGGCGCGTTCCACAGCACGTTCAGACTTCCCCTTCATGAAAGACTGCATAAATTCGCTGCGCCAGGTCCGGGCTGATGCCGGGTACACGCGCTAGGTCATCGACCCCGGCGCGCACGATCTCCTGAAGGCCACCCAAATGCCTGAGCAGGGCTTGACGCCGCCGCTCGCCGATCCCGGGGATGTCTTCCAACACCGAGGAGGTGCGTGCCTTGGCGCGGCGCTGGCGGTGGCCAGTAATGGCGAAACGATGTGCCTCGTCGCGGATCTGCTGAATCAGATGTAAGGCCAACGAATCCGCCGGCAGTATAGTGGCCGCCTCCTGCCCGGACAAGAACAGCCGCTCCTTGCCGGGTTTGCGCTCTTCACCCTTGGCCACGCCCAGAAGGCGCACGCCCTCCACCCCTTGTTCCTGCAGGGCAATTTCGACGGCATTGAGCTGTCCCTTCCCCCCGTCAATAAGCAACAAATCTGGAAAGCGCCCGGCCTCGTCGCCCTGCTCCTCGCGCAGACGCCGATACCGGCGTGACACCGCCTGCGCCATGGCAGCGTAGTCGTCGCCTGGCGTGACGCCTTCAATATTGAAGCGCCGGTAATCGGCTTTCACCGCGCCTTCCGGCGTGAAGACCACACACGAAGCAATCGTGGCCTCGCCTTGGGTATGGCTGATGTCGAAACATTCAATGCGCTCCGGCAGTGCCTCAAGACCTAACGCCTCCTGCAGCGCTTCGAAGCGATTGTGCAGACTGGCGCGGTCGGCAAGATGCCGGCGCAGGGCGTCGCGTACATTGAGTTCGGCAAGTTTCACCCAGCGACGCCGCAAACCGCGCGGTTGGCTGGTGAGCCGCACGGCTTGCCCGGCCTCTTGTGTAAAAACGGCCTCAAGCCAGTCCTTTTCGGGGACCGCGTGGTTCAGATAAATATCTTCCGGCAGCGGCTTGCCCAGGTAATACTGACTGAGAAAGGCGGCGAGAATCTCGCCGCTATCGGTCGCCTCGCCAAGGCGCGGAAAAAACAGCCGGTTGCCGAGGTTGCGGCCATTGCGGATAAACGTGACGCCAACGCAAGCCATGTTGCTTTCCTGAACCAGTGCAATGACGTCTGCGTCTTTTGCTGTTCCACTCACCGCCTGGCGTTCCTGAATTTGACGCAGCATTGCTATCCGGTCGCGGTAGCCCGATGCGGCTTCGTACTCGAGCGCTGCCGCCGCCGCATCCATGCGTTTCGCAGTTTCCTCCACCACGGTCTGGCTTTCGCCATCCAGAAAAAGAGCGAGATGACGTACATCCTCGGCATAGGCCTCGGGGTCGATGTAACCGACGCAGGGCGCGGTACAGCGTTTGATCTGGTACAGCAGGCAGGGTCGTGAGCGATTGCGAAAGAAACTGTCTTCGCACTGGCGTATCGGAAACACCTTCTGCAACAAGTTCAGACTTTCGCGCACGCTCGATCCCGAGGGATAGGGTCCGAAATATCTTCCCTTCTCCCGGCGTGCACCGCGATGCAGGGCGAGGCGTGGATATTTATCTGCGGAAATGAATATAAATGGGTAGCTCTTGTCGTCGCGCAGCAGAATGTTGTAACGCGGTTTGAGAGCTTTGATGAGGTTGTCTTCAAGCAGCAGTGCCTCGTTCTCGGTGTGGGTCACCGTCACGTCCATAGTGGCCACGCGTTGCAACATCGCCTGGGTGCGTGCGTTATGTGCGCCACGGGTGAAATAACTGGAGACCCGCTTGCGCAGGTTGCGCGCCTTGCCCACGTACAACACCGTACCTTCGGCATTCAGCATGCGGTAGATGCCGGGTGCGCCGCTAAGGTTCTGGACAAATGCTTTGGGATCGAATCCCGTCACGTTGCGCGCGCGAGTAGCTGCTGTGCGCGCGCCACCACATTATCGAACATGACCGGGGTCAGTCGACGGGTCTGGGTGTTGTAGCGGCTGCAATGATAAGAATCGATCAAGGTAAACCCATTCGGCAGCCGGTGCTCGGACGCATGACCGAACCCATAGTCCGCTTGCTTGAGCTTAAATGCCTGCAGCACCGCCTTGTGGGCGATGCCGCCCAGCGCCAGGATCAACGCGCCCTCCGGCATGGCTTGCAATTCGGTCTGCAGATAGCGATTGCAGGCGCGAATCTCGCAGGACTCCGGCTTGTTCCCCGGCGGCAGGCACTTCACCGCATTGGTAATGCGGCAGTTGCGCAGTTCCAGCCCGTCATGACGGCTTAGCGCCTCGGCCAGACTGGCGAAGCCGTGTTTGTGGAGTGTCTGGTACAGCAGGATGCCGGCGAAGTCGCCGGTGAACGGTCGGCCGCTGCGGTTAGCGCCGTGCAGACCGGGCGCCAAACCCACGATCAACAACCGTGCCTGCGGGTCTCCAAACGGCGCCACCGGGCGCCCGTGGTAACCATTGAAGCGTTCGCGCACATGCGCCAGGTGGCTGGCGAGGCGCGGACAATCGACACAGTGGATATTGAATTCCGGCATGGGGTTCTTGTCACTCAGGCGCGTGCAAACGCTCATGCGCGTCACTCTACCAGAAAATCATAGCAAGAATATTAATGAGAATATTATAATAACATATTGATTATAATAGTTAATAATTATATTTCTGTGTGAATTCAATAAATAAAAAAAGCGAGCCGCCGGCCCGCTTTTTTACACCTGCAAGATTCCCGAAGTGTTATTTCGGGATATTGGCGCCGTTGTATATCTCAGAAATTTCGTGCTGCATGCGCTGTACCACGGCCTTCTTTTCCTGCGGCTGCAGGTCGTCCTCGGTAATGCCGAACAAGTAGCCGTTCAGGTTGAAGTCCTTGAGCATCAGCTTGGTGTGAAACACGTTCTCCTGGTAAATATTCACGTCCATCGCCTGGTAACGTGCGAGCGTGTTCTTGTCCACGAAGTTCTGGATGGAATTTATTTTGTGATCGATGTAGTGCTTGACGCCTTTCACGTCGCGGGTAAAGCCGCGCACGTGGTAGTCGGTGATGACGATGTCTGACTCGAAGCTGTGCAACAGGTAGTTCAGGGCGCGCAGTGGCGAAATCTTGCCGCAGGTGGAAACTTCGATGTCGGCGCGGAAGGTGCTGATGCCGTTGTCCGGGTGCGATTCCGGGTAGGTGTGTACGGTGATGTGGCTCTTGTCGAGATGTGCCACGACCGATTCCTTGGCCGGGCTGCGAGTCTCCAAACCAAGTTCTACCTGTGGATTGTTGGACACGCTGGCACGCAGCGGGCCGGGCGTCTCGGGATTTTGCGGTTCCTCGCTGATCGGCAACTCGGAGATGAGCATGGTGACGCTCGCCCCCTGCGGATCGTAGTCCTGCTCCGCGATATTGAGGATGTTGGCGCCGATGATTTGTGTGACCTCAGTCAGGATTTGTGTCAAACGCCTGGCGTTGTAGGCCTCGTCGATGTAGGCGATGTATTCTTTCTGCGCCTTCTCGCTCTGCGCGTAGCAGATGTCGTAGATGTTGAAGCTCAACGTCTTGGTAAGGTTGTTAAAACTCTCAAGCTTGAGCTTCTTGAGCGGTTGGATCAGATCAGCCAACGCCGGATTCCCCCGTTAGTAGAATATTTTCAGGTCTTCCCGATTTTATTGAGTCTAGTCCAGTTACGGGCCGCTGGCGGGCGAATTGTACAAGCATCAGGCCAGGTTGCCCACCGCTCGAACCGCCTCACGATAACCGGCGTCCGCCAGCAGGTCGGCGCGCGTTACCGGGTGGCGACCGTGCATGCGCGCCAGACGCAATAGCGCGACAGGGTTGTCCTGCTGGCCGAGACCGTCCAGCAGTTCGCCAGCAGCAGTCGGGTCGTTGCACACCAGCACCATGTCGCATCCCGCAACCAGTGCGGCCCGCGCCCGCCCCACCACCCCGCCGCTGACCACTTTGGCGCCTTCCATGGACAGATCGTCGCTGAAAATGACGCCCTCAAAGCCAAGATCGCCGCGCAGCACCTGTTGCAACCAGAAACGGGAAAATCCGGATGGATGCGGATCGACGTTTGGATAGACTACGTGCGCCGGCATGATGCCCTCCAGGCCGTAGTGGATCATGCGCTCAAACGGCACGATATCTTCCATGTAAATGTCCTGGTAGCGACGCTCGTCCACCGGAACCGCCACGTGTGAATCGGCCTCAACGCCACCGTGTCCGGGAAAGTGTTTGCCGGTCGCCGCCATGCCGGCGCGGTGCATGCCGGTCATGTAGGCGTGGGCGAGATCGGCCACCGCCTCGGGACTGGCATGGAACGCCCGGTCGCCGATCACCCGGCTGAGGCCGCGACCGACATCCAGCACCGGTGCAAAACTGAAATCCACGCCCACGGCGCGCAGCTCCGCCGCCATGAGCCAGCCGGCGGTCTCGGCCAAGCGCCGGCCGCGCTTCGGATTCTCGTCGTACAGCTCGCCGAAGCGCGCTACCGCCGGCAGGCTGGTGAAACCCTCGCGGAAGCGCTGCACCCGCCCGCCCTCATGGTCCACGGCCACGAGCAGCGGCGGCTGGCGCAGTTGGTGAATTTCACGCACCAAAGCCTCAATCTGCGTGGGAGACTGGTAGTTGCGCGCAAACAGAATGACCCCGCCGGTGAGCGGATGCCGCAGGCGCTCGCGCTCCTCAGGGGTGAGCGTGATACCCGCCACGTCCAGCATGACCGGGCCGAGCGTCATGCGTCCTCCGTAATAATATGCACGCGTGTACCGACCGGCACGCGGTCAAAGAGTTCGATCAGCTCGTTATTACGCATTTTCACGCAACCGCGCGAACCGGGCGCGCCCATCAGGTCGTCGTCCGGACAGCCGTGGATATAAATGAAGCGGCGCATGGTATCGACATTACCGAGTCGGTTGCGGCCCGGCTCCAGCCCAGAGAGCCAGAGTATGCGAGTGAGTATCCAGTCGCGGTTGGGGTAGCTTGCGCGCATCTCGGGCGCATACAGCTCGCCGGTCGGACGACGCGCGACGAACACGGTGTTCTCCGGCTGGCCGGCGCCAATCTTGGCGCGAATCTTGTGCCAGCCGCGCGGCGTCTGTTCGCTGCCATTGATCTCGCCCACACCCTTGCGACCGGTGGAGATGCGTGTCTCCATGAGCACGCGCCCGCTGTCGTCTTTCAGGCGCAGCGTCTGGCTGGGAACATGAACTTCGATCAGCATCGGGCGTGATTATGGAGTCAATTCGGCCGCTCGAACAGGGCCATGGCCTCGACGTGACTGGTCTGCGGGAACATGTCCATGACTCCGGCCGCGGCCAGCCGGTAGCCCTTGGTATGCACCAGCACTTCGCTGTCACGCGCCAGGGTGCCGGGATTGCAGGAAACATACAGGATGCGGCGCGGCCCGCCCTCCACCGGCAGGCGCTTCACCACTTCCGCCGCGCCGGTGCGCGGCGGATCGAGCAACCACTTGTCGAAACGCTCTGCGCCCCAAGGATCAGGCGTTTCCGGACTATAGAGATTAGCCAGACGGAACTCAGCATTCTGAATCTGATTGTGTTGGGCATTGCGCTGCGCCTTCTCGATCAGCACCGCATCGGCCTCGATGCCCAGCACCCGGCCGGCGCGGCGCGCCAGCGGCAGGGTGAAGTTGCCGAGGCCACAGAAGAGATCCAGCACGGACTCACCGGGCTGCGGGTCGAGCAACTCCAGCGCGCGCGTTACCATGCGCTGATTGAGCTCGGCGTTCACCTGGATGAAATCGGCCGGCGCAAATTCCAGCTCCACGTTTGCTTCTGGCAAGCGATAGACAAGCGGTGCGGGGTTTGCCGGCCAGACCGGCACCAGTTGATCCGGCCTTCCGGGTTGGCGAAATATCTGGATATCGTGTTCGCGTCCAAATTCGGCGAGCCGTACATTATCGTCCGCCGTGAGCGGCACAAGATGGCGAAACATGAAGGCCGTCGCGTTGTCGCCCACGGCAATCTCAATCTGAGGGATGCGGTTGGGAGTCGACAGCGTGGCAATGAGATTGCGCAGCGCCGGTAACAATGTGCTCACGCGTGGATGCAGCACTTCACAGGAAGCGAGCGACGCGAGATTGGCGGTGCGTTTCTCGCGGAAGCCGACAATCACCCCGCCCTTCTTTTGCTCCACGTGCGCACCGAGGCGCGCCTTGCGCCGGTAACCCCAATGCAGCCCGACCAGCGCCGGCAGCCAGGACTCCGGTTCCACCTTGCCGATGCGTGTCAGGTTGTCGCGCAGGATCTTCTGCTTGGCCGGTAGTTGCGCCTCGGCGCGCAGATGTTGCAGGCTGCAACCGCCGCACACGCCGAAATACTGGCAGCGCGGCGTCACCCGATCCGGCGACGCCGCGACGATCTCGATCATCCTGCCGTGATCGTAGTTCTTGCCACGTTTGAGTGTGCGGTAGAGCACCGTCTCGCCCGGCAGCGCACCCTCGATGAACACTGCCTTGCCATCGATATGCGCTACCCCGTGCCCCTCGTGGGTAATCGATTCGATATGTGCCGTGATGGTGTCGGGCCTGTTCATGCCCGATGGGACCGAAGAAGACATGCAACCAATGCTTTCTCGTAGTTGAACAATATTACTTCCATGCTTCAAGGAAGGCCTGGAAATGCGGCTTGTTCTCGGCCTTGAGATAATCACGCACCCGCCGGGTCTCCGTCTCGTGACCCTTTTGATCGAGATTGCCGCGTATCAGCTCAAAGCGCAAATACACCAGATAGGTGTTGAGCACATCGGTTTCGCAATAGTCGCGAATCTCCGCCAGCTTCCCGGCCTGGTACGCATCCCACACCTGCGAACCGTCCATGCCGAGTTTCCCAGGAAGCCCCAGCATCTGCGCGATATCATCGAGTCGCGCGGTGGCGCGCCCCTGGTAGCCCGAAAGCACATCCATCAGATCGGTATGCCGCGCATGGAATCGATTGAGGTAATTGTTCCATTTGAATTCACGGTCGAGCTCGCCGGTGTCCCAATAGCGCGGCGCGCTGACGCCGTGCAGCAAGGAGCGATAGTGCAACACCGGCAGATCGAAGCCGCCACCGTTCCAGGTCACGAGCGTCGGCGAGTATTTCTCAATACCCTCGAAGAAGCGCCGGATGATTTCCGCCTCGTCCGAGTTTGCATCGCCAATCGACCAGACGCGCAACTGATCGGCGTGGCGCAGCACTACCGAGATCGCCACCACTCGATGCAGGTGGTGGCGCAGAAACTCGGAGTCGCCGGTTTCCTCGCGGCGTTTGTGGAACATGACCTTGGCCACATCGGCGTCGCTCAGACCGTCAAGATCATAAAGTCGCCGGCCTGTGGCGATATCGGGGATGGTTTCGATATCGAAGATTAATACGTTCATCATATGAGTTTTTGCCGCAAAGGCGCAAAGGGCGCAAAGAAACTTATAAGACAGAAGTTATGTCACAAGCCGTTACCAAGAAGTCATCTTTGCGTCCTTTGCGCCTTTGCGGCGGAAGTTTACTCAATCAGGGAAGACACCAGTCGAAAGATATCGGTCGCCGCGGTCGCAGACAATGGTGACGATCACGGCATTCTGTACTTCAGCAGAAAGCTGTAGCGCCGCCAAGGTTGCCCCCCCAGAAGAAATGCCGCAAAAGATGCCTTCTTCACGCGCCAGCCGGCGGGTCATGTCTTCGGCCTCGGCCTGCGATACCTCCAGCACCCGATCGACGCGCGTCGCGTCATAGATCTTCGGCAGGTATTCCTTCGGCCAGGCGCGGATGCCGGGGATCTGCGAGCCGGGTGACGGTTGCACGCCGACGATCTGTATCTTCGGATTCTTCTCTTTCAGGAAGCGCGATACGCCCATGATGGTGCCGGTCGTGCCCATGGAGCTGACAAAGTGCGTGATCTTGCCCTCCGTATCGCGCCAGATCTCCGGGCCGGTGCCTTCGTAGTGGGCGAGCGGGTTGTCCGGGTTGGCGAACTGGTTGAGCACCCGGCCCTTGCCTTCCTGTCCCATTTTATCGGCCAAGTCACGCGCACCCTCCATGCCGGCCTCCTGAGTTACCAGAACCAGCTCGGCGCCAAACGCCTTCATGGCGGCGCGCCGCTCCAGGCTCTGGTTTTCGGGCATCACCAGAATCATCCGATATCCCTTCATGGCCGCGGCCATGGCCAGTGCGATGCCGGTGTTACCACTGGTGGCTTCGATCAGGGTGTCGCCCGGCTTGATCTCACCGCGCGCCTCGGCGTGCCGGATCATGCTCAGCGCCGGCCGGTCCTTGACCGAGCCGGCCGGGTTGTTGCCTTCGAGTTTGGTGAGAATCGTGTTGCTGGTTTTACCCGGAAGCCGCTGTAGGCGCACAAGCGGTGTGTTGCCGACAAAGTCTTCGAGTGTGCGGATCTTCATACCGCCATCTTAAAGCAATTGCGTCCGAAACTGGAATGCGGAAACGTACACGCTGCCGCGAAAGACGCAGGCGTGAGAATGCAGGAATATATGGTTTGGCAGCTAACTTTATTGTGGTGTGTCGAAGGCGTGCTTCAAAACATTAAAGCTAGCACCAGCAATAGCGGTCGCATCCCAGGGCCGTGATCTGATCGCGACTGAAGCGGGCGGTTTCACAGGAGTCGTGATTGATGACGCAAAGCGATGTCGACAGTTCGGGATGAACAATGCCACTGATCGTGACGCCCTCAATTTGGCCGATCTCGACCCAGTAGGAGGCATCGCCTGACCCGACCCGCACAAAGCACCCGGGCGCGACATGGCCAAGGTCTTCTTCGGTTA
>Ga0315281_10016015_pt1 | contig 10020 bp, 9 predicted proteins | sample YL17G07_0_MG_FD_204540 | JGI IMG/M metagenome (GOLD analysis project Ga0315281, IMG submission 204540) | Sediment microbial communities from Yellowstone Lake, YNP, Wyoming, USA - YL17G07_0 | ecosystem: Environmental > Aquatic > Freshwater > Lake > Sediment | place: USA: Wyoming | collected...
GGCTGGCTTTGTCTGGAGCACGCGACGCGCGCGTTGATTAGCGAGGTGCGGCGCGATACCGAACTCCGCGGCTGCCGGATCACGCGCCGCATGGGGCCCGGTTACACGCACCGCGTGGACAACATGGAATGCGAATGGCCGTTGCCGGAGCAGCGCGAAATCTTCCGCTGCTTCGGCAACGCCGAGATCCCGGTCACTTTATTGTCGAGCTGCGCCATGCTCCCGAAGATGTCGCGCTCCGGTCTGGTCGGAACGGGCCTGAAGCACGACATCGATGAGCAGGGCGCCGAGCGGGCGGACGACGAATAGGACGAATGGCGGGCCGCCGGCTGCAGCGCAAAGCGCCCGGTGTCGAACAGCGAATTTTGTGGTTTTGTGAATTGCAATCAAACAATCAACCGAGGGGGGTGAAGTGAAAGTACCTGGCGACGGACTCATTGTCATTGGCGAGAATTTCAACGCCACACGCAAGATCAGGATCACGAGCCCGAAGGTGATCCAGCAGGGCGGCAAGGTGGGGATCGGCTACACCGACCTCGACGGCAACAAGCGCGTGCTCGACGTGACCAAAGTCATCCCCGAGGATCCGAACAAGCGCCAGGGCTTCGCCATCCCGCACATCGGTGAGGCGTGCCGCCAGAAGGACTTGCACTACATCAGCTGGGCAATCAAGAACCAGGAGTTGCACGGCGCGCACATCATCGACCTGTGCGTCGACGAAATGAGCGTCTATCCGGAGGAGCGCTTCGAGTGGATGGCGTGGCTGGTGAAGACGGCCCAGGGCATCACCAGCTCGATCCTCGCGATCGACTCTTCGGACCCGGCGACGATCCGCGCAGGGCTGGCGGTGCACGACAGCTCGAAGAGCCGCCCGGCGATCAACTCGGTCAACCTGGAGGCGGGCAGACAGATCCTGGTGGAAATGGCGAAGGAGCGCAACGCGATCCTCTTCGCCAACGCGAGCGGCCAGAACGGCATGCCGCAGAACGCCGAGCAGCGCGTGGAGAACCTCGAGGGCTGCATGGCGATGATGGACAAGGGCGGCATCCCGATGGATGACCGCTACCTCGATCCACTGGTATTCCCGATCGGGGCGGGCCCCGACTTCGGGCGCCACTACATCGATGCGGTGCGCACCATTCGCGAGCGCTATCCGCAGGTGCACATCTTCGGCGGGCACAGCAACGTCTCGTTCGGGCTGCCGGAGCGCAAGACGCTCAACTTCACCTTCGTGGCGCTATCGGTGATCGCGGGATGCGACTCGCTGATGATCGACCCGATCATGAATCCGCCGCGCGAATTCAACGACTTCATGTTCGCCGCCAATGCTCTCACCGGCAAGGATGAGTACTCGGTGAAGTACCTCAAGTACACGCGCGCGAACAACGCGGCGGCCAAGAAGGCGGCGGCCACGCTGGCCGCCTGAGTCGAGTCAAATTCAAATACAGGAGGCAACCCAGTGAAAGAACTTCTTCCCCGCGAACGCTTCATTCGCACGCTGCGCCGCGAACCGATCGATCGCGTCTCCACGCTGTATCGCATGAAGGCGGAGGCCAAGCAGAAAATCGCCCGTGTTTTCGGAATTGAGAACGCGGCCACGGGTCGTAAGCACGATCCGACTCTTGAGCTACGCCTGGGCAACGACGCCATCATCTACCAGATCGGAATCAACGCCGACTTTTCCCATCGCCATATCGAAATCGGGGAGACCTGGTACAACCACTTCGGCGTCGGCTATGGGAAGAGCGGCCTGGAAGGCCGAACCCCCGAGGAAGAGGTGGAATTCAAAAAAACCCAGGAATTCTGGGGAGCGGCAAAAGTCGTACCCGAAAACTTTCCCAAGATCCACCCGATCAAGTCGCTGGACGATCTGAAAAACTACAAATGGCCCGATCCCAATGATCCCAGCATGCTGGATCCGATCAAGGAGCTTTGCGAGAAGTACCAGAAGGATTACTTCATCATTGTGGATCTGTCGTCGACGCTGATCGAGGCCGCGTATGCGCACCTAGTCGGCACCCAGAATTTCTTCCTCTATATGCACGACGAGCCCGAACTGATCAACGGGGTGCTCGACGGTCTTACCGACTACTACACGGAGTTGGGTAAGAACGCCATAAAGATCGGTGTCGACATGATCCGCGTCGGGGACGACGTCGGCGCACAGCAGTCGATGATGCTTTCGCCGAAATCGTGGCGCGAGTTCGCCAAGCCGCGGTTCAAGCGCATGTTCGAAGAGTTCAAGAAGGTAAACCCCGACATCTTCTTCAAGTTCCACTCGTGCGGCGACTATTCGCCGATCCTTGGTGACGAGATCGAGCTGGGCGCGCACCTTTCGGGCCTCATGCAACCCACGGGCGGATTGAAGGACCAGCAAGCCATCAAGAACAAGTACGGCAACGACATCGCGCTGGCCGGCGGCTTCGACGTGCAAAAGATCCTTCCGCGCGGCCAGGTGGAGGATGTGCGCAAGGGCGTTTTCGAGTGCTTCAAGAACCTGGCTCCCGGTGGCGGTTATTTTTTTTCGCCGTCGCACTACATCATGGCCGACGTTCCGATCCAGAACATCATGGCGATGTTCGAGGCGCAGAAGGACTTCGGCGTGTACGGCAAATACCCGTTGAATTGACACGACCCAACCATCAAGGAACCGTACATGTCTGAGATCGAAGAACCGGTACTGAAGATTCCGCAGGGGTGGGAGTCCCGCGCGCCCGCGGGTTGGGAGTGGCAGAGCCTGTGGAGCGCCGTCGAGGAAGGCGACCACAAGTACGCCGACCAGCGCGTGCGACAGGCGATCGCGGCGGGGATCGACCCGCGCGTGATCCTAGACGACGGGCTGTTTCCGGGCTTCAGCCTGCAGGGCGATCGCTTCACGGCGCAGATCATCTTCATCCCCGAGATGCTGATCTCGGCGCGCGCGATGAAGACGGGCCTCGCCCTCATCCGCCCGCTGCTCGCGGCGAACAACGAAAAGCCGGTTGGCACGTTCGTGATGGGAACCGTGCTGGGCGACATGCACGACATCGGACAGTCGATCGTCACGATCATGCTCGAAAACGCGGGCTTCAACGTGATCAATCTCGGCACCGACGTGCATCCGGACCGTTTCATCTCGACCGCGCTCGACAACAAGGCCGACCTGGTGGGCTTTTCGGCACTGCTGTCGACGACCGTCTACTACCAGAAGGTCACGATCGAGGAATTCCAGAAGGCGGGGCATCGCAACAAGGTGAAGATCCTGATCGGCGGCGCGCCGACCTCCCAGGAATGGGCGGACAGCTGCGGCGCGGACGGCTGGGGACGCGACGCGGTGGAAGCCGTGAAACTCGCGCTGTCGCTGGTGAAGCAACCGCGGGAAGCCTGGGTCTGAAGCAATGAGCAACACGGTCGCGGTGACGTTTGTCACGCCGGCAGCAGCAGAGACCGCCGGGGCTGCGGAGCCGCGGACCGTCCAGTGCGCGATCGGCAGCACGATCCTCGAAGCGGCCCAGAACGCCGGCGTCGACATCGAGGCTACCTGCGGCGCGCGCGGCCGTTGCCGCAGTTGCCGCGTCAAGGTGCTCGGCGGCGAGCTTGCGCCGCCGACGGTGCAGGACACGATCCAGCTCGGTCACGACGAGGTCCACGAGCGCTTTCGCCTGGGCTGCCAGACCAGGCTGGTTGCCGACTGCACGGTGATGTCGATGCCGCCCAGGGCGGAACTTGGCCACCAGATCCTTGCCTCGGAAACGAATCTCGCGGACGACGCGCGTTTCGTGCTCGATTCCGGGGTGCTTAAGCATGTCGTCGACGCGAAGACCCCGACCGGCGAACATCACCAGACGTCTGACGTCGAGGAGATTCTGCGCATGCTGCCGGCGGGGATCGAGCCGCAGCTTCCGCTCGAGATCCTGCGCAAGGTGCCGGGCGCGCTGCGCCGCGAAAAGGGCAGGCTCACCGTCACCACCTTCAACGGCCGCGTGATCGACGTCGAAGCCGGCGATACCGCCGAACACTGCTACGGCATGGCGTTCGACATCGGCACCACCAGCATCGTCGGCACGCTGATGAACCTCGCGAACGGCGAACAGCTTGCGTCCGTCGGCAGCATCAATCCGCAGGCCGTGTTCGGTGGCGACCTCATGTCGCGCATCGCCTACGTGCAGTTCAACGAGCAGAAGCTCACCACGCTGCGCGCGAAGGTAATCAATGCCATCAACGATTTCATCAAGCAGGCCTGCCGGGAAGCATCGGTTTCCGCGCACCACGTGTACAAAATCGTGGTCGTCGGCAACACCTGCATGCATCACATTTTCCTCGGCGTCGATGTAACGCATGTCGGGCTCGCGCCGTATTCTCCAGTGGTGCGCGACCTGTTGGTTTACGAGGCCAGGGATATTCCGCTCAAGGCCGCGCCCAACGCGCGCGTGTGCCTGCTGCCCATCGTCGCCGGCTTCGTCGGCGCGGACACCATGGCCTGCGTTCTCGCAACCCGCATCTACGACAGCAAGGAAATCCGCGCGCTGGTGGATATCGGGACCAACGGCGAGGTGGTGATGGGATCGAGGGACCGGTTGGTCGCCTGCTCCGCGCCCGCTGGGCCCGCGCTGGAGGGCGCGCAGATACGTCATGGCATGCGCGGCGCGGTCGGCGCGATCGAGCGCGTGAGCATCGGCGGCGATGTGGCGTGCGACGTGATCGGCGCCGCGCCGGCGATCGGCATCTGTGGCTCGGGCCTGATCGATGCCTGCGCCAAAATGCTCGACGCGAAGGTGGTGGATTTCAAGGGCCTGCTCGCGCGCGAAAACGCATCGCATGCGCTGCCGCATGCACTGCGCGCGCGGTTCATCACCGGCGAGGCGGGGCGGGAATTCGTGCTGGTGTGGAAAAAGGATGCCGGCAAGGGGCAGGACATCACGCTGACGCAGGGCGACATTCGCCAGCTGCAGCTCGCCAAGAGCGCCATCTATTCCGGAATCGTGATGCTGCAAAAAGTGATGGACGTCTCCGACGAGGACATTGCCGAGCTCATGCTGTGCGGCGGCTTCGGCAATTACATCAATATCGCAAGCGCCGTCAGGATCCGCCTGCTGCCGGCGCTGCCGCTGGAGAAGATCACCTACATGGGCAACGCCGCAGCGCTCGGCGCGCAGATGGCGCTGCTGTCGGAGACCGAGCGCAAGCGGGCATTCGAGCTCGCGCAGCGCATCGAACACGTAGCGCTCGCGGCGCGTCCTGATTTCCAGGATATTTTCGTCGACGGCATGCAGTTCGGGAGCGAGCCCGCGGACGAGGAAACGGCAAAGCCTGCAGCCGGCGCAATTGCGGCGGCCACGGCGCCGCCCGAAGCGCTGGTTGCGGGCGGCGGGAGATAGACGATGCGCGTCAATCTCCTGTTCGGCTTCCTGGGGTCGGGCAAGACCACACTGGCGCGGCGGCTGATCGACGAGCGCGGGCGCGATCTGCGAACCGCGGTCATCGTCAACGAGTTCGGGGATGTCGGCATCGACGGGGATATCCTGCGCGGCAACAACGTCGACCTGGTCGAACTCAATTCGGGGTGCCTGTGCTGCACGCTCAAAGGCTCGCTACTGCTGGCGATCGAGGAACTGCACACAAAGAACGGGGTGGAGCGCGTGATCGTCGAGGCGACCGGCATTGCGCAGCCCGGCGACCTGCTCGAAACGCTCGCGGATCCAACCCTGAAGGAGAAGCTGGAAATCGGCCCGCTGGTCACGGTGGTGGATGCGGCGAAATTCTCGAAGCTGCAGGCGATGCTGGGCGAGTTCTACTCTACGCAGATCGAAAATGCCGACATCGTCATTCTGAACAAGGCGGACCTTGCAGGGGCGCACGAACTCGAGGCGGTTCGGCGCGAAGTGCAGGAACTCAATCCCGCGGCGGCAATCCTGTTCGCCGAACAGTGTGACGTCGATTCGCAGGTGCTGCTCGACGGCGATTTCAGCGCCCTGCTTGCGCGCACTGCGGCGCCGCTGCACGGCGCCAAGCACGATCACTCCGGACACGACCATGCGCACGATCACGGCGCGGGGGCGGAGCACGGAAATGGGCACGGGAATGGGCACGAAAATGAGCATGCCGAGTCCTGCGTGCTGGATGCGGGCCGCAACCTGGATCGCGCAAGTCTTGAATCGTTCTTTAGAAACCTGCCCGAAGCAGTGTGGCGCGCCAAGGGCTTTGCCACGATCGATGGCCAACCGGTGCTGATCCAGTACACCATGGGGCAGCTCGAAGTGTCACCCGCGCAGCCGCGCGCAAAGCAGAACCTGGTTTTCATCGGCGGGCAGCTGGACCGCGGGCAAATCGGCCGCCAATTCGCCGCAATCCGCGAAGCAGCAGGCGCGGCGATCCCGAAGGCGGCGCAATCATGACGGGCTCCGTGGTCCGCATGCTGCTGCGGGGCGAGCCGCGCTCGCTCGCGGACAAAGCCTATCAGTTGCTGGTGCGCAAGATCGTCCGAGTCGAATTGGCCCCGGGAACGGTGCTGGTCGAAAAATCGCTCATCGAACAACTCGGGATCGGCAGGACGCCGATTCGCGAAGCGCTGCAACGCCTTGCGATCGAAGGCCTGGTGACGCATCTGGCGAACCGCGGAATGTTCGTGTCCGAGATCAGCGCGACCACGGTGCAGGAGATTTATGAATTCCGCTTGCTCGTCGACGGCTACGCCGCGAGGCTCGCCGCGACGCGCGCCACGCCCGAGGAGATCGACGAACTGGCGTCGCTGCAAAAGGAACTCGTCCAGGCGACCGAGGACGACGACATCGATCGCTACGTGCTGCTCGACCGCAGTTTTTATGAGGTACTGGCCAGGGCGTCGCACAACAGGCTGCTCGCCGAAGCGATTCCCCGCATATTCAATCTCCATCTGCGGCTGTGGTTCGTGATCTCGAAGAAACTCGGCAGCTGGCACCCGATCGCCCAGGCGCACGAGGAAATGACGAAAGGCGTGGTGGATGGCCTGCAGCGCCGCGATGCGGATGCCGCCGAGCTCGCGATGCGGGTCTACATTTCCAAGCGCCAGCAGGATATCCGCAACATGATTTAGCCGCCCTTGCCGGGTGCCGCTCCCGAGTGTTGATCGAAGCCGGTTGCGCCCCGTCAAAATGGATGATATTATTAATAATATGAAAACGTCAAAGGCTGTCTCGGTGCTGGCGGCGCTGGCGCAGGAGCGCAGACTGGAAGTATTGCGTTACGTCATGCGTTTCGGCGTCGCCGGGGTTCCGGCCGGCCGGATCGCGGAATCCTGCGGCACCCACGTCGCGACGCTGTCGTTCCATCTCAACGGCTTGCGGCGGGCGGGTCTCATCTCCAGCCGCCGTGACGGACGTTCGATCTATTACGCCGCCAATTACGGCACGATCAACGAGCTGATCGGTTACCTGATGGACAACTGTTGCGAGGGGGACGCGGGCGATATGTCATGCGTGGCGCGAGACGCGCCGGCATTGCGCAAACCGCGGCGCAAAACAGCCATCGCCGCGTGAGCGCAAGCCGAGCAGGCCGGACGCGCGCAGCTAAGTAGATTCGGGATTTCGTTGTTTTGTGTCGCAGGACTTTCTGATTTTTTTTGCAGTTCTTGACCAGGAGATCAAACATGGCCAGCCTCAGTATCTATGACCCGGCGCAATGCTGCGCTACCGGAGCCTGCTCGCCCGACGCGGACGATGAGCTTGCGCAGTTCGCTTCTTCCCTTGAGTGGCTCAAGGAGCGCGGAGTGGAGGTGTCGCGCTACAACCTCGGGCACCAGCCCGGTGCATTCGTCCAGAATTTCATGGTCAAAGGATCGATCGAGGCCGATGGGATCGCTTGCCTGCCGCTAATCGTGGCGGACGGCAAGATCATCAGCAAGGGACGCTATCTGTCGCGCGCCGAGCTCGGCCAGCCCTTCGGCATCGCGGCGGAGAGTTCGGCGCCGAAAGCCGCCGCCGCGTGCTGCGGTGGGACGACGGTCGCCGTGACGGGACTGAACATCAAAGCGGCAGCGACGGCGAAATCCGGCGGTTGCTGCAGTTGATTGACCCTATGAACATCCTCGATCGGCCGGCACGGCACATCTTTTTCACGGGCAAGGGCGGCGTCGGCAAGACCTCCGCGTCCTCCGCCATCGCGGTCGCGCTGGCCGATGCCGGCAAATCGGTGCTGCTCGTCAGCACTGATCCTGCATCGAATCTCGACGAAGTGTTCGGCGTCAGGCTGTGCAGCAAGCCGACGCCGATTCCTGGCGTCGAGCGGCTGCTGGCGCTCAATGTCGACCCGGAGGCGGCTGCCGCGGAATATCGCGAACGCGTGGTCGGTCCGTACCGGAACCTGCTGCCGGCGGCGGCGGTAGCGAGCATCGAGGAGCAACTGGCCGGTGCCTGCACAGTCGAGATTGCGGCATTCGACGAATTCGCAAAGCTGATTGCCGATTCCGCGCTGACCTCGGCATTCGATCACATCGTGTTCGACACCGCGCCCACCGGACATACTCTGCGCCTGCTTTCGCTGCCGGCCGCGTGGACCGGGTTCATCGACGCGAGCACCGCAGGCACCTCGTGCCTCGGTCCGCTGCAAGGCCTGGTGGATCAGCGTGAGTTATATGCGGCGGCGTTGGGCGCCCTGTCGGACCCGGTGTCCACGACGCTGGTGCTGGTAAGCCGGCCGGAGCGCGCTTCGCTTGCCGAAGCGGCGCGATCCAGCCGCGAACTCGCCGAACTCGGAATCAGGAACCAGGTATTCATCCTGAACGGCGTTTTCAAGGCCACCGACCGTTCCGACCCGATCGCGCTTGCGATGGAACGGAAGTGCGCGGAAGCCATGGCATCGATGCCGGCACAGGTGGCAGCGTTCGAGCGCATGGTGGTGCCGCTCAAACCCGGACAGGTTCTCGGCGTCGATGCGCTGCGCAGATTTCTCGGTGGGGAGACGCTCTCACAGCCGGCGGCAGCCGCGCCGGTACGCGACGCACACGACAAACTCCCGGGACTGGATCAGCTGATTGACGATCTCGCGCTCGATAGCCACGGGCTCATCATGACGATGGGCAAGGGCGGGGTCGGCAAGACCACGCTTGCGGCGCGCATCGCAGTGGGTCTCGCGCAGCGCGGACGCAAGGTGCATCTCACGACCACGGATCCGGCCGCGCATGTTGCGAGCGCGGTCGACGGGGCACCCAGGAATCTGACCATCGGCGAAGTGAATCCCGCGGTCGAAGTCGCGCACTATCGCGCCGAAGTAATGGCAACCACCGGAGCGAACCTCGATGCCAACGGGCGCGCGCTGCTGCTGGAAGACCTGAGTTCGCCCTGTACCGAAGAGATCGCCGTGTTCCAGGCGTTTGCCCGCACCGTGGACCAGGCGAAGGACCAGTTCGTGGTGGTCGACACGGCGCCGACCGGGCACACCATTCTGCTGCTCGACGCGGCGCAGGCGTTCCATCGCGAGGTCATGCGCCAGGCGAAGTCCGTTACCGACTCCGTGCTGTCATTGCTGCCGCGCCTGCGCGATCCGCGCTACACGAAGATTTTCCTGTGCACGCTCCCCGAGGCGACCCCGGTGCACGAGGCGGCGGCGTTGCAGGACGATCTGCGCCGGGCGCAAATCGAACCTCACGGCTGGTTCATCAACCAAAGCCTGACCCCGCTCGCGGTGCGCGATCCAGTGCTGGTCGCGCGCCGGAATCAGGAAGCGCGCTATATCGAGGAAGTGCTGAACGTTCATTCGCACCAGACGTTTATCGAACCTTGGCGCGATGTCGTGTCCACCGGGCGAAACCCGGCGCCAATGGAAGCTGTCGAACTTGCCTGATGGCGGGCGGCCGGAGGGCCGCCGGTGGCGGGAACACGGAGCAGGCCGTTCAGCAGCACACGGCAGCGCTGCCCGCATGGCCCGCTTTGCACCCGCATGCAAGTCGCGCATACGACCATTTCCTGAAACGCATGGGGGATGCAGAAACATATTGACGCGCCGATTTGAATACCCCACGATTAAAAGGGTGATTTCAGGCGCTTAGCCTGATACCCGAAAATAGAA